>Ga0316187_10003675_pt1 | contig 13326 bp, 9 predicted proteins | sample CroRivburrow1_MG_FD_204927 | JGI IMG/M metagenome (GOLD analysis project Ga0316187, IMG submission 204927) | Coastal sediment microbial communities from Maine, United States - Cross River worm burrow 1 | ecosystem: Environmental > Aquatic > Marine > Coastal > Sediment | place: USA: Maine...
GGTTTACGATGTTTCGAAATGTTTGTTTGTGTAATCAGCGCCAATAATTGAAGCTTTTTGCACTTCATACTGGCATGTGATGGAAATCACTGTCTTAGGCTTGATCGGCGCTATGTTCCGCGTCAAAGGGCTGTAGGCAAAAGATGAAAGCTGACAGTCAGAGAATGATTGGGGCAGTGTGATGACGTGTGGCAGCGAATTTGCTTAATAAAGCCATAATTCGTTCATATTCTCCAAGGGTAGAGGAATAGAAAAATGAATACGTACTTTCGAAGGTTTCTGACGCTGGTTTGTGGCGTAACGCTAGCCATTATGGCGGTGACCCCTGTTTTTGCCGCCTCATCTGTGGGGCATGTTTCCTATTTAAATGGTGAGGTGCAGGTTCTTCGCGGCGACAAGCCTTTGCCGCTGCAGTTAAATGATCTGGTATATCCAACGGATGTTGTTGTTACCGAGGCTTCAGGCAGGGCCAAGATCGATTTGAATGAAGGCAGCGTTATTTTTGTTGGTAGCAAAAGCCGTATCAGCATCGATGAGTATGTGATAGATAAAGGTAAGCTGACTACCGGATCTTTTAATATGCTGTGGGGTAAGGTTCGCTTTGCCGTATCCAAGCTCAAGGCTAAGGGCTCGTCGTTTAGTGTCAAAACAGCCACTGCCACCATCGGCGTGCGCGGTACTGTGTTTACAGTCTCTGTTCCCGAGCCAACAACGGGTATTCCGGCCATAAAATTACCGGAGAACTACACGCCACCAAAACTTGGCACCAAGGTTTTGCTGCTTGAAGGTGCGGTTATCGCAAAAGCAATTGGTGGACTCCAGAAAACCATGAAGCCGGGGCAGATTGCCAATATTCCTAAAAGCGGCTTGATTGCCGTTCGTAAAGTGCGGCCGGCGGATCTTAAAAACTCGGATGTAAATGTGAAGACATTTGCTCCGGGTGCAGCTACTGAGCCGGAAATGGAGGACCCTGGTGCGGCAGCATCGGTGGCGCCAAAGGTTAAGAAGCCAGATGCTGAGGAGCCAAAAGCCAAGCGTGTCGAGGTCAAAGAGCCCAAGGTCAAGCGCGTCGAGGTCGAAGAGCCCAAGGTCAAGCGAGTCAAGGTTGAAGAGCCTAAGGTCAAGCGTGTGAAGGTTGAAGAGCCTAAGGTCAAGCGTGTGAAGGTTGAAGCTCCTAAGGTTGAGCGAGTCAAGGTTGAGCGAGTCAAGGTTGAAGCTCCGAAGGTCGAGACAGTGAGAGTTGAAGCTCCGAAGGTCGAGACAGTGAGAGTTGAAGCTCCGAAGGTCGAGACAGTGAGAGTTGAAGCTCCGAAGGTCGAGACAGTGAGAGTTGAAGCTCCGAAGGTCGAGACAGTGAGAGTTGAAGCTCCAGCGATTAAAGCGCCCATCATTGAAGCGCCTAAGGTTGAGGCACCTAAGATCGAAGCGGTGAAATTCGAAGCACCTAAGATTGAAGAGCCAAAGATTGAGACATGGCGCTACGAGGGCTCGAAATATAGGGATTGAGAAAGTGGCGGGGTGTCGCAGGTACATTTATCCTGTGGCCCCCGCCAGATATCAAGGCCTGCATGCATGATGGCAAGTAGGTCTTAGTCTGAAAGCGCCCCCATCCAAGCTCGAAAAATGGATGGGGTTTTTTCTGCCTAGTTAAGAAGCTAAGTGGTTGCTCGTTTAAAACATCATATAAATTGAGGCCGTGCTTTTAAGGCTTTTGTAGGTCAGCGCACTGGCAGCTGAATTGGCGATGGTTTGTTCATAGCCCATGTTGGCGTTAATACCATGTCTGCCGATTTTATAAATATCAGTGAATTGAAGTTTGAGGCCGTAGACCAAGGTCGTGGCCTTCACATGTTGCCCTCCAAGGCCTGCATATACGAGCCCGCCCGTATCCTGTGGGTTCAGGTAATATTTGTAAGAGTAGCTGGTATTGCCGAGAAGACTAGCGGTCTGGCTCCATTTGGTTAGAGGCAAAGTTCCATTTATACGCAGTGAATGCTCATTATATTTACTATCCGCAGATTTTGCGGCCAAGGTGATATCTGAACTTCTGGTGTGCCTGGGGCGGTCCATATTGAATGTGTAGTCCACGGTCAGAGAGCCTTTCTGGGATTTATCCACGAGTGTGCCGGCGATGCCTATTCCGGCGGAGCGCGCATCTAGATAGTTCAGTGAACTGTAGGTCCCGGGAGTTGTGGGTCCGGAAGACAAAAACTGTGTCGTGTATTTCTTGGTGATGAGGTTTCCGTGCAGGGCTATGTTGTCACCATCAGCTCCCGTCCATGTTGTCGTCGAAGTGCCACCCAGGTTGATGCTCAGCCTTTGGTGCGCATAGTAAAAGTATTGAATATCACCTTTGAGTTCGGTATTGATGCTTTTTGTGATCTGATAGGTCAACGAGGGGTTGACGAAATGGCCGACGAAGTCATTACTTTTTGCATCGATGTTTGAATGAAACATGCCGTAGTAAACGTAACCGAGCTTGGCCTTAAGTTTCTCGGCCCACTCGTATCCACGCGAGGTCAGCGATACGATTTGAGTTAATCCGTGACTGCCGATCCTGCCGCCGCCCTGATTGATTCGGGAGCTTCCGCTGGATGCATTGTTGTTGTTAAACCATTCGGATGAAACATAAAGATTGAATGGTTTGACGGCCGGTACGAGAGCTTTCTTATATGCCTTGGCTGCTGGGCCATACGGCGATTCTTCATCGATTTCATTTAGTTGCTCAATGGCTGTGGCATAAGCTTTATTGGCCAAAATGATTTGCACCATTTGAAAGCGGGCAGCATCTGCATGTGGCCCTTTTTTGTCGATAAGGTTTTGGTACATGGCTCGCGCTGGCTGAAGGTATCCGGCCGATTGCAGCGCCTTGGCATAGGCAAAGGCAAGGGCATCATCATCTTTATTCTCTTCATACTTCTTTTTGTGAAACGGCAGGGCTTTTTCATGCATGCCTGCAGCCGTATAAGCAGCCGAAAGAGCATCTTCAATGCCTGCCACCGGGGTTGTTTTTGATTTTTCCATGACAAATTCCAGATGGGAAACAGCCTCATTAAGCTTGCCGGTCTGCTGCAGCACCATTCCCATATAATAATGGGCTGAGATGTTGTCAGGGTCTTGCTCGATAATCTGGCGGAATTTGTTTTCGGATTCCTTAAAATCCTGAAACTGGTAATCCAACACTGCGTCTTGCATTAGGTCGGCATAGGCTTGGCCCGGCATTGAAATAACCATAATAAACGCTACAAAGTAGCAGCGAATGAACAAACGAAACATAACTCTCTCCCAAGTTTAACAGCCAGCAAACACTATAACGACAGTTCCGAAGCTAGCAAAGATATTCGAATGTTTTCACTGGGCGGCTGGCAGTGATAAGCAGGCAGGTTAATATTTTCAATTCTTTCCTACGGTCTTTGACTGCGATATATTCAGCAAGCCATTTCTTTCTTTGTGGGTCAAGAGAGAAGGGGCAGGAGGGGAAATATGGGCGAACGGCTGCAAACCCTGTTTTTTTTAACATGCCTGATGGTTTTAAGCACCATGGTTGATATTTCGGCAGCCTTTGCCGATTCAGCTGTAGGAAAAGTTACCTATATCGATGGTAAAGTGCAGGTGCTGCGTAGCGATACCCCCCAACCCCTAGCTTTGGATGCGCCCCTGTTTTCAAGCGACGTCGTGATTACCGATGATTCCGGCCGGGTAAAAATCAGCATGATTGAAGGCAGTGTTGTTTTTGTAGGCAGAAAGAGCCGGCTGAGTATTGATGAATATGTCGTAGAGAAAGGTGAGCTAACCTCCGGGACATTCAATATGTTATGGGGCAAGGTTCGCTTTGCTGTTACCAAGCTACGGGCTCCCGGAGCCTCGTTTAATGTTAATACATCCACTGCCACCCTTGGTGTTCGCGGGACGGTATTAACGGTGACAGTTCCCAAGCCGAAGAAGCTTCCTGTCAATGTGCCGAAAACATACAAGCCGCCAAAGCTGCCTACAACTGTATTGCTTCTTCAAGGTGTTGTGGTGGTAAAATCAGTTAACGGAATGCAGAAGGTCATGAAGCCGGGCACTGTTGCGGAAATTGATAAGAGCGGATTGATTTCTGTACGTAAGGCCAAACCGGCGGAGATGCCTCCCGGGGCGATAAATATGCCTGATGCACCGGGAGCGATGCCTTTGAAGCCTGCAATGCCCGCGGGTAGTATTGCGCCGCCGAGCAGCTTTGTACCTCCGCCGGGCGGCTTTGTGCCTCCGACGGACAGCTTTGTGCCTCCGACGACAAATGCTACTCCTGGGGTAAATAATATATATTGACCGATACGCATTTGAGATATTGTGGTTTTTTTGATGGGGATAGGTAAATCGGGTTGCTTAGCATCCTTTCAGGCCCTTTTTTGTTAGAGCTTTAAAGTCTTGAGGGGGAATGGATGCTTAAGGCTATTGGCTATTCACTGAGCAATGGGAGCTTTGATTCTGCTATGTTGTATCTATAAATGGGTTTTTTCTGTATGGATTGATAGCGAGTAGGGCCTGGAGGCAAACAATGATTGTACAGCTGCAAACTTGGTCTTTTGTAATTTGCATGATGGTTTTGATTGCGTTGGTTGATATTTCGCCAGCCTTTGCCGATTCAGCTGTAGGAAAGGTTACATATATCGATGGTAACGTTCAGGTGCTGCGTAGCGATACACCCCAACCTCTAGCTTTGGATGCGCCCCTATTTTCAAGCGATGTCGTGATTACCGATGATTCCGGCCGGGTAAAAATCAGCATGGTTGAAGGCAGTGTTGTCTTTGTAGGCAGAAAGAGCCGACTGAATATCGATGAATATGTCGTTGAGAAAGGTGAGCTAACCTCCGGGGCTTTTAATATGTTGTGGGGCAAGGTTCGCTTTGCTGTTACCAAGCTGCGTGCTCCCGGATCCTCGTTTAATGTTAAAACATCCACCGCCACTATTGGTGTGCGCGGGACGGTGTTGACGGTGTCTGTCCCCAAGCCGGAGAAGCTTCCTGTCAATGTGCCGAAAACATACAAGCCTCCAAAACTGCCTACAACTGTATTACTTCTTCAGGGTGCTGTGGTTGTAAAATCAGTTGGCGGAATGCAGAAGGTTATGAAGCCCGGCAATATTGCGAAAATTCTTAACAGTGGACTGGTTACTGTCCGCCAGGCCAAACCAAAAGACTTAAGAACCGGTGGCATGAATAGCGATGCCTTTGGGCCTCGCGGCGGGAGTGCCCCAGGCATGATGATGGGGCCTGATGGACAGCCGATGCAGGGTGGGCCGGGAATGGTGATGGGTCCTGATGGACAGCCGATGCCGGGAGCGCCGGGAATGATGATGGGGCCTGATGGACAGCCGATGCAGGGTGCGCCGGGCATGATGATGGGACCGGATGGACAGCCGATGCCGGGTGGGCCGGGCATGATGATGGGGCCTGACGGACAACCGATGCCGGGTGCTCCGGGAATGATGATGGGGCCGAATGGACAGCCGCTGCCTCCGGGGATGATCATGGGGCCAGACGGACAACCGATGGCAATTCCAAGAATGATGGGGCCTGACGGACAGCCGCTGCCTCCGGGAATGATCATGGGGCCTGACGGACAACCCGTGGCAGCCACTACGGGGATGTTTATGAAACCGGATGGTCAACCCATGCCGGGTGGTCCGGGGGTGATGATGGGACCGGACGGGCAACCCATGCCGGGAACGATGGGGCCAGTTGGAATGCCGATGTCGGGTGGGCCGGGCATGATGATGGGGCCGGATGGTATGCCCATGCCTGCCGCACCGGGAACGATGGGACCGGGTGGTATGCCCATGCCTGCCGCACCGGGAGCAATGGGGCCGGATGGTATGCCCATGCCTGCCGCACCGGGAACGATGGGACCGGGTGGTATGCCCATGCCTGCCGCACCGGGAGCAATGGGGCCGGGTGGTGTGCCGATGCCTGGAACACCGGGAATGATGGGGCCGAATGGAATGCCGATGCCTGCAGCGCCGGGAGCGATGGGTCCGAATGGGATGCCGATGCCTGCCGCACCGGGAGCGATGGGTCCGAATGGGATGCCCATGCCTGCAGCGCCGGGAGCGATGGGGCCGGGTGGTATGGCTCCGATGCCAACAATGCCTGCGGGTGGAGTTCCGATGCCAACAATGCCTGCGGGTGGAGTGCCAATGCCTGCAATGCCGGCAGGTGGAGTGCCAATGCCTGCAATGCCGGCAGGTGGAATACCGATGCCAGCAATGCCGGCAGGTGGAATACCGATGCCAGCAATGCCCGCGGGTGGGATTGCGCCCCCGCCAATTAATGCGCCGGTTGGTGCCTTTGTGCCGCCACCGATTAATGCGCCGGTTGGTGCCTTTGTGCCGCCGCCAATTAATGCGCCGGTTGGTGCCTTTGTGCCGCCGCCAATTAATGCGCCGGTTGGTGCCTTTGTGCCGCCACCGATTAATTATGTGCCGCCGCCTGTACCTGCTGCAGGAGCCTTTGTGCCGCCACCAATTGATTATGCGCCACCGCCGATTAATTATATACCACCAGTGACGGATATATATGTTCCGCCAGCTGGTACGATAGTGCCTTAATTCCGGATGACGTTATATTCTGCCCGGAGATAGTCAGAAACGGGTTGTCTGCGGTTTTTTCTGTCGTGTATTCGGCCGGTTCTGTCAGCCCTATGGGAGAGTAGATGATTAAGGCCATTGGCAGATTCATTCAGAGAGGCGAGCGCTGGTTCGGCTATCCACTGATTGTGCTGATGGCTATCTGTGCTTTTATTGTGACGATCAATCCTCCGGGCATGTTCGAGCAAATCGAATACAAGACGCTCGATGCGCGTTTCCAATCCCGTGGCGCCATACCTCCTGATCAGAGGATTGTTATTCTTGCCATTGATGATGCATCGCTTGCCAAGGTTGGTCGTTGGCCCTGGTCGCGTGACAAGATAGGCCTGCTCATCGAGCGGGTGATTGGTGATTACGATGCTGCGGTTCTTGGTTTTGATATTGTGTTTTCGGAACCGCAAATCAATCCGCTGGAAGAGTCTTCCCGTTTGCTGACAGAAAGTCATAAGTCTTCCCCTGATGTAAATGCATGGTTGGAAACACATACGTCGCTGGGCGATATCGATGGTCGCTTTGCGCAGACACTGCATCGCTACCATGATCGAATTGTAACCGGATACTTTTTTTATCCTCTTGCCGAATCGATTCCCGAAAAAGCTGCAGCTAAAATCGAGCAGGAAAGAAAACGTCTTGAGTCATCGGCCATCACATTAAAACTTATGGCTGGAGAGATTCATAGCATTCCTCGCATGGCGGGAATGGCCGGAAATCTTGAGTTGTTTGATAAGGCGGTGGACACATCCGGTTATTTCAATTTCTTTCCTGATGCGGATGGCATGATCCGGCGAGTACCCTTGGTGGCGCATAATGGTGATTTCGTATATCCGAACCTTGATCTGCAAATGTTACGAGTGGCTCTAGGGTGGCCCAAGCTATCGGCAACCATCGGCGAGATGGGCGTAGAGCAATTACAGCTGGCCGAGCATGAAATCAACGTTGATTCGACAGGTTCGATGCTTTTGAATCATTATGGCCCCGGCAAAACCTTTCTCCATGTCTCTGCGGCGGATGTCCTGCAAGGTAAGGCGGATGCCTCGGTTTTCAAAGATGCAATTGTGCTGATAGGTGTCACAGCGGTTGGTGTATACGATTACAGACCAAGCCCTTTTGATGCCACTTTCCCCGGGGTTGAAGCTCATGCCGCATCTATCGCCAATATACTGGATGGTATTGAAATCAGACATCCCGACTGGATGGTTGCAGTAGAGGTTCTGGGCGTTTTCTTTTTTAGTTTGCTTTGCGGTGTGCTGGTGTACCGCAGTGGACCCATTGTACAAAGTGCGAGCATTGTTGGCGTTCCTGTACTAATCATCTTGCTGGCGGAGTGGTTCTTTCTCGAATATGGCATTTGGATGAAAATCACTTATTTCATCTTTGGTGTGTTGATTGCGACCTTACCGGTCACCTTGATGCGTTATATTTCTGAAGTGCGCAAACGGGCATTTATCCACGATGCGTTTTCTCACTATCTGTCGCCCGATGTGGTGAATGAACTGGCTAGGCATCCCGAACAGCTGGCGCTCGGCGGAGAAGCGCGACACATGACAGCGATGTTTTCGGATATTGCAGAATTTTCGTCGTTTGCAGAAGGGATGGAGCCGGAGGAGCTAGTTCATTTTCTTAATCTCTATCTGACAGCGATGAGTGACATTATTCTCGAGTGTGGTGGCACTATCGATAAGTATGAAGGTGACGCAATTATTTGCTTTTTCGGTGCGCCGGTGGCGATGGAAGATCATGCAGTTCGATGCGTTCGTGCCGCCATTCGGCAACAGGACAAGCTAGCCAGCTTGCGAGAAGAGTGGGCCGATGAAGGATATCCCGAGATCCATACCCGAATTGGCATCAACAGTGGGTCAATGGTCGTGGGAAATATGGGGACCGCAGAGCATATGAACTACACAATGCTGGGCGATCACGTGAATCTGGCCAGTCGCCTTGAAGGGGTGTGCAAGGTTTACGATGTTCCGATCCTTATCAGTTTGGATGTACATTCTCAGATTCGCGATGTCATCGCATGTAGATTCATCGATAGAGTGCGTGTCGTTGGCAGAACGACGCTGGTGGATTTATATCAGCCGATTGCAGAATGCGACGAGCTATCTGTCGAGCAGGGTCAGATGTTTGCAGATTACAGAGAAGCTTGGGAAAAGATGATAGCTCGACAATTCACCGAGGCTGAACATGTTTTTGAGAGGTTGGTCAAAGAATACAATGACAATCCAGCCAAAGTATTACTAAATCGGGTCCGTGGATTTATTCAGACTCCTCCTGATGAGGATTGGGATGGTGTTAATATCATCATGCGCAAGTAGTTCTTTGCCAAATGATATTCAAAGGTAATCGAAAACAGTGATATGCCCTTCTGTTCTTTTGCTATATCCATCATAGATTGAACGGATGCATGAGCCACTGATCCGTTTCTCGGTGTTTATCGCCATTCTGGCTGCGATGGGCCTGTTACAAGCCCTGTTTCCGCGACGCAGGTTGCAATTGGGCTATCATCGCTGGCCGGCTAATTTATCCATAGTCGTGCTTGATGTCGTGCTGCTGCGCTTGTTGCTTCCTGTCGGAGCCGTGGGGGCAGCACTGTGGGCGGAGCAGACGGGTTTCGGCTTAATGTATTGGCTGAGTGTGGATGGCGTGGTGGCTGTGTTTGCCTCTCTGATACTGCTTGATCTAGTTATTTATGCTCAGCATAGGGTGTTTCATGCTGCCCCTTGGTTATGGCGTTTGCATCGGGTGCATCATGCCGATCAGGAGATTGATGTGAGTACGGGGCTGCGCTTCCATCCCATTGAAATCCTTTTATCCATGCTTATCAAAATGACGGCTGTCGCACTGCTTGGCGCACCGGTGGCGGCTGTGCTGCTTTTCGAGACGTTGCTTAACGGCATGGCGATGTTCAATCACAGCAATGTGCGTCTGCCACTGGGGTTTGATGCGGCGCTGCGCTGTCTGGTCGTAACGCCTGACATGCACCGTGTACACCATTCCGTCCTGCCGCGTGAAACCAACAGCAACTATGGCTTTAATCTTTCCTTCTGGGACCGGTTGTTCGGCAGCTATGTGGCCCAGCCTGAGCGGGGGCACGATGCTATGAGTATCGGTTTGGCTGAATTCCAGTCTGGCCGTGCCGATAGCCTGAAGGATCTTCTATACATGCCATTTTTAGATTCACCACCAGTGATACAACAGGGTGAGCCTCAAGATGGAGACAACTCGCACCAGGCGTAAATACCGCCGGATGGTTTGATCAGACGGAGCCATTCGGATGAGTCACCGGCTGCCTGGATAAGTCCGCCGCTCAGCCATCCAAGGCTTTGCAGAGCGTTGCGTACTCCGGACATGGGAACAGCGACCCCGCCGAACAGTCTTTCCAGAAGCATGTCACTTAGCTCCTGCGGTGCCCGGATATAACGGATGGCGTAATCATCCTCCAGCGCCGCGTGTTTTGCGGCAGCGGCTACAGCCTCATCCAGTCCACCGAGATGATCAGCCAGACCAAGGCGTACAGCATCGGCACCCGTCCACACTCGCCCCTCGGCCAGTTTGGCGGTTTGGGCCATATCCAGATGACGCCCGTTGGCGACGATGCCGAGAAAATTATCGTAGATATGATCCACACCGGCCTGCAAGACATCAGACATGGCTTGCGGCAGCGGCCGATCCGGCCGCATGGCACCGGCTATGGGGCTGGTCCCGATGCCATCGCTATGTATGCCCAGTTTTTCCAGCCCGGCAGAGACATTGGGGAACACACCGAACACACCAATGGAGCCGGTGAGGGTGGTGGGAGATGCCCAGATTTCTTCGGATTCAGCGGCGATCCAATAGCCACCGGAAGCAGCCATGCCAGCCATGGAAACCACCAATGGTTTACCCTTTTCGCGCAACCTTTGCAGTGATCGGCGGATGGTTTCCGAAGCTTGAACACTGCCGCCGGGGCTATCGATGCGTAGCACGATAGCCTTGATCTGATCATCCTCACTGGCCATGTCGATGAGTTCGCTGAACGCTTCACCGTTCAGCCCTCCATCATCCAGTAAGCCGTCTGTCAGGGTGCCGCTGGCGGTCAGAATACCTACCGTGGAGGCATCGCTTTCATTTTCTCCGGCCAGGCTGTGCAGATAGTCGTGAAATCCGATGAGCGGCGCATCTACATTCGTCCCGGTAAGAGTCTGTACCAGTTCGCTTCGCGTGCCGATGCGGTCTACCAGATGGCTCCCTTTGGCCATTGCTGCCGGGTCGCCGTTGTATTGTTTAATTGAAGATTTCACATCGTCCAGCATCGACTGAATGGCTTCAGGCGTGATTGACCGTGTAGCAGCGATATCACTTTTATATACCGCCCATAGTTGCTCCAAAATGGCCCCGGTTTCCTCTCTGGCAGCGAGCGACATATCGTTTCGCACCAGAGGTTCGGCCGCTGATTTGTAGCTTCCAGCACGGAATAGATGAATTTTTACATGTATGCGCTCCAATGCTTCGGCGAAGTAGTTGCGATAACTCGATAGGCCTGAAAGCAGCACCATTCCCATCGGGTGTAGCCATACTTCATCGGCGTGAGAAGCCAGATGGTATTGCGTTTGTGAATAACGATCGGCATAGGCGGTTACCCTTTTTCCGCTCTGCTTGAAAAGATCGATTTCCTTGCCCAGCGATTGCAGGGCAGGCAGGGAGGCGTGATCCATACCTTGCACATCAAGCAGAATACCTCTGATGCGTTCGTCGTCGCGGGCCGAGCGAATCACCCGCACTATATCATGCAGGCGTGTTTGACTGGGGGAAGAGAAGTCCGGAGGGAAGACACTTGGGGCATTAACCGCCTCAACCACGGAGCCATCGGGAGGTAGAACCAGCAGTGCTCCGTCGGGTATCGGTGCGCGCCCGGAGGAAAAGGCCACAGCGAGTAGGCCGAGAATACCCAGAAAAACCAGCGTGCTGAAGGTGTGGCGAAGAATATCGAAAAATTTAAGAAGTTTGGCAAACATGCATGCCTCCGCATTGCGCTGAATTCTTTCTAAGCGATTGAAAACGCTAGCAGTGTTGTTTCCAATGTACATTACGTAGAGTTCGTCTACAGCCAGTCAGGAAAACAGGGAAGGCATAGTGGATATTATTCAGGCGATCATTCTTGGTATCATCGAAGGCGCGACAGAGTTTCTGCCTGTTTCCTCGACCGGGCATCTGATTGTGGCCAGCCACTGGCTGGGCCTTGCGCAGAGCGAGGAAAACAAAGCTTTCGAGGTTATTATTCAATTGGCAGCCATCCTTGCCGTGGTGGCCAATTATCGCGAAAAATTCAGCCTGGCGTATATCGAATTATGGAAGAAGGTGGTACTGGCCTTTCTCCCCATCGGCTTTGTCGGCCTGCTGCTGCACAAGCAGATAAAGGCCTTGTTCACCGTGGAAACAGTGGCTGCCATGTTCATTATCGGCGGCATCATATTTCTGCTTGTGGAATACTTTCACAGGGGAAAAAGCCCAGCTGTGCAGCGCGTAGAGGACATGACATACAGGCAGGCCCTGTGGATCGGCATCGCACAGGTTTTTGCACTGATTCCCGGCACCAGTCGCGCAGGCGCTTCGATCATCGGTGCTCTTTTGCTTGGCTTAAGCCGCAAGGCCAGCGCCGAATTCTCCTTTCTGCTTGCACTGCCCGTTATGCTGGCGGCCAGTGGCTTTGATTTGCTGAAGCATTATCAGGATTTTGCAGGAGCGCAGTTTGTCCCGTTGCTGGTAGGTTTTGTTGTTGCTTTTGTATCGGCTTGGCTGGTGATGCGCCTGTTTATCCGCTTCCTTGAGCATTTCACCTTTGTAGCTTTTGGCGTGTACCGCATCCTGGTCGGCGGACTGCTGCTGTGGTTGGTGGTCTGATGCTGCATTGGCCACAAATAGACCCGGTTGCCCTGCAAATTGGCCCGTTGGCCATTCACTGGTATGGATTGATGTATGTGCTCGGCTTTGCGGCCATCTATCAGCTGGCCAAGCGTCAGATGATGACACGCGGCGAGTGGAATTCGCTGGTGTCAGCGGAAGATTTCGAGGGGCTGTTCAGTTGGCTTATTCTTGGTGTGGTGCTGGGTGGAAGGCTGGCCTATGTGTTGTTCTACAGTGGCAGCTATTATCTGTATCACCCGTTGGAAGTGCTGTATATCTGGCAAGGAGGGATGTCGTTTCATGGCGGCATGCTTGGCCCGGTCATTGCAGGATGGTGGTATTGCCGCAGGCATAATCTTCCCTTTCTCCTATTAGCCGATCGCATTTTTACGGTGGCGCCTTTGGGCTTGGCGCTGGGGCGTTTGGGAAATTTCATCAATGGTGAGTTGTGGGGGCGGGTGACCGATGTTCCCTGGGGTATGGTGTTTCCACATGCCGGGCCTGAAGCGCGACACCCCAGCCAACTCTATGAACTTGGGCTGGAAGGATTGGCACTGTTTATCCTGTTGTGGACAACGCGGCGATGTGATTGGCCGCAAGGGACACGCGTGGCGTTGTTTCTGGTGGCCTATGCTCTGGCCCGAATTTTCTGCGAACAGTTCCGTCAGCCGGATGCGCAACTCGGATTTCTGTTTGCTTCGATCACCATGGGCATGTTGCTTTCTTCTCTGATGCTGCTCGTCGGCGGGATATGGTTGGTGCTGCTGTTCAGGAATCGGAAGCAGTCATGACTCTAGGATTTCTTGAGTAATTTG
>Ga0316187_10003676_pt1 | contig 13325 bp, 11 predicted proteins | sample CroRivburrow1_MG_FD_204927 | JGI IMG/M metagenome (GOLD analysis project Ga0316187, IMG submission 204927) | Coastal sediment microbial communities from Maine, United States - Cross River worm burrow 1 | ecosystem: Environmental > Aquatic > Marine > Coastal > Sediment | place: USA: Maine...
TCCAGGCTTTCGACTTCACAATTTCTCCTTGATTTTTACTAAAAACATCAGTAAAAAATGGCGGTTTTTTTCTGAGATTGAATATGAAGATGCGCCAGAGTTTTCGGCTGAAGGTGAAACACAAGGAGATTTCGCAATATTCAAGTCCTTTAATGGTAAGATATTTTTAGAGGCAATGAATATCGATTATTTAATGATGCGGGAAGCTAATTTTCGTGTGGGTCGGTTTTTTACGCCTGCGGGAATTTGGTTAATAGATCATTATCCACCATTCGTTCCTACACAGGTACTTCCTACACATATCGGTAAGATTTTTCCACAATTGGTGGACGGTGGATTGATATATGGCAGTATTCAAATGGGAGAAACATTTCTAAAATATGACACTTACACGGGCAATGGTGAAGGAAACTCTGGCAGTGGGGACAAAAATTCAGAAAAAGCATTTGGAGTAAAGCTCAGTTTACACCTTCCAATACTCAAGTACTTCGAGCTTGGCGCCAGCTACTATCAAGACACGCTTAATAACAGCGAGGATAAAACCGCTGTTGGGGCACATGCAAAGCTGAATTTTTGGTCAATGATGTGGCAATCAGAATACGCCCAGGGCAGTTATAAAGGGATTGACAACATCGGTAAGGAAGAAGTTAATTTCGACAAAGTGGGATATTATAGTCAACTCATGTATTCTATAGACAAGTTCGCCGTGGGTTATCGTTATGATTTTTATGATAGCGACACCGAGGAAACTAATAATGTTGGTGAATTAACAACCAATAGCCTATTTGTAAATTATCATGTGGCTAAAAATATTGTCACTAAAATCGAATACCATAAAGTGGATACCTATAGAGATTCAAATGAATTTGAGTATGACGAGGCAATTGCCTCCATTGTCGTTTACTTGGGGGATTGAAGTGAGTCGGATTGTTGTCGATGGTGAATGTAGTCAATAATGATCTAGTCACTAGGGAAATATTGGTTATATATTATAAAGTTGGGAATGAGTATGAGTGATCTGACTGATGTTCAAGTAAGGCCAAAATCTTTACAAAATTATGTGCCTAAACGTTACACGCGCATAGTTCTTATAACGGCCATAGTATTCATCGTTATCATAATGCTGGGTTTGGGAGTATATGTTGTTGAGAATACACCAACCACAGTTTTGGATTTTCGTAAGGGTCAATCAGTGCCAGTATCAACCAATAAATTAATGGTTTTACCGCTAGGTAAAGGCAGGGAGACTGTTGACGAAATAGCTACCGAGAAATTCGAAGCTACTTCACAATTTGATTTTAGTGAGCAAATTGTTACTGGGAAAAATGTCGAATTTGTAGAAACAATTGATGGTGAGTTGGTTATTAATTCGCAACCAGCTGAGCTATCAGCACGCAACACTGAAATTATAGCCACAAGCACTGAGACTACTACGGCTCTGGAAGGCAAGCATTCTGGCGATTACAAATAGCTTACTTAATCCACTGCATTGTTATGGCCTTCAATAATTAAGCGTGTTCGTTTGATTATTATCACTCAGTAAGGAGAGTAATGCTTTGGATGCGTTACTCAGCGTACGTGAATCGTGTTGCACAACACCTAATACACGACTTAAACCATAATTTTCATCTGATATTGAATAAAGCTCATTTGTAAGCATTGATTTGGGAAGTATTGACCACCCAAGGCCAACACTGACCAACATTTTAATGGTTTCGAGATAATTCGTTGACATAACTTTAATGGGAGTCAGATTGATTTTTACAAACCATTGTTCGATTAAATCTCTTGTAGTGGTACCCACGTTGGGTAAAATCACTGGATGTTCCTGCAAAATACTCATCAAGGCCTGATGATTTCGAATATTATTGAGTTTTTCTGTCTCCATCATTTTCATGAGGGGGTGGGTTTGACAAAACACTATCTCAAGTTTGTCTTCCCATAAAGGGGTCGCCTGTATATTGTTAATTGCGCCCGCAGGCAAGGTAACAATGCCCAATTCCGTTTGGCCATTGGCTACCAACTGATACGCCTGTTCAGAATCCATAAAGTTCAATTCGACGTCCACTTGTTTGTATAATTGAGTGTATTTCCTTAATATTTTCGGGAGGTGATGCAAACCGATATGATGACTCGTTGCAATAGTCAGTTGACCGCTGATCTTACCCGATAAATTGGTAATCTCCATTTTGCAATCATCGACTTCCTTGAGTATGTTTTGACTTCTTTTGTGGAGGATTTTTCCGGCTTCGGTTAATTGCACTCGTCGAGCGATACGGTCAAACAGTCTAACGCCCAATGCTTGTTCCAAGGCTGCAATTCGTTTGCTAACCGCGGGTTGGGTGAGATAAAGCCTTTCGGCTGTCTGAGAAAATGAGCCAACGTTGGCTAATACTAAAAAGGTGCGTAAAGCCTGTAAATCCAATTGATTGTCTCCAGGGTGCCATTCATCAAGAACTTAGGTTTTCTAATAAATAAGTATTCCAATAAGTTATAGTATACATGAAAAATATGAATTTGAGTAATAGGTATGGCTGCGTTAAGCTTTGCTAACAAGAAATGAGTTAAAATATGTTGAATTATTCGTTAACTCGGTGTTAACGATAAATAAAGGAAAGACAATGGTCGCTAAAACACTCTATGAAAAATTATGGGATTCCCATGTTGTTCACACCCAGGATGATGGGACATCTTTGATCTATATTGATCGACATTTAGTACACGAGGTCACGTCGCCCCAGGCGTTTGAGGGTTTGCGTTTGGCCAAGCGATTGCCTTGGCGCCCGGCAGCCAATTTAGCGACAGCCGATCACAACGTGCCAACAACAGATAGGATGAAGGGGATTGTCGATCCGGTATCGCGACTTCAAGTTGAAACATTAGATGATAATTGTAGCGAGTTTGGTATTACAGAGTTCAATATGGCGGACGACAGACAGGGAATTGTACACGTTATCGGCCCAGAGCAGGGTGCTACCTTACCTGGAATGACAGTTGTTTGTGGGGATTCTCATACTTCTACTCATGGCGCACTTGGCGCGTTGGCATTTGGAATTGGAACATCAGAAGTAGAACACGTATTGGCTACTCAATGTTTATTACAGAAAAAATCTAAAACCTTGTTGATATCAATTGATGGAAAGGTCTCAACTCGCATATCAGCAAAAGATATAGTATTGGCAGTCATAGCCAAAATTGGTACAGCGGGGGGTACTGGTTATGCCATTGAATTTGGTGGAGAGGCTATACGCAAATTGTCCATAGAAGGTCGTATGACGATTTGTAATATGGCGATAGAGGCAGGTGCGCGCGCAGGAATTGTTGCTGTTGACCAAAAGACCATAGATTATGTCAAAGGTCGACCTTACTCTCCAAGCAGCAAGTACTGGGACCAGGCAGTGGAATATTGGCAGACCTTGCAAACGGATGCAGATGCCACGTTTGATAAAGAAATATATATAAATGCTGCTGAAATAAAACCACAAGTCAGCTGGGGTACATCACCAGAAATGGTTGTGGATGTGGATAAAAAAGTACCGGATCCTGAAAAAGAGACGGACCCTGTAAAACAGGAGGGTATAAGAGCTGCCTTGGCTTACATGGATCTTAAACCCAATACCAATATCACGGATATAACAATAGACAAGGTGTTTATTGGTTCTTGTACCAATTCTCGAATAGAAGACTTACGTGCCGCTGCGGATGTGTTGCATGGAAAACGAGTATCAGACACTATAAAACTAGCCATTGTTGTGCCGGGTTCTGGTTTGGTAAAAAGACAAGCCGAGCAAGAGGGCTTAGATAGAATATTTTTAGCCTCTGGATTTGAGTGGCGTGAACCTGGTTGCTCCATGTGTTTGGCGATGAATGATGATCGATTGGAACCTGGTGAACGTTGTGCGTCTACCTCGAATAGAAATTTTGAAGGTCGTCAGGGTCAAGGTGGACGTACACACTTGGTGAGTCCAGCAATGGCAGCGGCCGCTGCTATAGCGGGACGGTTTGTTGATATTACCCGCGCGCATTAATGGCAATAGCGACTGCAATAAAAAGGAAATATGATGGAAAAATTTAAAAAATTAAGCGCTGTAGTGGTGCCAATTGACAGAGCCAATGTGGATACCGACGCCATTATACCCAAACAATTTCTTAAATCGATTAAGCGCACGGGTTTTGGTCCTAATCTTTTTGACGAATGGCGATATCTTGATCACGGTGAGCCCGGTATGGATAATACCAAGCGACCACTGAATACAAAATTTGTGTTAAATCAACCCCGGTTTGCTGGCGCTAAAATTCTGATTGCCAGGGAAAATTTTGGCTGTGGCTCGTCACGTGAGCATGCACCCTGGGCATTACTTGATTACGGTATTCAGGTAATTTTAGCAACAAGTTACGCTGATATTTTTTACAATAACTGCTTTAAAATTGGTCTGTTGCCAATAGTATTGGAGAATAAGGTAATCGATGGAATATTTCGTGATTTAAATTCGACGGAAGGATATCAACTCACTATCGATTTGGATAGTCAGTCCATTACCTCGCCATCGGGTGAAATTATTCAATTCGAGGTGGACGAATTCCGTAAATATTGTCTCGTGAATGGATTTGATGATATTGGTTTAACCTTAAAACACACAGAAGCCATTCGGGAATATGAGAAGCGCCGCAGTCAACAGGAACCGTGGTTATTTGATGCCTAGATATCTTGGATTACCGTTGTGGCCATGTTGTGATTAGCGCATGCGAATATCACTAAATCGAGGTATACTCTGCACGATTTCATAGAAAACCGCAGTGTGTAGAGAACAAGAGTGTAGAGAGCATATGACGAACAAGATTTTAATATTACCAGGTGATGGCATAGGGCCAGAGATAGTGGCTGAAGCTGTCAAGGTTTTAGAAACCCTTCGCCAAAACTTTGGGTTAAACATTGAGTTGGAAAATGGATTAATTGGTGGCAGTGCTTACGATGCCTACAAAAATCCCTTGCCTGATGAGACCCTCACACTTGCAAAAGAATGTGATAGTTTGCTTTTAGGTGCTGTAGGTGGTCCGCAATATGAGTCCCTCGACATAGCGGTTAGGCCCGAAAAAGGATTGCTCGGACTTCGATCAGAATTAAAGTTATTTTCCAACCTCAGACCGGCGATTTTATATCCCCAATTGGCTCAGGCATCTACCTTGAAGGCTGAGGTAGTTTCCGGTTTGGATATTATGATAGTTCGAGAATTGACGGGCGGCATATACTTTGGCCAACCCAGAGGGATTCGTGTGCTGGAGAACGGTGACAAACAGGGATTCAATACCTTGGTGTATGATGAGTCAGAAATACGTCGCATCGGCCACTCTGCCTTCAAGATAGCCATGCAACGTGAAAAACGCTTATGCTCAATAGACAAAGCCAATGTACTCGAATGTACCGAATTATGGCGAAATGTGATGAGCGAAGTGGCGAAAGAGTACCCAGAGGTTGAGTTAAGCCACATGTATGTCGATAATGCGGCCATGCAACTGGTGCGTGCGCCAAAACAATTTGATGTCATGGTAACCACCAACATGTTTGGCGATATACTCTCGGATGCAGCGGCCATGTTGACTGGTTCTATAGGTATGTTACCTTCTGCTTCATTGGATGCCAACAATAAAGGCATGTATGAGCCAATCCATGGTTCAGCGCCCGATATTGCTGGAAAAGACGTTGCAAATCCGTTGGCTACTATTTTGTCGGTCGCCATGATGTTACGCTATTCGCTAAATGAGCCTGAAATAGCTGACCGAATCGAAGTTGCAGTAAACGAGGTTTTAAGTGAAGGTCTGCGTACTGTAGACATCCACTACGAGGGCACAAAACTGGTAAGTACCTCAAAAATGGGTAGCGCAGTTGTTCAAAAATTAACCAGTTTGAATGTTTAAACAAAAACCAGCGTCATAAAGGTTGTGTCGGAACTTTATTTCAGGGTATTTGGCTGGATCTATGCTTGCTCGGTAATGTGTAAAAAATAATTATTTTTGAGCCAAAAAACTATCACAATATTCTTTCTGTGGTATTATCACGTCAAATGATTTCAATAGGATAGCGTTTGTACAAGATTGGGAACGCAATAAATAGTAGGGTTGAGGAAAACTGAATGAGTAAGGAGATAGATGTCGCTGTTGTTGGCGCGACAGGTGCAGTTGGTGAAACCATTGTATCAATACTACAGGAACGTAAATTTCCTGTGAGAAACTTGTATTTATTAGCTAGTGCCCGTTCCAGTGGCTCTAGAGTAGAATTTAATGGCAAGTATGTCACGGTTACAGACTTAGCTGAGTTTGATTTTTCGCAAGCTCAGGTTGGATTATTTTCCGCAGGCGGATCGATTTCTGCGGAATATGCACCTAAGGCTGCTCAAGCAGGCTGTATTGTCGTCGATAACACTGCGCATTTTCGTTATGATGACGATATTCCGCTGGTGATTCCAGAGGTAAATGCACATGCCATAGCGGATTATAAGAATAAGGGAATAATCGCTAATCCCAATTGTTCCACCATACAAATGCTAGTCGCTCTAAAGCCCATATACGACGCTGTGGGGATCGAAAGAATCAATGTGGCCACCTACCAGGCCGTTTCAGGTACGGGTAAAGAGGCCGTTGAAGAGTTGGTGGGCCAAACAGCCGCTATATTAAACACCAAAGAGATTGTTACAGAAGTTTATCCAAAACAGATAGCTTTCAATGTGTTACCTCAGATTGACGTGTTTCAGGAAAACGGATACACCAAAGAAGAAATGAAAATGGTGTGGGAAACTAAAAAAATCTTTGAAGATGCCGATATTTTGGTTAATCCGACAGCAGTCCGTGTACCTGTGTTTTATGGACACTCAGAGGCAGTCCATATTGAAACGCGTGAAAAGATCTCAGCCGAAGATGCAAAGGCTTTGATGGAAAAGGCTGCAGGCGTGGTTGTACTTGATGATAGAGAGCCAGGTGGTTATCCCACCGCTGTTACAGAAGGCGCAGGAACTGATCCAGTATATGTCGGTCGTATTCGAGACGATATATCGCATCCAAGAGGTTTGAATATGTGGATTGTCTCTGACAACGTTCGCAAAGGTGCGGCCCTTAATACAGTGCAGATAGCTGAGTTGTTGATTAGTAACTATTTGTAAGAAATAGTTGAAGTTTGATGGCACTGAAATTGCAGCTATATCTGCTATAGTTATAGCAATATTATTACTGCTATATTAGTTATTACTTTATTTGGAATTGGATGTTATTTTGTTACAGGTTGAATTTTCTGAACAAAAACGTCAGGATAAGCGTATTAAATATGGAGTTTATATAAATGGGAGTTAACATGGGCAAGAGATTAGTCCCGATAATCGCAATGATGTTGATGGTTGTTCCAATGGCGTGTTTTGCCCTTGGTCTTGGCCCTATTACCATGCGATCAGGTCTCAACCAACCCTTGCTGGCCGAGATTGAAATCCACTCTTTACAGCCAGGCGACCTGGATGGATTAGCGATTAATCTAGCCTCATCGGAAGATTTTAAGCGTATCGACGTGGTACGACAAAAATTCCTTACGCAAATTACATTTTCTGTTGATTATAGAGCTGACGGTTCAGCTTTCATAAAATTAGTTACAAAAAAACCTATAACAGAACCCTTTATTGAATTACTCGTCGAAGCCAAATGGCCAAGAGGCCGCGCCTTAAAGCCCTATACTGTGTTAGTTGATCCACCCGTATTGACGGCAGAAGCACCGGCACCTGTGCAACAAGTGGCTACGGCTCCTGCTCCTGCTGCTTTGCAGCCGCAACAACAACGTAGGACACAAGCGCCAGCGCCACGCCAATCTTCACGCTCTAATAGACCGAAAACAGACTTGCAAATACCGGCGGCCGTCAAAAAACGACGACAACAATCGATTCCTGCTCCGACTCCAAGTGCACCTACTCGAGACGTTGCCAGCGCCGATGGCTCACTGAATTACGGTAGGGTTAAACGTGGTGAGACACTATCTCAAATAGCGCAAACAATGCGTCGTAGCGCTGATACTTCGGTATCCTCTCAACAAATGATGTTGGCACTACTTAAAAGTAATCCGAGTGCATTCGTTGATGGAAATATTAATCGACTGAAAGCAGGTCATGTACTTCGTGTTGAAGATCCCACTATTTTGGATGAATTAACACAGTCAGAGGCTGTGCGTGAAGTCAGAAGACAAATACAGGAATGGAATTCGAGCACAGGTCGTGATCGTTTGGTTAGACAAGCTGATGCATCAGAATTTGATGAAGAGGAAGATGGGTCTTCTTCTCGCGCAGATTCAAGTGTATCGCCAAGCAAGGCAGGTGAAAGTACGCAGGCCCAACTCAAATTGGTTGCTCCAGGTCGGGAAGGCTTAGGTGTAGCCGGTGCGGGTGAAGATAGTGAAGACGGTCAACAAGTTCGTGAAGAGCTATTGTTAGCAAACGAGGCCTTGGAAGCGAATACACAAGAAACCTCTGAACTTAAAGGTAAAATATCGGATCTCGAAGAACAACTTACGAGTATGCAACGACTTATCATGCTCAAAGATGAAGAGATGTTGGGTTTGCAGAACTCTTTAGGCAAAGAAAGCGCCGAAATAACTCCGAAGGAAGAACCCCTACCTCAAGTTGACGAAGTGCAACCACCACAAGCAGCTGAAGAAGAACCAAAGTTTGCTGCTGAGGCCGAAGAAGAGGGATTCTTTTCTGATACGTTAATGTTATTGCTGGCAGTGTTATTAGTGGTGGGTGTGGTCGTAGGCCTAATTATAAGACGTCGAAAGATGCAGCAGGGATTTGAAGAGAGTATTCTTAATGTTGGTATGAGTTCCACCATTGGTGCGTCAGCGGCTGCCATGAGCACGCCTATGAGTCAGCCTCAGGAAAGTGGCATTGTTAGTGATTTTGCCATGAGTGATATGGGTGGAATTCAATCTGATACGACGGAAGTCGATCCAATATCAGAAGCCGATGTCTATTTAGCGTATGGCCGCCATCAACAGGCTCAGGATATATTGGAGCAAGCTATTGCGAGTGATCCAGAGCGATTGGAATTACACTCTAAATTACTTGAAGTTTATCATGGCGCTAACAATAAAGAAGCTTTTGATAGTCAAGCAATTGTAATGCATCAAAAAGTGGGTGAGGACGAAAATAATGAATATTGGGCTCGAGCCGTTTCTCTAGGCTGTGAAATTAGTCCGGAAAATCCATTGTTTGGTGGTAGTGATACGCTAGAACAAACAGCTATTCAACCTCCATTAGGAGGTGTTGGCGTTACACCTGATGAAGAGGACTTACTCGATTTTGAGTTTGATGAGAACAACGAACCAACGGAAATGTTTACTTCAAAACAGCCCGCAGCAACTGATCTCGATGATGACAGCTTGCTTGATTTTGATGTAGATTCTCTGGACTTTAATCTTGATGAAGAAATGCCAGATGATGCCTTAACCAGTTTGAATGAAATTGATCAACTTGATAGTACTTCGAGCACTGATGATGATCATTCTTTTGATTTTAACATGACACCAGATGATAGCGCCAATAGTGTGGCTAACCAGAGTCACAGTGACGAATTGAATTTATCCCTGGATTCTTTCGATTTAGATGAACCAGAAAATACCACTCAAAGTGAAGATTCAGGTTTGTCTTTTGCAGAGCAAGATAACTCAGATGATGATTTTAATCTTTCTTTAGTGGATGAAGAAGAAGGCCTACCTATAGAGGATCAGCCTGGGTTGGAAGCATTTGAGAATAGTGGCGGTGATGGTCTTGATGATGATATTTTTGCAAATGTTGACGAAATTGGTACCAAGTTGGATTTAGCCAAAGCCTATGTTGACATGGGTGACAGTGACGGAGCCCGTAGTATCCTAGATGAAGTAATCGAAGAAGGCGACGATTCGCAAAAACAACAGGCAGAAGAATTATTGCAGCAAATGGGGTAGGTCTAGCCAATCATTGATACTTAGTAAGACAAGGTTGCCCTTAATTGCATCCAGTCATTCGGATCTTATGTTTTCTTGTATATTGTGGTTTTGTAGCCTTCGGAAATTTTTCAACTTTACTTTTCGCTAGCGCCCTCTTTGGCGTGTTCTTATTGAATGCGCAAGTCATTAATTTTTCGTCTTATTTGCAGCATTTAAAACGACTGAAATGGTTTTTATTGTCCATATTGTTGGTGTATTTTTGGTTTACGCCCGGACAAGCCGTTTTCTCTTCATTACCCACACTTTCCCCCAGTTACGAAGGCCTTAAGTTAGGGGCTGAGCGTGTTATTGCGCTGATCTACATAGTTTTCGCGCTCCATGTTTTAATTAAAACGATTGCAACGGATAGTATTATTGACGCTATTTTGTGGTTGCTTGAACCACTGAGATGGATTGGGTTACCACACAAAATGCTAGCCGTAAGAATATCCCTTACTCTACAGGTATTGGATCAAGTTCAAGTGATATGCGCACAACCATCTGACCAAGAAAACCGCAATGATTTATCCAATGGTTTTATAGTACAAGTATTAAAAAAAGTTGATGCTGTCGCGGAGCGGGTCACGAATATCTTTGTTGCCGTTATCCAAAGTGCAGAACTCATGCCCGCTCAGACCGTTGCAATTAATACCAACAGCCCATTACCCCCCGTATTTCAATGGCTATATCCCATGATACTGTTGTTAGGTTTTATGTATCTGACTTGATGGGTATTCACATCTCTTTCCCTGCTGTGCGTCAGTAGTATCCGGGAAAAAATGATAGAAAAGGCTAAAAGGGTTGCAGGGCGTGGTCTGGGGTTTTTCTTGCTCCCACGGATATTAAGGAAACCTTAAACCTTGGTTTAAAGTACGGGAGAATTTGTCCGATTATTTAACTGATAAAGTGCATTTTGTTTACACGAATACAATATATATTCAGACCTTAATGGGAGAGTCTATTGGAAATCTCGACATTCATAGTTTTAGCCAGCTTAGTTGCGATTATTGTTTATTGTGTTGTTATTTATAACAATCTTGTTTCAATAAAACACAATGTCAGCAAGTCTTGGGCAAATATCGATGTATTGCTTAAGCAGCGACATGACGAGTTACCCAAGTTGGTAGAAGTATGCAAACAGTATATGCAATATGAGCAGGATACCCTGGAAAAAGTAATGAAAGCGCGATCTGCGGTGGCATCCGCGCAACAAAAAGGTGACATTTCATCTGTCGGTAAGGCCGAAACTCAATTAAGAATGGGTTTAGGTGGTCTGTTTGCTTTGGCTGAGAACTACCCAGATCTAAAGGCGGACCAAAGTTTTCAGCATTTACAGCAGCGTATATCTGGACTTGAAAATGCAATTGCTGACCGACGAGAATTTTATAATGAAGCGGTTAATATTAACAACGTAAGAATCGAGCAATTTCCAGATGTCATTATTGCCAATAAATTTAAATTTGTGGCCGCCGCTTTATTAGAGTTTAGTGAAGAAGAAAAACAAGATGTGGATGTTAAAGCACTTTTTAGTTAGTGGCTTTATAGTAAAATAGGGTTATTTAAATTGCTAAGCACAACAGATTGGAAATCTATCGTATTAACGACAAGCAATGGTAATTTTTGGTTCTATTTTTTTGGCGCGGTCATTATTTCCTGTGTTGGATTTTATTTTGCTTTTGGTTTTCTTAAGCGCGCACGTGTAATAGACGACACTCCGACTTCAAAAATTCGTTCTGCAGCTCAGGGATATGTTGAATTGGTTGGCCGAAGCAAAGCCATGGACGGGCCACCCATACTTTCTCCCCTGACGAATACAGTTTGTACGTGGTATCGATATAAAGTGGAAGAAATACATGATAAACATACGCGTACTCTAGAATCGAGTACGAGTGATAATCTTTTTTATCTTGTAGGACCAACAGGCAATTGTGTTATTGATCCCGAGGATGCCATAGTTCAACCAACAGTCAAAAAAGTGTGGCACGGCTCCCGCAATGGACATAAGTCGTCGTTTGGTTTCAGTATGCTAAGTAGTATGGGTTCAAGATACCGTTATACAGAAGAACGCATGCATGATAACGATCCACTTTATGCTATTGGCGAATTTAGCTCAGTGGGTGGACAGAACTCAGAATTTAATACTAGGGAAGAAGTTAAAAATTTGTTGACCACTTGGAAAAAAGATCCGGGCTTTTTATTAGAAAAATTCGATAAAAACAAGGACGGTAAAATTGATTTACAGGAATGGGAAAAGGTTCGTCGCGTTGCAGTAAAAAAGGTTATGGATCATCAAGCAAAAACAAAAACCGAACCCATGATTCATTTATTATCCAAACCAAAAATGTCTAATAAACCATTTATACTATCCACTAAATCGCAACGTGCGTTAGTGAAGACCTATCGCATGTATGCTGCAGGTTCATTAGCGGGATTTTTTATGGCTGGGCTGGCTGCGGTTTGGATGATCACAGTGCGATTTTCCTAAACCCAGTGTTGCACTAAGTAATATGAAACCCGCTAGAAAAATACCAGATTGGGTAAAATGGCGTGCCCAGGACGCTGATGGTACCTGGTGGGGTTATGAAGTTGAGCCCTTACAGCATGATAGTGGTTGGTATGAAAACGAAGTGGGTCGATATATTCGATTATGCAAAACCACAGCAAACCCTCACTGGTGTAATACCTGCGAGCGCGTACAAAGTTAGTAGTAACCATAGAAAATCTATTGTCCCAACAATTGAGCGGTATTTTTTAATAAAAACTCTGTAAACGCTGCAGTCACTGGCGAGAGTCGTTTTCCGCTTCGATACACAATATACCAATGTCGCAATATAGGGAAAGATTCCACATCCAAAATGGCGAGTCGGTTAAGTGCCAATTCCATTTCCAATGTGTGTAGGGAGACAATTCCCAAACCCAAACCCGCTTGAACTGCCTGTTTAATGGCTTCATTGCTGCTCATGTTGAGACTGGTTGTCAATTTCATTCCTTGCTCAGAGAAAAATCGTTCAATCGCAATTCGTGTACCGGAACCTTCTTCTCGTAAAATAAAAGTCTCTTGAAGCAAGGTTTGGATTGAGATCTGACTTTTTGTAACAAGTGGATGGTCTATGGGTGCGATAACAAGTAAAGGATTTTCCATAAATCTTTCTGCCACTAAATCCATGGACTGGGGTGGCTTGCCCATTATTACAATATCTGTGTCATTATTGTCTAGATGTTTCAACAGCCCTTTACGATTGGTAACATCTAAGCTAAATGTTACATTTTGGTGTTGATCTTTAAAAGCGGCGAGAATCTTAGGCGCGAAATAGTTTGCGGTACTTGCGATGGC
>Ga0316187_10003677_pt1 | contig 13325 bp, 12 predicted proteins | sample CroRivburrow1_MG_FD_204927 | JGI IMG/M metagenome (GOLD analysis project Ga0316187, IMG submission 204927) | Coastal sediment microbial communities from Maine, United States - Cross River worm burrow 1 | ecosystem: Environmental > Aquatic > Marine > Coastal > Sediment | place: USA: Maine...
TGCCGCTGGGCAATTTTGTGTCGGCACTTCCCATCATCGGTGTCGCGCCGATCATGGTCATGTGGTTCGGCTTTGACTGGCAGTCAAAGGCGGCAGTGGTGGTGATCATGACATTCTTCCCGATGCTGGTGAACACGGTGCAGGGACTGTCGGCGGCAGATCACATGCAGCGCGACCTGATGCGCACCTATGCCAGTTCCTGGTGGCAGACTTTAATCAAGCTGCGCCTTCCCGCAGCGGCACCTTTCATATTCAACGCGCTTAAAATAAACTCCACGCTTGCATTGATCGGTGCAATCGTGGCCGAATTTTTCGGCACCCCGATTGTGGGAATGGGCTTTCGCATTTCCACGGAAGTGGGGAGAATGAATGTGGATATGGTCTGGGCTGAAATTGCCGTGGCAGCCCTGGCCGGTTCGACTTTCTACGGTTTGGTGGCGCTAGTTGAGCGCACCGTCACGTTTTGGCATCCGTCGCTTAGAGCAACATGGGTTCGGTGAACCCATAAAGTTGCTCTAGCACTTGGAAAACGATCAGGTTTATGATTTTTGGTTGATACAACCAAAAATCATCCTGATCTCAAGCTGGCGGACATAACAAGGGAGTAGTTTTTATGAAGAGAAAACTTATGACTATCGTGCTTGCAGCGGCCATGTCGGTTGCTGCGACGGCTGCGATGGCCGCGGACAAGCTGGCCCTGCAATTGAAGTGGGTCACCCAGGCCCAGTTTGCCGGCTATTATGTCGCCAAGGACAAGGGCTTCTACAAGGAGGAAAATCTCGACGTGGAGATCAAGCCGGGCGGGCCGGATATTGCACCGGTTCAGGTTCTGGCAGGCGGTGGTGCCGACGTGGTGCTTGACTGGATGCCGTCTGCACTGGCATCCCGCGAAAAGGGTGTAGCCCTGGTCAATATTGCCCAGCCGTTCAAGACCTCCGGCATGATGCTGACCTGCCGCAAGGATTCCGGGATCAGCTCACCGGCAGACTTCAAGGGCAAGACACTCGGCGTGTGGTTCTTCGGTAACGAATATCCGTTCCTGTCGTGGATGAGCCAGCTTGGCATTGCAACCGACGGCAGCGCTGACGGGGTGAAGGTTCTCAAGCAGGGCTTCAATGTGGACCCGATCCTGCAGAAGCAGGCCGACTGCGTATCAACCATGACTTATAACGAATACTGGCAGATTATCGATGCCGGGCTTTCTGAGGATGATCTGGTGGTGTTCAAGTATGAAGACCAGGGCGTGGCGACGCTGGAGGACGGCATTTACGTGCTGGAAGACAAGCTCAAGGATCCTGCCTTTGAAGACAAGATGGTGCGCTTCGTTCGCGCCTCCATGAAGGGCTGGAAGTTTGCCGAGGCCAACCCGGACGAGGCCGCCGACATTGTGCTGGAAAACGATGCCTCCGGTGCGCAGACGGAAAAGCACCAGAAGCGCATGATGCGCGAGATCGCCAAGCTTACTGCCGGCTCCAATGGTGCCCTGGATGAGGCTGATTTCAAGCGCACGGTCGCCACGTTGCTGAAAGGCGGGTCCGATCCGGTTATCACCAAAGAACCGGTTGGCGCCTGGACATCGGCGATAACCGACAAGGCGCTCAAATAGACGCGTCTCAAACAGACACTGTGGAGAAGGGCGGCTGACCAGCCGCCCTTTTTCATTGAATCCTGTGGGTAGAAGCAAATTGCGGTTGGAAAACCTGTAATCATTCCAAAAACTGCTGGCTTCGCCGAATTTCTTTGGCTACCATTTATTTGACCAATTGGTAAAATTACTGACAGAAGAATTGCCTGAGAGCCTTGGGGGGACGGGAACGCGTTAATTTGAAACTATCTTGTGGAGCAAAAACAATGACCTGGAACACCAACAGACGCCAGTTTAACATGATGCTGGCTGCTGCAGCCGGCGCAACGACGCTGGGCGCAAAACCTGCCTTTGCAGAGACCATCAAGGTTGCGGGTATTTACACTCAGCCGATCCAGCAGAAATGGGACGCACGCCTGCACCAGGGACTGGAAGCAGCCAAGGCAAAGGGTGATATCGAGTACGTGTTCTCGGAAAAGGTCGCCAATACGGACTATATCCGTGTGCTGCGGGAATATTGCGAGTCAGGTGTAAAGCTCATTGTCGGTGAGGCGTTCGGCATCTCGAAGGAAGCCCGCAAGGTCGCTGATGAATATCCTGACATTGCCTTCCTGATGGGTGATCCGTTCGAGCCGCACGGGTCGAATTTCTCGGTGTTCGACAACTATATTCACGAGCCCTGTTTCCTGATGGGCATGATCGCCGGGGCCATGACCAAGACCAACAAGCTCGGCATGGTCGGCGGTTATCCGATCGGTGAAGTGAACCGTCTGTTCCACGCCTTCATAGAGGGTGCGAAATCGGTCAATCCGGACATCCAGTACAAGGTCACCTTCATCGGGTCCTGGTACGACCCCCCAAAGGCAAAGGAAGCGGCCTTTGCCCAGATCGAGGCCGGTGCCGATATCATGTATGCAGAACGCGCAGGCGTTGTTGATGCAGCCCGAGAGAAGGGCGTCCTGGCGTTCGGCAACGTCAATGACATGAACAAGGAAGAAAACGGAACCGATGTCGTGGTTACGTCTGCACTCTGGCACATGGAGGAAGCCATCGCCCATGCCATTGCGCTGGTGAAGGCCGGTACCTTCAAGGCTGAAAACTACAAGGAATGGACCATGATGCGCAAAGGCGGTGCCAGCCTTGCTCCCTACTATGAGTTCGAAGACAGGATTCCCGCTGAAATCAAGGCCAAGGTGGAAGACACCAAGGCGAAAATTCTGTCGGGAGAATTTGACGTGACCATCACGGACACCGAACCGAAGTCTTCCTACTAGACGTCAGATAGAGGAGTGAGCAATCCGCCAGTACTGGAGTTCCGGGGCGTTACCAAGCGCTTCGGAACCCTGACCGCAAACGACGATGTGTCATTGACACTGCAACAGGGCGAGGTGCTTGCCCTGCTGGGTGAGAACGGCGCCGGCAAGACAACACTGATGAACATCCTCTTCGGTCACTATCAGGCCGATGAGGGTGAGATACTGGTCGACGGCGAGGTGCTCACCTCAGGCTCGACGCAGGCCGCCATCAATGCCGGCATCGGCATGGTGCATCAGCATTTTACCCTGGCTGACAATCTCTCGGTTCTGGAAAACATCACCCTGGGTACCGAGAGCCTGTGGTCATGGCGCCACGACCAGGCAAGGAGCCGCAAAAAGCTTGCTGCCATGATCAGCGATTATGGGCTGGTCGTTGATCCCGATGCCATGGTGTCCGAGCTGTCGGTAGGTGAACGCCAGCGGGTTGAAATTCTCAAGGCGCTGTACCGTGATGCGCGCATTCTCATTCTTGATGAACCGACGGCGGTGCTGACCCCTCAGGAAGCCGAACGTCTTTTCGCGACACTGAAGTCGATCACCGCGAAGGGGCTGGCGATCATATTCATTTCCCACAAACTGCACGAGATACTGGCGGTCAGCGATCGCATTGCGGTGCTGCGCCGCGGGGCCATCGTGGGAACGCTTGAAACGGCGGCGTCAAGGCGCGAACAACTGGCCGAGATGATGGTTGGCCGAACGGTGACCCGCCCCAAGCTTTCGGCAATCGAGCCCGGCAGGCTGGTGCTTGAAATGCGAGATGTGTCGACCAGCGGAACCGGTGCGACGGAGCTCAAGGAAATTGACCTGGCACTTCGTCAGCATGAAATCGTTGGCGTTGCCGGTGTTGCAGGAAATGGCCAGGGGACACTTGCCGACATCCTGTCCGGCCTCCGGAGAGACTTTTCCGGCACCATTGAGCTTAATGGCCAAAAGCTGGCTGCAGGCAATCCGCGCGCGATTGTCGCCTCCGGTGTCGGGCGCATTCCCGAGGACCGGCATGCGCGCGGGGTGGTTGCCGACATGGACATCTGGGAGAACCTGATATCCGAGGACATTCGGTCTGATGAAATCTGCCGGGCCGGGTTCATAATCAACGGCGCCGGCGCACGGGCACGGGCAGAAAAACAAATCCAACAGTTCGATGTGCGGTGCAAGGGACCGGATGCCGAAACCAAGCTTCTGTCTGGCGGCAACATGCAGAAACTCATTCTGGCGCGGGCGCTGTCGAATACACCATCTTTCATTCTGGCCAACCAGCCGGTGCGCGGGCTTGATGAGGGCGCAATTGCCTATGTACAGCAGCAATTGCTGGAGGCCCGCAAAAGAGGCGCCGCCATCCTGTTGATATCGGAAGATCTCGATGAGCTTATGACGCTGACCGACCGGATTGCCGTGATGTCCCACGGTACGCTCAGCAGCGCCTTGCCGACCGGTGAGCGCTCGATCGCCGAGATTGGCCTGATGATGGCAGGCCATGGTGATCAGGGTGACGCAAAGCTGGGGAGCCTGGCCAATGGTCATTGAACCGCGTGAAACAGTTTCCGTCTGGCGCGCCGGGCTGGCCCCGGTGTGGGCCATTCTCGCCTCGCTGGTTATTTGCGCCGTGCTTATCTCCTGGGCGGGCGCATCAATCCCCACAGCCTATTCGCTATTGTTCAAGGGCGCGTTCGGATCGGCATTCGCGATCAACGAAACACTGACCCGTTCAATCCCCTTGATCCTTACCGGTCTTGCGGTCTCGGTGGCGTTCCGGGCGAAGTTCTACAATATCGGTGCCGAGGGACAACTCTACGCCGGAGCGCTCGCGGCCACGTTCTTCGGCACAGGTCTGGTCACGCTGCCGCCGGCACTGATGGTGCCGTTCCTGGTCATCATGGGGGCGCTGGCGGGCGGTGCATTGCTGATTGTGCCGGTGTTGCTGAAAACCCATCTCAAGGTTGACGAGGTTGTCACCACGCTGCTGCTGAATTTCGTGGTGCTTCTGGTGGTCAGCTACCTGATTGAAGGACCCTGGAAGGATCCGGCATCACTGGGCTGGCCACAGGCAGCCTCCATCATTGATGAAGGTGTGCTGCCGCCTTTGCTGGCAAAAGGCAGGCTGCACTTCGGCCTGATCATAGCCTTGTTCATGGCGGTAATCATCTGGCTGATGATGCGGTTTACGGTCCAGGGCTATGAAATCAGGGCGGTTGGGCACAACGCCAGGGCGGCAGAATTTTCCGGCATCAATGTCAATCGCACGGTGATCATGACCGCGATGATTTCCGGCGGGCTGGCCGGTATTGCAGGTGTCAGCGAGACCGCCGGTCTGAAGGGGTACCTGACGCTCGATCTGTCTCCCGGGTTTGGCTATACCGGCATTGCCGTTGCCATGCTTGCGCAACTCAATCCGCTGGCCGTGGTGCCTGCCGCGATTTTCCTGTCGGCGGTCTATGTGGGCGCCGATGCCATGTCGCGTGCGGTCAACATTCCCACATATATCGCCGACGTACTGGTCGGTGTTTCCATATTGGCGGTGCTGTGCAGTGTCATGCTGAGCCAGTACCGCATCAGGTGGCGGGCATGAGTGATTTCATTGACATCCTGCTGACGGCAGGTTTCTGGGCAGCCACCATCCGTATTGTCAGCCCGTTGATATTCGGCACGCTGGGGGAGCTTATCTGCGAACGGGCAGGGGTTCTCAATCTTGGCATTGAAGGCATCATGACGGTCGGTGCCATGTCGGGCTGGATGTGGGTTTATCAGGGCGGGGATCTGTGGACAGGTGTGCTGTTTGCCGCCTGCATGGGCGCGGTTTTCGGGCTGCTGCATGCGGTGTTCACCGTGCATCTGGGCCTGTCACAGCATGTCACCGGCATCGGCATTACGCTGTTTGCGTCATCGCTCAGTTATTTTGTCTATCGAATGTTGCTTCCGGATGCCACGACACCACCGAAGATTGTGCCGTTCCAGCCCATTGCCGTGCCATGGCTGTCGGACCTGCCGATCATCGGCGAAGCCCTGTTCACCCAGTCGGCGCTGACCTACCTGGCTTTGCTGGTGGTGCCGATGGTCTGGTATGTGTTGTTCAGGACGCCGGTCGGGCTGGCAGTGCGCATGTCCGGGGAAAATCCGGTGGCCGTCGAAGCGCAGGGTATCAACGTATTGGCGGTGCGCACTGGTGCGGTCATGGTCGGAAGTGCGTTCATGGCCGTTGGCGGAGCCTTCATTACCATGTCCTGGTTCGATGCGTTTTACTTCGGGATGGTCAATGGGCGTGGCTGGATTTGTGTGGCGCTGGTGATCTTCGCGTCATGGCGACCGGGCAGGGCGCTGCTTGGTGCGCTGCTGTTTGCCGGGCTTGAAGCCATCCAGGTTCGCGCCCAGCAATCAGCCGGTGCGTTTATCCCGTACCAGTTCTTCCTCATGCTGCCATATGTCATGTCAATCCTTGCCATGATCGTGATGGCACGGAAAACCAAATATCCCCAGGCTTTGCTCGTACCGTTCCGGCGTGGCGAAAGAGTTTAGGGTCAGGACCCACTAATCTTATGCAATTCTGTTTGAAAGAAAACATCCGAATGATGGTTAAAAAGCGCAAGGCAAGGCTTTGTGCCTTGTCGAGCATTTTTCGACTTCAGGCGGGTGTTTTCCTTCAAACCCGAAGGGCGGGGTCTATTTTGCCCCTGACAGCGTTGAAAGGTCTTGAAAACCGGACGGTTTCCTGCGCTCTTTCGCCTTGTCAGAAGCAAAATAACCTCCCGCAGAATGGATAAGATTAGTGGGTCCTGACCCTACGGTCCTGACCCGAAGGAGAGGTCCAAATGCTCAATGAAACTGACCGGAAATTCCTGCGTGTGGCCTATGAGGAAGCCAAGGCGGGGTTTGACGAAGGCGGTTGTCCCATTGGTTCTGTGTTGGCGCGAGGGGACGTACTGGTGTCTCGCGGGCGCAATCAGCGGGTCCAGCAAGGCGATCCGATAGCCCATGGTGAAATGGATGCTCTGCGCAAAGCCGGCCGGCAACGGTCCTATCGCGACATGACCATCTATACGTCATTAAGTCCGTGCATGATGTGTAGCGGCACCATCATCCAGTTCGGTATTCCACGTGTGGTAATTGGCGAGAATACAACGTTTGGTGGTAATGAAGATTTCCTGCGGTCGAAAGGTATTGATGTATTGATTGCAGATGATCCAGACTGCATCGCCCTGATGACCCGCTTCATTGCGGAAAAACCCGAGCTCTGGAATGAAGACATTGCCGAAGAGTGATGTGTAAGTCTGTGAAAAGACAACAAATTCAGAAATGTAGTAATCTTGTATTGAGAGAGATCCAAATATACGGTGAAATTTCTGTAAATCCGGTATCCTTTTCATGAAGAGTCGTATACGGTTTTACCAACAGATTTGGTGAACGCGATGGGGGTGTCGTCGTTATGTTCTCGATAAAGCCGGAGACTCTGTTCAAGCTTGAGCAACAATCATGGCGGCTTGCCGGTGTGTGGCCCGGTGCCGCGAAGCGCAGGCTGTGGCTTTCGCGACCGGTTGCCGCGACCGAGTCAACCAAGCACTATCTTGCCGTATTTGCCATTGTCCGCAACGAAGGCCCTTATCTGAAGGAATGGATCGAGTTCCATCGCATGATGGGGGTCAGTCAATTCTTCATCTATGATGATGGCAGCAATGACGGTACGGTCGATCTGCTGTCGCCCTATGTGAACGAAGGGCTGATCACGCTTGTCAACTGGGCAGATTTCCTCAAAGGATGGGAAGGAGTGGCCGGCACAAGTGGCCGAACGCAGAAACTGGCGATGTTGCACTGTCTTGCCAATTTTGGTCATCTTGCTGAATGGATGGCGTTTTTCGATGCAGATGAATTCCTGTTTCCGACTGCGGCGGGTTCGCTGGCCGAGGTGTTGCATGAATACGAGGATCTCGATTCCCTCTCGGTGTACTGGCATATGTTCGGTACATCCGGCCACACCCGCAAACCGCCGGGCCTGGTAACTGAAAATTACACCCAGAGGCTCAGAAAGCCTCAGGCGTCATGCAAACATCTTTCCAGGGTCAAGACCATTGTTCGCCCCAGTGCGGTGCGCGGAGTGCATAATTCTCACGTCTTCATACTCACGCACGGTTACCCGGAGTCATGGACAGAGCATCGCCAGAGAATTGGACATGCTGACCATCGCCTCGCCACCCGGTCAACCGATGTGCTGCGGATCAATCACTATTACAGCAAGTCCCTGGCCGAATACCGTGAACGCCGATCTGTTCCACTGCTTGGTCAGCGGTCTGATTTCAGAGGTGATGATCAGCTGCTGAGGTTCATCGAGAGCGATACTGTTGAAGACATCTCAATCCAGCGGTTTGTTCCGGCACTACGAAACCGCCTGAGCGCAGGATCAGGAGATGGTAATATTGTTCAGATGAGTGGTCCGCGGTTCTCCGCGCGTGAAGATTAACGCCGGTTGCTTGTTCTCAAGGCTTGCTGTTGATGGCTACGTAGAAATTCGCACCATCTGCATCCGTATCGCCGGTCCAGCATGACAAACGAAGAAACATCCACTCATGCTCCCTCGATGTCACTGGAACAGGGTCGAGTTCACACATCTCATGCAGAGGCTGAATGTCATCAGCGGTTCCCACAAGGCTGAGTGTTTCGGATGAGTCCAGACCGGTCTGCCAGGGGATATCGGATGCTGCGATGGATGTTGTTTTGAGAGCTCGCGCCTTGATGAGCCTTGTGGGCATCGTGCTGGTCCATTCAACGCTATCATCGGACGTGTCGCGCCTGGCTTCCAGGCCGCCGGCGTTCAGTCTGAAGGCAGCCTTGCCTGTGTCTGTGCTTCGTGGCGTCATGTACCCTGCGCTGCTTTTGGAAAGAACCTCAAAGACCTGACACGAAGGCTTTCGCTTTTCAGTTTGTGTCCAGGTTTCCCGGTCAACGCCTGCATCGGACGCATACTCGGTTTCGCGCAGCGCGCATTTTTGCAAAATGCTGCCATCCTGGATTGACAGTTCAACAAAATCAAAACGTTTGTAATGCTGATAGTAGCTTGGTGCATGAAGCGTCGTTGTTCGAATGACAAAGAAGCTGGTTGGTGTAGTGCCGATGATATGATCCGATATCACGATACCGGGACTTGGCGTGGCATGGGCAGTCAGCGCCGAAGCGAGAATGAGTTGAACCGTGATGACAATTCTTTTGCAGAGCGCGCTCATGATTGTTTTTCCCTCGCCGATTGAAGCTCGTTTTGTGGTCGGAGGCTTTGCATATTGAACTACAGACTTGAGGGAACCTGTGATGTGATGTCCTGCACAAGTGTCACCGGCTGAAGCCGACAGGCGGTGTCGGAGTTCAAGCGGTGGCGGCCAGCTTGTTGCAGCTTAAGCACTCCACACCCCCAACAAGGTGCTGGCGGTATCATCCTGCATGTCGGCATACAGCACGATATTTAACGGCAGACTGCCATAGCGGCCGCTGAGGCTGACCAATGCGCCGCTTTCGATCTCCTGGTGTGTCATGCTGACAGGCAGCCAGGCGACGCCCAGTCCTTTCAGGGCCAGTTCCTTGATGCCATTGGAAAACGCTGTTTCATAGACCGGGTTGACGGTCTGGCTGCGGGTGGCAAAGGGTTTTTCTGCACCACTGAACATGGAACCAAAATGGCTTTCTTCCGGATAGATTATGGCCGGGCTATCGCCTGGAATCGACCCGTCACCGGCAACGGCGTAGCGCATGCTGCCGCCGACGACCGGCACCAGCCTGTCGTCACCCCAGGTGCCGCGCTTGACGGTGTCGCCAAACGGCAGTGGAGCTGCTCCTTCGGCCTCATAAAACATGAGCATGGTGGCATCACCGCGCAGAAACATGGAAACACAGTCCCTCTGATTGCCGGCCCGTACACGAAACTTGAGTGACGGAAATTCCTGCAGTGCGCGCAGGGCCATGTCGGGAAATGTCGAGTAAATGGATGCGTGCTGGGCTGCAATCGTGGTGGTGGTGCTGGCCGGATCATAGGTTGAAATCCTGCCGCGCAGCTCGTGTATCCGAGCGGTTAGCGCCCTGATTTCAGGTTCATTTGCTGCCAGCGACGGGCTCAGGTCAACGCGGTTGACCTTGCGGTCCAGCACCGGCGTACCGAGCCAGTCTTCAAACCCGCGGATGCGCCGGGAAAACGCCGGTTGGGTGATATTTCGCCGGTTGGCAGCGCGGGTCATATTGCCTTCCTCCAGCAATACCAAAACATCCTCGAGCCAGCGCAAATCCATCCGATTTTCTCCCTTTGCCCATACAATAAGTATGGGTAGGCAGAGAAGAAAGCATTATTTTTTGCTCGCGGGTTGGGTGACCATTTCCGTAATCCAACTACAAGGAATACAGAATGGCCCAGACCATGCAGACAATTGCTGCCGAAAACCGGCAGTCGCCCGAGGCAACCAAGAGCTTGTGCAAAGCGCTGTCGATTGCCTTGGCCCGCTTCCCGCGCGTGCGTCTTGGTCACCTGCCAACACCACTGGAACCGATGGACCGGCTCAGCGAACTGCTGGGCGGGCCACGTTTATGGGTGAAAAGGGATGATTGCACAGGTTTGTCATCGGGCGGCAACAAAACACGCAAGCTTGAATACCTGATGGCTGACGCTCGCGAGCAGGGCGCCGATACGATCATCACCCAGGGTGCGACCCAATCCAATCATGCCCGCCAGACCACGGCTGCTGCGGCAAAGCTCGGCATGAAGTGTCATATTCTCCTGGAAGACAGGACTGGATCAAACGACGCTCAGTATAATCACAACGGCAACGTGCTGCTGGACATGCTGCATGGAGCTTCCGTTTCAAAGCGGGCCGGCGGCAGCGATATGGCAGCCGAGATGGAAACGCTGGCTGACCGGCTTCGTGGGCAGGGCGATACGCCATACATAATTCCTGGTGGTGGATCGAACCCGATTGGCGCGCTTGGCTATGTAAACTGTGCCCGCGAACTGGCCCAACAGGCCGTCGACATCGGCTTGCAAATCGATGCATTTGTCCACGCGACCGGCAGTTCCGGGACACAAGCCGGCCTGGTGACGGGACTGGCTGCCATTGAAAGCGACATCCAGCTTCTTGGCATCGGTGTCCGGGCACCGCAGGAAAAACAGGAGCAGATGGTCTTCGACCTTGCGCAGAAAACAGCGGACCACCTTGGCACCGGACTGAGCATTACACGTGATAGCGTCCGGGCAAATTGTAATTATGTCGGACCGGGCTACGGTTTGCCGACCGACGGCATGAAGCAAGCCGTCAAGACCCTGGCCCAGACGGAGGGCCTGCTGTTTGATCCGGTGTATTCGGGCAAGGGCCTGGACGGGCTGATCGACCTGATCGGCAAGGGCGCATTCGAGGGCATGGACAACGTTGTCTTTCTTCACACCGGCGGCAGCGCTGCGCTTTTCGGCTATCCGGAGGTTTTCGACCTGCCGGGCTACACACAATAAGTTTCAACAAGGAGTAACTCAATGTCGATCAAGAAAATTCTCTTAACCGCCGCATTGGCGATAGGATTGTCCGCGCCATCTGCGCTGGCACAAGGTTCCGGCGGTACGCTGGACAAGATTTCCAAGAGCGGCGAAATCGTAATCGGACACCGCGAGTCCTCGGTGCCGTTTTCCTATCTTGACGCCGATCAGAAGCCGGTTGGCTATTCAATCGACCTGTGTATGAAGATTGTTGATGCTGTGTCTGCCGAACTGGGCAAGAAGATCGCAGTTAAATATGTGCCGGTAAACCCCAAGACACGCATCGCCTTGATGGCGAACGGCACCATTGACCTGGAATGCGGGTCAACCACGAACAATCTGACACGTCAGCAGCAGGTCGAATATCTGCCTGTCACATTCATCACCGGCACCAAGATCATGGCCCGCAAGGGATCAGGCATCAATTCGGTGGCTGATCTGAACGGAAAATCTGTTGCACTGGCCCAAGGCACGACCAATGAGCGCGCCGTCAAGGCTGCCATCAAGGACCTCGGACTGGAAGTAAAAGTGCTGCCGGTTCGCGATCATGCAGAAGGAATGTTGTCCCTGGAAACGGATCGTGTTGATGCCTACTCCACCGACCACATTTTGCTGTTTGGCCTGATTGCCAAGTCCAAGACGCCGGACAAATTCGAAGTCGTCGGCGATTTTCTGTCTTTCGATCCATACGCCATCATGGTGCGCCGTGATGACAGCGCTTTCGAACTGGTCGGCAAGAAGGCACTTGCTGCCGTGTTCCGGTCAGGCGAGATCGACGGCATTTATTCAAAGTGGTTTGACCCCCTGGGGGTTCCTGCCGATGACCTGCTGAAGGCGGCGTTCAAACTGGGCGGGCTGCCTGAGTAACGAAAATCAGGGCCGGGCCACGAGCGTGATCCGGCCTTGTTGTTTGAAGTCAAAGGGGTGGACCAATGAATTACAACTGGAATTGGGGGGTGCTGTTTGAAGAGCAATACCTCAACTGGTTGATCAGCGGTTTCGGCTGGACCATATCGGTCGCCCTGTGTGCCTGGGTCATTGCCCTGGTAATCGGATCCCTGGTTGGTGTCGGCAAGACTGTGCCAAATAAGGCACTTCGTGCTGTTTGCAGTACATATGTTGAAATCTTTCGCAACGTGCCTTTGCTGGTGCAGATGTTCATCTGGTATTTTGCCGTGCCGGAACTTCTGCCTGATGATATCGGGCGCTGGATGAAGCGTGACATGCCCAATCCGGAATTCGTGACTGCTGTTATAGCCCTGGGGCTGTACACCGCCTCGCGTATCGCCGAACAGGTGCGCGCAGGCATTGAAACCGTGCCGCCGGGACTTTCTGCCGCTGCCAAGGCGCATGGTCTGAACACTGCACAGACCTATCGTTATGTCCTGCTGCCGATCTCGTTTCGGTTGATCGTCCCGCCACTGACCTCGGAATTCCTGACGGTCTTCAAGAACTCATCCCTTGCGCTGACCATCGGCCTGCTGGAACTGACCGCACAAAGCCAGCAGATTGCCGAATACACTTTCCAGGGTTTCGAGGCGTTCACGGCTGCAACGGTGATTTATGTCACCATCGCGCTGATTGCCACACTCATCATGCAGGTGCTGGAGCGCCATACACGCATCCCCGGCTATGTCGGAAAGGAAGCGTAGGATGGGTGATTTTGATTTCAACGTTATCTGGTCATCGCTGCCGTTTCTCTGGCAAGGCTTGCAGTTGAGTCTTTGGCTGACTTTTCTGGCAATAATCGGCGGCATTGTGCTCGGTACATTGCTCGCACTGGCGAGACTGTCCGGCATATTGCCGCTTTCTCTGGTTGCCGCGACTTATGTCAACCTGATCCGGTCGGTGCCACTGATCCTGGTGATCTTCTGGTTTTACTTCCTGGTGCCATTGGCCCTCGGGCGTCCGGTGGGCAGCTTCTACTCGGCACTTATAG
>Ga0316187_10003679_pt1 | contig 13323 bp, 9 predicted proteins | sample CroRivburrow1_MG_FD_204927 | JGI IMG/M metagenome (GOLD analysis project Ga0316187, IMG submission 204927) | Coastal sediment microbial communities from Maine, United States - Cross River worm burrow 1 | ecosystem: Environmental > Aquatic > Marine > Coastal > Sediment | place: USA: Maine...
TTATAACTAAATTCTTACATTTTGTTATGCTTTGGAGCCCTTCTTGGATTTTTTTATCTTAATAGACAGTTCATTTTTCTTTTCATCCAAATCCATAAAAATACTATCCCCTTCTTCGAGTTTAGAATTTACAATTTCTTCCGCCAGGGTATCTTCAATATACTTCTGAATAGCTCTTTTTAAAGGTCGGGCACCGTATTCTTTGTCAAAACCTTTATCAGCGATATAATCTTTTGCTTTATCAGTTAAATTCAGATGGTATCCAATATCCTTTATTCTTTCATAAAGCTTATTTAATTCAATGTCGATAATCTTGTGTATATGTTTTCGCTCCAATGGATTAAATACAACAACATCATCTATTCTGTTCAGAAACTCCGGCGCAAAAGCTTTTTTAAGCGCATTTTCAATCACACCCTTATGGTGATCATGTTCCTGCGATTTTTTGGCTGCTGTTCCGAAACCAACGCCTTGTCCAAAGTCCTTAAGTTGTCGGGCACCAATATTCGAAGTCATTATAATGATTGTATTCCTAAAGTCTATTTTACGCCCTAAACTATCCGTTAAAAAACCATCATCCAATACCTGAAGTAACATGTTAAAAACATCAGGATGCGCTTTTTCAATTTCATCCAAAAGAATTACAGAATAAGGTTTGCGCCTAACTTTTTCAGTAAGTTGTCCACCTTCCTCGTAACCCACATAACCAGGAGGAGCCCCTACTAATCTGGAAATGGCAAATTTTTCCATATACTCGCTCATATCAACGCGGATCAAGGCATCTTCAGAATCAAAAAGTTCTTGTGCCAATACCTTGGCCAACTGGGTTTTACCAACACCGGTTTGTCCGAGGAAAATGAAGGAACCTATGGGTTTATTAGGATCTTTTAGACCAGCCCTGTTTCGTTGAATGGCTTTGGCTACTTTAGCTACAGCTTCATCTTGTCCAATTACATTCCCTTTAATAAGATTTGGCAACTCAGCAAGTTTATTGCTTTCCGTCTGTGCTATTCTATTCACCGGAATTCCACTCATCATAGATACCACATCAGCAACATTATCTTCGCTCACGGTTTCACGGTGAAGTTTACTGTCTTCTTCCCACTTTTCCTGCGCAATAGACAGTTCCTTTTCAAGTCTCTTTTCATCATCCCTAAGCTTTGCAGCTTCCTCATAACGCTGTTTCTTAACCACGCTATTCTTCAATTCACGCACATCATCCAACTGATTTTCCAATTCAAGAATTTGCTTTGGAACATCCATGTTTATTATATGTACCCGTGAACCAGATTCGTCCAGCGCATCTATAGCTTTATCCGGTAAAAACCGGTCCGTCATATACCTGTTGGTCAGCTTGACACAAGCGATAATGGCTTCATCAGTATAATTTACATTGTGGTGATCTTCGTATTTCCCTTTAATATTCATTAATATTTCAATGGTTTCCTCCACTGTGGTTGGCTCTACCATTACTTTTTGGAAACGTCTTTCCAGCGCACCATCTTTTTCAATATACTGTCTGTATTCATCAAGTGTAGTTGCTCCAATACATTGAATTTCTCCCCTTGCCAAAGCCGGTTTAAACATATTTGAAGCATCCAAACTGCCAGTTGCGCCTCCTGCTCCTACAATAGTATGGATCTCATCTATAAACAGAATTACGTCATCGTTCTTTTCCAACTCGTTCATCACGGCTTTCATCCGCTCTTCAAACTGTCCACGATATTTTGTGCCAGCAACCAGTGAAGCCAGATCTAAAGTAACTACTCTCTTATTATAAAGGATACGTGATACCTTCTTGTCAATGATTCTAAGTGCTAAACCTTCGGCAATGGCACTTTTACCAACACCAGGTTCTCCTATAAGAAGTGGGTTATTTTTCTTTCTTCTGCTCAGTATCTGAGAAACACGCTCAATTTCTTTCTCCCGTCCTACAACAGGATCTAATTTGTTATCTTCTGCAAGCCGGGTTAAATCTCTTCCAAAATTGTCCAAAACAGGTGTTTTGGATTTTTTATTTCCTTTTTGACCGGAAGCCGCTCCAAAAGATCCTTCCTTGCCTTCCACAGGCTCATCGGAATCACTGGGAAAAGATTCTGAGGTAGGAGAATCAATATAGTCGTCCTCACTGGTGATCATAGATTTAAACTGATCTTTCACTCCATCATAATCCACTTTAAGTTTATGGAGTAATTTTGTGGTTGGATCGTTTTCATTTCTAAGGATACACAAAAGTAAATGTGCAGTATTTATTGAAGAGCTTTGAAATAATTTCGCTTCCAGGAAGGTAGTTTTTAGCGCACGTTCTGCCTGTCTCGTCAGATGAAGGTTTTTTTTGTCTTTTTGGATACCTCCGGAATTTGGATTAGCCGGACTCAAAATTTCCACTTTGCGCCTTAAGTGATCCAGATCTACATCGAGTGCATCCAGAATACTAATTGCTTTTCCATTTCCATCGCGTAGCAACCCCAGCATTAAATGCTCGGTACCAATAAAATCATGGCCAAGTCTTAATGCTTCTTCCTTGCTGTAAGCAATTACATCTTTTACTCTAGGTGAAAAATTATCATCCATAAAATTTTCTTAATCAGTAATAAAATTAGTAAATCTATTCTTAAGAACGACAAATACCGTACCTATATTCGACAAAGTTGGACTAAATGACGAAAAAAACACGGATTTACAAAAAAATTAACACCCTAATTATTAACGAAACCCCTATCCGGATGTGTTGATAAATTCTTTAATAAACTACTTGGAACATGCTTCGTAAGCTATGATTTTGCGTATATTGGCCTGAATTTTTAATCACAATAAAGCAATAAGATTTTTATATGGCTGAAGGAGAAAAATTGATCCCTATCAACATTGAAGATGAAATGAAATCAGCCTACATTGACTACTCAATGTCGGTCATTGTGTCACGTGCCCTTCCCGATGTCAGGGATGGTCTAAAGCCGGTTCACAGGAGAGTTTTATACGGTATGCACGACTTAGGTGTTCGTTCTTCAAGTTCACACAAGAAATCTGCCAGGATTGTTGGGGAGGTTTTAGGAAAGTATCACCCACATGGTGATACGTCTGTATATGATAGTATGGTACGAATGGCTCAGGAATGGAGTCTCAGATACATGTTAATTGACGGGCAGGGGAATTTTGGATCTGTGGATGGCGATAGTCCTGCGGCAATGAGATATACAGAGGCCCGCATGCGCAAGATAGCGGATGAGATGTTGGCAGATATCGATAAAGATACGGTGGATTTTCAGCTTAATTTTGATGATTCTCTTAAAGAACCAACAGTTCTTCCCACCAGGATTCCAAATTTATTGATCAATGGCGCCTCGGGTATTGCAGTGGGAATGGCAACCAATATGCCGCCACACAACCTTTCAGAAGTAGTAGACGGAACAATCGCTTATATTGATAATAAGGATATAGAGATAGATGAATTAATTACACACATTAAAGCTCCCGACTTTCCTACCGGGGGGATCATATACGGTTATGATGGTGTAAAAGAAGCTTTTCATACAGGACGTGGCAGGGTTGTAATGAGGGCCAAAGCCACTTTTGAGGAAGTTCAGGGCAGGGAATGTATAATTGTCACAGAGATTCCCTATCAGGTCAATAAGGCAGACATGATTAAAAAGACTGCCGATTTGGTCAATGAAAAAAAGATAGACGGAATATCATCTATTAGGGATGAGTCAGATAGAAAGGGAATGCGAATTGTATATATCCTTAAAAGGGATGCCATTCCTAATATTGTTCTTAATACATTATATAAGCATTCAGCATTACAGTCTTCCTTCAGTGTGAATAACATAGCGTTGGTAAATGGAAGGCCAAAAATGCTTAATGTAAAAGAGATCATTCATTATTTTGTTGAGCATCGTCATGAAGTAGTGGTAAGACGTACCGCTTTCGATCTGAAAAAGGCGGAAGAAAGGGCTCATATATTGGAGGGACTCATTATTGCCTCCGATAATATTGACGAAGTTATCGCCATCATAAGAGCGTCTTCAAATGCAGATGATGCCAGAGAGAACCTTATAGAAAGATTTAAATTATCCGAACTTCAGGCCAAGGCTATTGTGGAGATGCGTCTTCGCCAGCTTACAGGGCTTGAGCAGGATAAATTGCGCTCCGAATACGATGAGATCATTTTGACAATTGCGGACTTAAAGGATATCCTGGCCAATAAGGATCGAAGAATGCAGATTATTAAGGATGAACTTCTGGATATAAAAGAACGCTATGGAGATGCAAGAAGATCAGAAATAAATTTTGCCGGAGGCGACCTGAGTATAGAAGATATGATACCTGACGAACAGGTAGTAATCACAATTTCGCATGCAGGTTACATAAAAAGGACTCCGCTAAGTGAGTATAAAACACAGCACAGGGGTGGAGTAGGGCAAAAAGCCTCATCAACTAGGACTGAGGATTTCCTTGAGCATCTTTTTGTGGGTACCAACCATCAATATATGCTTTTCTTTACCCAAAAGGGCAAGTGTTTCTGGATGCGGGTTTATGAAATTCCGGAAGGTAGCCGTACATCAAAAGGCAGAGCCATTCAAAACCTGGTGAATATTGAACAGGATGATAAGGTAAAAGCGTTTATATGTACCAGAGATTTAAAGGATGAGGAATATGTTAATGGTCATTACGTAATTATGGCCACTAAAAAAGGAGCAGTTAAAAAAACCTCATTAGAACAGTATTCCAGGCCACGTCAAAATGGAATTATTGCAATTAATATAAGAGAAGATGATGAGCTCCTGGAAGCTAAACTAACCACAGGTACAAGTCAGATTTTACTCGGGCTTAAATCCGGTAAGGCTATCAGGTTTGAAGAAAGTAAGACCCGACCTATGGGACGTAATGCCTCTGGTGTACGTGGCATAAGATTGGCGGATGAAAAGGATGAGGTCGTTGGTATGGTCGCTGTTAATAATTTTGATGACGAAATATTGGTGGTCTCGGAGAATGGATATGGTAAAAGATCCAGTATTGATGATTACAGGATTACCAATAGAGGAGGTAAAGGCGTGAAGACCATCTCTATAACCAATAAAACAGGGGGTCTGGTGGCCATTAAAAATGTTTCTGATTCTGATGACTTAATGATCATAAATAAATCTGGTATAGCCATACGGATGAGTGTTGATGATTTGCGTACTATGGGTAGGGCTACTCAAGGTGTTAAGTTGATCAACCTGAAAGACAGTGACTCCATAGCGGCCGTCGCCAAAGTAATGAAAGATGAAGATAATCTGGATGAGGTTGATATTATGGATATTGAGGTAAAAGCGGAAGATGGCACGGCTATTGATAAAGATAGCCCGGAAACTGATAAAGAATAATTAATAAACACTAATAAGTAAATTTAATTTTAAGATGAAGACTAAACTTTTAATTCTGGCTGCTATATGCTTTACGCTAGCCGGATATTCACAGAAAACGGAACTTAAAGCCGCTGATAAAGCATTAAAATCTGGTGATACCGCATCTGCCAAAGCCTCTTTGGATGGAATTCAAGGCATGATCAGTGGAGCGGATGAAAAAACTCAGGCAGAGTATTTCTTTCTTAGAGGCAAAACCTATGCAGATCTTGCCAATAAAGGTGATAATGATGCTTTTAATGTAGCAGTTGATTCTTTTGAGAAGGTCTTGAGTATTGAAGGTGATAAAGGAAAGCATGCCACTGAAACAAAGCAGCGTATGGCAGCTATAACAGCTGATCTGGTAAATTCTGCGGTTGCGGATAACGGTAAAAAGGAATTCAAGAGCGCGGCGGATAAGCTCTATTTAAGTTATAAGTTGAGCCCAAAGGACACTATTTATTTATATTATGCCGCGAGTAGTGCCGTAAATGGCGGACTTTATGAAGAAGCTCTTGGTTATTACGAGGAATTAAGGGATATTAATTATGATGGTAGTGGCGTGGTTTATAAGGCTACTAATTTAGCAACTGGTGAACAGGAGATGATGGATAAAACTCAAAGGGATTTGATGATAAAGTCTGGTGCTTATAAAGATCCTGTCGATGAAAAATCTCCTTCAAAAAAAGCCGAAATAGTTAAAAATATGGCCTTAATTTATTCACAATTAGGGGAGGACGATAAAGCACTTGCTGCATTTACTGATGCCAGGGCAAGCGACCCCAACGATGTAAATTTGGTCCTGAATGAAGCTAATTTACATTATAAATTAGGTGATAAGGATAAGTTTAAAACACTTATGGCAGAAGCGGCCGCAATGGCCCCTGATAATGCGGATTTGCAGTATAATATAGGTGTAATTAACATGGAACAAGGCAATATTGAGGAAGCTCGAACGGCTTACAGAAAAGCCTTGGAAGTAGACCCTGGATATGTGAATGCACAATTGAATCTTTCAACAACGTATGTAGATGAAGGCAATGGTCTAATAGACGAAATGAACAGTTTAGGAAATTCCAAAGCAGATATAGCGCGATACGAAGAAATAAAGAAGCATAAAGATGATCTTTTTAGGGAAGCTGCCCTTATTTTGGAAGATGCTCTTAAATTGAAGCCTGACAACCAGAGCATACTTACTCAGCTTAAGAATATTTATGGTGCTTTGGGGGATACAGAAAATTTTATGAGAATTAAAAAGTTTCTGGGAGAATAACAAAGGTTATATATCCATAAGAAAAACCCTGGCAATCAATTTGTCAGGGTTTTTTTATAGGATCTTTTTTATAACTCTTAATTTGTGGGTGTAGAGTCTCTGTTCTGTATTGAAGATGCCGGTATGGTCCAGTCTGTCAATTCTTACTTTTCCGTGTACATGGATGATAAAATTATCTTGCATTATAAGACCTACATGATTTATACGACCCTCATTATTATCGAAAAAAGCAAGGTCCCCCGGTTCGCTTTCTTCAATAAAACTAAGGGCTTCACCCTGGGCAGCCTGTTCTTCTGCTCTTCTTAGAAGTTTATATCCATTTATTTTGTAAACCATTTGTGTAAAGCCGGAGCCATCTATACCAAAAGGTGTTTTCCCTCCCCATAAATAGGGTGCATTTAAATAGTGAAGCGCAGTATTAATAAGATTGGATTTCCCTTTTTTAGCAGCTATTGAAGTCCCTTCAAATTTATGACCAAGTAAGTTTGTATTCTGAACAACTGAACCAAGAACTATGGGGATCAATATACTTTTACTATTACTTACATAAGATACCAGATCTGCTGCAAAATTATTATCCTCCGATTTTTTTAGATTTTTATAATCTTGTTTGTGGATTGGAATAAATTGATTGTTGCGAATCCATCCCTCACAACCATCAAAGTCATCCCGTATCTTACTCCAGTATTTTCTTTTTTCCAGGATTTTAATATGATCTCCGTAAAGAAGCTGTGTCACCATCTCGCTTGTATCTTCTGCAAGAAATCGTATAGGTACAATACTAAGGTGACAAATACCGTGATGCATAGGCTACCGTTGCAGCGAAAATTAATTTCTTTCCAAAATAATTGCTGAAGCCCCTCCACCACCATTGCAGATAGCGGCAGCTCCTATTTTGCCATTATTTTGCTCTAAGACACTTAAAAGGGTAATGATTATCCGGGCCCCGGAGCATCCTAAAGGATGTCCAAGGGAAACCGCACCACCATTCACATTTACGTTGTTATCCTTGAGTTTCAATAGTTTCATATTGGCCAGCCCTACTACTGCAAATGCCTCGTTAAACTCAAAATAATCAACATCCTCCATGGATATTCCCGCTTTGGCAATGGCTTTGGGAAGTGCCTTGGCCGGTGCTGTTGTAAACCATTTTGGTTCCTGGGCTGCATCGGCATAACTTTTAATGCTGGCTATGGGCTTTAAACCAAGTTCTTTGGCTTTTTCTGCGCTCATTAAGACCAGGGCAGCCGCACCATCGTTAATAGTTGATGCATTGGCAGCTGTAACCGTACCGTCTTTGCTGAAGGCAGGTCGTAATGCAGGTATCTTATCTAATTTAACATTCTTATATTCTTCATCTTCGCTTACAATAATTGGTTCACCCCGTCGCTGAGGTACCTCAACCGGAACAACTTCATCGGAAAATTTTCCCGATTTCCAGGCCTCGGCAGATCGTTTATAGGATTGGATCGCAAAGTTATCCTGATCCTCCCTGCTGAAATCGTATTCAACTGCACAGGCATCTGCACAAACTCCCATGGCATTCTGGTCGTAAACATCAACCAAACCATCTTTTTGCATGCCGTCTAATAGCGTTGAAGGACCAAATTTCTGACCTGTTCTCATATGCAGGTAATGTGGAATAAGGCTCATATTCTCCATCCCCCCTGCAATAACCACAGAGGTGTCACCAAGTGCAATAGACTGTGCCGCCTGCATCACCGCCTTCATTCCAGATGCACAGACTTTATTTACCGTAGTGCAAGGAACAGTGTCGGGGATACCGGCAAATATGGCGGCCTGTCTTGCCGGAGCCTGTCCGGTTCCCGCCTGTACAACGTTGCCCATAAGTACTTCATCAACTTTATCAGGACTCATGTTAATTTTATCCAGTGCACCTTTTATTGCAATAGCCCCTAACTTTGGAGCCGGAATAGTGGATAGAGAGCCCATAAAACTGCCAATAGGTGTTCTGGCTACAGATACAATAACAACCTCTTTCATATGAAAATCCATTAATTACACGAAATTAATAAATTAAAGTGCAATGCATTGTGTTTAGTCTCTAAAAGGCAACCGATGATGCTATTATTTTCTATTTTTGAAGAAGATACTTTCTGAAATGGCCAAAACCTTAGACAGCGTTTATAAAAACCAATCACTTATCTACAAATACATTCTATATGTTATAACCATAGCTTGTATTGTATTTTTCTTCCCCAGAGGAGGTAAGTTCAAATATGAATTTCAGAAAGGTAAACCATGGCAGTATGAAAACCTTTATGCCCCCTTCGATTTTTCCATTAAGAAAACAGCCGATGAAATTGCTGAAGAAAGAAATACGATTGAAAGTGATCAGGTAGATTATTATCAGTATGACGAAGTAGCTGCCTCCGAAGCCTACCAGATTTTTGCAGATAAATTTCCGGTTGTTTTCAGTACTGAAAAATTTAGTAACAGATCAAGGCGTATTTTAGAATCAGTCGGAAAAGATTTTCTGGATACCATATATAGTTACGGAATCTTAAAAAAGGCAGACGAACTAATCTCCAAAAACAGTCTTTATCTTATAAAGGACGGAGAGGCAAGGCGTGTACAATCTAAAGCACTGTATAGAATGGGGGCTATTGATGACTCTATAACAAAGGTGCTCAACGACAAGAGACTTGGAAGTTATGATACAGACTTTAAAACTCTTTTATTTGATGTGCTGCAACCCAATGTCTCCTTTGATGAGGAACTTACCAGAAGGGAGCTGGAGGAAGCCCTTTCTGAAATCTCCTTAACAAGGGGTAATGTAGATGAAGGAAAACTTATAATTGCCAGGGGAGAGGTAGTAGAGGCTGATAATTTGAAAATACTGGAGTCCTTAAAAGCGGAATATGAATCGGAATTATGGACAGAAAACAATTACTATTTTATCCTTTTCGGGTATACCATTCTTGTGGCCCTGGTACTGATGATGCTGTTTTTATTTCTCAAAAAATACAGGCCCGAAGTTTTTAGGAACAATGTAAAAGTGACCTTTATTTTCTTTAATATTTTACTCATGGTATTTATAACCACACTGGTGGTAAAATACAATGAGGCTTATGTTTATGTGGTACCGTTATGTATAATGCCCTTAATACTGAAAACCTTTTTTGATGCGCGGCTTGGACTTTTTGTACATGTCTTAACGGTACTTATTCTAGGCTTTGTGGTTCCCAACAGTTTTGAATATATTTTCCTCCAGATCATAGCGGGGATTGTCACCATTCTAACAGTCTCCGAACTCTATAAACGGGCAAATTTATTTATTTCTGTAGGGCAGATAACCCTTATCTACATTATTGGTTATTTTGCTTTTCATATTATTCACGAAGGCAACCTTGATAATGTGAACTGGTACATATTTGGGTTTTTCTTTTTAAATGGTATGATTACCCTTTTCGCACAACCACTTATCTATATCTATGAGAAAATGTTTGGTATGGTCTCAGATGTTTCCCTGCTAGAATTATCTGATACGAATTCCAAATTACTGAAAGAGTTATCTAATAAGGCACCGGGGACCTTTCATCATTCTCTTCAGGTTGCGAATCTGGCCGAAGCTTCTGCAAATGAAATTGGTGCAAACGCCATGCTAGTCAGGGTTGGGGCATTATACCACGATATTGGTAAAATGAACAATCCTACCTATTTTACTGAAAATCAGGTAACCAGTATAAATCCACATGACGATCTGGATCCTAAAGAAAGTGCCAGGATAATCATCAATCATGTGATTGAAGGAATAGAACTTGCCAGGAAGTACAATCTGCCAGACAGGGTAATCGATTTTATAAGAACGCACCATGGAACCAGTTTTGTCTATTATTTCTATAAAAAACAGCAGGAATTAGATCAGCCATTTAAGGAATCAGATTTCAGGTATCCCGGACCTATACCATTTTCCAAGGAAACCGCTATTTTAATGATGGCAGATTCCGTGGAGGCAGCCTCCAAAAGTTTAAATAACCCAACATATCAGATTATAGACCAATTTGTGGAAAAGATCATAACCGGACAAATGAATGGGAATCAATTTTTAAATGCCAACATTACATTTAAAGAGATACAAATGATTAAGAAGGTGCTTAAGCAAAAACTGACTAATATCTATCACCTTAGGGTAGAGTATCCTGAATAGCCAGCCCATTTATATAGATGTTCTGAGGGTACCAGACCTGATGACTTAATGTTTTATACTTTATTATTTTAGTTAATATAAAGATGCCGGTTTTAAGAAATTAGATGATCAGAACAATTTACTCCTCAGAATCATCCATTTCTAAATTTTCTTCCTCCTTGTGGTTATCAAATTCATTGTCATCATCATCCTGATCCTCATCAGGATCAAAATCCTCCATAGCGGCAACTAAGCGTTTACTAATTTTGACCAGATAAACTGTGTCATTGGTTCTGACCTCTACACATTCAACAACTTCATTTTGTGCATTTTTAAAAGTTATAATATTGTCTTCATCATATCCATCAGGATATTTTGTTACCAAAAGATCAAGGATATCATGGGTAAGCTTTTTATAGTCCACAATTACTCTGCGGAGGGGCGAATTTGTCTTTTTCATTTTTATAGATTCAATAGATAGGCAAAGATCAAGGGAGCAACAATAGTGGCATCACTCTCTATGATAAATTTAGGCGTATTAATAGCTAACTTACCCCAGGTAATCTTTTCATTGGGTACAGCACCCGAATAAGAACCATAACTTGTGGTAGAGTCGCTAATCTGGCAGAAGTAACTCCAAAAGGGGGTGTCTTCCATCCCGAGGTCTTGTGTTAACATTGGAACCACACAAATGGGAAAATCTCCTGCTATCCCACCACCAATTTGAAAAAAGCCAATCCCATTCTTTGAATTCGGGGTATACCATTCCGCCAAATAGGTCATATATTCAATGCCGGACTTCATTGTACCAGCCTTTAATTCTCCTTTCATAACATAACTTGCAAAAATATTCCCCATGGTACTGTCTTCCCAGCCAGGCACCACAATCGGCAGGTTCTTTTCAGCTGCTGCATACATCCATGAATCCTTCAGATCAATTTCATAATATTCTTCCAGTACCCCTGAGAGCAGCATTTTGTACATATATTCATGTGGAAAATAGCGTTCTCCTGCTTGTTCGGCATCCTTCCATATTTTAAAAATATGGTGTTGCAACCTTCTAAAGGCTTCTTCTTCGGGAATACAGGTGTCTGTTACCCGGTTTAGTCCTTTTTCCAGTAAGTTCCATTCATCCTGAGGGGTTAAATCCCTGTAATTGGGGACTCTTTTATAATGCGAACGTGCCACAAGATTCATGATATCCTCTTCAAGGTTTGCGCCGGTACAAGAAATGATGTCTACTTTCCCTGAACGGATCATTTGGGCAAAGCTTTTACCCAACTCTGCCGTACTCATGGCCCCTGCCAGGGAAACCAACATTTTTGCGCCTTTTTCTAACTGCTCTTCATACCCTTTGGCGGCATCTACCAGAGCGGCTGCATTAAAATGTAAAAAGTGCTGTTCTATAAAAGATGAGATTGCTCCCTTAGTCTTCATCATCATCAAATTTGAAATGGGTATTGGAAACTGATTTTAAATCAGTATCATAAGTGTTGTCATAATCATCATCGACCTCTTCCCCTTTAAACTTATAGGTCAACATTTTATAAAATAATTTGGCGGCTAGGAAATCAGGGGATTTATCATTTTTATTGGGACATAATTCAACCATATCAAACCCGACAACATTTTTCTCCTGAAAAACCTGTAAAAGAAATTCCAGGGTTTCATACCACAATAATCCGCCCGGTTCAGGTGTCCCTGTTGAAGGCATAATGGAAGGATCCAGTGCATCAAGGTCAAAGGTGATAAAAACATTATCAGTAAGTTGATCAATAACATTGTCCATCCAATATTCGTTGCTCAACATTTCATGGGCAAAGAAAGTCTTATCGGGATCCATATAGGTTTTTTCAATAACATCCATGCTGCGTATTCCCACCTGAACTAAATTTGTCTGTTGCGATGCTTCATGAACCGCACAGGCATGGTTATACTGGGTGCCCTGATAGGTTTTTCTTAAATCTGCATGTGCATCAATATGTAAAACACTCAGGTTCTCAAAGCACTCATTAAATGCCCTGATACTTCCAATAGAAATTGAATGCTCTCCTCCGATCAGTGCCACAAATTTGTTACGCTTTATATATTCTTTAGTGACTTTATGCACTGCATCTACCATAGATTCCGGGCTACCATTCTCCAAAATTTCATCTGCCAGGTAAATACCTTGTTTATAGACTTCAGTATCAGTTTCAATATCATAGAGTTCCATATTCTCTGAAGCTTCTAAAAAGGCATTTGGCCCCTTGTCTGCGCCTTTACCCCATGTACTTGTTCCATCGTATGGAACAGGAATGAGGACAATCTTTGCTTTTTCAAGTTGTGCCAGATCTTGTGGGATCCCTGCGTAGTTAGTGTTTGTTTTCACTTTAATTTAATTTTTGGGATAATTATCAAATAATGCTTCAATAAGGTGTTCTCCATTCTGAGATTTATCGATTGGTTTTACTTTTTCCGCGTCATACCCCAGGATGGCTAAAACTTGTTCCGAACTTTGTTCCGGTTTATAA
>Ga0316187_10003680_pt1 | contig 13317 bp, 10 predicted proteins | sample CroRivburrow1_MG_FD_204927 | JGI IMG/M metagenome (GOLD analysis project Ga0316187, IMG submission 204927) | Coastal sediment microbial communities from Maine, United States - Cross River worm burrow 1 | ecosystem: Environmental > Aquatic > Marine > Coastal > Sediment | place: USA: Maine...
AGCTGGCAGATGTCTCACGCCTGTAATCTTCCAGATTGATCTATGCCTGAAAACATAGCCGATACACTGATCCCGTTGATGGCGGCGTGGCTGCTCTTGGCAGGTGCTGCTCTCTGGGCAAGAAGAGAAAACTTAGGGTTCAGCAAAGCGATGTTTATCGCTTCAGCTCGTGGCCTCGTTCAGCTCCTCGCACTGGCCCTGGTGCTGCACTGGATCTTCGACATTCAATCCCACTTTGCTCAGATAGCGCTGATTCTTGGCTTCTGCTTTCTGGCAGGGCACACCAGTGCCGGCCACTACAAAACACAACGTCATGCATGGCTGGCAAGTTCAACAGGCCTTGTCTGTGGCTGTGCCGTGACACTTCCCTGGCTTGCCGTCACGGGCACAATTGATGCTGATACACGCACACTGATCCCACTCGGCAGTATGATTGCCGCCAACGGCATGAATGCGATCTCCATCATGTTTGAGCGGATGAAATCCGGCGGACTGGCCGGTGAGGGTATCCGCACAGCGATGATCCCGACTGTCGACACGCTGAAGGTCGTGGGGCTGGTTCATATGCCGGGAATTTTTGTCGGCATGATCCTTGCCGGTAGCCCGCCGATGGCTGCGGCATCGGCTCAGCTGATCGTATTGTACATGATAGTGGCATCAAGCCTTACCTCATGTATTGTAAGCCTCTTGATGATTAACCACTTCAACAAAGCAGAAACATGAGGGTAGAGGCGTGAGGCTAAAACGGCTGGAACTGGCCGGATTCAAGTCCTTTGTAGACCCGACCAGGATCGAACTTGGCGATGGCATCACCTCCATCGTCGGGCCGAATGGTTGCGGCAAATCCAATATTGTTGATGCCATCCGCTGGGTGCTGGGCGAGCACTCGGCCAAACACCTCCGTGGTGGCGTGATGGATGACCTGATCTTTCAGGGGTCTGAGACTCGTCCACCAGTTGCCCTCTGTGATGTCGAGCTCACATTCGCAGTAGATAAGGGGCGGCTACCCAGCCCATATCATGAGATGAATGAGATTCGCATCCGCCGTCGTCTGACCCGTGAAGGTGGCTCGGATGGCTTCATTAACGGCAAGATGGTTCGTATCAAGGATATCATTGATATCTTCCTCGATACCGGCATCTCCACCCGCGCCTACGCCATTGTTGAGCAGGGCTCGATCTCACGCATGATCACCGCCAAACCGGAAGAGCGCCGCGCACTGTTTGAAGAGGCTGCCGGTGTTATGAAATACCGCTCCCGTCGTCGTGAATCAGAACTGAAAATGAACTCCACCCGGCAAAACCTGGAGCGTGTCACAGATCTTCTGGAAGAGGTGCGCTCCCAGTGCCGAAGCCTCAGACAGCAATCCTCCAGAGCCGAACGTTTCAAAGCGCTGCAGGAGGAGTGTGAACAGCTTCAGGCACACAGCTTCGGCATTCGTTATCGCCAGCTTGGACAGCAGATGGATGCCATCCGACTCACACTGGCCGAAAAGCAGAAACAGGAAGCCGAGAAAGCTAAACTACATGCCGAGTCAGAAGCGGGATTGGCCAAAGCTCGTGAAGCACTCGTGGCGCATGAGACCGAGGCTCAGATCAAACAGGACAATCTTCGTTCAGCAGAGCAGAAGAGAGCCGCACTGCAGCAGCAGGCCGAGCGTATGGCCGGTGAACGCAGACTTCTGGATGAACGAAAAAGTGGGCTAAAACAGCGCATCGAAGAGATGCAGCAGCGTAGCAAAATCCTCACCGAAGAGACCCAGCGCCTGAAACAGCAGATGGAGTCCAGCGATGATACCCGCCTGCAAAAGGTCAGGCAGGAGACAACAGAGAAGGTCGCCACAGCAGAGACAGCCTTTACCCAGGCACGTGAAATCAGAGATCAGCTTCTGGCTGAATTTGAGCGGCTACGCAGCGAGTTCGAAAACCAGGAGAAGCGTCGCCAGCAGGCTGAGAGCGCTCTGGAACGACTTGGGCAACGCCATCAGGTCGTACAGAATCAATTTGAAGAGGCCCGCAATCAGCTGGCTGTGAATGAAACGACTATCAGTGAAGCTCGCGCAGCTGCATCCAGAGCAGAGAAGAGCGTTGCCGAAGCTATTGGTGCACTGGAAAACGCCCAAACAAAGCTGGACCGATGCCGTACAGCGCGTGAAGAGGCTGTCACCCAGCGTGCTGAGAGTGAAAAAAAGGTGCGCGCTCTGCGTGGTGAGTCTCAAGAGCTAACTGCACAGCTGGCACATCAGGATGTCCCGGACAGGCTGCGCGAACAGATGCGATCCAAAGGAGCGATCTGGATTGATGAGTCACTTCAGGTCCCCGAGGGGCTGGAGCAAGCTGTTGCCGCTGCACTCAGAGGCAGGGCTGCAGATGTAAGCCTGCCTGCCAATCCGGATCTTTCCGAATGGCAGGAGCTCTGTATTGAGGCCAAAGACGCCCCGATTGCGATGTTTGCCTCTGGCCTCGTTGAACAGAGCGGTTCAGAAGAGAGTCTGGCCAACGCTATCGGCCTTGCCGGTGACCACCCGCTTTTCAATGTATTCTCTCACATTCATCTCTGCGACAGCGTTTTCAACAGCAAACCTGCCAAAGGGCGTGCTCTTGTCAGCCGTGATGGTTGGAGGCTTGAACCTGATGGATGGTTGATACCACCAGCCCAGAATCATACGGCCAGACGACTGACGCTTCAGAGACGCCTGCGGGAATGCGAAGCTGAACTTAAAAAGGCTGAACAACTGCTACAGACAGGTGAAAAATCCGTTGAGCAGGCAGAAGATGCACTGACACTTCAGCAGCAGAGCTGGCAGAAAGCACATCTTACTGCCACTGAGTCGGAGAGTACCCTTCAATCGGCAAGAGCCAATCTGAAACGCCTTGAAGATGGGCTGACATCACTCAATGATCGTATTGCTCATCTGACCCAGGAAAATGAAGAGATTGGAAAAGATATTCAACACTGGCAGGAGCAGCGCGATGGCGTCTCCACTGCAGACCAGAAACTACAGCTAACTGCAAAAGAGAAACTCGATGCTCAGGCCGCTGAACAACTGCGCTGTGAACAATTTCTGCATCAGGCCAGAAGTGAACTGGCCTCGGCTAATCAGGCAGTAGCGCTACATCAACAGGCGATTGAAAACCTTCAGCGGGAAGAGCGCAGAGTTACTCAGGAGATCGAACAGCTAAGCAGCAGAATTGATCAGGATCGCAGCCAGCTTACCCGTACTGAAGAGGAGATCGCTACTGCAGCAGCCCATGAAGGGCTGGACAAAGAGCTTCGCACTGCTTCGGAAGCAGTAGAAGCAGCTCATCAGGCTCTGAACAGTATTCGTCAGAAAGGGCATGAGCTGCAGCAAAGCTCGCATGCTGCTGAGCGTGTGGAGCGGGAAGCACGCAGCAACAGCCAACAGGGCAACGAAGCGCGTCAGAAGATCGAAATTCAACTGGCGACCGAGCAGGCACGCATTCAGGATCTTGAAGAGGAGATCAGGCAGCGCTTTAAGAAGCCAGCCCTCGATTTGGTCGCCTCATTGGATGAAAGCGTCGATGACTCAGATGCTGAACAGATCGTACAACGGGCCCGTGAACTGGAAGAGCGCCTAAGTCGTTTTGGACCAGTGAACCTGCTTGCTATTGAAGAGTTCCAGCAAGCCTCTGAACGTGAAGCCTTTTTAAGCGAGCAGTCCGATGACCTTGAAGCCAGTCTGAAAACACTGACCGATACTATCACACGCATTGACCGCACCATGCGCCAGCGATTTATCGATGTGTTTGAGGAGACCAATCGAATATTTAAAGAGACATTCCCACGCCTCTTCGGTGGTGGCCGGGCCGAACTACAACTTGATTCCGAAGATGTATTGACGGCCGGCGTCAACGTAATCGCACAACCTCCCGGAAAACGATTGGGTGATGTCACGCTTCTCTCCGGTGGTGAAAAAGCACTGACTGCAGTAGCACTGGTCTTCTCCATTTTCCAGATCAAACCTGCACCGTTCTGTATCCTTGATGAAGTGGATGCACCACTTGATGATGCCAATGTCGGTCGCTACAACGATATGATCAAAGAGCTGGCAGGGCAGGTTCAATTCCTGGCTATCTCCCATAATAAAATCACCATGCAGAAAGCAGACCGGCTAATCGGCGTCTCCATGCCGGAACCGGGCGTATCCCGTATCGTTGCCGTAGACATGGAAGAGATAAGCTGACAATCAGATCGGCAGCTTATTTAAGCCTCTCTCTCTAATAACCACAAACAACACATTGGCATCATCCATGCTTTATCTTCTCTGATCAAGGAGGATGTATTGTGTCTGAACCGCTAGATGACGCACAACGCAACATAGATGGGCTGGAATCATGCCCAGGTGGCAAGTTTGCTCAGGTCTTGCTGGATGAGACAGAGATATCCGTTAAAGCCGTCAAGAAAGCGATAAAAATCCAGAAAAAACTAGGCAATAATAAAATGCTTTCTGACGTCCTGATTGAGCTTGGTCTCATCAGCGACAACGAAGAGCGCCGTCTGCTTCGTAAGCACGGGCGCCAATTCCGCATAGGTGAACTGGCCTGCGAATTGGGTTATATCACACTGGAACAGCTCGTCGAAGCGGAACAAGCCATGGGTACCTCGCCAGGCATACGCATGGGTGAACTGCTGATTAAACTCGGATGCATGGACGAGCGGCAACTTGCCCAGGCTCTCTCCGAGCAGCTGAGCCTGCCGTTAATGCATATTGATGTTGATATGGTGGACCGGGCTCTGCTAAAACGGTTCTCCTCCAGCTTTCTTAACAGTAATCTCATTCTTCCTTTCAATGAAGGCACAACAAAAGTTTCACTCATCACCTCCGATCCACTCAACAAACGTGCTATCGAAGAAGTTGAATCAACAACCGGAAAAATTGCAGAGATCGGGATTGTTGCTAAAGACACCATATCTGACCTACTCAACAAGCTGACCCAGGCCGCCGGAGCCCAGGCTACCGAGCAGGTCGATCAGGTATCAGATATTGTCGACAGTATTTTACTGTCGGCAATCCGCGATCGGGCCAGTGACATCCACCTTGAACCTATGGCAGATCTGATGCGTATTCGATTCCGTCTGGATGGTGTGCTGATCCACAAAATGGATATTCCAACCGAACTTTCACTGCGCGTCACTGCCAGACTGAAGGTGTTGGCTGACATGGATATTGCCGATAGTCGTCGCCATCAGGATGGCCGCATTACCAGAGACATTCACGGCGGTAATGTCGATTTCCGAATCTCAACTTATGTGACACTTTTTGGTGAAAATATGGTGATGCGAATTCTGCGCCGAGATAGCGGCCTGAAAAGCATTGAACAGATCGGCATGAGCCGCGGCGTTCTTGAACGTTTTAAACACGATGCGCTGGATGTCCCCACCGGAGTCATTATCATCACCGGCCCCACAGGCTCAGGAAAAACCAGCACGCTCTATGCAGCCATCGACTATCTGAACAGGCCGAGTACAAAGATCATTACGCTCGAAGACCCCGTTGAATATGTCGTGGACGGCATCATGCAGTGTTCAGTGGATAAGAAAGCAGGCCGCACCTTCGAAAACTCCCTAAAAGCTGTGGTGCGCCAGGATCCGGACATTATTGTGCTGGGTGAAATTCGCGATAAAACTTCAGCGGTAGTTGCCGTTCAGGCAGCCCTGACCGGGCATAAAGTGCTCACCACATTTCATACTGAGGATTCCATTGGTGGTCTGCTCCGTCTTGTTGATATGGGGATTGAGACATTCCTGATCTCATCCACTGTGGTCAGTATTCTGGCTCAAAGACTGATTAGAACTATTTGCCCGGATTGTCGTCAGGCTTACATGCCCAACAGACGCATCGCCAACCTTCTCGGGATAGATGATGAAACCATTAAGAATCATATCTTCCACCGTGGTACAGGTTGCGGCTCCTGTTACGGCACAGGTTACCATGGACGTACGACACTGCATGAGCTTCTGGTACTTAACGAAGATGTTCGTGAAGCCATTGTCGCCGAGAAAACCACACATGAGATTCGACAAATCAGTTGTGAAAGTACCAATCTTCTATCTCTGATGGAGGATGGTGTTTATAAAGTTCTCAAGGGCCAGACCACCGTTGAAGAGGTCTATCGTATTGCTCCAAGATCTCTGAAGCACCGCTCCGTGGAAGATATTATCAGACTCATGGGAGATGAAGATTGAGCCAGAATGTTTTTAAACTTGCCGAGCTGATTCGCCTACAATTTAACAGTGGCCAGTCAAAACTTCCGGTTCTTCCAGAGGCAGTCATTGAAGTCAGGAAGATCGTTGGTGATGAAAACAGAGGGGCCGCCGATATTGCCAAAGTGATTGGCAATGATCCCACCCTATCGACCACCGTACTTCGCATTGCCAACAGCGCCAGGTTTAAAACCGGAGGCCATGAGATTCGAAGTCTCCCCATGGCGATTCAACGCCTTGGCGGAAGACGCACCCTTCAGCTTCTGGTTGCCATCTCCAGCAAACTGCATATGCAGGTGAAAAACAAGGGGTTACAATCAATACTACGCAAATCATCCGAACACTCTCTGATGGTTGCAGTCGCAGCCCAACATCTGGCCCGCCTGATCAAATGCTCTGAACCTGAAGAGGCATTCCTGGCAGGAATCATTCATGATGTTGGCGTACCCGCTGTCGTCTGTGCAGCCTCTGAGGAACTGGCTGGCTGTGAGACCAAAGAACAACTTCTGCTTATTCAGGAGCTTCACCGAGAGATGGGTGGGCGCCTGCTTAACCAGTGGGAGATGCCCGATATCTTTGCAGCTGTTGCATCGCATCACGGCATAGAGGCGGATGATCGACCTCGTGAAAATATGATCGATCTTATTGATGCCGCTGACTTTCTAATTCAACGCAGTGGTTTTAACGTCATGTTTGACGCTATAGCTGAAAATATTGAGGTTGAACATTTCCCCCCGGTTCAACGTCTGGGCATCTCTGCAACACACCTTGCAGCCGTTGAAGTGGAGCTTGAAGAGGGGCTTGAAGAGTTGCAGCAGATTTTCTCCTGACATCACTCTCATAAGCTACTGCTTGTTGGTATCACACAATTTAAGCTAGAATCGCACTTTCCATGTTAACTGAACCCAACAAACCGCAATCCGGAAAATCTCTGGATACCCTCTTTATTAAAACCTACGGCTGTCAGATGAACGAATATGATTCATCCCGCATGGTTGATTTGATGAAGGAGGCCTATGGCCTACGCCTGGTCGCAAAGCCTGAAGATGCCGATGTGATTCTGATGAACACCTGTTCCGTTCGTGAAAAGGCTGAAGATAAAGTCTACTCCGAACTGGGCCGCTATCGAAAAATCAAGCTCAAGAGACCCGACCTGATCATTGGTGTTGGCGGCTGTGTTGCTCAGCAGGAGGGCGAACGCATTCAGAAGCGTGCCCCCTATGTTGATATCGTGTTTGGACCACAGACCTATCATAACCTGCCAGAGATGCTGAAACAGATCCGTCGTGATCGTGTGCACCTTACAGCGACAGAGATGCCGGAGATTGAAAAGTTTGATCATCTGCCAACACCTGAAGTTAAAGGTATCTCCGGCTTTGTTACCATTATGGAGGGGTGCGACAAATTCTGCACATTCTGTGTGGTCCCTTACACGCGTGGGCCTGAGCTATCACGCCCGGTCAATGATGTGCTCGATGAGTGTCGGAAACTTTTGGCCAAAGGCGCTGTTGAGATCAACCTTCTGGGTCAGAACGTGAACGGCTTTAGAGGTGATGGCCCGGATGGCGAGGAGTGGGATTTCACTATGCTGCTCTATGCAGTTGCAGAGCTTGATGGCCTGAAACGCCTGCGCTTTATCACCAGCCACCCGATTGAGATGACCACTGAGTTGGCGATCGCATTTGGAGAGTTGCCTCAGCTGATGCCATTCCTGCACCTGCCGGTTCAGAGCGGATCGGATCGGATGCTCAAGGCGATGCACCGTGGGCACACCCGCGATGATTATTTCAGCATGATTGATGAACTGCGTAAGCACTGTCCGGACCTCGCCATATCTTCAGACTTTATTGTCGGTTATCCTGGTGAAACCGATGAAGATTTTGCTGCCACAATTGATCTGGTGAAACGTGTCGGCTACGACTACTCCTACTGCTTCAAATATTCGCCACGACCCGGCACACCCGCATCCAAGATTGAGGACGATATCCCCGAGAGCGTAAAAGATGCTCGCCTGCAGACCCTGCTCGACCTAATCCGTGAACAGTCCGTCGCTGCAACCAAGAAGCAGGTTGGAAAAACGCTCGATATTCTGGTTGAAAAAGAGGGTAAGAGACCCGGTGAGATGCAGGGCCGGACGCCTGACTTCAAGATTGTTAACTTCTCCGGCCAACCACGACAAATTGGTCAGGTGATACCGGTGAAAATCGTTGAAGCCAGTGGTCAATCCCTACGCGGAGAGCTCTACCTTGCATAACAATCAAAACAGAAACAGTGGAGTCTAAAATGGAGAGGACCAACCTCACGTCCATGAGCACCTCGATGCTGGCCGCGCTCTGCGGGCCTGATAACCAGATCATCAAGCAGCTTGAAAAGCACTTTCAGGTTCGCTTCCTCGGCAAACCGGGGGAGTGGAGTATAGATGGAGAGAAGGCTGCCCAGGCTTGCGATGCTGTACATCAATTGGCAGAACAGCTGGAGAGCGGTTCTCTAAGCCAAATTGATGTTGAAGGCATTCTGGCTGATGGCCAGCCATCAAAAGATGAGCACAGCAGAAGCAAAAATCAGGGCAGCGTACTGATTGCCGGCCGCCGTCATATTCAGGGTAAAACGGAAAATCAGCGCAAGTATCTTCAGCTGATCGACAATAACACCCTGACCCTCTCCATCGGCCCTGCCGGTACAGGCAAAACCTATCTTGCCGTTGCAGCAGCCGTTGTTGCGCTGAACTCACATGAAGTTGAACGCATTATTCTGACACGCCCGGCGGTTGAAGCCGGTGAACGACTTGGCTTTCTGCCGGGTGATCTGCAACAGAAGGTTGATCCCTATCTTCGTCCGCTATTTGATGCGCTGGCCGATATGATTGGCGTTGAAAAGATGAATGCACTGACGGAACAGGGGCGTATTGAGATCGCTCCACTGGCCTATATGCGTGGCCGCACGCTCAATGATGCATTCATTATTCTTGATGAGGCACAGAACACAACCAAAGCGCAGATGAAGATGTTTCTGACCCGGCTCGGTTTTGGTTCTACCATGGTGGTAACCGGTGACAGTACACAGGTTGATCTACCCACTCATCAGCACAGTGGCCTGCTGCATGCACTGCAGGTGCTCGAAGGCGTTGAAGACGTCGGCATCTGTCGCCTGACAGGTAAAGATGTGGTCAGACACCGACTGGTTGAGAAGATCGTATCGGCATACGAGAAACGCGAAGATGATTGATATTGTTATTGATGAAGGTATCTCCGGCTCACTGCCTGATGAAGCCTCCATCTTCAGGGCTGTAGAAGCGGCCTCTGCTGAAGTCGGTCTCACTCAAGCCGTTCACCTCTGCATCCGCTTTGCTGATGATGCCACGGTTGAGGGCCTGAATCGCCAGTGGCGTGAAAAAGAGGGCGTCACCGACATCCTCTCTTTTCCGATGCAGGAGGGTCCGAAATTCGATCTGGATGAGTCTCTTGGTGATATGATTCTTGCTACCCCCTTCACAATCAAAGAGGCAGATAGACTCTCTATTGCTACAACCGACCATATGCTTCACCTGATTGTTCATGCTACTCTGCACCTATTGGGACACGATCATATGGAAGATAGTGAAGCGGAAATCATGCAAAAAATGGAATCTGATGCCATGCAAAATCTTGGCCTGCACAACCCATACCCTGATGAACTCTACAAGGATGAAACAGATGTCTAAAAACTTTCAGGAGTGGCTTCGCCAGAAGCTTCTGACTCGCCTGAGACCAGGCCGAAGTGAAGATGAGCTGCTTACCATGATCGGTAGTGCAGAGGCGATCCAATCGGATGAGCAGCGTCATCAGATGGAGAGTATGGTTGAGTTTCACGACATGCGAGTGCGTGAAGTGATGATTCCACGCTCGGAAATCAAGGCGGTGGAAGCAAACATGACACTCTCTGAAGTGGAAACAATCATGTCCGAGAGCGGAGTCACCCGTCTTCCTGTAATTGATGGCGATCTCGACAGAGTGCTTGGCGTGGTGCATGTCTGGGATCTTTTTTCTGCACGGGTAAAAGATGAATCGCCTTCACTCAATGAGCTGATTCGTCCCTGCCTGAAAGTCTCAGAGCTGCAACTGGTATCCGGCCTTCTATCAGAGATGCGGGCAGATAGTCATATGGCGATTGTGCTGGATGAGTATGGTGGAACCGCCGGACTGGTAACCATCTCCGATCTGCTTGGTGAAATCATCGGCTCAATCGATGAGCACGGCGAAGCGACAGAGGGAATCGAATTCCAGCGTACTGAAAACGGAGCACTGGAAGTACAGGCCCGCATGCATGTTGAAGAGCTGGCAGAACTACTAAACCGTGACCTCCCAGAAGGCGACTTTGATACTGTCGGCGGGCTGATTGTTACCGAACTGGGTCGCATCCCTATTCAGGGTGAAGAGATCACCATTGCCGGGCTGGATATTCAAGTTCAGAAGGCTGATCCCAGACGTGTTATTCAAATTCTGATTATGCCGAAAGAGAAGTCTTCTTAGCCGATGTTTCTTGAGAGGGAAGAGAAAAAGATAACACCGCTTCATATCACGCTGGCACTGCTTTGTGGCGGCGCTATGCAGTTCAGTTTCTCACCTCATGACTACAACTGGCTGGCTATTATTGCCCTCTCAATCTGGGGCTGGATGCTTCTCAACTACGAACGGCCACTCCTGATCAGCTACCTTTTTGGCTTCGGCTGGTTCGGGTTCGGATCATGGTGGCTGGCCGATACCTTTCATCTCTATGGTGGCCTCTCCTATCCGGTTGCCTATGGCTGCGTGGCCCTTGTTGGCCTGGTTATGGCATGTTTTCCGGCTCTCTGGGGTTGGCTGGCAGTGCGCGTTTCAAACAACAGCAGTTGGATCATTCTACTCTTCCCCGCATCGGCAGTTCTGATTGAGTGGCTGCGCGGTCACCTCTTCACCGGGCTGCCCTGGACCTCTCTGGGTAACCTTACCCTCGATACACCTGCGGCCAGTTGGGCATCAGTAGTTGGCGTCTATGGTGCGGCAGCCATCCCAGCCCTGATTGCCATATCACTGGCAGCCTTTAGCCATCGAAAGATTAGCCCTGCTGCGGTGGCTGGCCTGCTCCTCTCCGTGCTCATCTTCCTGTTTCCGCCTCAACCGCAAAAGTTTGAAGGAGAAACAAAAACCGCCGCCCTGATTCAGGGAAATATTCCGCAGGATGCAAAATGGGATCGCGCTTTTCTCGAAGAGACCATGCGCCGTTATGATCAGCTCTCCAGCTCCGCCTTTGAAGGTGCTGATATTCTGGTATGGCCTGAAGCTGCTGTCCCCTTCTTTCTCTCCCGTGCACCCGGATGGGATCGCTGGTTGAGTAATCGAATTACCATCTGGAACACGCCACTGCTCTTTGGCGGGCTGAAAGTGACTGAGGAGAAACCGGGCGCATCTCCCGTTGCTCAGAATGGTCTCTTTATTCAGCAACCCGGATCATCTGGTCGCGATTTTACCGGCAAACATCATCTTGTACCGTTTGGTGAATATGTGCCTTCATGGCTACCGTGGCTGCATAAGATTGTTCCTAACATCGCCGACTTCCAACCTGCTGAGAATGGCGGTGTGTTGATGAGCAGTGATACGGTTTTTGGTTCTTTGATCTGTTATGAATCGATCTTCCCCGAAGAGGCTCGGGCTCGGGTAGAGCAGGGGGCTCAGGTGCTGGTTGTGGTCACCAACGATGCCTGGTATGGCCAGAGTCCGGCCACATGGCAACACCTTCAGGCTGCACGCATGCGTGCGATTGAAACGGGACGGTATCTACTTCGTGCTGCGAATACCGGTGTTTCAGCCATTATTGCACCGGATGGCGCTATCACGGCAACAGCCCCGTGGTGGACGCAGAGCGTGGTAAAAGGTACATATCGTATTTCAGATGTGATTACGCCATATCAAAAATGGGGTGATCTGCCACCACTAATTGTGGCCGGCATATTGCTGTTGGCAGGTGGTATTTCGAGAAGGTTGAGAGAGTAGTGGAGAGCACAATGAAACGAGCACCGGTATCGGTTTTGGGAGCAGGCTCCTGGGGCACAGCACTGGCCATGGTACTCTCCCGTGGCGGTCGTGAAGTGCGCCTGTTTGAGAGAGGTTCTGCTCTGGCCCAGGAGATGCAGCAGAGCCGTCAGAACAGCACATTTCTTCCCGGCATCACCTTTCCGGAAAGCCTCACTGTAACCTCCGATTATGATGAAGCACTAAGTGGCACCGCTGCAACCGTGCTTGCCGTACCGTGCTCTGCCGGTGATTCGGTGCTCAGCAATATCTCCAGTTACACCATGCCTGTTATTGCCGCCTGCAAAGGGCTCAACCCGGACACACAGGAGCGGGTTGATGAGCTGCTGATCCGTCATGTTGGTATTGAACGAACGGCACTACTATCAGGCCCCTCTTTTGCCAAAGACAGTGCCGATGGTCTGCCCACCGCCATCACCATGGCTGCTGCAAATATTGAACTGGCTCGCCAATGTGCCGAGCTATTTGATGACCCGGCATTCAGAATTTATACCAGTACAGACCTGGCCGGCGTTGCGCTGGGTGGTGCGCTTAAAAATGTGATCGCCATTGCGGCAGGTATTGCATCCGGACTGAACCTCGGCCACAGCGCCATTGCTGCGCTGATCACTCGCGGCATAGCTGAGATCTCCAGGCTTGCAGTTGCCTGTGGTGGCAGACCTGAAACCATGAGCGGGCTCGCAGGTCTCGGTGATCTTGTTTTGACCTGTACAGGTGAGCTCTCCCGCAATCGTAAAATGGGCATGGCGCTGGCTGCTGGCATGAGTGTTGATGAAGCACGAACTCATGTTGGGCAGGTGGTCGAAGGTGAAAAAACCGCCATCGCCGCATGCAGACTTGCTGAGAAGCATGGCATTGAGATGCCAATCTCCGAGATTGTCCGCTCCGTGCTTCAGGGTGAGATCAAACCTGATCAGGCAGTCGCCCAACTGCTGAAGCGACCCCAGAAGCCTGAACATATCTGATCCGGGCAACTGACTGCAATGGATGATGAAGAGCTGTTTTCCAAGGCGATGAGCGTGGTTCGCCCCATCGCAACTTCGGA
>Ga0316187_10003681_pt1 | contig 13315 bp, 8 predicted proteins | sample CroRivburrow1_MG_FD_204927 | JGI IMG/M metagenome (GOLD analysis project Ga0316187, IMG submission 204927) | Coastal sediment microbial communities from Maine, United States - Cross River worm burrow 1 | ecosystem: Environmental > Aquatic > Marine > Coastal > Sediment | place: USA: Maine...
AGACATGGGAATGGTTTTTATTATTTTAGGCCCTCCAGATGAAGTTTATAAAGATGGAGAAAAGGAATCATGGCATTACAGAAGCGAGGGAAAAGATCCTCTGGTTATATTTAACTTTTTGCATATCAAAAGTCTTTTTACAGATCAGCAATATATGCTAATCAGAGATAATCAATATAAATCATATTGGTATAAAGCCATTGATAGTTGGCGGAAAGGCAGGAACTAATATCACCGAGATACTATGACAACGGGAAAAAAGGATTTTGTATTTGGAATTCACGCAGTAGATGAAGCAATAAAAGCAGGTCATGAGATAGATAAAATACTGGTACGGAAAGATATTACCAATACTGCCATAAAAGAATTGCTATCCAGTGCATATCAACTAAACATTCCTATATTAAAAGTTCCAAGGGAAAAGTTATCTTCAATAACCGGGAAAAACCACCAGGGTATTATCGCATTACTGGCATCAATCCGTTATGGTTCACTGGATAACGTGATAAGTAATGCCTATCAAGGCGGCCAGGATCCTACTTTATTAGTTCTAGACAGAATTACTGATGTGCGTAACTTTGGAGCTATAGCAAGGACTGCTGAAGGACTCGGTTTTCATGGAATAGTAATTCCTGACAAGGGTGGCGCAAGATTGAATAATGAAGCGGTGAAAACATCCTCTGGTGCGCTTCTTCATCTGCCTGTATGTCGAGTAAAAAGCCTGTTGAGTGCACTTGAGTTTCTAAAAAACAGTGGTATACAAGTAGTTTCCATTTCTGAAAAATCAGATATCAATATTTATGATGCTGAATTAAAGGGACCATTATGTCTGGTTCTAGGCTCAGAATCTGAAGGTATACACAACGACATACTGAAGAAATCAGACAAAATCCTTAGAATACCAATGTATGGGAATATATCTTCCTATAATGTTTCGGTTAGTATGGCTATGGCAGGAGCTGAAATTATTCGGCAGACTAAATTTATACAAACTTAATTCCTTTTTTCTTTTTCACATCTTTGATGATCTGACGCAGTTCGCTCTCTATATCTTTTTTACATATTAACAATACATCACCAGTATCCGCTACAAGGTAATTATCTAAGCCCTGTGCGACAATAAGTTTTTTATTATCTGATAGAAACAGGCTGTTTTTTGAATCATACAATAGAACATTTGCCTCTATCACATTATGGTTTTGATCCTTTTCTTTGATATCATGTAATGAGGCCCATGAGCCCAAATCAGACCAACCATAGTCCCCCAACACTACAAATACATTCTCGGCTTTTTCCATTACTCCATAATCAATCGAAATAATCTTAAACTGAGAATAAATATTCTTTATCCGCTCATTTTCTTCAGGTTGATAATAATGTGATTTTATGCTTTCAAAATTCTCAGCTATTTCAGGCAGGTATTTCTCAAACGCTGTTATGATAGATTTCACATTCCAAATAAATATTCCTGCATTCCATACAAAATCACCACTTTCTATAAAAGTTTTAGCTAGATCTAATTGTGGTTTTTCAGTAAAAGTCTTTACTTTTTTAAAATCGGTTCCATTATCAATATGATACTGAATATAACCATACCCGGTTTCTGGTCGATTCGGTTGTATGCCCAGAGTGATAAGAAGATCATTATTAGAAGCATATTTCATGCTTTTCAATATTGAATCAATAAAGGTTTTCTCTTTAAGAATAGCATGATCAGAGGGTGTAACCACTAAGGTAGCCTGAGGATCTTTCTGTGCAATCTTATAACTCGCATAGGCTATACATGGGGCTGTATTCTTTCTTGTTGGTTCCAGAAGAATTTGATAATCCTCTAGATCGGGCAGCTGCTCCTTTACAAGTTCATTATATTTTTCACTGGTCACGATAAAAATATTTTCTTTCGGACAAACCTGTAAGAATCTTTGATAGGTTAGTTGTAAAAGCGAAGAACCCACACCCATAACATCTAAAAATTGTTTAGGATGATCATTACGACTATAGGGCCAGAACCTTGATCCTATTCCTCCAGCCATTATCACAACATAAAAATGGGCATTCATAGATTAATGATTAAAACGATATTGATTTATTTGATCGTATTAAAAAGATAAGATAAGACATTATTACTTACAAAGATATTATTTATAAGGTAATATTATTATTTCTGCCCTACTTTATGCCTTCACAAATGTCATTTTCCTTAATATCTTTTTAGTAGAATTTAATTTACATTATTGAATTAAATTAGGTAACTTAATAAAGTTTAGATTATATCATTTTACAGTATTGTAAATTATTTGGGTTGGATTGGAAAAATTAAAAGAGACATTAAAAGAGGTTTTTGGATACAATCAATTTCGCGGAAAACAGGAAGAAATTATCCGAAACGTATTAGCGGGCAATAACAGCTTTGTGATAATGCCCACAGGTGCTGGTAAATCATTATGTTATCAACTTCCAGCAATAATGATGGAAGGTACTGCAATCGTGATTTCTCCTTTGATTGCCCTCATGAAAAATCAGGTTGATCAAATGAATGCGTTTAATATAAATGCTCAGTTTTTAAACTCTACCTTAACTAAAACGGAAGCTAAAAGAGTAAAAAATGAAGCATTAGAAGGGCGATTGAAATTATTGTATGTGGCACCAGAGTCACTCACAAAGGAGGACAATGTTCGTTTTCTTAAAAAGGCCCGAATTTCATTTGCTGCCATCGATGAAGCTCATTGTATTTCAGAATGGGGTCATGATTTCAGGCCTGAATATCGTAGAATTCGTTCTATTCTTAATGAAATAGGAAATATACCAATTATTGCCCTGACTGCCACAGCCACCCCTAAAGTCCAGCTTGATGTCAAGAAGAACCTGTTGATTGATGAAGCTACTATTTTTAAGTCTTCCTTTAACAGACCGAATCTTTACTATGAGGTAAGGCCAAAAAAACAGGTAAAAAAACAATTAATCAAATATATTAAAGAACACAAGAACAAATCAGGTATAATTTACTGTCTAAGCCGAAAAAAGGTGGAGGAAATTGCGGGACTATTACAGGTAAATGATATCAAAGCAGCGCCTTATCATGCTGGTCTCGATCCATCAGTAAGAAGAAAAAACCAGGATGATTTCTTAAATGAAGAAATAGATGTGATAGTCGCCACTATTGCTTTTGGAATGGGAATTGACAAACCGGATGTTCGATTTGTAATTCATTTTGACACACCAAAATCACTTGAAGGATATTATCAGGAAACGGGTAGGGCCGGACGTGATGGCCTCGAAGGCAATTGTATATTATTTTACAATTACAGTGATATTATCAAGCTAGAAAAGTTTAATAAGGACAAACCTGTAACAGAGAGAGAGAATGCACGTATTCTTCTTGATGAAATGGCTTCTTTTGCTGAATCATCTGAATGCAGGAGAAAACAACTATTGCATTACTTCGGAGAAGAATATAAAACGAAGGAATGTGGAAAAACGATGTGGTGTGATAGCTGCAGACATCCAGTTGATAAATTCGAGGGTAAAGATTATGCTGAACTAGTGATTAAAACTTCACTGTTAACTGGAGAGAGATTTGGGATCTCTCATTTGTCGCATGTTTTAAGAGGGAAAGATGATCAATATGTACTTAGTTACAAGCATAATGAACTGGAGGTTTTTGGAAAAGGAAATGATCACGATGACAGTTTCTGGCAAAATATCATTCGAGCGATATCTATTAATGGTTATTTAGAAAAAGATATAGATAATATTGGCTGCTTGAAAGTAACTAAAAAGGGAAGGAAATTTATCGAAAATCCACATTCAATAATGATTTCAGAAAAACATGATTTCACTGTGGATGAAAATGAAGAAGATGCTGAAGCACAATCTGTTGCCAGTGGAGGTATTGCCTATGATGAAACGCTTTTTCATATATTAAAATCACTCCGGAAAACGGTTGCAAAAGATAAAGGGCTTCCTCCCTACGTCGTCTTCCAGGATCCATCTCTGGAAGAAATGGCAACAACCTATCCAACTAGCATGGAAGAGCTTAGTAGTATAAATGGAGTTGGCAGAGGAAAAGTTGATAAATTTGGAATTCATTTCATCAATGCAATTTCAGAATATGTAGATGAAAATGATATTACAACTGCTTCTGATGTTGTCATCAAGAGTGCAGGCAATAAATCAAAGGTAAAGATTTTTATAATTCAACAGATTGACAGAATGATTGATTTGGATGAAATCGCTGAATCAAAAGGACTCTCGTTTGATGAATTATTAGATGAGATGGAACAAATATGCTACTCCGGGACCAAATTAAATATAGATTATTGCATTGACCAGTATCTGGATGATGAGAAAAAGGATGAGATATATGACTATTTCATGACTGCCGAAAACGACAGTATGAATGATGCCTTGGAAGAATTAGGAGATCTGGGTTATGAGGAAGAAGATTTACGATTAATGCGAATTAAGTTTTTATCAGAATACGCCAACTAAAATCAATAATTTAACAATTATGAATATTATGGTTATAGGCTCCGGAGGAAGAGAACATACCTTGGCCTGGAAAATCAATCAAAGTAATTTATGCAGTAAAATATACGTATTACCTGGAAATGCAGGTACGGCACAAATAGCGGAAAACATAGATATCTCGGTATCTGATTTTGATGCAATTGGTAAATTTGCTGTTGATAATAATATAAATTTAATAGTTGTTGGGCCTGAAGCACCATTAGTTGAAGGAATTAGAGATTTTTTTCAAGAAAATAAAAGTCTAAAAAATATTTCAATTATTGGGCCTGATAAAAAAGGAGCTCAGTTAGAAGGGAGTAAGGACTTTGCAAAGGAATTTATGAATAAATATAATATTCCAACCGCAGGATCTAAAACCTTTACAAGCACAACAATTGATGAAGCTAAAGAATATATTCAGTCATCTTCTCTTCCAATAGTCCTTAAAGCTGATGGCCTTGCCGCGGGTAAAGGTGTGATTATCTGCCAAACAAAAGATGAGGCGATTAAGACTATTGAAGAAATGTTGCTTGGAAAAATGTTTGGTGATGCCAGTTTAAAGGTTGTGATTGAGGATTTTCTTGATGGTATAGAGGTTTCTATTTTTGTTTTAACTGACGGAAATGGATATGTCGTCTTTCCTGAAGCCAAGGATTATAAGCGAATTGGTGAAAATGATTCGGGCCCCAACACAGGAGGGATGGGTTCAGTTTCACCAGTAAGTTTTGCTAATGAGGCTTTCATACAAAAAGTTGATGAACGAATTATTAAGCCTACTATTTCTGGGCTACAATCAGAAGGGATTAATTACAAGGGCTTCCTGTTCCTTGGTTTAATGAATATTAATAACGATCCATATATAATAGAGTACAACGTAAGGATGGGAGATCCTGAATCTCAGGTAGTTATTCCAAGGATTGAAAATGACATGGTTAAATTGCTAGCTGCTGTTTCAAGAGGAACACTTGTTAATGAATCAATACATATCAGTGAAAAAACTGCTGTGACTATTGTACTTGCTTCTGACGGGTATCCTGGAAATTATGAAAAAGGCAAGATTATATACGGTCTTAAAAATTCCAGCACGACGACTACCTTCCACGCGGGGACTAAATTGGATTCAGATCAAAATATCCTTACTAACGGAGGAAGAGTGCTAGCCATTACAGGAATGGGAGAATCCCTGGATAGTGCCATGGAATCAGCATATAACGGTGTCAGTAAAATATCCTGGGAGGGAATGCAATTTAGAAAAGATATTGGTCAGGATTTGAAGAAGCTGGAAAAATGATATTTTTTAATTAACTTTTCACTTTGCTTTTTGTTTACTGAATAATATATAAATTCACGATTTGAGAAACTAATGGCTGGATGCACTACATGTATAGCACCAATTGAAAACAACAAGATACCTGGTTGTAGGAGTAATGGTGGTTGCCTGACGGATGGCTGTGACAAACTAAGTGTCTTTGACTGGCTTTCAGATATGGAACTACCAGCATCGGAACAATTTGACATAGTTGAAGTAAGATTTAAATCTGGCAGAAAAGATTTTTTTAAAAATTCTGGAATCGAATTAATTACTGGTGATCCGGTAGTTGTGGATGTCCCCAACGGCCATCATATTGGATATGTTTCACTCCAGGGGGAATTGGTAAAGTTTCAAATGTCAAAGAAAAAGGTTGAATATGATGACTCTATCAGGAAATTATACCGTAAGGCCACACAACGGGATCTGGAAAAATTTGAGGAAGTAAAAAAGCGGGAAATGACTACCATGTACCGCACAAAAGAAATAGTTGAAGAAAAAGAAATTGCCATGAAGCTTACGGATGTTGAATTCCAGGCTGATAATACCAAAGCAACTTTCTACTATTCTGCGGAAGAAAGAGTAGACTTTCGAGAATTAATTAAATTACTGGCATCTGAATTTAAAATCAGGATAGAGATGAGGCAAATAAGCCTCAGACAGGAGGCAGGGAGATTGGGTGGTATAGGATCTTGTGGTCGGGAACTTTGCTGTTCCACATGGTTAACAGATTTTAAAAGCGTTTCTACAACTTCAGCTAGATACCAGAATTTATCACTGAATCCAAGCAAACTTTCCGGTCAATGTGGCAGGTTGAAATGTTGTTTGAATTATGAGCTAGACACATACATGGAAGCATTGGTTGATATACCTGAAATAGAAGATCCTCTGATCACTGAAAAGGGTGAAGCATTTCTCCAAAAAACAGATATATTCCGTAAAATCATGTGGTTTGGTTATAAAAATGAAAATACTTGGATTCCTGTTGATGCTTCCCGTGTAATGGAGGTTTTGGAAATTAATAAAAAGGGAGGGAAACCTGCTACTTTATTAGAAGATGATACTTTTGAAGGTGAAGATACTGCCATGGCTTTAAATTCTGACCTGGAAGAATTGGATCGGAAATTTAAAAAACAAGGAAAAAATCGTAAACGAAAAAAAAAGAGATATAAACCTAATAGGAATAAAAATAATTGATATTGAATAAAAGTATATTACCATTTTTTCTTTTGATCATTCTTTTTACTGGATGTGAAGGAAATAGAATATTCGAGCAAAATAAAAAATTCAGTGATAGATTGTGGACAATAGATGAAACCGTTGTTTTTGATTTTAATATTGATGATATCAACCAGAATTATACTTTCTATTTTAACTTAAGGAATACACTTCTATATCCATATCAGAATATTTATTTATCTTATTCTCTTGAAGATACTATTGGAAATGTATACAGTTCTGATCTTACTAATATTCTTCTTTTTGATAAGAAAACGGGTAAACCTATGGGAGATGGTCTTGGAGACATCTTTGATCATCAATATAAAGTAATTGATAATTACGAATTCAATAATCCAGGTGTGTATCGTTTTAAAATAAAACAGTATATGAGAATGGACACACTGCCCGAAATTATGTCAGTAGGCCTAAAGATAGACAGATCGATAGATAAAAAATAGTTGTCCGGGACTATTCAAGATGATTGCTATATCTTATCATTCTTTCTATCACTTCATCATTATCCTGCCATACTTCCCTGCTGAAGACGCCTCTGAACTTCCAATTTTTTGAAGATAGGGTAAAAGGATTGTATACATGCGTTTCCTTAGCTGAAACACTCTGGTAGTATAAATCATCATCTGTTAATATCAAACCGAGGTATTGATCATCCTTTTTTAATGTTAAATCAGAAAAAGGTAATGACTCTGAAATCTCCATTGTAAATTTCTTTTCAGCAATCAAATCCTCCTTTAGTTTCCTTTTCAAATACCAATTATTACTGCTTTTTGCAGATGGCCTTAGCGCTGGGATAAATTTACCTTCTGACACTTCCATTGCATAAATAAGATATTCTTTTAAAAGCTTGGGACCATCATTTTTCAAGTTCTCAACATTCATTTCCTGGGGGAAAAAGCTTGTTACAAGATAGATTTTTTCACGTGCTCTGGTTACAGCAACATTTAAACGATTTTCCCCTCTTGGAATATTCAGGCTTCCAAACTGCATACTGAACTTGCCATTTTCATCCGGACCGTGAGTTAATGAAAATATGATTATATCTTTTTCATCACCCTGAACATTTTCGATATTTTTAATAATTAATCCCCTTGGAATAGGTACTCCATGTTCAATTGAATACTCTTCGAGTTTATCATAAATTAAATCCTGTTGTCTTGCATTGAAGGTTATTATGCCTATTTCTTTTTTAGGAGCCTCAGCTATTATTTTATATACCAATGCTATTACATAGTCAGCTTCAACGGAGTTACAATTATTTGCCCATACTCCATCAACCTTTTTAAATTCAATGGCGGGTTCATTTCTATTAATTATTTTCCTGTCTGGCAATAATGAAAGGCCATAGTCATAAAAATGTTTGTTGGAAAAATCAATTAAATCAATAGATTTTGATCGATAGTGACCTCGTAATTGAGCCTGCATTAAATATTTTTCTGATAAATCAAGGAGGGAATCAATCTCCAACTCAGGGATGTCCTGACTGTCATCATCCCATCGTGTCTTATATAGATCAAAGGGACTTAATTGCTGAGAATCCCCAGCGACAACCACCTGGTGTCCTCTATACATTGCAGGCAGCCCACGTTCAACAAAACATTGGGAGGCTTCATCGAATATTACTACATCAAAAAGCTTTTCCATTGGAAATATAGCAGATGCAGCTTCTGGGGATGTCATCCAACAAGGTATCAAGTTGAATAATTCTCTTGAAAAATGTGAGACCAATCGTCGTATCGGCCAGATCTTTCGTTTTTTACCTACCTGGTGTGAAAGATCCCTGTAAGTGGTCATATTATTTAGCCGATTGTACATTACCTCAGAATAAGTACGCTCTCTTGACTTCATAAGTACAATTTCCTTGCTTACCTTTAGTTTTTCTTTCACTGCATCCTGCAAAGACTTAATCAAGGGTTCGAATTTAAGGGATGATACTGTACGTAGAATTGGATATTTAGTCTCTATGTGATCTATCCAGGAAAGTTTAAGGCTGTTAGTAAAAATGTCTATTAATTCTTGTTCTGAATACTTATCAATAAGTTCTTCAACTTTATTAATCACAGATTTTTCAAATTCAAGCAATTCATCCTTTAGCCGGTCAAAATCACAAAGACTTTCAAAGTCTTTATTTAACACATCTTTTAACCTATCGATCTGATATTTATGTCCGAGTATTTCCTGAATTTTAGTTGGAGTAAGATATATTTCCCACTCCAACCTTTTCCCCTGTACCGAGCCAAGTACAGATAATAATTCGGAAACCTGGTTATCAAAATCTTCTAATTTTAAATAGGATACATTAAAGAAATCAGAAAATCCACGTACAGATACAAAAATATCCTTGGCGGCTATTGCATCTTTATATTGATCAAACCATTCCTGCAAGGTTTCCTTTTCAGGCCGCTCTGGTATATCCTTTAACCAAGCGTTATCCCTGAGTTTTGTAAGATTATGTTCATAATTTAATCTATTGTCTAATCTTTGCGTCAACAATTTAAGGTCCCTCCTCCTTACTGATAATTGATTATTTATTAAAGCCTTGCGGATCATTGGCCTATCTTTCGAAAAGAGGATCCATCTAATCCATTTGAAAACATTTCTTCTGGACTCAAACATCTTTTGTAATGCTTCCTGAAATTTACCTAGAACACTTACAGGAAGACTTTTCTCAATGCCTGCTCCCTCAAAACATAACATAATATTTTTTTCGACGTTCCGGATAAATAAATTATCTGCATCTTTAGGAGATGTAGACATAATATGACCAAATAATTCATATACTTTATCTTTTCGAAGAAGTTCAAACATGTTTTCAATACCTTCCTTTTTCAGAATGATAGCCTCGGCTTCTAAAAAATTAACTTCCGATTTAACAATCTTTTTTGTTGATGCAACCAGTTCTTCTTGAAATGCAGGTATGCTATCTATAAGATCCAGTATATTCTTTAAATCAGTAATGCTATAATCTTTATAGTTTTTCCTGACTCTCCATGGATATCCTTCCTTCAGAAATTTCTTAGCATATAATAAATAATACTTCAATTTCTCGATAAAATAATTTAACTCATCAAACTTGAAATAATTATATTCTTGTTTGAGACTGATTGATGGTTTTTTCAGACTGGATGTGAGATATAATTCCTTTATGGATACACCGCATTCATTTTCATCAAAAATAGCATGTTTGAGTTCGTCCAGCTCCTCAGATATATTATCAATTGTGCGGCTCGCCTGTAAGAATTTCCTTTCAAGTTGAATAGAATCGAGAGAATTATTTTTTAATTTATATTCATATAAATTGTCAATTTGTGACTTGATTTGTGAGAATATATTTTTCCTGTCATTTTTAAAATCATGAACGAGGGCTACGAAATCAGAAATTTCTTCATCGAGCAATCTTTTATATACAACATCTAGTGCTGCTCGTTTCTGACAAACTACGAGAACTCTTTTTCCTCTGGCTATGAAATCACTGATAAGGTTACAAATCAACTGTGATTTGCCTGTTCCAGGAGGACCCTGAACCACAATAGAATTTCCTTTTTTCACAGCCTTAAGTGCATTTTCTTGAAAAGCATCCATTTTAAATGGAGTGAAGGTCTGTTCTTCTTTAATTTTATTTAAAAAATAAAAGAATGATAAGTGCTTGATTTCACGTTCAGCTGGCTCAGAAAATGACCTCTCATTAAAAAAATCTTCAATATTAGGATATTCCTTATTTTCCAATAAATGAGTATAATCTGGAACCAGATAAGATCCTGATTGAGGGAATATCCCTAATACCGCTTCCGGATAAAGTTTTAGAATTCCCTTTTTCTCACTATCATCCATATCGGATTTTTTCATGTTTGAAAAAGGGGAAAGTTCATCATTGAATAGTTCTGGATTAAAATTCAGCTCTATTGGGCTTTCCCTTAATAATTGATATAATGATGTTTTAAAATTTTTACCCTCGCGATCAAAATCATCAAATACTCTCTCAATTAAACTTTCGCCTAGCTTAATTTCATTATAATATGAATAAGCCAGTAAAAAGGATTTATTAAATGTCAGACTAACATCCTTCCTGAGGTTCAATAACCACAGGTTGTCTTTCAGCTCCAACTCAACCGGAAAAAACAAAAGAGGTCCGCGAATTATGGTGCCATCCATAAACTTTCCCTTAACTATGGGCCAGCCTACATATAAATCTTTACTGCCTCGTTCTTCAAATAGGAAGTTGTCAATCCTTTGAATTTTTTTTAAACGGTTACTCAACTCATTGCTTGACTTATCCCGTGGATCTAATTGACTACAAAGTTTAATCTTTGATTTCCCTGCAATAAGCTTGTAGATGATTTTAAAGGACGGTTCCTTTATCATATAGTCAAACTCATGAATATCAATGAACTGATCTACGTACAGGCGAAGCAACAATAATGATCTATTATTTGCGGACAGGTTTGTTAATCTTCTTAAATAAGTCTGGAGAATTTTCTTCATTCCATAGCAAAATAAAAATTACTTAGTAAAAAACATCAACTTATCAATTATTCTTTAATATTCTAAATAAGGTTCCACCAGAATTAACAAACTATCAAATTCATCGGGAAGATAACTTAAGTCATCAATATTTTCTATGAAACCATTTTTCGATCTGATTTCAATGATACGATTAGCAAGAGTAGGGCCTATATATGGGTGCCTTACAAATTCGCTCCATTCAACGAAATTAATTCGAATTTTACGAGGTATAAACAGGCTATCAATATACACAGCTTCTTTAATGTTCTGTAAAGAAATCCCCTTTAATCCATAAACAGCATCTAATTGATAAATGCTCACATATCCGCCTAAAAGTTCTTTATATTTTATTATCCTGGAAGAAAGCACATCTCCTATTCCTTTAACCATTTTTAAATCTGAAGTATCTGCTTTATTTAAATCCAACCATATTCTCTTTATTGGAAAGTCTATGTCATTTTTTATTTCCTTATGCGTCCTTATTTCCTCTTTTTTAGCTTGGTTGTCTGAAGATATGACAATATATTTTTCAAGTTTAATATAAAGATCTTCCGGGAAATCATAGATTTTCTTCAAGTCTGATTTCTGATAAAATCTGCCCTTTTTATTTCTATATTTCACAATTCGTTTAGCAATCAATGTATCCATCTGAAGCTGTAGCATTTCATCAAAGGAAACAATGTTTGGATCGAAGAAGAATATTGTATCTCTGATATTACCTGGAACCGTTGTAGAAGCATCTCCTTTAAAAGCAGAATCATTCATAATGCGCAATAAGCTATCCAGCTTAACTGAGTCCTGTATGTAAGAGGTATAACCTTCTGATTTAATAATATTCCGATAAATCAAAGGAGAAAAGACAATTGGAATCATTAAAATGAAGAGGATAAATAATCCGTTCGCTTCGCTCTTGCTGATTCCAAAATATCTTGAAATAGATCGTTTTAGCTGGTTGAACATGTTAGAATATAATTAGTCCAAAATAATCAGGTTTTATTTTTTCGTTGTTTCCGTAACACTTTTAAAAAGAAATAAAGTGTAATTGCGGTTACAATAACCTGCACCAAAACCATTGTTATTATAGCTGATGTAGTCACGGTCTAATCTTTTTAAGTTTATTTTTTACTCCCACCCAATATACCATTATCGTTAAAAACAAGAATAATAATGTTAATAATAATTTTGCCATATCAATAAAAAAAATCCTGTTTATAAAAGATCCTTCTGCTATTCGTTGACCAATATTTACAGAATCCCCTGTTACAAGCAGTATCCTTGCCTTCGCAGGAATTGCATATGTGTTCGTTGTTGTAAGCGAATCAAACGAATTGTACTTTAGAGGCTTAGTTCTATTTTGTGTAATCAGAATAACCTGGTTCGCCTCATTTCTATAATAGCTTTTTAAGGTGCCAAGCACTAAGCTTTTCTTTCCTTTTTCAGAAACTTCTATAGCCATCACACTACCATCAATATCTGATTCCAGGTATTCTGAAAAATAACTTCTGTTTGCTTTAATTCCCAGGTTAAAAATTTTACCTATTATACTATTGGCATCCAGGTTCCACTCCCTTTTTTCCTTAAGCCTACTCCATGCTGACGACCAGTCATTATTTATGGGAGTTACCAGGCTTGTAATAAAAACAAATAGCAATAAAACAGGTGTAATATATCGCATTATAGGTTTAAAAATACCTGGAATACGGATATCCGATCCATTATTTAATTCGTTCCAACCTCTGTTTATTCCATAAATTGAAA
>Ga0316187_10003683_pt1 | contig 13314 bp, 15 predicted proteins | sample CroRivburrow1_MG_FD_204927 | JGI IMG/M metagenome (GOLD analysis project Ga0316187, IMG submission 204927) | Coastal sediment microbial communities from Maine, United States - Cross River worm burrow 1 | ecosystem: Environmental > Aquatic > Marine > Coastal > Sediment | place: USA: Maine...
GAACTAGAAAGACTTATTACAGGAATTCCAGATTTTTTAGCTTCAGTAACAGCAATTTCTTCGTGTTTTGCATCTACTACAAATAAAGCTGCTGGAGCTTTATCCATAGCAACAATACCTGAGAAATTTCTATTCAGTTTATCCATTTCTCTATCAATCAATAGTCTTTCTTTTTTAGTATAAATAGATAATTCTCCTTTTTCTTTTTTATCTGTTAGGTCTTTAAGGTGAGCTACTCTTTTTTTGATTTCAGAAAAGTTTGTTAATGTTCCTCCAATCCATCTTTCTGTTACATAAGGCATATCAATTGAAGTTGCCCCCTCTAAAACAATTTTTTTAGCTTCTGGTTTACTTCCAACAAACAAAATACTACCGCCAGATGAAGCGATTTCTTTAACGAAGACTAAAGCTTTTTCTAAAAATTGATATGTATGCTCTAGGTCAATAATTTCTGTACCTCCTTTAGCTCCAAAAATAAAAGGTTTAGTGGAAGAATGTCTTCTAGATTTTGAATATCCAAAATGAGCACCTGCTTCAAACATTTCTTGAATTAAAGCTTCATTTACTTTATTTGTATCCTTTGTTTTTAACATGATAAGGAAAAGTCTACCAAAATAAGGGCTTAATTGCAACTTAATATTTGTAAAGGTTGAGCTTTTACAGAGGCTCAGTTAAGCCATATTAAACGGCTCACTATGTGAGCCGTTTATGAGCCGTTTATTGTGGCTGATTAGAGCCTTATGCTAAGTTGGTAAATGAGAAGTATTTAATTAGCTTCTGATTCTACTTGAAGAGCATCTACGATAGACTCTAGTTCCCCATTAAAGATTTTTTCTATATTATGCCAAGATTGTTTAATACGGTGGTCTGTGATTCTATCTTGGAGAATATTATAAGTACGAATTTTTTCAGAACGGTCTGATGTTCCTATTTGGCTTTTTCTCTCAGAAGAAATTTTACTAACTTCTTCTTCTTCTTTTTTAGCCTCTAATTTTGAAACTAAAAGGCTCATAGCTTTCTCTCTATTTTTCAGTTGGGTTCTTTCACTAGTACATCGAACAGCTTCTCCTGTTGGTTTATGGATAAGACGAACTGCAGTTTCTACTTTATTAACATTTTGACCACCAGCTCCACCCGAACGAGAAAGTTCCATTTCAATATCATCTGGGCTAATTACTAATTTTGTTTTTTTTCTAATTGGCATGATAGCCACAGAAGCAGTTGAGGTGTGAACTCTTCCAGATTTTTCTGTGGATGGAATTCTTTGAATTCTGTGAACTCCCATTTCGAAACGCATTTTTTTGTAACAGTCCATTCCTTTAATCTCAAAAGAAGCTTCTTTATAGCCACCAAGCTCGCTTGGTGAGGTATCTAATTTTTTAAACTCCCAACCTTGTCTTTCTGCATATTTTTCATACATTTCAGCTAAACTGTAAGCAAAGAAAGAAGCTTCTGCCCCACCAGCTCCTGCTCTAACTTCTAAAATAAGATTATTTGGAAATTTTTCTTCCTCTTCGGCTGATTTAACAATTTTAGTAAGTTGATTACTAATATTTTCTTTTTGTTCTTCTATTCCTTTTAGCTCATCAGAAACAAGCTCTTTTAAAGAAGAGTCTGCATTTAACATTTCCTGAACTTCTGATTCTTGTTTGACTAATTTTTCATATTCAATAGCCAAAAAACTAGTTCGAGGGTCTTTTTTTAATTCTTCAAGATTTTCCATAATATTAATATTTAAAAACCACTCGTAGAGAGTGGCCTTTAAATATTAGAATAAGTTATTTTTTAACTTCTTTTTTAGCTTTTACAGCTTTAGTAGTTTTTGTGTCTTTTGTAGCTTTAGCTACTTTTTTTACTGTTTTTTTAGGAACTTTGGCAGCGGCTTCTGTTCTTTGTCTGAATTTTTCTACTCTTCCGCCTGTATCAATCATCTTCTTTACTCCAGTAAAGAAAGGATGACAAGAACTACAAATTTCCACCTCTATCTTAGGCATAGTTGATCCCACATTAAAGCTAGCGCCACATGAGCACTTTACTTCTGATTCTGGGTGGTATTCTGGATGTATTTCTTTTTTCATGAGCCTTAATATATCAAAAAACTAAATATTTGCAACATCTTTACTATCTACCTTCTAAAATATCAATTTGTTTTTGATATTTAGCGGCCAAGTACATAACATCATCTCCATAGAAAGCATAGGCTGGTTTAGTAGCATTTCTCCACCCAGCTAAATAACGCAGAGCAGCTAAACGTTCAGCAGCATAGGTTCCTTTATCAGCCCCATTATCCATAAGGAGGATAGCAGAGGCTGTAAAGGCATCTTCTGGCTCCCATGGGTTAGGTGGATTGTGCCCAGTAGATTTAGCAATTCTTTTTTCATATAAAACCCAAGTTGATGGAATAAATTGAGCTGGCCCCATAGCCCCACCATAGCCATAACTTGGAGGACAGGAAACTACTTGAGAATAAGGACTAATGCCAAGCTTGCTTGTAATAGCCATAAAAGGATCAACATCTCGACTCCCCTTCATTACACCACTAAAGTGTCTTCCTGTATTAGCACCTTTTCCGTCCCCCTTCCTTGGTTCATTTGTTAATAGACACTGACCAACATTCTCCCCGAGGTTAGATTCTTCGGTAATAACCCCTAAAATAAAAGCTGGTCGTACTCCTGTTTTTTTAGATACCATATTGGCATACTCTAAAGCTTTAGCAAAAGGAATAGCGGCTGAACCTCGTAGAGCAAAGAGTTCACTCCTAATGGCTACAGCATCTTTTTCTATGTCTTTAATAATTTTCTGATAAACACTTTCTTTACCTTTGGTAATTTTAAGAATTCTATTTTTCTCAGCTTTGTCTTCTTCTATTCTTTGTTTTTGTAATCTTTGAATAGATCTAAGCTCTACTTCCTCAGACTGCTTCTCTTCTAAAGATGTTTTTTCTTTTTGAGTAGTATCTTTTGTGTCTTCTATGAATTCAAAAGAATCCTGCAGAGCCGATTCCACAGCATCAAAAGAATCTAGATCAATAAAAAGTTCTGACAAATTTTGATTACCTAAAACAACCTCTATGGTGGAGTAAGAATCTATTTCATTAGTTTTTCTAACCAACTGAGCTAATGATTGTTTTTCTCTGTTTAGTTTTTGGTTTAATTGACCAATAGTTGACTCTTTAGATGAGATACCTTGACCTAATTGATTAATACTAATATTTCTAGCTTTTATACCCAATTCGGCTTTATTAATTTTAGCGTCAAAAATAGCCACATCTCTTTCTAAAGAAACAGACTCTCTTTGTCTTTCTTGGAGAATTTTTGTTTGAGCTTCAATTTCTACTTCTAAAGACTGAAGATCTTTTTCCAGTGCGGCTTTTCTAGCAGCCACATCAGCGGTGGTAGCCGCTGATACAAAGTGAGCAAATAGAAATAAACCCAATAAGGTAATAGTAAGAAACGGCAAGATCGTTAATCTGTGTATCATAATATTCTTAAATTATATAATATATGCCCTTAATTAAGAAGCTGATTAAAGGTTATTAAAAAAATATACAAAAAAACTCACTAGAGAGTGAGTTTTTTATTTTAATTATTTTTCTTCTGTTTTTTCTTCAGTAGATTCTTCCTCATCTTTCTTACCCTTCTCTTCAACCTCAATTGAGTCCATGTCTACATCTACTACTGGTTCTTCCTCTTCTTCTTTTTGAGCCGCCACAGAAGCTACTACCTCTTCTTCATTTATTCTAGATTTAACACCTTCTAGTAATTTAATGTCTTTAACGGTAATAACATCATCTAAAGTTTCAAGTGAAGAAATATCTACTTCAATATTTTGTGGCAAATCTTTTGGTAAAACTTCAATATCCAATTCGTGAATAACTTTAACCAAGGTTCCATTAAGATTTTTAACGGCTGGAGAAATACCAACGAATTCTAGAGGAACACTAACTTCAAGAAGTTTACCTTTTTCAATAGTATAGAAATCAATATGAACAGGTTCGTTGCTAACCGGATGAAGAGCAACTTCATGAATCAAAACACTTAGTTCACCTTTTGGAGTATCAAGCTCAATAACAGTTGACTCCCCTGCTTCTTTCCAGAGTTTTTTAAATTCAATAAAATCAATAGAGATTGGAGTAGATTCTTCTTTGGCACCATAAAAAACAGCTGGAAGAAGTCCTTTTTCTCTTGAATATTGTAAACTATCTTTTGGATCTCGTTTTTCTGCTTTTAGCTTTAACATGAGCATTATTTTACATTAATTGCTTTTAAAGTCAAAGGTGCTTTAAAATGAGGAGTATTAATTCTAATGTTCAAAACCTCCTGTCACCCACTCCATTTCATTCTGCCAATTCCTACCAACACAGCTCCACCCTAAACTTGCTGGGTGTGGATTAGCACTTCCTTCCATATCAGTCACCCCTAAAACATAGAAAGCTCCTCTATCAGCGTCACAACTAGCGTACTCAGCATTATAACGATAATATCTATACCCACTACAAGTTCCTGTCTCTGTTGGGTCTCTTGGTTTTTGGGGTAAAATAGTACCAATGTTTGTCAAAAGAGGGTATGTTTGATTACCAATATCCCAGCCGCCACAACCATCGGAATCTGATGTGGGATACACTCCATTTTCATCATAGTACATCTCTAAAGCTAGCTGGATCTGTTTCATTTCTGACAGCCTTTTACCGTCTCTACTTTTTTCCCTGGCGGTATTCAAACTAGCTAAAACCACAGAAGAAAGTAAACCTATGATAGAAATAACCACTAAAAGTTCAATAAGCGTAAAACCTTTGTTTTTATTTTTAAATAGATATTCAAATGAATACATTTTATATTTCTGCCGGTACAAAATTTTCTTGTGTCAGTTCTTGTGCATCATTCCCAAAACTTAAGAACATAAAAGAAAGGAGGACGGAAATGACAACAATTCCAAGTAAAACATAATTAGCTTGTTCTTTAGTTTCTACTACTCCTTTTTCAACAAGAAAAGTACTGAACCCACTTTTTTTAATGGTTTCTCTATTGTTGATATACTTTTGTTCGTCAAATTCTATTGACATAATCTTTGGTTATTTGTTTTTAAGAAACTAAATTCGCAGGAGTTTTACCGTCTAGAAAATCTATGATATTTTGAGCTACCATTTCAGACATTTTGGAGCGAGTTTCTTGTGTTCCCGAAGCAATGTGCGGAGTAATGATGACATTATCCAACTCATCTAAGCCGTCTGCCAATTTGGGTTCCTCTTCAAAAACATCAAGGGCGGCTCCTCTAATTTGTTTATTTTTTAAAACTTCCACTAAAGCTTTTTCATCTATAACGGGACCTCTGGAAGTATTAACTAGAACAGCAGACTCTTTCATTAAAGCTAATCTTTCGGCATTAATTAGGTGGCGAGTTGAATCAAGTAAAGGAACATGAACAGAAATAAAGTCAGCTTGTTTAAGGAGCTCATCCACGTTTTCCATAAAAGTAGCCCCGTATTCTTTTTCAAAATTTTCATTACGTTTAACATCGTAATAAACGATATTCATATCAAAGCCATTTTTACCATGGTGGGCCACCCTAGAACCAATTCTTCCTAAACCAACTACCCCTAAAGTTTTTTGATACATATCAGTTCCAAGCATTAACATTGGAGACCAACCTTGATATTTTCCTGCTCTAGTATATTTATCAGCCTCAACAATTCTTTTAGAAATAGCCATCATTAAAGCAAAAGCATGTTCAGCCACAGTATTAGTCAAAACTCCTGGTGTATTGGTGATGGACAACCCCCTCTTCTTAGCTTCTTCAACATCAATATTCCCGTAACCAACAGCGTAATTAGCAAAAATCTTAGCCTTAGGAGCAGCGTCAAAAATTTCACCATCAACTTTATCAGTTAAAAGACAAAGAACGGCATCGTATTCTTCTTTTCCTAATTCACTGATTAGTTCTTCTTTTGACAAAACACCATCTTTTGAACTTATGGTAACTTCATGACCTTTTTCTTTTAAAAGATTAATTCCTGAATCTGGGATAGCTCTTGTTACATAAATTTTCATAGTTTTTGTTATAGGGTTTTAAATATTATTAAAAAGTTTTAATCTCTTCTTCACCACCTCTTTTACGGCTTCTCTGGATGGCTTCAATATTCTATAGGGAGCAATTTCTTCTGGATTATTTTTTAATGATTCATCTAAAGCCTGTTTATAAGCTTTCCTAATTTCTGTATTAATGTGAATAGTAGAAATACCTACTTTAATGGCTTGAGAAAAATTTTCATCAGTAATACCAGAACCACCATGCAAAACAAGAGGAACACCTGAAGCCTCTCTAATTTCTTGGATTCTCTGAATATTTAATTCCGGATTTTTTGTTTTCTTTAGCATGCCATGAATATTACCAACAGAAGGTGAGAATAGATCCACCCCTGTTTCTTCCACAAATCTCTTAGCCTCTTCTGGTTTTGTTAGAGTGTCCGCAGAAACTCCCTCGGGAACTTCGTCTAACATCTTAGAAGAAGTTCCTATGTAACCCATCTCAGCTTCCACTAAAATATTAGGATTAACTGACTTTGCATAATCCACACATTTTTTAGTAGTAATGATATTTTCTTCCAATGGTAGTTGTGCTCCGTCAAAAATAACAGCATCAAAACCGGCATCCACGGCTTCTTTAACGGACTCGAAAGAATAGCTATGGTCTGCATTTATAAAAATAGGATAATCAAACTCATCCCTAAGGCTTTTTACTAAAGCCACGGCTGTCTTCACTCCCACAAACTTTCTCTCCCCTTCAGAAAGACCAATAATAACGGGAACTTTCAACTCTTGGGCTGCTTCAAAAATACCCCATAAAGCTTCTAGATTGGAGATATTAAAGTGTCCAATAGCAACATGGTTAGCATCAGCTTGCTGGATAATTTCTTTTAGATTTAACATATTTTTAAATTTTACCAATTAAAACAAGTAAATGCTATACTTAGGCTACTTAATACATAGTAATTTTAAAAAAATATGAACGAAGAATTAGATTTTGTAGCTATTGGGGATACAACAACAGATGCTTTTATAAAAATTAAAAAGGCAGAAGTTTCCGAAGACGGAGAAAGCGGGCGAAAGCGTCTCTGTGTTAGTTTTGGAGATAAAATCCCATATGAAGAAGTTGTTGTTGTTCCAGCAGTTGGTAATAGCCCCAATGCTTCTGTGTCTGCTACTAGATTAGGTTTGAATGCAGCTTTAGCCACAAATATAGGAGATGATGACCATGGAAAAGAAGACTTGGAAACTCTAAAGAAAAATGGGGTTAATACTGAGTATGTCAAAGTCCATCCTGGTAAAAAAAGTAACTATCACTATGTGCTTTGGTATAAAGCCGAAAGAACAATATTGATCAAGCATGAAGAATACCCTTACGAAGTACCGAATATTGGTTCACCAAAATGGATGTATTTTAGTTCCGTTGGAGAAAATTCTATAGAGTTTCATCATGACATTGCAAAATATCTTGAAAGTCATCCTCAAACAAAATTAGCTTTCCAGCCTGGTACTTTCCAAATTAAATTAGGACATGAAGCTTTGGCTGATTTATATAAAGTAACAGAATTATTCTTCTGTAATGTTAGTGAGTCTCAAAGAATTTTAAAAACAAAAGAAAGTGATATCAAAAAACTTCTAAAAAGTATGCGCGAATTGGGTCCTAAAATAGCAGTTATCACTGACGGTCCAGAAGGAGCTTATGTTTATGATGGAGATGAAATGTGGCACATGCCAATCTATCCAGATCCTGCCCCACCAATCGACAGAACAGGAGCTGGTGATTCCTTCTCTTCAACTTTCACCTCTGCTTTAGCCCTAGGTATGAGCATTCCAGAAGCTTTAAAATGGGGTCCTATTAATTCCATGTCTGTTGTTCAGCACGTTGGAGCTCAAGAAGGACTTTTAACTCGTGAACAATTGGAAAAATTTCTAGCTGAAGCTCCGGAAGGATACGAACCAATTAAAATATCCTAAGATACAATAAAAAAACCACCTCAACCATAAGGTGGTTTTTTTATTGTCTTAAGAAAAGAAAACTAAACCTAAGCGATCTAGAATAAGTAGTGAAACTACCATAATAGCAAAAACAAAAGCCATAAGAACCGCGGCTGAAGCAATGTCTTTGCTTGCTCCAATAAGGTGATGTCTTTCCGGATGAAGCCTTTCTAACATTTGCTCAATAGAAGTATTAATAAGTTCTGTGATAAGTATTAATAAATATGATCCAATAAATAAAGCAAGTTCTACTCCAGAAAGTGGCCATAAAATATAACCTAAAATAATATAGACAAGAGACCCGCCTGCTTCCATTCTAAAAGACTTGTCGGAAGAGTAAGCATAGCTTAAACCAAACAAAGCATTTCTGACACTTTTATATATTTTCTTAATCATAAAACTACTCAGTTAAAACTCTTTTAACAGCTTCTTTGATTGATTCTTTATCCATACCATAATGTGTAATTAATTCATCTGGTTTACCTGACTGACCAAATTTATCTTGAACACCAATAAATTCTATTTTTGTAGGATGGTCTTTTGCTAGAACCTCTGCCACAGCAGAACCCATTCCTCCGTGAACTTGATGTTCTTCCACTGTCACAATCTTTCCGTATTCTTTAGCAAAACTTAAAATTCCCGCTGTATCAATGGGTTTAATAGTAGCAAGATTTAATACTCCAACACTAATTCCTTCATCTTCTAATTCCTTAGCGGCCATCATAGATTGATGAACTAAAGCTCCACAAGCAATAATACCCACTTTTTTGTCTGTCTCTTCTTGAGGAGTATAAAAAATTTGAGATTTTCCTATTTCAAAAGATGTTTCTTCGGTGGTAATAATAGGAGTTTTTTCTCTAGCTAAACGAATATAAACTGGCCCAACCATAGAAGCTGCTGCTAAGGTAGCTTTCTTGGCTTCAATAGCATCACAGGGGGCTATAACCGTCATTCGTGGAATAACTCTAGTAATAGCAATATCTTCAATGGCTTGATGTGTTCCTCCGTCAGGACCAACAGATACCCCAGCGTGAGCTCCAGCAATTTTGACATTTGAGTCGTTATAACAAATAGTAGTTCTAATCTGTTCCCAGTTTCGGCCCGGAGAAAACATCGCATAGGATGCAATGAATGGAACTTTACCCATAGCTGCTAAACCAGAAGCCACAGAGGCCATGGATTGCTCGGCTATACCCATTTGAATAAACCTTTCGGGGTACTTATCAGAGAAAATACTAGTCTTAGTAGAACCAGTTAGGTCAGCACAAAGAGCCACGACTTTTTCATTCTCTTCCCCAGCTTGAAGTAAGCCTTCACCATAGCCTTGGCGAATAGGTACCTGTTCAACATCTTTATCAAAAATTTTTGGGTTTAAATTATTCATGTTCGCTTTTTATTTTACCTCCAAGGGTTCTTAATTCGTTTAAAGCTTCAGCTCCTTGTTCTTTATTTGGTGGCATGCCGTGCCATTTAAAATCTCTCTCAAAGTTCTCTACTCCTTTACCTGGAATAGTATTGGCAATAATGATGGATGGTTGGGCAAAAACTGCTTGAGCCTGTCCGATAGCCTCATTAACTGATTCCATGTTATGACCATCAACCTCTTGGACATGCCAACCAAAAAATTCAAATTTTTCTTTCAATGGTTCCAGAGGCATAACATCTGAAGTGTAACCATCAATTTGAATATTATTTCTATCTATAATTCCAATGATATTATGTAATTTTTCTTTTCCAGCTAACATAATTGCTTCCCAGCCTTGACCGCAATCTAATTCCCCATCACCTAGTGAACAATAGAAAAATTTATTTGATTTTTGACCGGAATCCATCCTATCAGCTAAAGCCATACCGACAGCTTGTGACAAACCAGAACCCAAAGGACCTGAGCTGGTTTCAATACCTGGTAAGTATTCACGATGAGGGTGTCCTTGAAGGCGGGAGCCTAATTTCCTAAGGGTCTTAAGCTCTTCTATTGGAAAATAGCCTGAGTGAGCCATAACAGCGTATAGAAGTGGACAAATATGACCATTGGATAGTATTAATCTGTCCCTATCTTCCCAATCAGGATTCTTGGGGTCATGTTTTAGGGTGTGAAAATAAAGGAGTGTAAAAACATCAGCCATCCCTAAAGGACCGGCTGTGTGTCCAGATCCTGCTTCCACGAGCATCTCAATAATAGACTTACGAATTTCGTTTGCCTTAATTTCTAATTCTTTTATTTTATCGTCGTGTAAATGAGACATATTTTTATTTTAATTATTTTGAAGTTTTTCAATATTTTCAAGAATATATCCCTTCTTAAAAATAGAAGATCCGGAAATCAAAATATTGGCACCTGCTTTTATTAACTTAGGAGCTGATTCAAAATTAACTCCTCCGTCAATACTAATTATAGTATTAGGTGATTTTTTTCGCAAAGCCTTTATATTATCTAAAACTCTTTCGTCAAATGGTTGACCTTGAAAACCAATTTTATCTATACCCATCAACTGAACTAAATTAATTTTGTCTAACCAAGGATAAACATCTTCAATTGGAGTGGTGACATTTAAAGCAAAGCCAACTTCCACTTTTTTAGCATCTGGCATCTCCATTTCTAAGCCTTCTAAAATTTCAAAAATAACTCCTGGGGATGATAATGCTTCAAAATGAAAAATTAAACGACTAGCTCCCGCTCCTACCCATTGCTGAATTTGAAGTTCTTGGTCGGTGGTCATTAAATCAATCTCTACGCTAAAGGATGGACGATTGTTGTCCATAAAAAATTTCAATTGTTCAGCGTTATCCCAACTAGCTTCTGGAGTTAAGTTTCCATCAGTAATATCAATCTGGACATAGGGAGTTAAACCCTCAACCAAGTTAAGTTTATTTTCTACCTCTTCCCAATCTTTTTCTAATATAGCTGGAATTATTTCAACCATAATTATTTTACTTCTTCAATTTTATTAATTCTTCTTTGGTGTCTTTCTTCTCCGGGAAAAGGAGTCTCTAACCATAATTTTACAACTTCCTCAGCTTTTTCATAACTAAAAAATCTAGCCCCTAGGGATAGAATGTTAGCATCGTTGTGTTCCCTACTTAAGCTCACTATTTCCACTGGGCCACCATAATAAACAACGGCTCTAACACCAGGAAAACGATTAGCCACAATAGCTTCACCTTGCCCTGAACCACCTAAAACAATAGCTTTATTTTCTGGATTTTTGGAAACTTTTTGTGCAGCCAATGAAATAAAATCTGGATAATCGTCCTGAGTATCAAATTCTAAAGCTCCTAAGTCTTCTACTTCATAACCCTCTTTTGATAAAAAGGTTTTTAATTTTTCTTTTAGTTCAAAACCAGCGTGATCTGTGGCTAAAAAAATCATAATACTATTTCAAATAACCTCCAGTTTTAATAACATGATCTACTAGAGTATAGGAATAACCCATTTCATTGTCGTACCAAGTAAGAACTTTTACTAAATTACCGTCCACTACTCTGGTCATATTTAAATCAGCGATGGAAGCAAAGGGGCTACCAATAATATCTGATGAAACGAGTGGTTCGTCGGTAACTGAGAAAACTTTTTGCCACCCCTCATCCTGAGCGGCTTTCTTTAAGACCTCATTAACTTCTTCTACTGTTACATTTTTTTTAGAAATAAAAGTAATATCAGCGATAGACCCAGTAATAACAGGGACCCTTGTAGCCACTCCATCAAATTTACCATCTAATTCTGGCATAGCTTTAGTGGTAGCAATAGCTGAACCGGTTGAAGAGGGAATAATATTTTGAGCACCAGCCCTACCTTTACGAAAATCTTTACCAGATGGACCATCAACAATTCTTTGGGTAGCAGTGTAACCATGAACGGTATTTAGAATGGCTTTTTCAATACCAATACCTTCATTTAAAATACTAAGGATGGGACCTCCGGCATTAGTAGTACAAGAAGCATTGGAGGAAATATCACAGGTTTTCAATTCTGAGTCATTAATTCCCATAAGGACAGTAGCTCCACTGATTCCACAATCCTCTGGAATGTCTTTAACTGGAGCAGAAACCACTACCCTCTTAGCCCCAGCACCTAAATGAACTTTTGATTTTTCATAGGAAGCAAAAAATCCTGTGGACTCAACAACAACATCAACATCTAAATCTTTCCAAGGAAGATTAGCTGGGTCTTTTTCACTTAAAAAAGCAACTTTATTACCATCAATAATTAAATGTGATTCATTTCCAGCTCCAGCTGAAACATTAAAAGAAGTTTTACCATAGGCAGTATCATATTTAAATAGATAGACGAGGTTTTCCAAATTACCCAAATCGTTAATGGCCACAATTTCAATTTCGGGACGATTTTTGGCAACTTTAGCAAAAGCCCTACCTATCCTACCAAAACCATTTATAGCTACTCTTATTTTTTTCATATTATTTTTATTATACCTTTTAGTATCAATTAACCCAACAATTCTTTTAAAATTTCTTGAACCATTTGAGGGTTCGCTGAGCCTTTTGTTTCTTTCATGGTTTGCCCAACAAAAAATTGCAAAGCTGATTCTTTACCACTTTTATATTCATCCACGGCAGATTGGTTCGCTTCAACAATAACCTTAATGATCCCTTCCAATTCCCCCTTATCACTTTTTTGAAATAGACCCTCTTTTTCGGCCACTTCTTTTGGATTCAAACGATCCTTAACCATGATGACTAAAATATCTTTAGCCCCCCTAGAAGAAATTTCTCCCTCACTAGCCATGACAACCAATAAAGCAAAATCCTGAGGATTTGGTAAAGCAAGTTCGCTGTCTTTTAAAAGGCCAATTAAATCTGAGGTGATATAGTTTGAAGCCAGTTTAATTTTATCCTTGTCTCCCCCAAGATCATGAACTACTTGTTCAAAAAATTCACCTAAAATCTTGTCTGTAACATAGGACTCAATATCTTCTTCTTTAATACCAAAATCTTTTAGATATCTCTCTCTTTTTTGCTCTGGAAGTTCGGGTATTTCTTTTCTCAATTCTATTTCTTGGAATTCAGGTATTTCACTAATTTTTAATTTAGGTAAATCAGGATCTGGAAAGTATCGGTAATCATCAGATGATTCTTTTTTTCTCTGAGCAAAAGTAGCTCCCTTATTTTCATCCCAACCTCTTGTTTCTTGGAATACTTCTCCACCACTCTCAAGTTCTTTTATTTGTCTTTCAATTTCATAATCAATAGCCTTTTCTACGACTTTAAAAGAATTCAGGTTTTTAACTTCCACTTTGGTACCAAATTCTGAGGTAGTACTAACAGAAATATTAGCTTC
>Ga0316187_10003686_pt1 | contig 13311 bp, 11 predicted proteins | sample CroRivburrow1_MG_FD_204927 | JGI IMG/M metagenome (GOLD analysis project Ga0316187, IMG submission 204927) | Coastal sediment microbial communities from Maine, United States - Cross River worm burrow 1 | ecosystem: Environmental > Aquatic > Marine > Coastal > Sediment | place: USA: Maine...
ATTTCAAGCCGAATGCTGGTGACTTTGTAGTGTTAAAGGGGCACACCTTGCGCGATATTACTTCCATATAATTGATGAAACGCTACTATGCGCGCCACTTTAGATTAGAGGTACACCATATGTCCCGCAAGCTGCGCAATATCGCCATCATCGCCCACGTTGACCATGGCAAAACTACTCTGGTTGATGAACTGCTGAAGCAGTCTGGCACCATGGACTCACTCCGTTCTACTATGGAAACCTGTGTCATGGACTCCAATGACCTCGAAAAAGAGCGTGGCATTACCATCACCGCCAAGAACACCGCCATCCGTTACGGTGATACCCATATCAACATTATCGACACCCCCGGCCATGCCGATTTCGGCGGTGAAGTTGAACGTGTTCTGAATATGGTTGACGGCGTTTTGCTGCTGGTTGATGCCCGTGAAGGCCCGATGCCGCAGACCAAATTTGTAACTTCTAAAGCACTGGCTCTGGGTCTTAAGCCGATTGTTGTGATTAACAAGATTGACCGTGAAGGCTCCGATCCTGATGCTGTAGTTGACCTTACCTTCGACCTCTTCGCCTCCCTTGGCGCTACCGATGAGCAGCTTGAGTTCCCGGTTGTTTATGCTTCGGCCAAAAATGGTTACGGCATGCTTGATCTGCATGAAGAGTCCGACAACCTGACCTGCCTGCTTGATACCATTGTTGAGCATGTTCAGGCACCTGAAGGCGACCCTGAAGCACCACTGCAGATGCTGGCCACTACGCTGGACTGGGATGAGTACATCGGTCGCATCGTCATCGGCCGTGTAGCCAATGGCCGCATCAAAACCGGAGAAACGATCACCGTTGTTCACGCCGACTCCTCGAAAGAAGATTTCAAGATCACCAAGCTGCTTGGTTTCCTTGGCCTGAATCGCATCGAAATTCAGGAAGCCCAGGCTGGTGATATCATCGCCATTGCCGGTATCGAGCATACCAACATTGGTGAAACTATTGCCTCCAAGGCTGACCCGGTGGCACTGCCGGTCATCCACGTGGATGAGCCAACACTCTCCATGGAACTGCATGTTAACAAATCCCCGCTGGCTGGTACCGAAGGCAAACTGATTACCACCCGTCAGATTCGTGACCGTCTAATGCGTGAGATCCGCACCAATGTGGCCATGCGCGTTGAAGATACCGACTCAGCCGATGTCTATAAGATATCAGGTCGAGGCGAGCTGCATATTGGCATCCTACTGGAGACCATGCGCCGCGAAGGCTTTGAAATGGCTGTATCACGTCCAACCGTGATTATCCGTACCATTGATGGCGTAAAGCAGGAACCGTACGAGCATGTTACCGTTGATGTGGAGTCGGAGTATCAGGGTTCAGTAATTGAAAAGCTGGGTAAACGTGGTGCCGAAATGACCTCCATGGAGACCAATAAAGATGGCTCTACCCGTATCGAGTTCATGTCCCCTACCCGCAGCCTGATTGGCTACACCTCAGAATTCCTTACTGACACCCGTGGTACAGGTATTATGCATCATGTGTTCCACGACTATGGCCCATATGTAGGTGCCCTGCCGGGTCGCAGCAATGGCGTATTGATCTCTATGGAAAATGGTGAGTCTGTTGCCTTTGCCCTGTGGAAATTGCAGGAGCGTGGCAAACTGTTTATCGGTTCCGGTCAGAAGCTGTATGAAGGCATGATCATCGGTATTAACAGCCGTGATTCAGATATGACAGTGAATCCTATTAAAGAGAAGAAGCTGACCAACGTACGAGCATCAGGTAAGGATGAGTCCATTGATCTGGTTCCGCCTTTGAACCTGAGCCTGGAGCGCGCTATCGAGTTCATTGCAGATGATGAACTGGTAGAGATCACACCGAAATCAATTCGAATGCGTAAGCGTTTCCTCAAAGAGCATGAGCGCAAACGTGCAGCGCCACGCGCTTCTTAAGTAAAACAGATAAGCAATAAAAAAGGCGCCTCGTTGAGGCGCCTTTTTTTTATCTGTGAGTTTAAAGGTTCAGCGGCTCAACTGCCAAGCCCTTATTCGCTGTTTTCACCCCTTCGAATACCCATCAGCTCTGCCTGAATAAATGCATCAATATCGCCATCCAGAAAGGCCTGCGTATTACCGGTTTCCATGCCCGTGCGCAGATCCTTAATGCGCGACTGATCAAGTACGTAGGAGCGGATCTGGTGACCCCAACCGATATCGGTTTTGGTATCCTCTAGCGCCTGCTTCTCGGAATTGCGCATTTCAACTTCACGTTCGTAAAGGCGTGCCTGCAGCATCTTCCATGCGGCTGCCTTATTCTTGTGCTGGGAGCGGTCGTTCTGGCACTGCACCACAACACCTGTCGGGACATGGGTCAGACGCACAGCCGAATCGGTTTTATTGATATGCTGACCGCCGGCACCACTGGCACGATAGGTATCTACCCGTACATCCGACGGATCAATATCAATGTCGATCTCACGCTCAATATCAGGGAATGCAAACACGGATGAAAATGAGGTGTGGCGACGGTTACCCGAATCGTACGGTGATTTACGCACCAACCGGTGCACACCAATCTCCGCCTTCAGAAAGCCGTAAGCATATTCGCCCTTGATCGATACGGTAGCCGATTTAATGCCTGCCTCTTCACCGGCTGTGCACTCCATCAGTTCGGTCTTGAATCCCTTACGTTCAGCCCAGCGAAGGTACATGCGCAACAGCATCTCAGCCCAGTCCTGTGCTTCGGTGCCACCGGAACCGGAATTGATATCAAGGAATGCTGACTCGGCATCGGTTTCACCACCCAGCATCTGGGCAAGCTCCAGAGCTTCAATCTGTGGCTGGACAGCATCCAGCCCATCCACGGCCTCTATCTGGGAATCGCGATCACTCTCTTCCAGCCCCATTTCAAACAGCATGGAGGCATCCTCCAGCTCGCTGGAGGCCTGCTTGTATTCGTTGATTACCCTTTCTACCCGCGCACGCTCCTGCATCAGTCGCTGTGCCTCCTCTGCATTATCCCACAGGGTCGGGTCTTCGATGCGTGCGTTTAGTTCGCGCAGGTCCTCTTCTTTGGCATCGACGTCAAAGTGACCTCCGCATGGAATCCAGACGACGGTTGAAATCTTCCGCCCGTGTTCTGAAACCTGCAATTCTATCTTCAATATTCATCGTCAACTCCAACAAAAACGAACCCTTTCGGGAGGATGTGGAAGGTACATATTCAACAGCTCAAATCAACCACAGGCATGATAAAAACGCTTCATTTCCCCACAAATAAGGGGCAATCATCCCCTTTTTCTTTCAAGTTGCCACTTCCACTCTTGCTCAACCCACGCTTCTGCCTTAGAAGCCGCCATGGCCATTAAATCCACCATTTTCAAAGCTGAACTCCAGATCACCGATATGGATCGCAACTACTATAACGACCATGCCCTGACCATTGCCCGTCATCCGTCGGAGAACGATGAGCGCATGATGCTGCGCATCCTGGCCTTTGCACTGAATGCGGACGAGAAGCTCTCCTTTACCAAAGGGCTAAGCAGCGAGGATGAACCAGACCTGTGGCTTAAAAGCCTCAGCGATGAGATTGAGTTGTGGATCGATCTTGGCCAACCCGATGAAAAGCGAATCCGCCGCGCCTGTGGCCGTTCAGAGCAGGTGATTATCTACACCTACAACCGTAACAGTGCGCAGATGTGGTGGGAGAAGATGCAGAACAAACTGCAGCGATTCAGCAATCTGCGTATCTTCAATGTGGATGATGCAACGATGGCATCAATAGCAGAATTCAGCCAGCGCACCATGCAGCTGCAGTTCACCATTCAGGATGGCACCACCCTTATCTCAGATGGCGAGCGCTCCCTTGAAGTGACGCTCAGCACCACCAAATAAACCCACCGATGGCGGTTCGTATCGACAAATGGCTATGGGCGGCCCGTTTTTTTAAAACCCGGGGACTGGCGACTGAGATGGTCAATGCTGGCCATGTGCAGCTCAACGGAGAACGCATCAAAGCATCCAAACTGGTATCCGTTGGTGATGAACTGAGCATTGTCCGTGGTCAGGAGCGATTCATCGTCACCGTAATAGCTCTTGCCGAAAAGCGCGGCTCCGCTGCCATTGCACAAAAACTCTATGACGAGACAGAAGAGAGCCTGAAGGAGAGGGAGAGGCTGAAAGAGCTGCGCCGCTTTGATGCTGCCAGCGCGCCTGCACCAAAGAAGCGCCCGGACAAAAAAGCCCGACGCCAAATCATCCGCTTTGTAAGAAGAGAGGATTAAAGCACGGTTTTTTTTGTAGCCACCACCTTGTTACGACCACTATCCTTGGCCAGATAAAGGGCTGCATCAGCACTCTGGGCCAGCTCTGAAGGCGTGCCTGCATGTGAAGGAAATGCAGAAACACCGATGCTTGCTGTCACCTTCAGGTTCTCGACACCGGAACCTTCGAAGCTATCACTTGCGATATGCATGCGGATACGCTCGGCGGCATGCACACCCTCCTCCAGTGGCGTCTCAGGCAGCAGCACGGCGATCTCTTCACCGCCATAGCGGCAGATCGTATCAATATTGCGGCACTGATTCGTGATCAGTTTACTGATCCTTTGTAATACGAAATCACCGGTGCTGTGGCCGTAGTTATCGTTCACCTTTTTAAAGAAGTCGACATCAATCATCAGCATTGTCACTTGCTTGCCGTAACGGGCAGCACGCTGGCTCTCCTCCTCCAGCCGGTTCTGGAACATGCGATGGTTAAGCAGCCCGGTAAGGCCGTCATGCGTAGCCATCGCCCTGAGTTTTTTATCCGCTTTGACCAGCCTCTCTTCGGTCGAACCGAGCAGCCGATAGAAGAAGGCAAACAGTGAAAGTCCTACAATAATGGCAATCACAAGCGCTACGACCACCTTGTCACGGGCTGCCATCGACTTGGAGGTAATATCCATAAAGGCCACTGCATACCCAATATGCTCTTTACGCACATCCTTGAGTGATACAGGCACCACCCTGAAATTGACCTCTCCACTGGACATATCGAGAGGCCGGATATCAATGCTTTTACCGCCACTTGCAAACTGATCAAGCAGCGGAGCAGCGACCTTCTCCTGACGGAATGCAGTGGAGACCAGGTTTTCGAAGCGATCCCAGTTCGGTACGCGTCCGAGCATCTTCACCCCCTCCTCCCAGCGCTCGCGCTTCAGCAGTGATTTTTCGATAAACACCGAGATGCCGACATCCATCATATTCTCAATCTCGTCGAACAGGTGTTCGACCTCCATGCCCACTTCAACATATCCGATCAGCGTGGATCTATCCCCATCACTGACATACCAGGGGTAGACATAGCGCAGTGTAAAGGTACCGAGCGGCCCGATCTCCATGCCGAAGGATTCCGATCCGGTACGCTCCGCTTCCATCATCGTGAAGCGGTTAATCGTATCGCCGTGACGTTTAGGCTGGTGGACGCGCAACAGGTTGACGCGATCCTTGCCTGTGAAATACCAGTGGGTGATACCGTACTTCGCTTTTATCTCGGAAAAATGTTTGCGACTCAACACCAGTAGCCGCTGGCGATCATTGCGAATCAGAGCTGCAGCAATAAGCTCGTCATGGGTGATGCTCTCAGTAGCAGCCGCCAGAATCTCGGCATGATCGAAGATACCTTTCTGATAGAGATACTGGATTGAGGAGCTAACCCGCCGTGCCTCATGCTCAAGGTCCTGCTGCTCCTGCAGATAGGTTGTATAAGAAAAAAGTGCGACAACAAGAACAACCACTGCAGAGAAGGGAACCAGCACCGCCCATTTGAGCTTAGGCTTTTCAGGCGGACGATCATCGACCGCAACAGCAACGGAATCAGGCAACACCATAAAGCCCCTCCTATAGCGAACTACTAACTAGTATAGTGTTAATGCCTGATAAACTCCAGACTGTGCTGAATTTTCACCCACTACTTGGTAGTCTGGAGAAGCTTATGAAAAGCTGCGAACTAACCGGCTGGAATCAGATCCTCGACAACAAACTGCACTGCACCGTTTCCGCGCCACTCATCCTTCTGCAGTTGCCCCAGCACTGAGACTGTCAGGCCGGGCTGAATGGCATCACCAAAACCATTGGCACCAAACACAATGCCATCGATCCAGCTGGAGCCATCGGTCAGCTTCAAGCGCACCACCCCACCTTTCAGATCCCTACGGTCGGCGATATGCAGGTCATTCACCAACCATGTGCACGGGGGATTGCCGCGCCCTAAAGGGTTGAAGCGTGACAAACGCTCAGCCAGCGCAACGTGCATCGCTTTTAGACCAAGCAGACCATCCACAGGCAGCAGCATATGATCCGCGCCATGTTCTTCCTGCTCATCAACCGCTTTTTCGAACGCAGCGACAAAACCATCCCACTGACCGCTCTTGATGGTGCCACCACCAGCTCCCGCATGCCCGCCAAAGCCCTCCAAATGCTCACCACACGCATTTAACAGGTCTCCGACGTGATAACCCGGGCTGCCGCGTAATGAGGCCCTCACAGCGCCATCCGGCGTTACAAAAGCAACCGCTGCAGGTTTGCCGTGTTTACGGGCAAGTCTACCCGCTGCCAAACCCACCACACCGGCATGCCAGGACTCATCATAGACAGCTAGTACCTTCGCTCCACCCAGCTTGGCCTCGGCCTGTTTGAAAACCTCGGCCTCAACCTGACGTCGCTGTTTATTTGTTTCATCCAGTTCAGCAGCCAGCTTGGCCGCTTCAGCAGCATCACTGGTTGAAAGCAGCCGCATCGCCGCCTCACCGTGCTGCAGGCGTCCGGCCGCATTGATACGCGGCGCAATATAGAAACCGACCGTTTCAACCGTCACCTCTTTCTTCACCTTGGCGACATTCAGCAGTGCACGCATACCTGTCGATGGATCGGCATTAAGTTTTTTCAGCCCATGATATACAAGAACACGATTCACGCCGACCAGATCCATCACATCGGCAATGGTTGCCACGGCGACGCGATCCAGCAGAAGACGCAGATCGAATACTGGACGCTGCCCTTTCTCGTCGAGCAGTTTCCAGACCGCCATCAACAGAAAAAAGGCGACACCTGTACCACATAACTTTCGATCAGCAAAACCGCAGTCGATGCGGGCCGGATTAAGCAGTGCAAAACAGCTGGGAAGTGAGGCTTCCGGCAAGTGGTGATCGCTGACAATCAGATCAAGACCAAGCCGGGTTGCCTCATCACAGGCATCGAAACAGCTGGTTCCGGTATCAACACTGACACCAAGTTGAGTGCCTGCAGCAAATGCCTGCTGTACCGGTTCGACACCGATGCCGTGCCCATCATCAGCGCGATGTGGAATCGAGAAGCTCACATTTGCCCCTGCCGCTTGCAGGGATTCAACAAGTATCGCAGTACCATTGACGCCATCTGCGTCAAAATCGCCGAAGATATGAATCGATTCGCCATTCACCACTGCATCGGTCACGCGCATGGCAGCCTTGCTCATATCAACCATGGCAAAGGGATCAGGAAGATCAGCAAGTTTGGGTGAAAAGAAGGGATCAGCCTCGGTCAATCTGCGTGCTGCCAGCAGCCCATCCCATGCCGTTACCGGATCATCAGCAACCAGTGAACCATTGCGCCACTCCAGCTTACGCCCCTTAACCGTTCTCTGCTGTGGTAACATTCAGAACCACCCTTTCATTTGCGATAGCAATTCAGGTTCAGATTTAGGTGACTTCGGATTCCATGAGACCTTACCAAATTTCGGCATCATCGACTTTGTTAGCAGCACAGCATGTCCCTCGCCTGCCAACAGCACCCGTTTCGGCAAAAGCGCTTCACTCTTCACAAGTTCTGAAAGACGCTCAGCCTCACTGATCACCACCTTCGCATCGCGGCCATCAACTATTGAAGCCAGAAATGGGTTGCGCGTTGCCACAGTTAGATTATTTACGCCTGCCGGTTGTGGCCACTGGATAGGATCGGAGAGCCATATGCCACTAAATTCAACCTCACCACGCTGATGCCGAGTTTCCGGCTGAAACTGGTGTAATACCATCTGAATCTCGGACATGAGACGATTAAGCCTGCCACCATCGGCCCCTTCATGGTGACGGTTAGGCAGCATTTTACCTGAGATAGCAGCAAAGGAGACGGGGTTGGCATTAAGTGTTTCACGGCAGGAGAGCAGGAGTGCCGCACCAACCTGATGAAGACTCATCCCCTCCTCATTCAGCAGCGGATTAAGCTGCTTACACAACCATGCTGCATCCTCTTGCGACCATGGAAACAGCCCTTCGGGATAGACTCTTATCGCGTCACGAGTCAGCTGGCCGTGGTATGGGGTAACCGTCCAGCACTGTGTTGTTTCGGTTGGCAGATTTGAAATCCTATTTGCCAGTAATACGGTCGGATCTGCCTCCAGCAAAGCTGCATACCATTCAATGGGGGTACGATCAGCACAGTGAAACCAGGCGTTCTTGCGGGAGGTGAACTCTTTGTCCCATAAAAAAAGATCAGGATGGAGCATAACCCCATCCTGATTCCTGATTAATGCCTGACTGACTATCAGCATCGAGTCTGTGATTACGACTCCAGAGCCCGACGTACAGAGTCCTCATTGGCATCGATGGTGACCGGTGTGGCAACGCCCTTCATGGCAGTATCGGGATCTTTCAGACCATTACCGGTCAGGGTGCAGACAATTGTCTGACCTGGCTGGAAGTAACCGGCTTTGTTCAGCTTGATAATACCAGCCACAGATGCCGCTGATGCAGGCTCGCAGAATACGCCCTCAAGACAGGCCAGCATGTTATATGCTTCGAGAATCTCTTCATCGGTCACTGCATCGATCACGCCACCGGATTCATCACGTGCAGCTTCTGCCTGCTTCCATGATGCAGGTTTACCGATACGAATTGCTGTAGCGATAGTTTCAGGATTCTCAACAGGATGCCCCAGAACAATCGGAGCAGAACCGGCGGCCTGGAAGCCGAGCATTTTCGGCAGGCTCTTGCTGATACGCTTCTCATGATACTCTTTATAACCCATCCAGTAGGCTGTGATATTACCAGCATTACCAACCGGCAATGCGTGGAAGTCCGGTGCGAAACCGAGCTCATCAACGATCTCAAACGATGCTGTTTTCTGACCCTGAATACGGTACGGATTGACAGAATTCACCAGCGAGATGGAGCCATCGGCAGAAATCTCTCGCACCAGTTCCAGAGCATCATCGAAGTTACCGCGAATCTGGATCACCTTGGCACCGTAACGCATACCCTGGCTCATTTTACCCAGTGCAATCTTACCATCGGGAATCAGCACATAAGCTTCCATGCCGGAGTTAGCTGCATAGGCAGCTGCAGAAGCGGAGGTATTACCGGTAGAAGCACAGATAATTTTACGTGAACCTTCATTATAGGCCTGGGTCACTGCCATGGTCATACCACGGTCCTTGAACGAGCCAGTCGGATTCAAACCCTCGAACTTGAGGAAGATACTCAGTTCAGGATTGATCGCATTACGCAGGTTGTGCGACTCATGCAGTGGCGTATTGCCTTCATAAAGTGTGATAACTGCGTCATCTTTAGCGATGGGCAGAAATGCGCGGTAACGGTTAATGATTCCTTCGTATCGAGGCATGATCTATTCCTTATGCTACGGCTGATTCTTTACGCAGAATCAACACATCATCTTCTTCTACGGCTTCAAGGCCGGTAATACGGCTAATCGCCGCCTGCAGGTTTCCTTCGGTTGTTTCATGGGTCATCATCACAATCGGTACAGTGTTGCTGGCATGGCGCTCTTTTTGAATCAGTGCTTCAAGACTGATGCGATGATCGGCCAGAATCGAGGTCACCGATGCAATGACACCCGGCTTATCCTTCACCATCAGGCGAATGAAATATTCGCATTCCGTGTCAGCCATCGGCATGGTCGGTTTGTCCCGACGCGAGCTCTCCACAAAACCCATCGGTGGAGCCAGATGTGCAATACCATCAGGGAAACCGCTGGCGATATCCATGATATCAGCGACTACAGCCGAAGCTGTCGGACGCTCTCCTGCACCACGGCCGAAATACATGGTATGTTCGACAAAGTCGCCCGAGATCTGCACCGCATTATAGGAGTCGGAAACCTGTGCCATCTGGGAAGCAAGCGGTACCAGCGTCGGATGCACACGCATCTCAACAGTGTCCACTTCACCTTCGGAGCCGTGCGGTTTGGCGATACCCAGCAACTTGATGCGATAACCCATCTCGTGAGCCGACTCAATATCAGCAGCTGTGATCTTGCTGATACCTTCGGTAAACACCTCTTCAAACTTGATCTTCGAACCGAAAGCCATAGCCGCCAGAATAGATAGCTTCTGGGCAGTATCGATGCCTTCGACATCAAATGTCGGATCGGCCTCGGCGTAGCCGAGTGCCTGCGCCTCTTTAAGAACATCGGCGTAATCAGCGCCCTCATTCTCCATCTTAGTGAGAATAAAGTTACAGGTGCCGTTGAGAATACCGTAAACCGATTCAATGGCGTTGGCGGCCAATCCCTCACGCAACGCTTTCATGCACGGAATGCCACCACCGACTGCTGCTTCAAAACCAATCTGAAGCCTTTTCTCTGCAGCAACGGGAAATAATTCCTCGCCATGCTTGGCAATCAGTGCTTTGTTGGCGGTCACCACATGTTTACCATTCTCGAGTGCCGTCATCACAAAGCTGCGTGCCGGCTCATAACCGCCAATCAGTTCAACCACCAGATCTACATCGTCAGCCGTGACAATGTCATTGGCATCACTGCTAAGGCGAACACCAGTGAGATCAAGCCCACGGTCACGGTCGAGATCGCGGTCAGCAGCAGCAACCAGCCTCACCTGTTTGCCAAGGCGACGACTAATTAATTCTTTCTGTTCGATCAGAATACGGGCTACACCAACACCGATGGTACCCAATCCCAGCAGCCCTACTCTCAATTCAGTCATTTAAAACTCCATTTTATCTGTGAGGCGTGAGGATAAAGATGCGAGGGGTTACACCTTACCCCTGACTCTTCACGACCCCGCGTTAAGAAACTGGCGCATGCCACGCAGCGCCTGTCGTGTCCTGTGCTCATTCTCAATCAGTGCGATACGCACATGGCTATCGCCGTAGTCACCGAAACCAATACCAGGAGATACGGAAACCCCACCCTCTTTCATCAAACGCTTGGCAAATTCCAGCGAACCCATCGCTTTGAATTCATTAGGGATTTCAGCCCAGACAAACATCGACGCCTTTGGCTTCTCAGCCATCCAGCCCATCTGGTGCATACCATTAATCAGCACATCACGGCGCGACTGATACATGGTGCGAATCTCCTCCACACAATCCTGTGGACCATTGAGTGCTGCACATGCAGCAATCTGAAGAGGCTGGAAGGTGCCGTAATCGAGATATGATTTAATCTTGGCAAGGGCCGCGACAATATCTTTGTTACCCACCATGAATCCCATGCGCCAGCCCGGCATATTATAGGTCTTGGAGAGTGAATAGAACTCAACCGCCACATCCTTGGCACCGGGCACCTGCATAATGGATGGGCATTTGTAATCATCAAAGGTGATCTCTGCATATGCGATATCGGAGATCACGATCAGGTCATTCTCACGCGCAAAGTCGACCAGCTTCACATAAAAGTCGAGATCCACGACCTGTGCCGTCGGATTGGATGGAAAATTGACCACTAGAATCTTCGGGCGCGGCCACGAATCTTTTACCGCCTTTTCAATATCAGCAAAATAGTCACGATCCGGACCCATCGGCACATGGCGGATATCGGCTCCGGCGATAATGAAACCGTAGGGATGAATCGGATAAGCGGGATTCGGAGTCAGGATCAGGTCGCCGGGTGATGTAATCGCCACAGCCAGATGCGCCAGCCCCTCCTTTGAACCAATTGTTGCAATCGCTTCAGTTTCAGGGTCGAGATCAACATCAAATTTGGTCTTGTACCAACCGCAGATTGCTTTACGCAGACCCGGAATACCCTTGGACATAGAGTAGCGGTGATTGCGCCCATCCTGGGCTGCCTCACACAGTTTATCGACGATATGCTGCGGTGTTGGCTGGTCCGGATTACCCATACCGAGATCGATAATATCTTCACCGGCATGGCGAAGCTCCATTTTCAGCTGGTTAACAACTGCAAACACATAAGGAGGAAGGCGTTTGATCTTTTCAAATTCGCGCATGAATAAGGTTTTTTCTCCGCTGAAAGGTAATCCTCAAAAGGGTGCTGAGACTACGAAGCAGGCCGTTTACGGTCAAGGAAGGGTAAATTAGAGAATCCGAACTGCTGTCACAATTTCACTGCTTCCTCTGATAGCTTGATGGACACCTACTGATTCGAGGAGTCTTCATTCCTCTTTCTTCGAAACAGAAGCAGTGCAACAAGAATAACAAGCGGATGTAAAATGACGCCTGATGCAATTCTCTTCATTATTTCTTCAGCAGTAGATGGGTCCGATGCGGCTGCATATATGAGAATATTTGCCCCAATTGCGATGGCAGCGCCACCCACCAGGCACGCCAGCAGGGCAAGCCAGATATGGTTAACATACCGTGCAACCAAATACCCGCAACCAATGTCCAGAATAATACTCAGCATGCCGTCACCTCTGCATTCAGATATATAATAGATCGAAACAGTGCCTTGAAAGTATCAACTTTAACTGTGCCCAATTCAACAGACAGATGCTTTTTTTCGTTTTTTAATATTTGTACTATAATAGGAATAATTTCGCTCATGGTGTGGGAGGAAGCGCATGAATAATTTCTGGCTCAAACGTTTTCAGATTATCATCTGTATTCTATTCATACTCCTGCTGTTGGTCACATCTGAAATAATAACATAGCTCCAGCACCAGGCTGGGGCCCGCTGGATGGATGAAACCTCCAGTATAAAATTAGGGGCTGTCCCAGATAACTAAGTGTTATTCTGTTTAACCCATTGTTTTAGCTGCTTTAATTGAGATTTAGAATCACTGTTATTAAAACGCCACTCACATTCCTTTAAAAATAGCGGAAAATGCTCTTTGGGAATACCATTAAAACGTCGCATATGTCTCTTGGACTGATTCCAGAAATTCTCGATACCATTGATATGATTATGCTTGCTAGCAAACAGCTTTGAATGGTTGATGCGATAGTGCTTAAACTCCGAGATATCCAAGGCGTTATATCCACGCCAGCAGTCACTATAAACGATACTATCAGGGATCACTTTCTCTTGGATGATCGGTATTAATGTGGCCGCTTTAGCATCGGGGATAATCTTGGTGTAAACCTTCCCACCTC
>Ga0316187_10003688_pt1 | contig 13310 bp, 11 predicted proteins | sample CroRivburrow1_MG_FD_204927 | JGI IMG/M metagenome (GOLD analysis project Ga0316187, IMG submission 204927) | Coastal sediment microbial communities from Maine, United States - Cross River worm burrow 1 | ecosystem: Environmental > Aquatic > Marine > Coastal > Sediment | place: USA: Maine...
GCGGCCTGCGTAATATACTGTTCGACATGATTAATAATGGCGGAATGCCCAGCATGGTCGACAAATCGTCCTTTAAAGTCGGCGTGAACCTGGCCGACACCCCCGGCGCAGTGGTCTTTCGTAACGATGTGCTGAAGTTGATTCAATACACCCCCGCCACCAAAGAGGTGCAATTTCGATTCCTTGCAATCCCCGGTCAATGGCGATCTTATTGAATCCCCGCAGGTATTTGCGACCATCGTTCATGGCTAAGATTGCGCCGAAACTCTATGGCGGCCTTTTCCGCCGGAACCCCGGACTGATTCATTCATATACATCGCTGATAAGAGCGCCTGATAGTCGTGGTTACTACGGGCAACTGTTTGCCGGTTTGGGCTGGACGAGCATCCATTGGCTGCATAAGTTATCTCAGTCCACCCTGATTATGGCCGGGAATGATGATCCCATTGTTCCGTTAATCAATGCCAGGATCATGGCCAGGTACATTCCCAATGCGAAGCTCTACGTCATCGATGGCGGGCATTTATTCTTGCTGGCACAAGCAGAAAAAGTGGCGCCAATCGTGCATCAGTTTCTTGCCGGGGATGCCAAATGAATCCATCCCAGGAAAAGGTTGAAAAAAGAATTGTCCATACAGATTAATATGGGCATGACCAAATGGTGATAGAAATCCCAGATCTTCCTGATTTTTTCTTCCATATCCAAGAAGATGTCCTTATTGAATATTTTTCCCTTTCTTCAGAAGATATAAAATTGATTCAGCGGCTTAGAAGCGATAAAAATAAACTTGGACTCTCTGTTTTGTTAAGGAATTTCATCGCACCACAGCCTACCCCTGCATGGCGATGATATTTCGATGGTAGCCCAGGGAGTAGGAAATCTCGATGGATGTCTGTATGAGTTCGTCGGTGAGTTCGGAAATATTATCAAGCCCTAACAGATCGGGGCCGGAAGAGACACTCACCGAGGCAATCGGCTGTCCGTTCTGGTCAAATATGGGGGCGGCGGCGCAGAAGACTCCGGGCAATGCTTCTTCCCGGTCGATGGAATATCCCCGCAGCCTGGTTTGCTCGAGATCTTCCAAAAGGCGTTTGCGATCGGTGATGGTTCGCGGCGTATAGGGGGTCAGCCGGACACGTTCCAGGTAGTCGGCCAACTCATCCGGTGGGAGCCAAGCCAGGATTGCCTTTCCCAAACTTGTGCAATAGTTCGGAATTTTTGGACCTACCTGAAAATATCTGAATCTTTCCGGTCGTGAATATACAATTAAGATGACGACAACCGAATCCTCATCCCGGATGGCCAAACGAGTGTTCAAGCCTGTGGTTTGGGCCAAGCGATGAGTGCCGACCGAGCCGACCTGGTAAACCCGGGAGGATCCCAAAAAATAATGCCCGAGCTCGTAATTACGGATGCCTAGGCAATATTTTTTGGAGTCGGGATCCTGAGCGAGAAAACCGTTTTCCACGAGCGTGCGCACCAATCCATGCACGGTTGGATTGGACAGGTTCAGTGCTCTGCCGATTTCGGAAATTCCCAGGTGAGTTTTGGCTGCCGAAAACAGTTTCAAAATGGACAAGGCTCTGGAGACGGATTGAATACTCATTTTAATTCCATAGTATTTTAAGTATAATTCATTATTATCGAATAATTTTCAACAAATTACTGCAAAAAGAATTGCTTGTCAACAATTTCTTGGATATTCCTTAAAATTGTATATCTATATTTATTCTTTATATTTTTTTAATATTTTTTTTAGAAATGTCAAATTTTTACTTGACAAGCCCATTAATTTATAATAGGCATACGACATTAATTAAATATATTCATTATTATCGAATACTATTTAGGATTTTTCAGCTGAACAACAACATCGATCTTTTATGCACTAGAATAAGGAGGATGGTGGGTGATGCGAATCTATGGGTCGAAAGAATTGGTTAGCGATGTAGCCCAGCGCGACTTGTGCATCGGATGCGGCATGTGCGTGAACATATGTCCGTACTTTAAAACCTACAAGGGCAGGAGCGCCATGCTATTTCCCTGCACGCTGGAGCAGGGCCGCTGCAATGCCCACTGCCCCAAAACGGAAGTGGATCTCGATGCGCTCTCCCGCTTTTTCTGGAACGAACCCTACGACGGGTCGCCGCTGGGGCGCTTCAAGCGCATTATGGCCGCCAGAACCGGAGAAAAGGTCAGCGGCAGCTTTCAGGGCGGCGGCACTGTATCGGCGCTTGTCGCTTATGCGCTCAAGCGCAACATGATCGAGGGTGCCGTGCTGACGGGAGCCGAGGGTATCGAGCCTATGGCCCGCCTGGTGACGGACGCGGAACAGGTGGCAACATGCGCCGGGTCGAAGTTCATTGCTGCACCGACCCTGACCGCCTTAAATCAGGCCGTCCGGGAGGGGGCGCGCCGTCTGGCCGTGGTGGGCACTCCCTGTCAGATGACTGCCGTGGCCCAGATGCGCATGAACCCGCTGGATCGGGAGGATTTCGCGGATCCGGTGGCCCTGACCATCGGGCTTTTTTGCAATTGGGCCGTTGACCACCGGCAACTGGTGGCCTATCTCGCGGAGCGGATGGATGCCTCCACAATTACGGGCATGGACATCCCGCCCCCGCCGGCCGAGGTCCTGGTGGTGAAAACCACACAGGGCGAGGAGCACTTCCCGCTCAAAGACATCCGCAAGCTGATACCGCACACCTGCTTCATCTGCCCGGATATGACCGCGGAGTGGTCTGATGTATCGGTGGGCATGTATGAAGGCCGACCGGGCTGGAACACGCTGCTGGTGCGCACTCCAGCCGGGGCCGAGCTGGTGGACAAGGCCATGACGGATGGGTGGTTGGTGACCGAGGCGTTTCCCGAAGCAAACCAGAAGGCGCTCTCGGATGCGGCTTTGGCCAAAAAGGAACGCTCGTTCAGAAACGCCGAGCGCCATGGTTATCTCAACCAGGACGATGAAGACAGTCGGCCGGCCTTACGGGTGCCGCCCGAAGTGCTGAACCAGATTCTCGATGTACCTTCCCGCTAAAAGAGGGTGCGCTGCCCCTGGTCCGGGTTTTTATCACAATACTTAAACTCACAACTCCCAACTCGCAACGCAACAGAAATTATTTCAGAGGAGAAGACATGAAAACGATATGTGACGGCCGGTCAGGCGACACCCGGCTGATGCAAGGAAACGAAGCCTTTGCCCGCGGTGCGCTGGAGGCAGGACTTTCTGTGGTTGCCGGCTACCCGGGGACGCCGTCCTCGGAAATCGTCGAGAACCTCGCCAAGGCGTCCACGGTGAGGGATATCTATGTCGAATGGTCGGTGAATGAAAAGGTGGCCATGGAAGTGGCCGCGGCGGCATCCTTTGCCGGGCTGCGCTCGGCCGCCGTCATGAAGCAGGTCGGCGTGAACGTGGCGTCCGATTTCATGCTGCACCTGGCCGAATCCGGTACGCGGGGTGGTATGATCCTGATTTCCTGCGAAGATCCGGGGGCACTGTCCTCAGGCAACGAGGGCGAAAGCCGCCCCTTTGCCAAACTGTTCGAACTGCCCCTGCTGGAACCCTGCGACATGCAGGAAGCCAAGGACATGACCAAGTGGGCCTTCGAGCTGTCCGAAGAGATCCGCAACCTGGTGATGATCCGATCGGTCACCCGCCTGTCCCATGCCAGCGGGAACGTGACCCTGGGGTCGCTGCCCGAGATCGAACCCGAGGCGCGTTACAAGCACTGGGGAACGCCCATTGACCCGGAGGAAGGCCCCATAACGACGTTTCCGGTCCACTACAAACATGCTCAGATGCAGCAAAAGCTCAAGCAGGCAGTGACGCGTTTCGAGGAAAGCCCATTCAACACCTACGAGGGACCTGAAAATCCGGAGGTGATCATCGTTACCAGCAGCGCCTGCACCCTGTATTCAAGGGAGGCTATCCGGCTGCTCGGGGTGGCAGACAGAGTCGGCCTCCTTAAACTGGGGACGACCTGGCCTCTGCCGCCGCGGTTGATGGAAACCCACCTCGCCAAGGCCGATGTGATTTTTACCGTGGAGGAGGTGCTGCCGTTTCTGGAGGACAGCGTCAAAATCCTCGCTGCGGAGATTTCAGACCGGATCGGGGTGAAGAAGTTCCACGGTCGCAGCGACGGCACCCTGCCCACAATCAACGAGTTGAATCCGGACCTCGTGGCCGAAGGGTTGGCCAAAATACTGGGAATGACTTACCAAGCAGTGGATCCGACCTACACCGCTCTGGCAGACGAAGCCACCGCCACGGACGCCCCTGAACGAGACCTGGCCTTCTGCGCGGGATGCCCCCACCGGGCGAGTTTCTGGTCGATTCACAACGCGCTTGAAATGGACGGCCGCCAAGGTTTTGTCTGCGGCGACATCGGCTGCTATACGCTGGCGTTTCTGCCCACCGGGTTTTCCACGCTGAAGACGGGGCATGCCATGGGATCGGGCACCGGCATTGCCAGCGGCTTCGGTAAATTGGACCGCTTTGGTATGGACCAGCCGGTGCTTTCGGTATGCGGCGACTCGACCTTTTTCCACGCCGTGATGCCGGCCCTGGTCAATGCCATCCACAACCGCGCCGACATGACCCTGGTGGTCCTGGACAATTCGGGAACGGCCATGACCGGCTTCCAGCCCCATCCCGGCCGGCCATCGGATGCCGCCGGCAATGAAGTGCCTGCCCTGGACATTGCCAAAATCGTCCGGGCCATGGGCGCCCATGTGGAAGAGTCCGACCCCTTCGATGTCGACGCAACGCGGCACAAGGTGCTGGAGCTGCTCCAGAAAGGCGGGGTGAACGTGCTGATCCTCAAGCAAAGCTGCGCGCTGTGCCCCGAGAAAAAAGGGAAAAAGCTGTTCCAGGTCGACCTGGACGCGTCAGTATGTTTCGGCGAGAACTGCGGCTGCAACAAGCTGTGCACTCGCGTGTTCAAGTGCCCCGGGCTCCAGTGGGATCCTGAAGCCAAAGCCGCCCGCATTGACGAAGTGATCTGCTCGGGGTGCGGCGTGTGCGCATCCATCTGCCCTTCCGGGGCCATCACGAAAAAGGAGGTGGCATAACATGGCAACCAAAGCACTTGCAGCAGACCCGTACAACCTGATCATCACCGGTGTGGGCGGCCAGGGAAACGTACTGGCATCGAAACTGATCGGCAACATGCTGGCCGACCAGGGATACTACATCACCATCGGTGAAACTTTTGGTGCGTCCCAGCGCGGCGGCTCGGTCATGAGCCACCTGCGCATCAGCAGCGATTCGATCCAGAGCCCACAGATCCCCAAAGGCAAGGCCCACATGGTCGTGGCCCTTGAGCCGACCGAGGCCCTGCGCGTTCTTAAGGAATACGGCAATCCCGATGTCAAGGTGATCACCAACACCCGGGCCGTTTATTCGGTGGGGGTGGTTTGCGGTGACGATGCTTACCCTTCCATGGACGAGCTCAGGGGCTGGATGGACAAACTGACCGCCGGCGCCTGGTTCATCGACGCCACCGACGAGGCCGTCAAACTCGGTACGGCCATCCTGGGCAACGTGCTGCTGGTGGGTGCGCTGGCGGCTATCGGCGACCTCCCCTTGGGAAGAGACCGCTTCAGCGAGGTCATGGCCCGCACCATGCCCGCTGGTAAGGTGGATATCAACCTTTCGGCGTTCGACAAGGGGTTGGCGGTGGTTAGCGCCTCATCAAACAATCAATCAGTGTGAACGTGAGAATAAAATGCCCTCTGAAAGAAACGAGAGATCAAGAAATTGTCCTCTCCATCGCATTGCCTGGTGATTCGAAATAGAAAGGGATCTGCTACAAAAAGAATTTTTACGCATTCAGAATATGGGAGGTGAACATGAAAGCATGGATAAACGGGGAGTTCAAGGGACTGGATCAGGCCAATGTCAGCCTGCTTTCCCACAGCTTCGGGCGGGGCTCAGCCATTTTTGAGGTGTTCGATATTACTTCAACTGTAAAAGGGCCGGCCTTTTTCGCAATCGAGCAACATATCGACCGCTTGTTTACGTCGGCTGATTTAACTTACATGCAGTTGCCGATGACAAAGGGCGAGATCATCGACGCCTGTACTGAAACGGCCAGGCACAACAATGTGAAAGAAGGGGTTGTCAAGCTATTTGCGTATTTTCCCGGCATTGAACTGGGGGTATACCCCCAAAACCAGGAGGTGCATCTGGCCATTTTTTGTGCTGATTTTGAAACGGTTGGTCTCAAGCGCGAAGAGCTCTGTACCCCTGTAGACATCGGCATCTCCAGCTATCGAAAATTGCATCCTGATACCATGCCGCTGCATGCCAAAGTTTGCGGCAGTTACGTCAACGGCTATCTATCCACGGCCGAAGCGCTGCGCAGCGGCTACCAGGACTTCATTAACTGCGATTTGGACGGATACGTGGCCGAAGGCGCCGCCGCCAGCGCCTTTTTTGTTGAAAAAGGGGTCCTTAAAACCGCTGCAGTCGACGGCGTGCTCAAAGGGATCACCCGCATGGCCACTTTGGCGCTGGCTCAAGACCTCGGTATCCCCGTCGAGGAAGCCAAAATAAGCCGTGAAGAATTGATGGCCATGGATGAGGCTTTTTTCGCGGTAAGTATAAAACGGATACAGCCCATCCGATCCATCGATGGCCAAAAGTTGAGCGAAGTCTGTCCGGGGCCGATAACCCAACGCATGATCGAGGCGTTGGATCGTGCCTATACGGGGGAAGACCCGCAAAGTGGGAAGTGGCTGATGCATATCTGAAAAAGAAGACATGATCGAACTGCGATGATGAAAAGAACTACCAAATTAAAGGAGGAATGAATGATGAAATCAGGCGCAACACTCAAATTATTTATTTTGTCTCTGTCATTGCTGGCGCTGATCCTGGTTGGTTTTTCTCCAACCAACGCCCCGGCCAAAACCTACAAATGGAAACTGTCCACCGAAGTGCCGCCGGATTTTGAACTCAATAAATATATCAATGAATTCTGTGCGAACATCGAAAAGCGCACCAAGGGCGAAGTCAAGATCAAACATTATAATGCCGGGCAACTTGGCGGGTATGAAGAACTTTTCACCGTTTTGAAAAGCGGCGGCGTCGAGATGCTGCTGGGACCTCCGGATCCCGGCTATGACGCCCGATTAAATTTTCTTTTCCTTCCCTATATCGTCACCGATATGGACCAGGTCAAGCAACAGTATTCTCCTGATGGATTTGTCTGGAAGATTTTGGATGAAATTTTGAGCGAACAGAATACAAAGGTGGTGTCGCTTTTGGATTTCGGATTTTTTGAGGTCGCCAATAACAAGCGTCCCATTCGTAAACCGGAAGACTGCAAGGGGATCAAACTCAGGATTATGCGTTATAAGGGGCTGGAGCTGTTTTATACCGCACTCGGCGCTTCGCCCATTTACATGAACCTGGGGGAAGCGATTACCGGACTTCAGACCGGTGTTATCGACGGTGACGGCAGCAATGGTGTATTTCTGCACGCCATGTTCATGAAAAGTTTGTTTAAATACGCCACGCAACACCGGGCATTCTATGAATCCGCCCCCATCCTGGTCAATAAAGACAAGTTTGAAGAATTGCCGGAAAATTATCAGAAAATTCTGCTTGAAGAAGGCGTGAAATTGATGGACAGGCAGCGGCAATGGATGCTGGACAATGAGGAACGATTAATCGGGATCATGGAAGAAGCGGAGGTCAAGATCGAACGGCTGACACCTGCAGAAATGGACGCTTTCATCGAGGCCGGTCGCGCGACATGGACGGAGATGGAAAGCATTATCGGCAAAGACCTGATGGATCGAATCGTCAAGGCGGTTCAGTAGACAAAAAACACGGGTGCCGGCCTGAGCGGAAAACCGCCGGCAGGCACCTTCCCCGGATAAGCAAGACGTTACGGTTTCATTTAACCTATATCTATAAGGACACAGCAGCCCATGCGCAATCGATTTTTTACCCGTATCTCCCGGGCGGTGGCGTTCTGTGAGGAATATCTGGTGGCCGTCACCCTGATTCTGATCGCCGGACTCATGTGCGTGCAGGTGGTCTTGCGGTATGTCTTTTCCATGAGGCTGTTGGGATATGAGGAACTGGCCCGGTACACCGCCATGTGGCTGGCCTTTATCGGCGCAGGCTATGCGGCCCGCAAAAAAATTCATGTCAAGGCGGACATCCTCAGCTTGATTTTCAAAGACAAAAAAACGCTAAAAAAGGCCGAAATCGTGCAGAACTTCATCAGCTTTGTTTTCTGCACCGCATTTTTGTACTGGCTGTGGATCCTGCTCAAAGGCAGCACCTACCGGTCGCCGGCCCTGGGCATACCGGTATGGGTTCCCCAGTTGGGCATTGTGATCGGATTCATTCTGATGGCCTGCTATTTTCTGTCGTTTTTTCTCAGCGGTCTGCGGGATCTGAAAAACGGCGCGGAGAATAAAGAGGGGAAATGATCCATGTCCATTTTTACGATATTCTTTATTGTATTGTTGGTGCTGATCCTGGGAGGGATTCCCCTGGCCGTGGCATTCGGTTCAGTGGCCCTGATCCTGGGATACTTCTGGGATGTGGCCCCGATTTTCTCGGCCATCACAATTTTCAAAACCGTTGACTCTTTTACGCTTCTGGCGGTTCCGTTGTTTATTTTCGGCGGGCACTTGATGGCGCCGTCCGGCATCTCCGGCCGGCTGATCGACTTTGCCGACGCGATTTTCGGCAAGCTCAAAGGCGGATTGGGGATGGCAGGGGTATTTTCAACCATGATATTCGGCGCCATGTCCGGTTCTTCCGTGGCGGCGGTCGCAACCATGGGATCGATTCTGATCCCCAAGATGGCCGAGCGCGGATATCCCAAACCGTACACCACGGCCCTGGTGTCCTGTTCCGGCCTTCTGGGACAGCTCATCCCGCCCAGCGTGCCCATGATCATTTACTCCATGCTTCTGGGCGTCAACGTGGCGGTGCTGTTTTTGTCCACCGTCATCCCCGGCCTGATCATGGCGTTGGGATTTTGCATCGTCAATGCCTTTATCTGCCGCAGATTCAAAACCCGGAGCATTTTTGAAGGGCAGAAAATCGGCCTGTCCCAACAGGCCGGCATCCTGTTCAACTCCGGAAAAAAAGCTTCTCTGGGTCTTCTGGCTCCCGTTATCCTGCTGGGCGGCATTTACGGCGGTGTCATGACAGCCACCGAGGCGGCGGCCGTGGCCATTCTCTATATCATCCTGGTGGGGTTTTTCGGCTACAAAACCATGACCGGGAAACGATTCATGGATTCCCTGAGATCCTCGGGCCGCATCATTGGGGCGCTGTATGTCCTGGTCTGCCTGGTCGTCCTGTTTGGCCGGGTCCTGGCCATGGAAAATATTCCGGCCCAGCTGGCCGATTTCGTATTTTCCATTTCCGACAACCGCTATGTCATCCTGATCATGGTCAATGTTCTGCTGATCGTCGTGGGAATGCTCATGGACGATTTAAGCGGGGCACTGGTCATGATACCGGTTCTGCTGCCCATCACCGATCAGCTGGGCATCAGCAGGATTCATCTGGCCGCCATTTTGGCCACTAACCTGGGGGCCGGGCTGATGACGCCGCCGGTGGCGCCGAACCTCTTCGTGGGGGCCATGGTGGGGGAACTGTCCGTATCGGATTTCATGCGGTATGTCTGGCCTTTTCTGCTGCTTGTGGTTATCCCCACACTGATCCTGGTGACCTATGTACCGGCGATCTCGACCTGGTTGCCGAGGCTTCTGCTGGGGGTCTCATAGCAAGCGGCTAATAATCAGGAAAAGCTGAAAAGATGCAAGAAAGGAATCATCAAATGAGTGTCTATGAAAACGCAGATTACAAGGCCCATGAACACGTCAGTTTTTTTGCCGATGAAAAAGTCGGTTTGAAAACCATCATCGCCATCCACAGCACCAAACTGGGACCTGCCGGCGGCGGCATCCGGTTTTTCCCTTATCAGAATACAGACGCCGCATTGACCGATGTCCTGCGCCTGAGCCGTGCCATGTCGTACAAGTTTGCCCTGGCGGGACTTCCGCTGGGGGGCGGCAAATCGGTCATCATTGGCGATCCGGCCACTCTGAAAACAGAGGCGTTGCTCGAAGCCTTCGGGCGCTGCGTCCACCGGCTGGGAGGAAAATACTATTGCGCCGAGGATATTGGAATGACCCCCCAGGATATGGTCGTCATCCACCGCGCAACGCCTTATGCCGTAGGGTTGCCCGGGAAAAGCGGCGACACATCTCCACCGACCGGCTACGGTATATACAAATCCATCAAGGCTGCTGCTGACTTCAAACTGAGCGGCAATTACACCTCGGTCGCCATTCTTGGGTTTGGAAATGTTGGAAGAAATCTTGCACGGTATCTGGCTGAAGAAGGCGTTCAAATCTATGTCGCCGACATCAACCAGGAGAATGTGAAGTTGGCTGTCAGCACATACGGCGCCAAAGAAGTGGGGGTTGACGATATATTTGCACTGGAGGTGGATGTACTGGCGCCTTGCGCCCTGGGCGGCGTGCTCGATGATACCAGCATTCCCAAAATTAAAGCAAAAATCGTGTGCGGCGGCGCCAACAATCAACTTCTGGATGAGAAGCGGCACAGCAAGATGCTGGATGACCGCGGGATTCTTTTTGTACCCGATTATGTGGCCAATGCCGGCGGCGCAATCAGCGGCTCGGCTGAGTATGGCGACCGGCCTGCTGAAGAAACCCAAAAGCTGCTCGACAATATCTATACGAATTGCATGAATATTTTTGAACTGTCAGAAAAAAAGAAGATTACGACCCTTGAAGCTGCTGAAGAACTGGCCCAAAAAGTATTGGCGTAGCAGCACAAAGAGGGTTGCAATGATACAGGTAAACGGGCAACCTTACTACACCAAGTCTACAAAAAAGAGGAGGAACGCTTCTTCGATTCAAACGGAGGGAATCATGGCAGTAAAATATGATTTGATCATCAGAAACGGCAAAGTAATTGACGGCACCGGCAATCCTCACTTCAATGCCGATATCGGGATTCGCGGTGGCGAGATTGATGCCATATCCCGCGGGGGTCAAATGGTGGAGGCCGACCGGGTTCTCGATGTATCAGGAATGATCGTGAGCCCCGGATTCATCGATACCCACAGCCACGACGAAGCCTACATCCTCATCGATCCCCAGTGCAGTCAAAAAGTTCTCCAGGGCGTGACCACCGATGTGATCGGCAATTGCGGATGGTCACTGGCACCACTTTCGGATGCCCACAGCAATGAATTCAAGGCAGCATCCGCCCTCATGGGGGGCGCTAACCTGGATGATGACTTCTGGTCTCTGAGGACGTTTCACCAATATCTTGAAAGACTGGATGACGGCAAACCGGGGATCAACGTGGTGCCATTGGTGGGTCACGGCACCATTCGCATTGCTGTGATCGGGTATGAAAACCGTGCGCCCTCTGAATCTGAAATGGCAGAAATGAAGAATATGACCGCAGAAGCCATGCAAGCCGGTGCCTTCGGGCTTTCCACCGGTTTGATCTATGTTCCAGCCAACTACGCCAAGACCGACGAGGTTATCGAACTGGCCAAAGTGGTTGCAAAACAAGGGGGCATCTACGCGACGCACATGCGAAGTGAGGGTGATCATGAAATGGAAGCCATCCGGGAAACCCTGGAAATTGCCCGGCAGGCCAACATACCGGCCCACATCGCCCATCATAAAATTGCAGGCCGCAAAAACTGGGGCAACAGCGAATTAACCCTGAGAACATTTTCAGATGCCCGCAAAGAGGGTCTGGTGATCACCTGGGACCAGTACCCATACAGAGCCGGTAGCACATTCTTGCCGGCCGCACTGCCCCCGCACATACAAGCGCAGGGCGCCGAGCAGTTTTGCGAGAAGCTGAAAGATCCCGCCGTGCGCCGTCAAATCCGGGAAGAGATCGAAAGCGGTGCGGACAGTTCCTGGGAAAACCTCATCGGGGGCGCCGGTTTCGAAAACATCATTATCAACGCTTCTCCCCGCCACCCCGATTTCATCGGCAAATCGATTGCCGAAATCGCCAGTATGACGAACAAAGATCCCTTTGACGTCTATTTCGATCTGGTCATCGATGAGCAGATGGAGGCCGGCATCATCATTTTCATGATGGATGACAAAGATATCGAAAGAATTTTGAAAGACCCCGGTACGATGATCGGCTCGGACGGTATTCCAGGTTTCGGCACGGCCAAGACGCACCCGAGAATGACGGGTACCTTTCCCCGGGTATTAGGGCGATATGCCCGCGAAAAAGGCGTCATCACTCTTGAGGATGCGGTCCGCAAAATGACCTCTCTGCCTGCCCAGACTTTCGGACTCTATAAAAAGGGTATTCTGCGTCAGGGCATGGATGCCGATCTGGTGGTCTTCGATCCTGACGCCATCGTCGACAGAGCGACATTCGAAGATCCCGCACAGCCTCCCGAGGGCATACGCTGGGTCATTGTCAACGGTGAAATCGCGGTCGAGGAAGGAAAAATTACCGGTGCCACATCGGGAAAGGTGCTACGGCGGGGGATGAACTGACAGAACTCAATTTAAAGTTTTTTTCTTAGCAGGGAAAAGATCATGGCCTGGATCGTTGTTATCCTTTTTATTCTGTTTCTGATTTCTGGTGCCGCGTTGGCCTACGTTGTAGGCGCGGGGGCCGTGCTCAGCTTTATTGCCAGCGACAATATCCGCTATCTGGCGGTGTTGCCCCAGCGCATCTTCAGTGCCCTGGACGTCTTTGCCTTGATGGCGATGGTGCTTTTCATCATGACCGGCGAGGTGATGAACCGCACCGGCGTCACCCGCTATTTGATCGATTTTTCCATGTCCCTGGTCGGTCGATTCAAAGGCGGCCTGGGCCATGTCAACATCCTGACCTCCATCTTTTTTGCCGGGGTGTCGGGGTCCGCGGTGGCGGATGCGGCCGCACTTTCCAACACGCTGGTGCCGGCCATGCGGGAGCAGGGCTATTCCAATCGCTATGCCGGGGCCGTTACAGCCGCGTCGTCAGTCATCGGTCCGATCATCCCGCCGTCCATTATTCTCATTTTTTACGGCGCCTGGATGCAGGTTTCCATTGGCGGGCTGTTTGCCGCCGGGATTTTGCCGGGCCTGCTCCTGGGGGCGGCCCTGTTGATCGCCAACGGCGCTTTCGCTCATATTCAGAACCATCCGGGCGGGCGCGGGACCGTGGTGCCGCCCTTTTTACCCAGCTTTGTCAAGTCCATCCCGGCCCTGATGCTGCCGACCATTATTCTGGGGGGCATCGTTTTCGGCATCGCCACGCCGAC
>Ga0316187_10003689_pt1 | contig 13310 bp, 7 predicted proteins | sample CroRivburrow1_MG_FD_204927 | JGI IMG/M metagenome (GOLD analysis project Ga0316187, IMG submission 204927) | Coastal sediment microbial communities from Maine, United States - Cross River worm burrow 1 | ecosystem: Environmental > Aquatic > Marine > Coastal > Sediment | place: USA: Maine...
TGGGCTCGGCACGTAGCTGAGCTGGAATACCAGCGGCAGGCTCCTCTCCTCACCGATCCCGCCCGATCTCGAGGGGCGATCCTCGAGGGCGAAACGGGTTCTCTCGTAGCGACCGGACAGACCGAGGCTCCACTTCTCGGCCAGCTTGTAGCTCAGGGTCAGGCCGGGACCCTGCGAAGCGGCAACACCCTGGCCAGTGGCGAGGCGCAGCTTCTCCGTGATCTTCCAATCGATGACCAGAATCGGAAAGACTCTCGAGCCACCGCCCAGCTCGCTGAACCAGCCGAATCCGGGCCCTATGGAGAACGACTCAGTGACTATCCAACTCATGCCCGCCAACACACCTTCGGTTCTGCCATCACTGAGGCTCGCATTGGATTCAGCATACGTCCGCACGCTCGGTATGATCAGGACATCGGTACTTTCCGAGGGAGAGAACCGCACCGGTAGAGAAATCCGATAGTCCTCGATCTGCTCCCAGGGTTGCTCTCCCTCGATCGTTGCCTCAGGTGAAAACTCGTAATTCGATCGTCCCGCGCCAAGGGACAGCGATACGCTGGTGCGCCGGTTCCAGCCGTAGCTCAAGCTACCCTGAACGAACCCACGACTGACATTGAAATCACCGACCGCGTCGTTCAGATCGACATCAAACTGGTGCACGACCCCGCCGGAAACGCCCCATCGCCAGGGGCTGGCTTTGCGCTCGGTCTCGGCGGCGTAGAGGGAGGAACACAGGATGGCTGTACCTAATAAGGGTGTTAGTGATTGAAGGACCCGCTTGATTTTCAGCATGGAGGGACCGGTAGTAACCAGAAGTCTTCTGAATGACCAACATACAATACCCAATCTCGCATCCGGCCGCCTCAGTGGGCATCGCCGTGAGTTGGCTAGGTAACGCCTCTGGTCTTACCGATCGCGGGCTCGTATAGTTCCAGCGAAGAATAAGAATGGGGAGAGAGGGGCTGACTATCCAGACAGATCTCCGCCTGGCAATCATCGGGGCCGGACCTGCGGGCCTGACCATCGCCTGGTATCTCTCCCGGCTGGGCTTCGCGTCGGTGGAGCTTTATGACGCCGCCGATCAGATCGGCGGGCAGAGCATCACGCTGCATCCAGGGGACGTACCAGTCGAGCTCGGCACCTGTTACCTGGCCGACGGCTACGTAATCGAGCGGGAGATCGCGGATGCAGCAGGCACACCGGCGAAGAGGCTGCCACCCGCCACCTTCATCGACTGCAAGGGCAGGGCTTACAAGCCCGAAATGCCGTCGATGCTTTCCATGCTCAAGTATGTCTTCCACTGGTTCGGCTGGTATCTGACCGGCCAGCTGTGGAAGCCGACCAATTCCCAATACACCCTGACCTTCTACGACTGGCTTAAGAAAAAGGGACTCAGCGATCTCGCAACGAGCTCCGTTTTCGCCGATGCCTGCACCGCACAACTTTACGGACCGTTGGATAAGGTCACGGCCCAGAATGGGCTGAGCTGGGTTCGACCCACCTTGCTCATTACCGGACGGTTCGAGCACACCGCACAGATTCCGGCGGGATTTCAGGTCATGTGGCAGCGGTTGCTGACAAAGCTCGACTATCCAGCGCACCTGAATTGCCCAGTCAGCGAGGTCCGCCCTGGAGAGGTGGGATCCGGTGTCGATCTCGTTCTGGCGAACGGTGAGGTACGCCGTTACGATCACGCTTTCATCGCCTGTCCGCTCGATGAGCAATCCGATGATTCTCACACACCTCTCCGGCATCCGCTTTCCGAGATGCTGCGGAACGACTTCCCGCCTTACGACGCGACCGAAACCTACAGCGCCGTCTGGCAGGCAGCGGATTGGCCGCTGGCCGTGCGCAGCCGCGCCTACCTGCCAGCCTGCACCAAGGGAGACCCGGGCCGACTCCTGACCATTCGCCAGTCCGGCAAGGTCGGCGACGAGTGGGTTGGTCAACTCTGCTCCTACGCCTCCGATGACGCGGTGCCGAAGGACTATGACGCCGCATTGCGTCACAACCGGGAGCTGGTCATAGAGGACATGCAAACGATCGTCGGGCTGAAGGACGTGCAGATTATCGATGACCGTCTATGGCGATACGGTGTTCGCTTCTCCGCCGATCAGCTGGATCAGGGATTGCCCGCGGCACTTGCAGCACGGCAAGGAGAAGGAAACGTCTGGTATGCGGGGGGGGCGTTCGGCCACTGGGATGTGGACATGATCGCGAATTTCGATCAGTGCCTGGTCTGGCGGTTCGCGAAGCAGGCAGGCCTTTCTCTGTTCGCCCGGCTTCATCTCATCAGATTGCGCGATATCTTCAAGGATCTCTGAAGGTATGGCTACCCCGCAGAAGTCAGATCGGATCTGCATCATCGGTGCAGGCCCAGGTGGGCTTTCCAGCGCCTTCTTTCTGAACGAGCGGGGTTATCAGAACGTCACCGTCCTCGAGAAAAGCGAGCTGGTCGGGGGCAAGGCGCGGAGCTGGTGGGTGGACGGCACGCCAATCGATCTGGGTGCCCTGGATGTCGGGAGGAATTATCGACGGGTACGGGCGCTCGCCAAACTGGTTGGCCAGCCGCTCGTGCGCACCGCGAAGCTCGGCATGATGGATCCACGAACCGGAGTCGCCGCCTCAAAGCTCGACCGGCTGACGAGAGGTGTTGGCAAGCTGCGCCTCGCGTGGATGATGCTGAAGTACCTCTACCTCACCGGGATCCGCTACGCCAACTACCTCGAGCAGCCCGGCATGCAGAATGTACCGCCAGCGCTGACCCCGCCTTTGTCCGACTGGCTGCACAGTCACGGGATGGACGATCTGCGGCCGATGTTCGACTACATCTGCACCAACTTCGGCTACGGGCCCGTCGACGTCATCCCAGCCGCATATCTGCTGCGGTTCATCGATTTCGGCAACATGCTGGAAATGCTGTCCGTCGATCTCGGTTTTCGCAGCTGGCCGCGGAACTTTCATGAAGGCTACCAGAGCCTATGGGAAGGCGTCGCTGGGCAGCTTCCGGACGTACGGCTGGGCGTGGAGATTGAGGGCGTCACACGCCATCCCGACGAGGCTGATCCGGTGCAGGTCCGTATCGCTGGAAAATCAGAGCCGCTCGGCTTCGAACACGTGATCATCGCCTGTTGTCTCGATCCCAGTATCGGCAACCTCGTCCGCGACCTCGAAGAAAAACAACTCGCGCTGTTCTGCTCGATCAAGACTCAGCCTTACTCGACCACTGTCTGCCGCATTCATGGCCTGCCGCGTATCTCTCTCGGAGCCATACCGCTCCCGCCTCAGGGACACACCTACTGCTTCATCAAGAACTGGGACCAGGGAGAAGGCGCTGCCTTTTACATCATGAATCGGGACGGCCTGACCGACGAGCAGCTCTTTGCGAACCTCCGCTCAGACATGGCATCGCTGAGTACCCTCGACGGCGAGAAGATCGAGGTCCGGGTGAACGAAATCGTTCACCATGAAAACTGGAAATACTTCCCACACGTTCTGACCGACGACCTTGCCGCTGGATTCTACGACTCCTTCGAACGCATGCAGGGCGACAACGCCACCTACTTCACCGGCGGGCTTCTGGGCTTCGAGACTGTAGGCTGCACCATGCGATATTCGGAAGGTCTGGTGCAGCGTTTTTTTTCTGTGTAGGGCCAAAGGTGTCAGGAGCAAGTCGCACGAAATATGAGTGACGAGAAAGCCGAGTTCTCGCGATTCATCCCGCGCCTGCTGCAGACGCGGCTCGCGACCGCCCCAGGCCGCCCACACGACAGCGCCGAGTCAATCGAAGTTGCGGCGTTGTGGCTGGACATCTCCGGTTTCACGCCGTTGACCAGCCGGTTCGCCGAGGAAGGCCCCCGTGGCGCGGAAATCGTGGGTGAGATTCTCGATCGCATCTACAGCGCTCTGATCGAACGCATCACCGCTGCGGGTGGCGACGTTCTAGACTTTGCCGGTGATGGCGTGCTCGCTGTGTGGCTTGCTGAACCGGGCACCGCCACCGACGCGACCCGTCGTGCATCGCGTTGTGCACTCGCCATCCAGAAGGAAATGGACCACTTCGAGGTGGGACGCGAAGCGGAAATACGATTCTACGCAGGAATCGGGGCCGGTCCTGTGACCTTGCTGGATGTTGGTGGTGTCGACGGCCGGTGGCGCTTTCTGGTCGCCGGTGCGCCACTCGAACAGATTGCTCAAGCCACTCAGGAGTGTTCCGCTGGAGAGGTAGTACTCTCTCCTGAAGCGTATGCGCTTCTGGCTGACAGCGCGGGTGGCACCCCGCGCGCACTCGGCACCTTCAAGCTCACCTCGCTCTCCGACCAGGAGGCCGAGCAAAGTCTCCTGGAGCCCGTTGAGCTGGAAGTGGACACTGCCCGCGTGCGGCCATATCTGATCGAATCAGTACTGAGGCGCATCGATGCGGGCCAGACCGCCTGGCTCGCCGAGTTCCGACACACTTCGATTCTGTTCGTGGTGGTGCCGGAGGTCGACGTCAAAGATCCTGCCGGCTGCGACGCCATTCGCACAGCCGTGCATGTCGCCCAGACCCGCATCTCAGCGCTCGGTGGCAGCCTCAATCAGGTGCTGATGGACGACAATGGTCTCGTGATCCTGGCGGCCTGGGGTGTACCCGACCGCACCCACGAGGACGACGCCCGCCGCGCCATGCTGGCGGCGGTTGAGATCCGCGTGGCGCTTGGCGAGGCGGGCCTGGCGGTCCGCTCCGGAGTCGCCACAGGCCGGGTGTTCTGCGGTGCCGTCGGTAATAAGATACGCAGCCGCTACGCCCTGGTTGGCGAGGCAGTGAACCGCGCAGCGCGGATAGCAATGGCCTCCCCAGGCTCGGCACGCTGCGACGGCAACACCCGGGACGGCGCAGCACGCTGGCTGCAGTTCTCGAAGTCAGAAACACTGACCCTGAAGGGGATCGACGAGTCGGTACCCCTCTACACCATGAGCGGTAGTCGCAGCCCGGTGGAAACGGGCTCGCCAGACGATTCGGACGAGCACACAAAGGACAGACAGATCAGCGGACGCCAGCAGGAGCGTCAGCTTCTGGAAGAGGCGCTGCGCAACACCTCCGAGGCAGCCGGCCATCCGCTGATGCTCCTGGAAGGCGAAGCTGGAATCGGCAAATCTGTTCTTCTGGGAAATTTCGGAGCCGTAGCGACCGACTCCGGCTGGCATGTGTACACCGCAGCCGCGGACGCCGTGGAAGAAAGCACCGCCTACTTTCCATGGCGGGAGCTTTTCCGTGCGTTGTTCGAGATCGACCCTGCTTTGCCTCCCGAGCAGGAACGCCAGCGTGTGGTCGAGCAGCTCAGCGGGTTGCCCGCAAGCCAGGACCGTATCCCTCTGCTCGAGCCCATGCTTGGTCTCGGCTTCGAAGAAAACGATATCACAGCTGCAATGTCAGGCCGGGATCGCGGCCCGGCCGCTCGCGAGCTGGCGTCGTCGGCCTTCGATCTGCTCGCTGGTCCCGCGCCGTTATTGCTGCTCGAAGATCTGCACTGGTTTGACTCGGCCTCGATCGAGCTGATCGAAGCAATACGCGCGCGCACCCCGCGGGTGCTGGTGGCGGCAACAACCCGACCACCAACCGGAAACTCACTGCCTCAGCTCATCGAGCTTGCGGAAGCAGCAGGGACGCTGCGCATACCGCTCGTCGAGATGGACGGCACCGAGGTGCTCACCATGGTGCAGAGCGGCCTGGGCGTGGCAGACCTTCCGGAAGCACTCGTCGATCTGCTCATGGAGCGCGGTGAAGGACACCCGCTCTTCACCATGGAGCTTGCCCTGCTTCTGCGCGAGCTCGGTATCGTGCGAGTGGTGGGGCACCAATGCGAGTTCGATCCCGAAGATCCGCGGCTGGCAGCGCTCAGCTTCCCGGAAAAGGCAGAAGGTGTGGTTGCCTCGCGCATCGACCAGCTCGATCCGTCTCATCAGCTGGCGCTGAAGGTAGCCGCTGTGATCGGCCGGTCTTTCGAACACCAGCTGTTACGTGACGTCTATCCCATCGAAGAAGAACGTGGGGGGTTGCGCCAGATGCTGGATACGCTCACTCGACCACGTCTGATCGAGGAGGAGCAGGCCGACCCCGCGCTCGCCTACCTTTTTCGCCATGTCGTCATTCGTGAAGTTGCCTACGGCCTCGCATCCTTCGCCCAGCGTCGGCAGCTGCACGCCGAGATTGCCCGCTCGCTCGAGTCAGAGTCGGCAAGCGAGATAGCGGGCAACCTGCCCCTCCTTGCCCACCATTGGCAGATGGCTGAAGAACCCGGGCCCGCGATCACTTACCTGCGGCGAGCCGGGGAGCAGGCATTGCACCGGGGTGCCGGCCATGAGGCGCTCCGCTTCTTTCAGGACGCCCTGGTCATCGCAAATCGGGAGGAGGGGCTCATAGAGGAAGCCACGCCCCTGAAGCTTGCCGATCTGGAACGTCTCTCGGGGGAAGCACACGAACAACTACTGAATCTTGCCGAGAGCTCTCGATGGCTGACCCTAGCCATCGAACGGCTGGGCTACGAGGTCCCGGTAAGTGACTCGCGCCGCCGCCGGGCGCTCGTGTTGCAGTCTCTGAATCAAATTGGACACATCATCTGGCCAAACTCACTCCGCCGGCGGCCGACACCTGAGCAGGCGGCAGGGTATGAGCTCGCAGCAAGCGCCTACAGCCTGATGGCCGAGCATTGCTACTTTGAAAGCGACCTCATGGGAATGGTGCTGCTCAGCCTCATGGCCGTGAATCTGGCAGAACGGGGTCAATCACCTGACGCTGCGGAACGTTCCTACCTCACCCTGACCCAGACAGTCGGGCTGATGGGAATCACACCGCTGGTGAAACGCTACAGTGCCCGTTCCGCAGATTCGAAGCAGGGACGCAATCAGTCTTTTCGAGAGATCGAGCATGGCGGAAGGCTGCTGGCAACCGGTCAGCTGGAAGAAGCTGCGGCCGCCGGCGCCCGTGCGGCCTCGCTGGCACAACGGTATGCCGATCGTCACCACGAAGCGCAGGGCTGGGGCATCGTCGTCTCTGCAGAACTGCGGCAGGGCAACGCGGATCGAGGCGTCGAGGCAGCGGAGCGTATGATCCCAATCGGGCACCTGGACTGGTCTTACACGGCTCAGGCAACCGCAGCGGTGCTCAGCGGACGACCCGCCGATGCCATCGAACGGGTCGCGAAGATGCAGAGCTGGGAACCCGCATTTGCACTGGGCCATCTGACCATGCGTATCCTCTGGGCCGAGGAACAGGGCGACCTGACGCTCGCCGACGAGTGTGCGTCGGTGGCGCTGGCGGAAGTGGAATCGCCCGGTCTCAAGAACGCATTCACAGTCGGGCACTACGCCAATCTGCTGGCGTACTATTCGCGCCGCTATCACGGACTGCCTCTGGAAGATGCCAATCAACGCGAAACCGTCATCGGGAATGTCCGACGGCTGCATAGCGAACTCAAGCGCTTCTGTCGGCTCTTTCCCATCGGCCGGCCGCGGCTTGAACAAGCCGCCGCTATTCTGGCACTACATGCTGGGGATAAGAGTAAGGGGGCGCGCCACATTGAGCGCGGCCTCGCGCTGGCGAAGGAATATGCCATGCAGCCGGAAGTCGTGGCGCTGAACCTGGAGCTTGCACGATGGCACCTGCCAGGCACGCCTCAAGCGCTCTCTCTATCCAGGGAGCTGTGCCACGATAAGGGTCTCGACCGCCTACTGATGGAAGTCGAATCCGTATCGGTTTAGATCGGTGGCTTCCTCAATGCTGCCCAGGTGGCCGTCAGCACCGCGACGGTTGTGAAAGCCGCGGCGGCCTGAATCAGCAGGCGAACGACGGTCTCTTCGAGCTGGCTGCCGGTATGCGATCCCGCCACTATCGGAAAAGTGGTGCCGCCAATTTCCAGGAACGTGCATACCAGCTGAACGCCGAAGGTCACAAAAGCACCTGCGATCAGGCCCCAGTAGATTATTACCGCGCCGAGGTAGGGGGTATCGAGTCGAGACCAGATGACGCCCACAGCAATGAGTAGAACAGCGTTCAACAGTCCTTGCACATGCCCCGCGAGCCCCATCAGCGGAACCGGCGCGATCATGATCGCGAATCCGGAGAGCACGGAAAGCGCCAGCAGCACCACACCCCAGCGAATCAACCCCTGGCCTCTTTCGGTGAACATGTTTGTCTCCTTGTCTAGTTGACCGACGGTTCAGAGTATTCCGGCGGCACGATTTCTTCAGCACACACCAACACATCAGCGTCTGATGTCGGTTGTATGAACGAAGGACAATTCCCATCCGGTTCCTTCCTGCTCAAATACGCCCGCATGTGTTGACGCCCGGACTCCACCAGACAGCGCTTCTGGCTCTTCGTCAGGTCAAAGTCGGTTGCGCTGATTTCATAGGTATCGATGAACGCGGTCCGCTTCACGTCTTGAGAAGCGTCGCAAAGCTGATCGATTTGAACCGCGGTGAGAGTATCGAACAGCTGTCTGGTGAATCCGATGATATCGTTCGTCTCATAGTAGGGTTTCCGCCCTTCGCTCAGATGCAGCCCCAAGGTACGCTGGTTGATGCCGCAGTTCTCCGGCGCGCCTTCATTCTGCCGCAGGCACTCTCGTCGTTCGTTTGGATGGACCTTTCCATCAAAGAGGCCGATGGGGTAATTCCGTACCACTCCACCATCGACAAAAACATGCTCACGCACCTTCTCTTCCGGAGGCGGCCCTTTCTCCTCCAGGACTTGCGCTCGGAAAAAGAAAGGAATGGACATGGATTTGCGCACCGCCTCTGCGATCGAAATATCGGCGTACTCGGACTCATGCGAAAATGTCACCGGGGCTCTGGTGGAGACGTCTGTGGCGACGACATGGAGGTATTTCAGCTCGCGACCATGCCGGTTTTTCTTACGATGCTTTACTTTTTCACCGAGGGTTTTGAAGTTCACATCCTTGTCTCCCAGGGTGTCCTCCGCGAGACAGCGCATCGAGCATCTGAAGAAATCACCTGTGTAAACGCCATACTGGTGGACCAGACGGGGAACCTCTTGCAGCCCCTTGCCATCTCTCAGTTCTGGATACGGATATTTTTTTGCGTAGTGGGCAACCTCGCAGGCGTTGTAGCCCATGGCAAGAAGCGCTGCCGTTATCGCACCCGCAGAGGTTCCCGCCACATTCTCGATCGGCTCGAGGTGGCCTCTGTGGTTGAGCACCTTCAGAGCACCGCCGTAGGCGATCCCTTTCACACCACCACCCTGTAAAACCAGATTATCCCACTTGTGATCCCGGTCCCCGGTAGGACAATGGGGCATCCTTTTCATCTTTGGATAAAAGCCGTCATCGCAGCTTTTATGGCAACTGTAACCGTTGGTCGGATGACCAGCGCAACCACCGAATATCAGCAGCAAACAGAAAGGCACTCCTGAGAATAGACGTACGCTAAGCATGGTCCCCACCCCGCTATCGCTCCTCGGACCTCAATCTAGCAGAGTTCTCTGCCCGGATACCAACGCTCGTTTCGTGCGCGAGTTTGTTTGAAAGCTGAATTGCAGACAAGGCGCCTTGTACTTACACCGGCTACAAACACACCATCAACGAGCCAGATCAAGAATCGCTTTTATCCTCCGCCTGCTGCCTGGCAAGCTCCCGCATGTCTTCCACCTCGTCGTGCTCATCGACAATCTCCGCGCCGAGAATGGTCTCCAGCACGTCTTCCAGCGTCACCAGGCCGGCCGTGCCGCCGAACTCATCCAGTACGAAGGCCAGGTGAGATCGTTCCCGCATCAGATCGTGAAAGAGCCTCTCGATGTTCTGATCAGCCGGCACGATGAGCGCGTTCTGCTGGAAGTCTGAGAGCGGCCGCTCCCACTCCCCATCGGCTGCTGCCAGCAGCACGTCTTTCCGCAATGCGAAGCCGCGCAAATCATCCAGTGATCCACCGATGAGCGGGATCCGACTGAACAGCGTCCGGGGTACATCGTCCAGCGCCTGCCTCACCGTATAGTCGATCGACCAGCTGGCAATCACGACGCGAGGGGTCATGATCTCCCGCACTTCCCGATCCCGCAGATGCAGGAGGTTGGTGATCACCGCCTCTTCCCCTTCGGCGATCTCTCCCTCCGCCTCACCGATGTCCGCCAACGCTGCCAGCTCGTCGCGGGTGATCACCTGCGAATCCGCCTGGGGCAGCATCTTCTTCAGAATCAGGATCAGAGAGATGAATGGCCACATCAGCTTCACCATCCAATCGAGGGTATGTGCCGCAGCAGAACCGAATTGCTTCCAGTAGGCCGCGCCCAGTGTCTTGGGCAGAATTTCCGAGAGTAGAAGGATGGCGATGGTGAGCAGTGCTGAGGCAATCGCGACGGTGTACTGACCCGGGAAGGCGGACTCCACCTCGACGCCTACACCCAGGGCCCCAACGGTGTGGGCGATCGTGTTCAGCGTCAATATAGCGGTCAGCGGCTGCACCGCATCGTGATCTTTCAGCTTCAGCCAGAGCGCACCGCTCTTATGCCCTTCCCGGTCGAGCATGTGGGCATGACTGATGGTCGTCGACAGCAGCACGCTCTCCAGGAGCGAGCAGATGAAGGACACGCCGAGCGCGAGGCTTAGATAGACGGTCAGCACGCTGCGATCATGTATCTCTTTGTCTGCGACGTCAAAGCGGACAGAAGTGCGCAACTGGCGCGCTGGTAGCTTGCCTAAAAGGTCAGATCCAGCGTCGCATCCGTCTGTCAGCCCAATGACAGAAGTCAGCCCAGCCGCCGGCCTATAGTAGACTCCGGTTCGTAGAGGAGGCATCGTGACTGAAGACAGACGCAGCCTGATGGTTTCAGCGGTCTTTCTGAGTCTGCTGACCGCCGCCCTGCTACTCCTGGCACGCAGCCAGGGGCTCATCCAGCCCATCGAGCTCACCGGCTACGATCTCGGTCTATCTCTGCGCCCGACACTTTCCGAACCATCCGCCGTCACCCTGATCGAAATCACGGAGGCGGACATTCAAAGCATGGGGAGATGGCCGGTCACCGACCAGGATCTTGCCGACATCATCGGCCGGATCGACCACTTCGGCCCCCGGGTTATCGGTATCGATATCTATCGCGATGTGGACGTGCCGCCAGGTTCCGAGACGCTCGCTGCCACTTTCTCCGGCAACGACCACCTGATCGGCGTCCTGAAATTCAAGAGTGAGCGCAGCACCGGCGTCGCAGCACCACGCGCCCTGGCTTCCGCCGACCGGGTCGGCTTCAGTGATCTGGTGCTCGATCCCGACGGCGTCGTCCGTCGCGGGCTGGCCTTCCTGGATGACGGCGAGCAGTTTGCCTGGTCCTTCGCGCTGAAGATCGCGCAGAGCTACCTTGCTGAAGACGGGATCGCGCTCACCCCTGATTCAGAAACACCCGAGCACTTCCGCCTCGGTCCGACTCTGATTCCGCCGATGCCTGAGCGCTTCGGGGCTTATGCGGACATCGACAACGCGGGCTATCAGTTTCTAGCCGATCATCGCCGCCAGCCGGACGAGCTGCCGACCTATCCGCTCGGTGCGCTGCTTGCCGGCAATGTCGACGCCCGACATCTGCACGATCGGGCGGTGATTCTCGGCGTCAATGCGGAGAGCGTGAAGGACAGCTTCGTGACACCGCTCAGCCGCTGGTCCTGGAACGGTGACCCGCAGGTTGCCGGGGCCGCCGTGCACGGTCTGCTGGTGGATCAGCTGCTGCGTGCCGGTAAGGGCGAAAGAGCGGTCATGACCGCGCCCGGACCGGTACTGGACACCTTTCTGCTGGTCTTCGCCTGCCTGGCCGGAGGCATCTGCGGGCTGCTCGCAGGTTCAGCAGCTCGGCTGACGCTCATTGTCCTCAGCGGTGCGCTCGCCATAACCGTCGGAGGCCTGGCCCTTTTCGTTGCCGCTTTCTGGCTGCCGGTGTTGCCTATGGCGGTCGGCTGGACGGCGAGTGCCGGACTGGTTACGGCGTACCTCGTGCAGCGTGTCCGTCGGGAACGTCGGGATCTGCAGCGGCTGTTGAATGTCCAGGTGTCGCACCAGGTTGCGGAGGAGATCTGGCAGCGCCGGGGAGAACTGCTCGATGACGGCACGCTGAAGCCCCAGAGCCTGACCGCCACCATCATGTTTGTGGACCTGCAGGGCTTCACGAGCCAGACAGAACGTCTACCGAGCGACTCACTGCTCGCCTGGCTGCAGCCCTTCCTGACAATCACCACCGAAACAATCCTCGAGCACGGCGGGATGATCGATGACTACTTCGGCGACGGCGTCAAAGCCAACTTCGGCGTGCCCTTCCGCCGCAGCGGTGCGGACATCGAGGAAGATGCGAGAAACGCCATCCACTGCGCGCGCGTGCTGACAAAGCGACTCCACGCCATCGGCCACAGCCACCAGCACCCCTATGCCGTTCGCTTCGGTGTGCACACGGGCACTGTCGTCGCCGGCACCGTTGGCAGCCGCCAGCGCTCGAAGTACACCACGATCGGCGATACGGTGAATGTCGCTGCGCGGCTCGAAGCGACCGCCAAGGAAATGGAAGACGCGCACGCACCCACGCCAAGTCGTATCATCACCAGTGCTGCGACCCTGCGACTGCTCGAGAATGACAACGGCTGGCAGCCGCTCGGCGCGATCTCGCTCAAAGGTCGCGCGGAGGCTGTATCGGCGTATGTGCTCCATCTGGAAGATCTGGACGCGGACAAAGCCAATGTGGTCGGCTTGCGGCCACGTCCCCTGTCAGGAGGGAACCTATGAAACATGAACAGAAACTCGTCACCCTGATCGGGTTACTTCTCGCGAGCACCGCACTGGCCGATGGCCAGGTCGACGGCGCCAGTGCGCAAACGATCGAAGATCCAAGGAGCCTGACCGAAGTTGCTGCCGCTGCTACCGCACCCGAGTCCGCACAAACACAGGATGCGGCCAGCTTGGCGCCCTCGAGCCACAACGCCATGCCGGTCTATGTGCCACCTCGGCGGGGTGCGCCGAAAACGCGTGTCGGCGGCGGCACACGATCAACCGGCAGTGCTGTGCAGCTGGCGTTGCTTGCCCCTGAACACACCGGCCTCACCGGTCGTCCATCGCCAACGCTCTACTGGTGGTTGTCGCAGGAATATGAAGGTCTCTTCGAGTTCGTCGTCATCGCAGAAGGCGATGTGGAGCCGTTGCTTCGATTGCGCCAGCAGACCCGTTTCACCGCGGGCATTCATGCACTCGACCTGGAAGCAGCTGGCCTGACGCTGAGGCCCGGCGTCGCCTACCGCTGGTCGGTCGCCATTGTCCGGGATGAGGCACGGCGCGCACGCGACGTGGTT
>Ga0316187_10003691_pt1 | contig 13307 bp, 8 predicted proteins | sample CroRivburrow1_MG_FD_204927 | JGI IMG/M metagenome (GOLD analysis project Ga0316187, IMG submission 204927) | Coastal sediment microbial communities from Maine, United States - Cross River worm burrow 1 | ecosystem: Environmental > Aquatic > Marine > Coastal > Sediment | place: USA: Maine...
GATATTGCCAAGCCGGTGTTTGTCGCCTCCATTGATCTTGATGCCCTGCCCGCAGGCAAACGACAGAAGTTTGTGCCGCTGCCTGAGTTCCTGGGTGTGGAGCGCGATCTGGTATTCCTGTTTGATAGTGATGCTGTGGCCGATGAGATTATCCAGACAGTCACCAAGGTTGGCGGCAAACTGCTTACCGAGGCGCGTATCTTCGATCGTTATGCTGGAAAAGGCGTGCCCGAGGGCAAGGTGAGTCTGGGCATTCGCTTCACTCTGCAGGATGGCAAGCGCACTCTGACGCAAGAGGATTCCGATGCTGCATCAAGGGCTATTGTGACGGCGATGGATAGCCGTTTCGGGGCTGCGCTGCGCGCCTGATAGATTATTATGACATTTGCCAGTTGAGGTGACTTGGGTTTAATATCCCTCTATTAATCCGTGGGAAGGGTTGAAGGGGAGAGATAGCGATGAGCGCATCCGATCAGAATGGTTATATCAAGGGTGAGGAGTTTGAAGAAAAGCTCCTGGCACAAGAGCTGGAGCACATCCGCAAACAGCATAAAGATGTTAAAAAGGATAATCTCTTCGGGCTGGCCTTTTCCGGCGGCGGTATTCGCTCCGCTGTATTCAGTCTGGGTGTTATGCAGGCGCTGGCTGAAAAGCGCTGGCTGAAAAAGTTTCACTATCTTTCAACAGTCTCCGGTGGCGGCTATATCGGTTCTTCACTGACCTGGTTGTTGCACGATAAATGGCAAGCAGGGAAAACCGAATTCAATGTAGATGAAAAGTTTCCCTACGCATATCAGCATGGGAGTCATCCTGATGCGATATCAACCCGCATGCTCACGCATTTGCAGCAGAGCAGTAATTATCTCACGCCGGGCGGTGGCATTACCGCGGCATCCCTTGCAGCGGTCATCCTTCGCGGCTCTTTGCTGAGCCTGTTGGTTTATCTCGTTCCACTGATTGCCCTGATGGGCATCATTGCAAGTACAACATTCACGCCTTTGCCGGCCTTGTTTGGCGATTTGAGTTTTTACACCGGGCAAGGGTATCCGGGGTGGAATGTTTTTCTTGTATTCTCACTACTTGCTCTTGGTTTTTTTGCTGCGCTGGCAGTCTGGTATGGCCTGCAGACGAGTAGATCACGCTCTCCCGCTGAGGCTTATTTGGGGCGCAGAGCGTATGAGAAGAAAGCAGGGGAAATACTTCTCATTGCCGTTTTTCTGGCTGTGGTCGGCTCATTGCCGTTTGCCGCGGCATTGTTGGGGCAGGCCAAGGAAGTCATGGCCGCCTCGTTGACTGCAAGCGGTGTGATTGCATCAGTTTTTTCCATTTTGAAGGCTCAGGGTGATGAGAAAGGGAAGATTCCCCTTGGCCTGATTGCTCCCATTGCCTTGATACTTCTTGTCTATGGTGTGTTGCTGGGGGGCTTTCTTGTGGCAATCCATCTGGTTCTTGCTGGCTCATGGCTGGCATGGGGTATTCTTCTTGCCGGGGTTGCGTTGGCTTTCATTATTGGCACGCGCGTGAACATCAACTACATCTCCATCCATCGTTACTACCGTGACCGCCTGATGGAACTGTTTATGCCCGATGTGGAAGATGTGCTGGAGTGCAATTGTTCGGATATGGCGGATTCTGCAAATGCTTCGGCGCTGCATGAGATGTGCGATTTTGAGCATGGTAAGGCTCGCGGACCTTATCATCTTATCAATGCGAATATGGTAACTGAAGGATCCTCGATCAAGCGCTTGAGGGGGCGTGGTGGCGAGAGCTTTCTTCTCTCCCCGCTTTATTGCGGAAGTGAAGCAACAGGTTGGCGGGCAACTTCGCGTTACATGAAGCAGAAAATGAATCTGGCTACAGCCATGGCTATATCAGGCGCCGCTGCCGATCCTCATGGCGCTCCCGGCGGAGAGGGCCTGACACGCAATAAAAGCCTGTCATTTTTGATGGCTTTGCTGAATGTGCGCTTGGGATATTGGGCTCCTAATCCCAACAAGGAAGAAGAAAGCTTCAAGCTTCCGTTCCCAACCTGGTTTTCACAGGGGAAGAATGAATTGCTTGCGATGAAGATGGATGAAACCGCAGATTTTGTTCACCTCGCAGATGGCGGGCATTTCGAAAACCTGGCTCTTTATGAGCTGATTCGCAGAAAGGTCAAAACGATAGTCGTATGCGACGGGGCAGCTGATGTGGGTTTCACATTTGTCGATTTTGCCAATCTTGTCGAGAAGATACGGGTGGATTTCGGCGTGTCGATTGAGGTGCAGGGGCATCCGGACTTCAAGATCAAAAGCAAGCAGGCCAAATCGCTTCTGGCCATGTGTCCGAAAGCGAACGTATCTCATCCGCATGGCGTTGATCTGGCCGATTCCGGATTCGTGACTGCTACCATTGATTACGGGGAAGGTGCGAGCCCGCGTTTTGGCACCCTGATTTATATTAAAACCACCATCATCGGGGGGCTTCCGGACGATATTTATTCATACAAACGCGGGCACGAAGAATTTCCGGATGAAACAACCGCCGATCAGTTTTTTGATGAGAAACAGTTCGAGGCTTACCGTGAACTGGGGTATCGAATCGGTTTGACTCTGGAAGGAAACGCTGCGGTGAGAAAGGCCCTTGGCCTCAAGCCGGCCAAAGACGCTGCACCTGCCTGAGCATGCATTGACTGGTTGGGATTTCCGGCCAGTCTTCAAAACCTATGCTGGCAGGAGTTGATGAAGTAGGGCGCGGGCCTTTGGCTGGCCCGGTGGTGACGGCGGCGGTGATCCTTTCGCCGGATGACCCCTATCTGGGGCAGTATCGCGATTCCAAGAAGGTGGCGGAGAAGAAGCGGCTGAAGTTGTATCACCATCTGCGTCGCCATGTCGTGGCCTATGCGGTGACCATGGCCAGCGTGGAAGAGATCGATCGCCTGAATATCCTGCATGCCACGATGCTTTCCATGCGGCGCAGCGTTGATGCTCTAAGTATTAAACCGACACGGGTGCTGGTAGATGGCAATCGGATTCCTAAGCTGGCTATTCCAGCCGAGGCCATCATCGGTGGCGATGACCGCGTGCAGGAAATTGCTGCGGCATCCATTATGGCCAAAGTGGTGCGTGATCGTCTGATGCGCATAATCCACGCGAAATTTCCGCTTTACGGATTTGCCGCACACAAGGGTTATGGCACAGCCGAACATATGCTTGCGCTGCGCCAGCATGGCCCCTGCATCTGGCATCGCACTTCATTTGCACCAGTAGCCCGATGTTTACACATCTCCGGGCAAGAGCGAGACACATAGATATAAGGATCAGGACTAAAGTTCCTTTCTTTTGCTCCGATATATATTCATACAAGGCTCACGGCTTTTACCGATAACCACGGCCTGGGGAACTACACATACGGGCTCCTTCCCTCCCTCCCCCTCCCCCCTACCCGTATGTCCCCTGGCCGCAAGGTTCTCCCAAGCCCGATTCACCCACCTCCCGCATCGCCATAAATCAAAGCTTCGATAAGGGGCTCATCCGCATGGTTATCGCAAGGCCTTCAAGCTGTTAGTTTCCCGCCATGTCTGCCCAGTCCAATGAAAAAATAGTCGACGAGCCTGATCTTTCCGGTCAAACACCGATGATGCAGCAGTATCTGCGCATCAAATCGGAGTATGCGGATTGCCTGCTGTTCTATCGCATGGGTGATTTTTACGAGATGTTTTTCGATGATGCAATGCAGGCCTCGAAGATCCTCGATATCACCCTAACCAAGCGTGGCAAGGCCAACGGTGCGGATATTCCGATGGCCGGTGTGCCTTGGCATCAGGCTGAGCAATATCTTTCCCGGCTTGTGGCAGCTGGTGTGCGCGTGGCCATCTGCGAGCAGATGGAACCGCCTGGAGCCGCCAAGGGGCCGGTACGGCGTGAGGTGGTGCGCGTGGTTACGCCGGGGACGATTACCGAAGCGGAATTACTTGATGAGACGAGTGCGCGCCCATTGGTCGCCCTATGCGGAACATCCACCCATTGGGCGATGGCTGCGGTGGATTTATCCAGTGGTTCCTTCCGACTGCTTGAAGGACGTGGTGCAGCTGCTCTGGATGAGGAAATCGCTGTGCTCGATCCCTCCGAGTTGCTTCTGCAGGTCGATTCAGAGGCATTTTCGGGCTTAAGTTGCAAAGCTCCGGTACATCACCCGGGCGATTGGTGTTTCACCAGCGAGGTGGCTGAAGAGCGCATCGGACGTTGTTTTGGAGTGGGTGAGATGGCCTCGCTGAATCTCGAGAATGCACCGCTGGCTGCTGCAGCTGTGGGCGCGGTACTGGTTTATCTGGAGCAAACGCAGAAGCGGGCACTGGAGCATCTGCAATTGCCGGTGCTGCGTGAGGCGAAGGGTTATCTGGGCATCGATGCGCGCTCGCGGCGTAATCTTGAGCTGTATGAAAGTCTGTCGGGCGATCCGCACGGCGGCATGATTGGCGTGCTTGACCGAACCGCCACGCCGATGGGAGCGCGCATGCTGCGCGACTGGCTGGACCGTCCTCTGAGTGATACGGCATCGATCACCGCGCGGCAGGATGCCGTACAGAGTCTGATCGACGATAGCGATGCCCTGCATACGATTCGTGAGAGCCTGAAGGATATTCGCGATATCGAGCGCATGCTGACCCGTCTGGCATTGGAGCGTGCCGCTCCGCGTGATTATCGCGGCTTGGCTAATTCCTTATTGGTATTACCAAAACTGCTGGAAGCCATGGATGGACGCAGCGGTTTGTTTGCCGAGGTGATCCAAGCTATGAGCGGATTGGATGATCTGGCCTCTAGATTGGATGCGGCCATTATTGAACCGCCGCTTGCGCATGCAAGGGATGGTGGGGTGATTTGTGCAGGCTTTGATGCAGAGCTTGATCGACTGCGCAATCTGGCACGTGGTGCCGACGACTGGTTGAGCGGATATGAGGCGGAACAAAGAGCCAGTAGTGGCATCAGTAAACTGCGGGTCAAATACAATAAGGTATTCGGCTATTTCATCGAGATTCCCAAATCACTAGCTGATCAGGCGCCAGCGCATTATGTGCGCAAGCAGACGCTGGTGAATGCCGAGCGTTACATTACTGATGAGTTACATCAGCACGAGGAAGAGGTGCTGCGCTCAAAAGAATCGGCTCTCACACGCGAATGGGCCTTGATTGAGGCGCTGCGCATTGAGATCGTCGGGCGCGCAGCAGTCATTCAGGGCGCAGCGGCTGCGGTGGCTCGGCTTGATGTGCTGGCCTGTTTTGCCTGGCTGGCTATCGAGCACCGTTATGTGCGCCCCGAGGTGCATGGTGGGCATGCCTTGCAGGTGAAGGGTGGTCGCCATGCTCAGGTTGAGCAGTGTTTAGAGTCAGGGAGTTTTGTTGCCAACGATAGCGAGATGCATATGCAGCGCCGACGCTTCATGTTGCTGACAGGGCCGAATATGGGTGGTAAATCAACCTATATGCGGCAGGTGGCATGGATTGTCTGGCTGGCGCACACTGGCTGTTTCGTGCCGGCTGATAGTGCACGTGTCCCACTGCTAAACCGTATTTTCACCCGCATCGGCGCTGGCGATGAGCTGGCAGCGGGACGCTCCACCTTCATGGTTGAGATGATGGAAACAGCGCACATTCTTAATCAATTGGGCCCACGCTCGCTGGTGATTATTGATGAGATCGGTCGCGGCACTAGCACCTGGGATGGGCTTGCTATTGCATGGTCTGTGGCTGAGCAACTGATGCAGGCGCGTGATGTGTTCACGCTGTTTGCTACCCATTATCACGAACTGACAGGTCTTCCCGACGAATATACGCAGAGCTTTAATGCCTCTGTCATGGTGCGTGAGCATCGTGGCGATGTTGTTTTTTTGCATCGGGTCGAGGATAACGCGGCGGATCGTTCTTACGGCATCGCAGTGGCCAAACTTGCTGGGCTGCCTCGTGAGGTGGTGAAAAGGGCGCGCGAGCACCTGTTCCGGCTTGAACACGATGCCGAAATGGCAGCTGAATCGAACAAGCCTCAATTGGGGTTGTTCGCCGAGGCCGAACGGCGTGAAAAACAGGAACGCGAGCGTCTGCATGCGGCATTGGCCGAACGCCTGTCTGAACTGGATGTATCCGCCATGCGGCCGTTGGAAGCACTCAACACCTTGGATGAGTTGGTGCGTATGGTGAGCGGGAGTGAAGATGAGCATGAGTAGTGCGGTGATGCCTGCCGCCCGATATGCGGGCGAACTGAAGACCTTGCTTGATGAGACGGAAGAGCTTTTTTCAGCGGGTGAGATGGGCAGCGTGTTGGTGCATCGTCTGTGCGATGGGGTGGATGGCCTGCTGCGCAATATATGGCAGGAGATGGCTGCGGATATTTCCGACCGGGTCGACCTGCTGGCCGTTGGCGGTTTCGGGCGCGGCGAGCTGTGCCCGTATTCCGACTGGGATCTGTGGTTCCTTTTGGGTTCGGAGGCCGATGCTCAGGTGACTGAGCGCATTGAGCGTTTTATCTATGTTCTGTGGGATATGAATGTGAAGCTCGGGCATGCCGTGCGAACGGTGGATGAAACCATTGAGGCCATGGGTGAAGATTGGTATACGGCAACGGCGGCACTGGAAATGCGCTTGATTTGTGGCAGTGGTGATGGCTATGCCGTACTCAGGGACAAAGTGGATGCTTTCTTTGCGAGGCGGCGCAAGGTTTTTGTCGAGGTGAAGCTGAATGAAATGCAGCAGCGCCATCAAAAAGCCGGCGATACGGCCTTTCTGATGGAGCCTGATTTGAAGGAAGGTCGGGGTGGCTTGCGCGATGTGCAGACTGTTTTCTGGCTGGCACGAGCCTGGCATGGCAGCAGCGATAGCAGGCAATTGGTTGATTTAGGATTTATCAGCGAAACTGAACATATGCATCTGATGCAGGCTCAGGATTTTCTGTACCGCTGTCGCGTTGGCCTGCATCTGGAGGCGGGGCGCGGCAATGACCGGCTGGGCTTTGCGCAGCAAATGCGCTTGGCCGAACGCATGGGTTTCAGGAACGAAGCGCATCGTCCGGGCGTGGAAGCCTTTATGAAATACTACTTTCGCCATGCCGGGCGTATTCAGCGTGTATCCGGATTGTTATGTATGCATTTTCAGGAGGAGTTGCATCCGCAGTGGTTGAAGCGGCGCAAGAGTATTGGCGACGGTTTCGTGCTCGAAGGTCAACAACTGGGTGTGCGTGACGGCAAGGTTTTTGAACAGGATCCCTTGCGCCTGTTGCGTATCTTTCATGTTGCGCAAGAGGGTAAGCGGCACTTGTCCGGTGGAGCACTGCGTCAGGTGCGCGAACATGGGGGACTTATCGACGATGCGTTTATTGCCAATCCCGAAGCGCAGAAAATCTTCCTCGACATCCTGAGCGACTCGCGCAGCGTTGCTTCGGTACTCAAGGAAATGAACGATGCAGGCATACTTGGTCGGTTTATTCCCGAGTTTCGCCATGCCGTGGGTCTTGGGCAGTTCAATAATTATCATGCCTACACCGTTGATGAACACACCCTGCGTGCGGTGGCCGAGGCGCGTAATATGGCGCATCGTCTGCGTGGCGAACGATTACCACTGGCCTGCGATGCGTTCGCTCGTCTGCAGCGCCCCGAGTTGCTGTACATAGCGATCTTGTGTCACGACATTGCCAAAGGTATGCCCGGCGACCATTCGGAATTGGGTGCGGTGATTGCGGCCGATGTATGTCGTCGACTCGGTGTGAGCCGTGATGCACAGGAGCTGGTATCCTGGCTGGTCCAGCATCACCTGTTGATGGCCATTACCTCACAGCGTTGTGATTTGACCGATCCACACGCCATTGCCAGTTTTGCTGAAAAAGTCAGTGATATGGAACGGCTACGCTATCTATTATGCCTGAGCGTGGCCGATATTTCAGCTGTCGGGCCGGGTGTGTGGAACGAATGGAAGGGCACCCTGTTGCGCGAATTGTATCTGGCGACTGAACGCCATCTGATGGGTGAGGAGGATGCCAGCATTGGCACGCAGGAGCGCGTGGCTGTGCGTATCGAGAGTACGCTGGGCAAGGCTGAGGCAGGGCAGCGGAAGCCTTTTAAACCACTCCTGCAGCTGCTTCCGTGGCGTGCGGTGATGGGGTTTCCGCCGCGACATCTATTGCACATAGCGAGCCTGATGCAGGCATCCCCTGCCGGCGGAGTTGATGTGTTGGTGGATGAGGGGCGTGGCGAGAGCTTGATTATTGTGCTGGCGACCGACCGCAGACGTCTGCTGGCCGATCTGACGGAAGCCTTGTCCTCCGGTTATGTCAATATCGTTGGGGCACATGCTTATCAGATTGATGCCGGTCGGGTGCTGGATGTATTTCATGTGCAGGACGCCGATGGCAAGGCTTTATGTGAGAAGAGCGATCTGCATAGATTACAGCAGCGTATGCAGAAGATCGTTGAAGGCGGAGATGTGGGTAAAGTAAAGCCCGGGAAGGAACACGTGCTGATGCATCATGTGACCGTATCGGCTAGGCCTTTACCTTTGGCTTCAAGCCGGCAGACGGCCATTGAAGTCGTCGCTGCGGATCGTTCAGGCTTGTTATCAGCTCTTGCCGCGGAGATCGATGACGCGGGTTTCAGCGTGCGTGGCGCCAGTATCAGCACCTTTGGCGAGCGGGTTGTGGATGTGTTTTTCCTGGCGCACAGCAATGGCGTTACACTGACGCCGAAGGAAGTGGATATGATATGCGGACGCTTGAGTCGGGCAGCTGAATTGTCCGTCGCCGAGTAGGGGAAGGCCGCATGCTTGGCATGTTCGATAATATCCCCACCGGCTTTGTGTTGGCACTGGCTGGCGGTGGTGGCCGCGGCTTGGCGCATCTCGGGGCACTCAAGGCACTGGAGGAAAATGGGCTGCGTCCCGATGCTATTGTCGGCACCAGCATCGGTGCCCTGTTCGGCGCGATGTATGCCCTTAATCCGGATGCGGGTGAAGTACGTGATCGCGTGTTCAGCTTTCTTGATTCGGATGTGTTTCGCAGCATCAGCCTGCCGAGCGTTCAGGAAGATGCGGCAGCCGAAGATGATTCATGGCTGACGCGTTTAACGACTGTAGCTAGGCAGACGATTCTCTACACCAGAGCCATGAGTGACACCGCGATTGGTGATGCCGACGCGCTGACCAAGGTGGCCCACTTATTTTGTGGCGGGGGGAGTTTTGAGTCGGCCAAGATACCGCTTTATGTCACTGCGGTTCGTTTTCCCGACGGTGCATGCCAGCTTTTTTCGCAGGGGGATTTGTGTCTGGCACTGGCGGCCAGCATGGCGGTTCCGGGGGTCTTCGACCCGGTAAAAATCGATGGCGAGCGTTACCTTGATGGCGGCTTGGCCAGCGAGGTGCCGGCCAAAGAAGCGAGAAGTGTGGCAGATGATTCGCAGCTGGTGGTTGCGGTAAATACCGGCGTTAGGCCCGACCCCAGTTATGAACCCTACAATGTACTCGGTATGTTGGATTGGACAGCACAGGTAAAGTCGCTGTATCTGCGGCAATACGAAAAGGCACATGCTGATGTGCTTATCGAGCCCTTGGTCGGGGCCACGCAGTGGCACGATTTTTCCAATTCAGATCATGAGGTGGGGCGTGGTTATGAAGCGGCGCTGGAGATGGTTCCTGAACTTCTTAAGCGGCTCGGCCGGTGAGGCGAGCACTATTGCATCTGATTCGAGGGGCTTGTGATGTCTATTGAGCGGGCGGTGATTCTGGCTGCAGGTCTGGGCACACGGCTGAAGTGGATGACGCAGGAGCGGCCCAAGGCACTGATGACCGTGGCAGGTGAGCCGGCCATTGTGCAGGTGATCCGCCAGCTGGCAGCGCAGGGTGTGCGTGATATCGCCATCAATGTGCATCACCATGCCGACATCCTGATGCAGGCATTGGGGAGTGGTTCGCGCTACGGGGTGCGCTTGTATTACAGCCCGGAGGAAAGCCTGCTCGATTCGGGAGGCGGGGTGCGTACAGCGCTGGAGATGTTGCCGGGCGATGGTCTGCTGGCAGTGCACAATGTAGATGTGCTGTGCAATATGGATGTGCAGCAACTGGCTCGATTATGTCCGGCCGATGGTTGCGCCATCGGGCTGGTGTGCAATCCGCCGCATCATGCTGCGGGGGATTTTTCTTTGCATGGCGGCCTTGTCGCAGATTCAGGTGAATCTCGCTTCACATTTTCAGGGGTGTCGGTGTGGCAAGCCGAGACACTTTCAAGCTATGCCGCAGGAGAGGCGTTTTCTCTGGTACAGCCGATGCGTCAGTTGATCGGAGCTTCGCGCTGCGCCGGTTTGCTGTATCGTGGCGCTTGGTTCGATATTGGCAGGCCGGTCGATTTGATGCGCGCCAGAAGATATTGGGGAGGTTGATTTGAACTTTGTTTTGCATCCGAAGCTGACGCAGGACTGCTTTGTTGTCGGCCACTTCGATTTGTGTGTCCTGCTGTTGATGAATGATGCGCGCTATCCCTGGTTTATTCTGGTGCCGCAGCGGGAAAACATCAGTGAAATCCATCATCTGAGCGGTGCGCTACGGCAGCAGTTGATGAGCGAATCGGCAACCCTGTCCGAGGCTCTGGAGGCGGCCTTCTCCGCCGATAAAATCAATATTGCAGCGCTCGGCAATATTGTGCCGCAGTTGCATATCCATCATATCGTGCGTTATCACAGCGATGAGGCCTGGCCTGCGCCTGTGTGGGGGGTATTGCCAGCCATCCACTATGCCGAGGGTGCGCAGCATGCCGTGATGCAGCGCTTGATTGCCCAACTCCCATCCGAGTTCCTGCACAGCCCATGATAAAATCAATAAGCGAACAAAAGCTTCTGCTGGCCATGATGGTCGGCATCTTGGCTGGTGGCCTTTCAGGTTTCATCTGGGGCGAAGCCATGGTGAGCGTTCAGTGGCTGGGCGACCTCTTTCTGACCATGCTGAAAATGCTTATCGTGCCGCTGGTTGCGGCCAGCGTGATTACTGGCGTGGCAGGGCTTGGCGATGTGCGCAAGCTCGGCCGTATGGGTGGCTATGCTGTGACCTATTATTTGTGCACCACGCTTGCCGCGGTGTCCATCGGTCTGCTTATGGCCAATCTATGGCAGCCGGGCGTTGGTGTATCTCTGGGTGCCGATCTTGTTGCGCCAGCACCTGCGGCTGGTGATGTCGGTATGACCGACCTGATCCTGTCGCTGGTGCATCCGAACATTATTGCAGCTGCGGCGGATATGAAGCTGCTGCCTATTATTGTTTTTTGCATTGTCTTTGCTGCGGCCCTGTCTACGCTGGGCGAGCGAGGCAAGCCGGTGATTGCCTTTTTCGAGAGTCTGAACGACGGCATGATGAAGCTGGTTGAGTGGGTGATGTGGCTGGCCCCTATCGGGGTGTTTGCCCTGATTGCCTCAAGACTGGGTTCGGCAGGTGGCGGCGAGGCTTTTCTTGGACAGCTAGGCGGGCTGGCAAAATATGCCGCAGCGGTCGTCTCCGGTCTGCTAACACACGCGGCCCTGCTCTGCCTGCTGTTGGCTGTGTTGGCGCGGAAGCATATCGGCATCTACCTCAAGCATATGGCAACAGCCCTGATCACCGCCTTTTCGACCGCATCATCCAGCGCCACCCTGCCTTTGACCATGGAAGGCGTGAAACTGGCTGGTGTGGATGATAAGGCACGGCGTTTTGTGCTGCCGCTCGGGGCCACCATCAATATGGATGGCACAGCCCTTTACGAGGCGGTCGCAGTGCTGTTTATAGCGCAGGCATATGGCATCGATCTGTCCTTCGGACAGCAGATGGTGGTGCTGTTGACTGCAACCATGGCGGCCATCGGTGCAGCCGGTATTCCCGAGGCAGGCTTGGTTACCATGGTCATCGTGCTGGAGGCTGTCGGTTTGCCACTGGAGGGTATTGGTCTGCTATTGGCTATCGATTGGTTCCTCGATCGTTGCCGCACCACCATTAATGTATTCGGCGATTCGGTGGGCGCAGCCGTCGTCGGGCGCTACGTCTCCAGAGAGTGAACTCGATTCATTATCGGCAAAAACCATTCAATTTGGTGCTTTGATGTATGTGCCGCTTGCCGTTAGGATGCGCGGCTCTACCGTGCAGGGGGTATGTTGCGCATGAAAATGCCTGAAATGACCGAGGCTTTAACGTTTGATGATGTATTGCTGGTACCTCAGGCCAGTAAGGTTGTGCCGCGCGAGGTTAGTACCGCTTCGCAACTGACCAATAAAATCCGCTTGAACATTCCGGTGATGTCCGCAGCCATGGACACAGTGACCGAATCTGCCACTGCCATTTGTCTTTCTCAGGAAGGCGGTATTGGCGTTATTCACAAGAATATGACGGGCGAGCAGCAGGCGCAGGAAGTGCGCCGCGTGAAGCGTTACGAAGCAGGCGTTGTGCAGGAGCCGCTGACAGCCTCCCTCGATATGCATCTGGCCGATGTGGTGCGCTTGTCACAGGACAATGGGTTTTCCGGGTTCCCCGTGTTGGATACCGACGGCAAGCTGTGCGGTATTGTGACCAATCGCGACATCCGTTTTGAGAGCGATGCGGGTAAGAGTGTGGCTGAGATGATGACCCCGAAAGAGCGTCTGGTTACCGTGACGCCGGGGACCAAACCTGATGCCTGCAAGGAGCTGTTTCGCAAGCACCGCATTGAAAAACTACCGGTGGTGGATGCCAAAGGCTATCTGCGCGGTATGGTCACGGTGCGCGATATTGAACAGGCCACAGCATTCCCCAATGCAGTGCGTGATGATCTCGGACGACTGATCGTGGCAGCAGCCATCGGTGTTGGCGAGAAGGAAATGGCGCGCTTTGAGTTATTGCATGCCGCCGGTGTGGATGCGGTGATTGTCGATACTGCGCACGGTCATTCTGCTGGCGTTATCGGTCAGGTGCGTGAGATTAAACGCCTCTATGGCGACTCGATACAAATTATCGGCGGCAATATTGCAACCGGTCAGGCAGTACGCGATCTGGCCGAGGCTGGTGCGGATGCGGTCAAGGTGGGCATTGGCCCGGGCTCGATTTGCACCACACGTATGGTGGCTGGTGTCGGTGTACCACAGCTGACCGCTGTGATGGATTGCGCTGCTGCCGGACGCGATGTCGGCATTCCGATTATTGCCGATGGTGGCATCAAGTTCTCCGGCGATTTCGCCAAGGCTATGGCGGCCGGCGCTTCAACGTGTATGTTCGGCTCGATGTTTGCCGGTACCGACGAAGCACCCGGCGAGAAGATTCTCTATCAGGGTCGTGCTTACAAAACGTACCGCGGCATGGGTTCGCT
>Ga0316187_10003692_pt1 | contig 13306 bp, 10 predicted proteins | sample CroRivburrow1_MG_FD_204927 | JGI IMG/M metagenome (GOLD analysis project Ga0316187, IMG submission 204927) | Coastal sediment microbial communities from Maine, United States - Cross River worm burrow 1 | ecosystem: Environmental > Aquatic > Marine > Coastal > Sediment | place: USA: Maine...
GCGGGTTCGGTAGTACCCGTGGAACGTGAACTTCAGCGGGATCGCGTCTTCGCTCTTTCCGCTTGCGCGAACGCTATCTCCGACGGTGCCTAGCGAGCGGCGCATTCGTTCGCGCTCTTCCGCTTGGGTACCCATGCCGGGTTCCGATGACTGGCCAGGTGGCTGGAAGCCGGTGACCTTCGGCGTTTCGTCGGCCTCGAGCTGGTCCTCGACCAACTTCTCTACCTCTTGAACATCCGACGGCGGTGCGGGAGCGTCTCCAGTGGCTTCGGCACCCCACTCTTGCGCCGCGACCTGCCCCGCCGAAAACAAAGCAGCCATCATTGCGACTGCTGCGATCCATCCATACTTCACGTCGCACCTCCACCTTCTAGCCAGCGCACTAAGTGCAGGCCGGAGTTGATGTGAACCCCGGTCGTAGCGAGCATGCACAATCGTAAGACGTTCTGTCTACCCCCTTTTTCATTGCTCTCGCGCGTTTCGCGGATCGAGCCGCAACGCGACGCGCGCAGTTTCTGCGTCGACTCGCCGTTTTCGGTCGTGACGCAGCGCGAGCGAGGTTCGGTACGCTCGACGATCCAATGTCGAATACCCTCGCTGCGGCGTGTTTGAATCGCGCGCAGGCCGAGCGCAGTCGTTGCGGCCGGCAGCTTTCGTGCTGCGACCGACACTACCTCGTATCCGTTCAGCGAGTCGTCGAAATTTAATCGAAAGAACTGTTGAGCGCCGCGATTCGATTGCTTATTCGGCGGGCTCGCGGCTCGCGTCTTTGCTTGACGAAATCAGCGATCGATGAACTCGCGATACCAAAGCTCCAGGATCATCAGCGCCCAGATCTGATCGCCGCGAGGTTCCCCTCGCTGGTGTCGTTCGAGCAGCGTTTCCACCGCGCTCGGCTTCAAGATGCCCCGCTCGCGAGCGGTTTGATCGAGTAGGATGTCGCGCGACAGTGGCGCGAGCTCATCCCGCATCCAGCGATCGACCGGCAAGCCGAATCCTTGCTTCCGGCGCTTGAGAATTTCCGGAGGCAGCAGTGGCCTCGCGACTTCACGCAGGATCCGCTTGGTCTTTAGACCACGCATCTTGACCTCACCCGGCAGCGAGGCAGCGAACACCATCAGGTCTTGATCGACGAGAGGGCATCGCACCTCGAGCGAGTGCGCCATCGACGCCACGTCGACCTTCGTGAGGATGTCGTCGGTGAGATAGGTTTGGATGTCGAGTTCGAGCAGTCGATTGATGGGGTCCGTTGCCGTCGCGCCGGCGTAAAGCTCGCCGAAGCGCTGCGCAACGAGGTCGACGGAATACCGCTGCCGCATCTCCTCGGTGTAGAGCCCCATTCGGTCCTCGTACGGAATGTGCGCAGCCAGTCCGAGGAAGCGCACATGCTCCGGTTTCATTAGCCGGCGCCCATAGTCGCGCACCTGTTTCGCAGCCGGGATCGGTATTGCGCCGATCGTCTTTGCGAGCATCGAAGGAAGGGGTCCTGGCAGGCTCCGAAGGGCGCGGGCTGTCTGCGCATGGGAGTGGCGGCGGTACCCGGAGAACGCTTCGTCGGCGCCGTCGCCACTCAAGGCGACCGTTACGCCGGTACGGGTGTACTGGCAGAGGTACCAAGTTGGGAGTGCCGAGGTGTCGGCGAAAGGCTCGCCGTAGTGACGTACGAACTCCGGGATCACAGACGCCATGTCAGGCTGCACCACGAGTTCGTGATGATCCGTCCCGTAGCGGTCGGCGACTAGCTTGGCGTAGGGCAGCTCGCTGAAGTCCTTGCTGGTGAAACCAACGGAAAACGTCTTCACCGGTTCGGTCGAGTGTCGCGCCATCATCGCGACGATCAGCGATGAATCGAGCCCACCTGATAAGAACGCTCCAAGAGGAACGTCCGAGACCAAACGAACTCGAACCGCGTCTTCGACTTTCGCCCGAAGCTGCTCAGTCAGCTCCTCGAACGAGCCGGTGATCGTTCGATCGAATCGCAGCTCGAAGTAGCGTTCCGGCTTGCCGACCCGGCCTTTCTCGCAGACGAGACGGCTCCCTGCCGGGAGCTTGTGCACCCCCTCGAACGCCGTGGAGGGCGAGGGTACGTATTGCAGGCAAAGGAATGCGTCGATCGCGTCGAGGTTCGGTCGGCGCTCGAAGTGCCCCGAAGCCGCGAGGGCGCCGAGCTCAGACGCGAAGACCAAACCCTCTTTGCCGACGTGATAGAAGAGCGGCTTCTTTCCGAATCGATCTCGAGCCAGCACCAAGCGCTCGCGCCGTGCGTCCCAAAGGGCCAAGGCAAACATGCCGCGAAGGCGGTCGAGAAAGTCGACACCCTCTTCCTCGTAGAGATGCAAGCAAACCTCGGAGTCCGATCGAGACTTGAACGTGTGACCTTTGGCCTCTAGCTCGCTTCGAAGCTCTTGGAAGTTGTAGATCTCGCCATTCACGATCACCGAGATCGAGTCGTCCTCGTTGGTCATCGGTTGGGCGCCTTCGGGGCGCAGGTCGATGATCGAGAGCCGCCGATGGCCTAGCGCGCACGGGCCCGCGCTTCGATATCCATGGTCGTCAGGACCGCGATGGACCATCGCGTCGCACATGCGCCGAACCGCCTGAGCGTCCGGCAACGCCGCGCGATCGTGCGCCAGCATCCCTGCGATTCCGCACACGCGCTCAGGTCTCCTTCGTCGACCTCGGGGGGCACCACGCGCGAAGCCAGAGCAGATTGACTGCGAGCGAGATTCCGAGGCCTATTACACCAACTTCGCCGAGCGAGCGCAGCCCTGGGCTGTCCGCCGTGAGCAGCGCGCCAAACGCAACCATCGACGTGAGTGTGGAAGCGGCCACGGCTTTGTATGTGGCGTACTGCTCTCGCGGCGTCTGCGAATCGTATGCCCAGCGAACATGAACTGCGCCGTCGACCGAGAGGCCGATGACCACCGGCACGGCGAGGAGATTGTAGAGATGCAGGTCGATGCCGAGCAGCGTGAGCGCCGCTGCGAACAGGATGGTGCTCGAGGCGGTCGCGAGAAAGACGTCTCTCGTGACGCCGACGGAGCGGCTCGCCACCGCCGTCGACAGAATCAAACCGAGGAAGACGAGGCCCATGATCCAGGGCGCGTCCGCAATCAAAGCGGGCGTTACCTCTCCGAGAAGAGCGGCCGCCGACGCGAACGTCACTCCGGGATGTGCCTCACGAAGCTCGTCGAGCCATGCTGACAGCCGCTCCATCGCAGAAGCGTCCGAGCCCCGCAGACTGGTGTATATGATTCCGCTCTTGCCGACGCTTCCGTCCTTCAGCACCAGCGTTGCGGCGAGCCACGCAGGAATCTGATCGGGCCGAGGCGGGCCATCGATCTCGAGCCAGGGTTCCAGCTCGTCGAGTTCGTCGATCAGCTCTTGATTGTCTCGCTCGATCCCCTTTTCCCGGGCTCGCTTCAGCGTGGCCCGAATGTCGTCGAGGATTTTCGTCTTCTCGTCGGAGTCTTCCGGAAAAATCACCTGGGCTGAGACGACGATGGGCTCGACGCCGAGCTGCTCTTCGCCCCGCGTGCCCAGCAGATCATCGTCGAGCGCTGCGTCAACCGCCTCCCGCGAGTCGCTCACGTATAGGGTGCTGATGCTCCCTCGAGCCCGCATCATTGAGGAGTCGAGCCCGTGTGCAATGCCCTTCGGTTGCAGCTTGCCCAGGTTTGACTCGAACCCGATTTGCATCGCAACGGGGATCGCCAAGACGACGAGGACCAGCACGAACCAGGCACCGCGCCTCGAACTACGGTCTTTGGCGGCAGGCTGGGCGTGGTGCTTCGAGCTACCTGGGAGCAGGCGTACCATCGCCGGGAAGGTCGCCAAGGTCCACAGCAGCGTCACCACGATGCCGAGCGACGCCATCCAGCCCATCTGCGAAAAGCCTTGGAAGTCGGTCATGGAAAGGGCGGCGAAACCACATGCGGTCGTGAAGCCGGCCACGAGGAGCGCCACCCAAAGCTCCTGCACGCTCGCCTTCGCCGCTTCCGCTGCGCCGAGCCCCTCTGCGCGGGCAGCCTGATAGTGCATCAGCAGGTGAATGCCGAAATCGATCGCCATGCCGGCGAGGATCGCGAGCGCCGCTGCGCTGATGATGTTGAGCTTCGGTTCGATGAGGACGATCAAACCGACAGCGACTGCGAGGCCGCTCAACATCGGAACCATCAATTGGATGACCGCAGTGAAGTCCCGGAAGAAGGCCAGCACCACGAGCAGGGCCCCCAGGGCGGCGAGAATCGACACGAGACGAAGATCATTCACGATGACCTCGTGCTCCATCGGGGCGGACCGATATCGACCCACCATCTCGATCCGAGTTGGTGTCGCTTGCGCGGCCGCCAGGGGCTTCGTGATCGCCTCGCCCCGGTCCTTGATGCTTCGCGCATACGCAAGGTCCCCCGGGTCACCCGTCAGCATGACCTGGATGGCGCAGGTCTTGCCGTCCTCATTGCAGAGCGCCGTCGGCGAGTCATCGTCTTCGCCCTCTGAAGCGCCTGCATTTTTCGCGGATTGCCCCGTGAGCTCATGGAGCACCGTGCCCGCAGGCGACGCATCCACAGCCTCGCGAATGTCATCGCCTGTCGGCAGCTGCGGGGGGTCTGCGATAGTCACACACAGCGGTGATAGCTTGCACACCTCCCAGTCGAGCGATTCTTCGGCCAGCTCGCTCCATTCGTAGAGCGTCTCCGCGTCGACGTAGTAGAGTGCCCGTTCTGCGAGGTCGTCGAGCCCATAGCCGGTCATGACCCAGGCGGTTTCCGGCCACTCCGAAAATGCGTCCGACAGCTCGGCGCTCAGCACCTTATTGTTCTCGACGTCGTCGGAATGCACCAGCACCGTGAGCGGCTCTTCGAGCGCCAGCTTCTCTTGGGTCTCCTCGAGCGAGAGAACCGAGGTGGAATCGGCGGGCAGCAATGCCTGGATACCGGTGTCGAGTTTCAGGCCTCTAGCAAACCATGCGCCGAGTGAAGCGATGCCGAGCGCGATGGCGATTGTCAGGATGGCCCGTGTCACCGCGGCGCACCATAAGTCGTAGGGCCGAGAACACAACTTCGACCGAACTCGCGTCCATCGCGAAGACCGAGGTCGAATGTTTCCTGCAATCCCTCTGGGTTCGCGTAGTCGAACTTGTCGATCTTGATGGGCTCCGATGGCTGGACCCAGGTCACCCGTTCGGTCGAAGGCAAGCGATGCGGGTACTTGCGGCTGGCCAATACGAGGGTCCTACCTGGTTGGTCGGCGGCCAAGCGGACGGGAATGTTCTCGATGAGGCCACCGTCCAGCACGTCACGGTTGCCGAAGCGCCCTTCTGGGAGGACGGGCGGAACGCAGGAGGCGGCGAGCACCAAGTCGATGTAGTCCTCGTGGCTATGGCAGTCTGACGCAGTGCCCACGACCGGCTTGAAACCAAACTTCGCCGGCCACCTCGGGTGGAGCGGGTCGTTACGAAGCATCTTCTCCATCGTGTAGATGGAGAGGGCCGCGATCCCGCCGACCGCTCCGCGGAGCCACGTCGGGTAACTGCTCATCAAGAAATGGACCGAGGATTGCTTGATGGTCGCGAGGTCATCGCCCGCGATGAACTGGTTGAGCGCTTCGCGATACATCTGCGCATGTGGGAACAAGCTTCCGTCTCGTGAGGGATGCAGGTTCCACCAATGGACGTTCCTCGGATTGCGCGCCGTGATGTCCTGAAAGAGGCTCAGTGCCCCGTCGGCCCGATTCAGCACGGCGGCGGTCGCCATCGCGCAGCCGGCGCTCGTCGAGCCCACGAATTTCACGGACCCCTGCAGGTCGAGGCCGGAGGCTTTGGCGCCCTCCCAGAAGCCAAGCTGCCAGAAACAGCGACTCCCACCCCCTGCGAAGATGGCGTTTCGGAAGGTCATCGGCCCGCCATTCGTGACGCGGAGCGCGCCGCTTGTCTACCCCACAGTTGCCGCGCCGCGAAAATCGGGTAGGCCACCCGCCATGTCCCCACTCGTTGTTTGCCTCGATCTCGAGGGTGTACTGATTCCCGAGGTCTGGATCGCGTTCGCGGAAAAGACTGGCATCGCTGCACTTCAGCGCACGACGCGAGATGAGCCCGACTACGACAAACTGATGCAGGGAAGACTCGAAATTCTCGATGAGAACGGGTTCAAGTTGTCCGACATTCAGGACGTCATCGGCACGATGGAACCGCTCCCTGGCGCCAAGGAGTTTCTGGACGAGCTCCGTGAGCGCGCACAGCTGATCATCCTCAGCGACACCTTTTACCAGTTTGCGGCGCCCTTCATGCGGCAGCTAGGGCAACCCACGCTGTTCTGCCATCAACTCCTCATCGACGACGAGGACCGAGTCACGGGCTACGAGCTCCGTATTCCGGACGGCAAGCGCAAGGCCGTCGCAGGGCTCCAGAACATCGGTTTTCGAGTCCACGCCGCGGGCGACAGCTACAACGACACGACCATGCTCAAGGAGGCGGATCGCGGAATCCTGTTCCGCTGTCCGGACAACGTCGCCGAAGAGTTCCCGCAGTTCGAGCGTACCGAGGCGTACTCGGAACTCATGGCGGCGTTGTTCGAAGGCTAGCCGGCCTCGGGCCGTAGACCGCGTTTCGAATCGCGAGTGCAGCATCCACCATTCCGAGGCCCGGGTCGGTCAGTAGATCGGTGGCGATCCCGCGGACTTGGCGCGCAAGGCAGGCGGTCAGCGAATCGAAGCCCGGATGGCGGCAGAGCGTCTGCTCCGTGTCCCTGTTTGTGATGATCCACGGGGGGTCCAAGCCGAGGAGCTGTTCGTTGGTGTATGCGGGCCAGCCTGTGAACCCTGCATCGGCTGCGACGTCGACCAGCCCGCCCGCCACCAGCACGTCGTGAAAGCTCGTACCACTTGCGCCTCCAAAGAGTCGGTCGCCGTGAATGCCCACGTACAGGCCGTGACGACGCTGCGGCTCCGGCACGTCCATGGCGACTGCGTCGAGACGCCGAACGAACTCTTGCGCGAGCTCTTCGCCCCGCTCCGGGATCCCCAGTACTCGAGCGATCTGCCGGATGTTCTTCAGAAGCGTGTCGAGCCCCTGCATCGGGCCGAGGTCGAAGACGTTCAAGCCCGCATCCTTGAATCGCTCCACATGTCGGCGGTCCACGAAGTTATTGATGAACACGAGGTCGGGTCTGAGCTCGATGATCGTCTCGATGTCTCTGGCGTGCTCGACGCCAATCTTGTCCGCGTAGGCGGCCGATTTCTCCAGCCGGATCGAATGGCCGCTGACGGCTAGAACGCGGCTCGGGTCGATGATTCGAAGGAGGACATCGTCGGCGATCGTGCTCGTACTCACGATTCGTGTGTAGTCGCGCACTTCGATCGCGGCCCCTGTCTCATCCAAGATCGTCTCTACGCCCCTTTCAACTCTTCCGTTTCCTGTGGAGGATACCAACGCCGTGAGGACGAACGCCGACCCGCCGGCGACGAAGAGGAGCGCGGTGTTGATCAGAGTCGGGTTACGCACCTGGAGCCTCTCCGCTCGAATCCTGGTCCGGTTCGAACCCAATGCGCGCGTTCTCGATCAGCCGGACGCCGTACACCGCGCGTATGGGGTCCGGCGCGACGACCTTCGCCGTGTCGCCGCGTTCGACGACCGCGCCTTCCTTGAGGAGGAGTGCACGGTCCGTCGTCGAGCGTGCGTCTGCCAAGTCATGAAGTACCACGATGATGGTGTGTTCCCGCTCCGCGAGGCTGCGAATGAGCCGGAGCACGGCCATGCCTTCGCCCACGTCCAGGGCAGCAGTGGGTTCGTCGAGCAGGAGAATCGGGGCGTCGGATGCAAGCGCTCGTGCAAGGAGCACTCGTTGCTGCTCGCCGACGGAGAGCTGCGTGAAGATGCGACCACGAAACACGTCTGCATGAGCCGTGTCGAGCGCATGGTCGATCGCCTCTTGATCGTTCTTCGAGAGTCCACCGAAGCTACCGCCGTGCACGTAGCGGCCGAGCGCGACGACCTCCTCGACGCTCAAGGCCGAGCGGAGGAGGCTTCGCTGCGGGACATAGGAAATCCTTCTCGCGCGGGCTCGAGGCGATAGCGATGCGCTGTTCGCGTCGCCGAGTACGATATCGCCCTCATAGGGCAAGAGGCCGGCGAGTGCCTTGAGAAGCGTGCTCTTGCCGGCGCCATTCGGCCCGAGCAGCGCCAGGACTTCTCCAGGGCGCGCGTCGAGGTCGATGTCATGGAGCACCGCCCGGCCTCCGAGCGACACGTTCACGCTGCGGGCGCTCAGCCCCATGTGCCCCTCGCCGTTACGCATAGGCCCGCTCCCGGCGCAGACGAACCAACAGCAAGAGGAACAGCGGTGCGCCGATCAGGCCGGTCACGACGCCAAGCGGCATCTCGCTGCGGGCTGGAATGACGCGCGCGATGACGTCACACACGACGAGAAAGAGTCCTCCTCCGAGAGCTGCCGCGGGGATCAGTCGCTGATGCTGGGTTCCTGCGAACGGTCGCAGCATGTGCGGCACCACCAGGCCAACGAATCCGACGTTGCCGCCGATGGATACGGCACCCGCGACCAAGGCGCTCACCCAGATCGCGGACCACCAACGAACGCCTGTTACGTTGGCACCCATCGATTGAGCTTCTTCCTCCCCGCTCAGCAAGAGATCGAGGGGACGACCCCAGAGCCAGCACGCCGTGAGCGCTGTGACCACGAGCGGGATCGCGAACGCGAGCTGCCGGGGTCCGGTCCCGCTGACGGAGCCGAGCGAGAAGGACACGACCGCACGGCCGAGCTCCCAGGTCTCCTGCGCAACGCTCGTCACGAATGCGCTCATCGAAAGGAAAAGCGCGCTCAGGACGAAGCCCGTCAGCAGAAGTGCGAGAAGGTCCTGCGTGATCCTCAGGAATAGAAGCAAGACGGCGAGGGCCCCCAGGGCGCCGAGGAAGCAGCCGATGGGGACGAGCATCTCCGGCGACACGAGGCCGCTGCTCACGCCCGTGAGACCCGAGAGAAGCAATGCCACTTGGCCGCCGAAGCTTGCACCCGCGGTCGTGCCGAGAACCGACGGGCTCGCGAGCGGATTCCGGAAGAGCCCCTGTACGACGACCCCGCCCACAGCAAGCGCTGCGCCTGCAAGGAAGGCAGCAGTCAGCCTGAAGCCACGAAGCTTCAAGAACGTGTCGCGCAGCTCTGGATCGGCGAGGTCGCCTGAGCCGACGACGATGCCGAGGGCTCCTGCGATCAGCAACGAAAAGAAGAGCAAAGCGTACAAGCGCACGGCGCGTCCTTACCACGCTGCCGCTCTGCGATCGATGCGCATGGACGCCATTGACCATGTCCGGGCGATCGGTCATCGTCGGCCCCAAGCAGGGAAGTCGGTGAAAGGCCGGCGCGGACCCGCCACGGTATGCAACTGAATGCTCCGTCGTGATGCCACTGGGCGCTGAGCCTGGGAAGGCGACGAAGCCTGGGGTTGTGAGCCCGGAAACCTGCGAATGATTTTGTGTCGATCACCTCGGGGATGGTGAGAGTCGCGCGTCGGGACATCTGTTCCCACCGTCCGACCGTTCCCGAATTGGGAATGGGAATTGGAACCAAGGAAGCGACGCCGGACGAGCGCATGGGGCGGGTCTCTCGCCGCCGTCGTGGTGCTCGTTTCCTCGTCGTATGCCTCGGCGCAGTTCAGCGAGACGGTGGAGGTCGAACGTCCGATCCCCGCCACCAACCCTCTCGATGCCACAGCGGCGGGTAGTGAGGTGCTCGTTCGCGACCGCATCGTCCCGCAGACCACCGAACAACTCGTCCAAGAGGCTGCGGGCACCCGCGTCGTTGGGACTGGCGCCCAAGGGACTCCGTTTTGCCTTCGAATCCGTGGCGCAGCCTGTGATCAGGTGACGGTCATGCTGGACGACGTGCCGATTAGCAGTCCCGACGCTGGGGCTTTCGACCTCAGCCTCGTGCCGCTCGAGGCGCTCGACGGCTTCGAGATCTATCGGGGCGGTGCCCCTGCCTGGTTGAACGATGGTTCGGTAGGAGGTGTCCTTCGATTGCGTCCTCGCACCTACGAACAGAACGAGATCGGCGCACGTGGGACCTTCGGTAGCTTCGGGAGCTGGACTGCCAATGCGTTCGGCGCCGGTGCGACGGAGAAGGTCGAGGTCTTTGCCACGGCGGGAGCGGCCGGCGCGCGAAACGACTACCCGTACTTGGATGACAATGGCACCCGTTTCGACCCGAGCGACGACGTCGAACGCGACCGTCGGAACGCCGACTTCCTTCAGGGGTTCGGCTTCGGAAATCTATCGGTCGAGACGAGCAAGTACAGCCGCTTGAAGCTCGTCTTTCTCGGTCTCGGTCGGGAGCGTGGTGAACCCGGACCCGGGTCGAGTCCAGCGATTCAGGCCCGCGTCAACGAGACGCGCCTCATCGGATCGGCTGCGTGGCTTCATGAGAAGAAGGGGGCGCACCCCTATCGGGTTCAAGTGGCGGCAAACTACGATTTCGCTCGGGACCGATTCAATGACGAGCTCGGCGAGATCGGCAACGGAGGCCCGAGGCGCACGGACGACAAGACTCATGCATTCTTCGGCCGTGTTGCATCGTCGGTACTGCCGGTGCGCTGGTTCGAGCTCACGACGATCGCCTCCGCACGCTATCAAGTGTTCGACCCTGAGAGTGAGTTGAGCACCGCGCCATCGCTAGCCTCGGACCGCGTGACTGCGGCGGGGACGGTCGAGACTCGCTTTTTCGGACAGGCGGGCAAGGTTGCGCTCGAGCTCCGCCCGAGCGTTCGACTCAGTTGGACGCGTGCTGAGATCCGTCAGTCCGTTCTCGGTGGGGCAGCGCCTCCGCCGGCGCCATCGTCCGATTTTCTCCCCAGCTATCGTGTTGGCACGGCGATCGCACCCCTCGAATGGCTCGCCTTCCGCGGCTCGGTGAGCAGCGGCTACCGGCTGCCTTCCCTTCTTCAGCTGTTTGGCAATCGTGCCACCGTCGTCGCAAGCCCCGACCTCGTGCCGGAGCGCTCGCTCGCTGTCGACGGAGCGGTGACAGCCCGCGGCCAGCAAGGGATCTGGAGCGGCTATCTCAGCGCAGGCGCCTTCGTAACCTGGGTGGACGACATGATCCGCTTCAGGCGCACGGCGCAGTCGCAGATCAAGTACGAGAACATCGCGTCTGGACGCACGCGTGGCGTCGAGATCGAGCTGCGCTCCGGCGTGACGAAGCACTTCGTACTGCTAGGCGATCTCACCTGGACGCACGCCAGCGACGACGCGACTGGCAATCAGTTGCCAGGACAGCCCAAGTGGGTCGCGTTCGTCCAACCCGAAGCACACTCCGGCGAGCTCTCGAAGATCGTCTCCGACATCACTGGCTTCTTCAGAGTGCTCTACGTCGGAAAAAGCTATGCGGACCCCGCGAATCTCGTCGAGTTGGTTTCGCGTACGGAGCTTGCGACCGGGGTCGGGGTCGACATGTTCGAGCGACGCCTGGGGTTGAGCTTTCGGATCGACGACTTGCTCGACGTGCGCGGACAAGATCTCTTGGGGTATCCATTGCCCGGACGTCGCTACACTGGTCGCGTCTCGTTCCGTCACGGGTGGTAGGTTGACATTGCCAACCTCGCGTGTACCGTCGGGCTCCTTGCGAGGGTCGAAGGCGTCTTCATTTGTAGACGCTGGAGATAGATCGACGGAGAGAAAACCGTTCGATTGAACAGGGAAGCCGGTGAGAAGCCGGCGCGGACCCGCCACGGTATGTGATCAAAAACCTTGCCATTGAGCCACTGGGTGAAAGCCTGGGAAGGCGGCAAGGGCCACGGTCACGAGCCCGGAGACCTACCCATCGTGAGTCAACTCGAATCGTCTCGGGGACGGCGGGTGGCTGCATGGTCTTCGTTCCGACACGAACGCGCCGTGGTTGCTTCCTCTGTCGTCGCGGCAGGAGGAAGAACAATGAAACGGGATCGAACATTCATTCTTCTCGTGGGGCTCGTCCTCACGATGGCTGGCTGCGGTGACACTAGCACCAGCACTGGTGGGCTTGGTACGCCTGCGCTCGATCCGCTCGACGCAACGCCCGCATATGCGGTTGTCAGCTCGGACTTCAGCAGCAGCTCGATCGCGATGCTCGACGAGGGCTTCGAGCTCATCGATGAGAGCTGGCTCAACTCCGGTACGACCTATCCGGGGCTCGTGGCGACGCTTTCGGGAGACGTCGTGCTTCCCACCCGTCAGCAGGGCACCGGAACCTTCAGCGTGATCGATCGCTTCTTGACCGATGTGGTGACGCAATTCTTCGTCCCGAGCGGCAACCTCCACGGTCAGGCGCGAACGCTGGGAGAAACCGGCGACTCGGGTTTCTCTTCGAACCCGCAAGACATCATCTTCATCGATGAAGATAGCGCTTGGATCCCGCGCTACGAGTTCAACTTGGACGAGGATGCTCCGCCGGAGAATCAGGGCAATGATCTAGTCGAGATCAATCCCTCCGACTGGAGTGCGACCGGGATGCGAATCGATCTCTCGGTGCTCAACACGATGGAAATGGTCGACGAGAATACGGTCGAGACGTTTGCGCGACCCGGCCGTGGCGTACTGATCGGATCGACCATCGTACTCGGGCTCGATCGCATCAGCGCGGCGTTCGACGCGGCTGGCCCTGGCGCGGTCGCTCTGGTCGATGTCGAGGCGGAGTCGATTCTGACGCTTGAGTTCGAGGGGCTGAAGAACTGCGGTCGAGTCGTCCCGATTCCCGGGGAACCCACGAAGGCCGCGATCGCCTGCGTCGGCTTCTCGAACCCGTTCGGAGACGCGGTCCAGATCCGTGCGACCTCGGGCATAGCCGTCATCGACGTCCAGACCGGTGGCGCAGCGGTCGAGCGCGTTTGGCGCGCAGCGGATGACGAGGATTCGGTCGTCGCGGTGAACGCTCTGATCGCGCTCGATGCAGAGCGCGTCCTTGCGGTCGCCAACGGCAATTTCGTCGACACCACCGATACGCTCTACGAGATCGATCTCGCGACCGGATCCCAATCGCCCATCGTCAACTCCACGGGTTCTTTCACGATCGGCACGTCGGCGTACGACGCGGACGGGGGCCGTCTCTACACCCCAGACGCCGCCGTGAACGCGGTGATCGAGCTGGCCGAAGACGCAGGGGGCTTCACCGAAGTGGGCTCGACGGAGATCGCTCCGAGCCTCGGCCTGCCGCCGACGCAGGTGTACCGGCTGAACTAAGAGAGGCACACGGAGCCCCCGTCGCGACGCCCGTGCTCGGGGCACACGGAGAATCCGTCGCGACGCCCGTGCTCGCGAGCGGGG
>Ga0316187_10003694_pt1 | contig 13303 bp, 9 predicted proteins | sample CroRivburrow1_MG_FD_204927 | JGI IMG/M metagenome (GOLD analysis project Ga0316187, IMG submission 204927) | Coastal sediment microbial communities from Maine, United States - Cross River worm burrow 1 | ecosystem: Environmental > Aquatic > Marine > Coastal > Sediment | place: USA: Maine...
GGAGTCTCGAGTGGAGGTGGTGCTGTTATCGCGCAACAGCGCAGATACCGGACTGCGGGTATTCAATTCCATACAGCACTACGACCTGGCGATAAGCCGCGCCGCTTTCTGTGGCGGGGAGAGCCCCTGGCGCTATATCAATGCGTTTGGTTGTCATTTGTTCCTGTCCAACGAGGCGGAAGACGTGCGCTACGCACTTGATTGCGGCGTGGCCGCCGCCACCCTGGTCTCCAGCAAAGCCGGCACCAGCGGCAATGACCAGTTGCGCTTTGCCTTTGACGGCGACGCGGTACTGTTTTCCGACGAGGCGGAGCGCGTGTTCAAGTCCGAGGGGCTGGAGGCGTTTACCGCCAGTGAGCAGGCCGCCGCCCGGGAACCTCTTGCCGGTGGACCATTCAAGCCGTTTCTGGCAGCCCTGCACCGGCTGCAGCAGGCTTTTCCCGCCAGCGAGGCACCCATACGCACCGCCCTGGTGACGGCCCGGTCCGCGCCCGCTCATGAGCGGGTGATTCGCACCTTGAGGGCCTGGGATATCCGTATTGATGAGTCCATCTTCCTGGGTGGTATGAACAAGACAGAGTTCCTCAGGGCCTACCAGGCGGATGTTTTTTTCGATGACCAGCAGTCCCACTGTGAGTCCGCCAGCCCCCATATTGCCACCGGTCATGTGCCCCACGGGGTGGCAAATTCCTGAGTTGGCGAGGTCGGGGCCTATATTACTTTTTATTTGGCAATTTCCCGGGTTAATGGCTATTCTTTATAAGCACTTGCAGGCGCTATTTTGCGTTTCGCAACGCTGACGCGGAGGTTGGCATGAAGCTTCAACAGTTGCGCTACATCTGGGAGGTGGCTCACCACGATCTCAATGTTTCCGCGACTGCCCAGAGCCTGTTCACCTCGCAACCCGGTATCAGCAAGCAGATCCGCCTGTTGGAAGATGAACTGGGGGTAGAAGTTTTCGCCCGCAGTGGCAAACACCTGACGCATGTCACGCCGGCGGGGGAAGCGATTTTGCAGGCCGCGGGCGAGGTGCTGCGCAAGGTAGAAAGCATCAAACAGGTTGCCCAGGAGTATTCCAACGAGAAGAAGGGTTCCCTCTCCATCGCCACTACCCACACCCAGGCGCGTTACGCGCTACCCGATACCATCAGCGCTTTTATTGCCAGTTATCCGGATGTCTCATTGCACATGCACCAGGGTACGCCGATGCAGATATCGGAATTGGCTGCCGATGGCACGGTGGACTTTGCTATCGCCACAGAGGCCCTGGAGCTGTTTTCCGATCTTATCATGATGCCCTGCTACCGCTGGAATCGCTGTATCCTGGTACCCAGGGATCACCCGCTGACGCAGGTTTCCCAGATAAGCCTGGCAGACGTGGCCAGTCACCCCATCGTGACCTACGTATTTGGTTTTACGGGCCGCTCCAAGCTGGACGAAGCGTTCGTGGAACAGGGCCTGGTGCCCAAGGTGGTGTTTACCGCGGCTGATGCGGATGTCATCAAGACTTATGTGCGCCTTGGCCTGGGTATCGGCATCGTCGCCGGCATGGCCTACGACGAAGACACCGACAAGGACCTGGTGGCATTGGATGCCAGCCACCTGTTCGCCAGCAGCGTCACCCGCATCGGCTGCCGGCGTGGTACCTTCCTGCGCGGATACATGTATGAATTCATTCAAAACTTCGCTCCGCATCTGACCCGGGAGATTGTTGACGAGGCGTTTCAGCGGCACAGTAAGGCGGAGATCGAGGAACTGTTTTCCCACCTGGAACTACCGGTTTACTGATACCACTGATGCGGTCGGCCTCGCACCAGAATATTCAATATAAAACGAATAAAAACAATATATTGGGATAATCTATTAATGTTGTTAGTCAATTACTTTTCGCCACCTTCAAGGGGTCTTAAAACCATCGGCGCACTGTGGATTGGGCTCAAGCCCGGGGAGTGAGTAGACTTGGCGGCCACATCTGGTTAGATTGTTGCGCCTTGAACGCACCGATCAAAGGAGACTGACACGTGGAAATGGCCTGCCTGGACCTGGAAGGGGTGCTGGTTCCGGAAATCTGGATCGCATTTGCCGAGCGTACCGGCATCGACGAGCTGCGCGCGACCACCCGGGATATACCTGATTATGACGTGCTGATGAAGCAGCGCCTGGGGCTGCTGGATCAGCACAACCTGAAGATGGATGACATTCAGGCGGTTATCGCTGAATTGGAGCCACTGCCTGGCGCCATTGAGTTTGTCGACTGGCTGCGAGAGCGCTTCCAGGTGGTTATTCTCTCCGACACCTTTTACGAGTTTTCGCAGCCACTGATGCGCCAGCTGCGCTGGCCGACCTTGCTCTGTCATCGCCTGATTACCGACGATGCCGGCCGTGTGGTGGACTACAAGCTGCGCCAGAAAGACCCGAAGCGTGCTTCCGTGCAGGCTTTTCACAGTCTCAATTACCGGGTGATTGCCGCGGGAGACTCCTACAACGATACCACCATGCTGGGTGAGGCCGACGTTGGCTTCCTGATTCACGCGCCACAAAATGTGATAGCCGAGTTCCCTCAGTTCCAGGCCCTCAACACTCTTGAAGAGCTCAAGGTGGCCTTTGCTGAGGCCAGCGACAGGCCGCTGTCTGTCTAGTGGGGTGGCGGTGTGATTTTCTGGATTTTGGGGAAGTCCTCCAGCACATCGAGAAATTTCCCGACTTTGTCGTAGGTTTCCTGGTACTCCAGTTGCCATTGGGAGTCTGCCACAATGCCGCCACCGCCCCAGCAACGCACTTCGCCATCGGTACACTGCAGTGAACGAATGGCGATATTGCTGTCCATGCGTCCATCGGCACTGATGTATCCGACAGAGCCGCAATAGGCCTGTCTGGCTGTCGGTTCCAGCTCGGCGATGATTTCCATGGCCCGCCGCTTGGGTGCCCCGGTAATCGAGCCGCCGGGAAAGCTGTCGCGCAGTAATTCGATGGCACTGCGTTGCGGTTGTAATTCCCCACTGATAGTACTCACCAGGTGGTGCACGGTAGGAAAACTCTGTACCTCAAACAGGCGATCTACGTGGATGCTGCCGGGTATGCAACTGCGCCCCAGGTCGTTACGCAGTAAGTCTACAATCATCAGGTTCTCGGCGCGGTCCTTTTCGGAGCCGCGTAATTCAATTGCTGCCAGTTGGTCGGCTCGCTGGTCGTCAGAGCGCGCCCGGGTACCCTTGATGGGTGAGGTTTCCACGTGATTACCGTGCAGTGAGATAAATCGCTCCGGTGACAGGCACAGTATTGCATTATTGTCCTCCAGGTCGAGGAAAGCGGCAAAGGGAGCGGCAGCCACCGCGCGCAGGCGGCGATAGGCGTGCCAGGGATCGCCGTAGTAGTCCGCACTGAAACACTGCGCCAGGTTCACCTGGTAACAATCTCCCGCGTGGATGTAGGCCTGGATCCGGTCAAAAGCAGACTTGTATTGGGACTGGTCAACATTCGAGACAAAACTGCCGTGCAGGCCAAACTCAGGGGTTCGCTTGAGTAGCGGTTGACTCACCCGGGCCAGCAGGTCCTGGCGCAGTCGTACACTGACTCGCGGCTGGGTCACCAGTACTGAGCGGCGCAACAGGTGGTCCTGTACCAGGCACCAGTCGTAAGCGTGCAGGCGGGCAGGGGGCTGGTCAGTTGCCGGCGATTTGCTAATCCCGTGCAAGGCATTGCCAGTGTCGTAGCCCAGGTAGCCCAGCAAGCCACCGCAAAACGGTATGTCCTGGGAAGCGGGCTGTATGCCAGCATAATGTTCACGGTGAAACTCGCCCAGGGCGCTGAAGTATGCCTGGCATTCGAGCTGGTTGGCGCCTGTGCGCAGGCTGGGAGGTTGTTCCGGCGCCGGTTGCGCCGCCATGATGTCGTAACGCCCGCCCTGGGCATGCGGAAAACTGCTGTCCAGGAAGACGGCGGCTGGCAGTTCGCGTATGCGTTGGAATAATTCACAGCCGTCCGGGCTGTAGGGGATTTCGTCCAGGGCAACCGTTTTGTTCATGCCGCAAAGCCTATTACTAGCGTCAACAGAGCAGCGGGCAAAAGTTGACACTGAACATATGGGCGGGAGGTGCGGGAAAGCTTACAGCAGTGCAGGGACACTGTAAATTATTGCTAGCAACTGCGGTGAAAAGACAGGTAAATGCGTTGAAACGACAAGAATCCGGGGGCTTCAGAATTGACTTTGGGCGTGTATGGAATTACTGTATCTCGCCCGAATTTCTGGCAGGAATGCGCCATAAGCCTGCCCACCGTGACTGGCAACGAGCACGCCTCGCAGAAGGTGTTGCCGGTCTTCCATAGCCCCGTTGGGCGAACGCTTGGACTTAGGACTATGAGTACAAAGAACAGTAATAATTTGATCGCCTCGCTGGCCAACCCCTTTGCCGAGAACGATGAGCAAGATTTCAAGGTCCCCGGGCAGGTCGCATCTACCCCCGGAGCTTATGAAGAATCATTGAAATCCGGCTGGGACCTGCAGCAGCGCCCCTATAGGACGGCGGGTGTCAAAAACATACAACGCCAGCACCAGAAGAATCGCATGACTATCTGGGAACGTATCCGCTACCTGGCGGATGGAGAGCCCACAATCCTCTACCAGAACTGGGGCCCGAATCTTGACGGTGCCTCCCTGGTGACGGCGATCATCAAGGTAAACGGGCGCGATGTCGCACTTTACGGACACGACTTCACCGTGCGTGCCGGATCTATGGACGCCACCAATGGAGCCAAGTTGGCCCGCCTGTTTGAACTGGCGGCAGCGCAGCGTATTCCTGTGGTGGGTATCAATGACAGTGCCGGTGCTTATATACCCGCCGGGGTCGGTGGACTTAACGGCTATGCGGAGGCATTTGCCGCGTTGCGCCGCATCAGCGGCATTGTCCCCAGTATTATGTGTATGTTTGGTTTCAATGCCGGAGGCGGTTCCTATTTACCGCGCCAGGGCAGTTTTTTGATCCAGCCTAATGACACCTTCTTTGGCTTGACCGGGCCGGGTGTTGTTAAAACGGTATTGGGTGAAGACGTGACGCCTGACGAACTGGGTGGTCCCGGTGTGCACAGCCAGTCCGGTGTTACGGATTTTGTCGTCAAGGACGAGGTTGCTGCGCTACGCAAGGTACGCGCGCTGCTGAATTACCTGCCCAGCTACAATGGTGAACTGGCACCGCACCAGGCCAGTTCTGACCCGGCGAGCCGTAAAACCTGGGATATCGATATTCTGCTGAAGAAAGCCTTCAATTCAAGTACGGGCTTCAATACCCCAATCGATGTTTCCATTTTGATTCAGCAGTTGTGTGATCATGGCGACTTCCTGGAAATCCAGCCCGACCGGGCCAGGAACACGGTAACGGCTCTGGGGCGCATGGGCGGCAACGTCATTGGTTTTGTGGCCAATAACTCTGCCGTCTCCTCCGGGCAGGTAGATATCGATGCCGCCTACAAGAACGCGCGCTTTATTCGCTTTTGTAACCTGTACAACATTCCCGTTATGTTCCTGGAAGATACCACCGGCTTTCTACCAGGCAAGGAGCAGGAGAGTGGCGGTATCGTGCAGGCAGGCAGGGCTATGCTTGATGCTATTGTGGATTTGCGCACCCCGCGCTTCCTGGTGCTGATACGCAATGCTTTCGGTGGTGCTTATGCTGCATTTAACAGCTTCCCGGTAGGTGCTGATTTTGTAGTCGCACTGCCCACCACGCGAGTGGCAGTGATGGGGCCGGCTGGTGTCGACTATGTGTACAAAGACGAGCTGCGCAAAATGCGCGGCGCCGTCGCCGCTAAAGTGAAAGCTGAAACCGAGGCGCAGATCGCTGCGGGGCTGTCAGCAGAGCAGGCTGCCGAATCAGCCGAACAACTGGTTGGGGACTGGATTAAGTCCGAAGAGGCACTGCTGGTGCAGCGTTATGAGCGTGAACTGATGAACCCTAATGAGGCTCTCAGCCTGGGTTCAATTTCGCAGATCGTGATGCCTTCAGACCTGCGCCAGGTACTTACAGAAAATATGGCGTTCTACCTGCGCCGCTACGAGGCCAAGGCGCTGCAATCCGTACAGCGTGAATTCCACTAATCCGGCCCGGCAAACTAATTCATTGAGGAATACAGGCGTGTCCAACGAATATTACCTGAATAACCCCCTTATCCACCGTGATCGACGATTGCAGCGCAGTACCGTTGAATGGGTAAAGCAGTTCAGCTGCACACACATGCGGCCGTTGATTATTTGCCGCGGTCCCATTCGCAAGGAAGCGATGGATGTGTTCGCCGAGATGGGCATCGAACACTTTGGCATATTATTGTCTGAAAAGGACTCGATCGTTTATCGCAATGCGCTGGCTCCCGAGTTGCGTTCACTCACTGATCCAGACCGTGTGCATCGCGTTCCCGACTACAGTGGTGCGAACAAAGAAGAGCGCGAGGAACGTATTCAACAGATTATTAATATCGCGCGGGATAATAATTACAACTCGATTTTTACCGGTTACGGCTTTATGGCCGAAGACGAGGCCATGGTTGCAGCCATGGAAGGGGCAGGGCTCAATTTTATCGGCCCCTGTTCGCGAACAGTACACGATGCCGGCCTCAAAGATGAGGCAAAGCGTACCGCCTTGAAATGTGGCGTTTCTGTAACGCCGGGTATAGACAATGGCACCGCACTTACGCTGCTGAAGACGTCTCCTGATGCAGCGGCACTGAAGGCCCTGGCTGCCGAGCACGGCTTGCAGGTAGACAGCGCCGCTCTTGATGACGAGTCGATAAGCCTGGAAGATAAGGCTGATATGGTGTTGGCCGCCTCCTATATCAAGGGAGTAGACCTTTATACCGTCGATGAACTGTGCCTGACACTCACCGAAGCGGTGGATAGAATGACCGCCGATTATCCGGAGAACCGGGTGCGCCTCAAAGCCATTAGTGGCGGTGGCGGCAAGGGCCAGCGTATTCTGGCCATCGGTGAATCCTCACGCACAGCAGAGATGGTACGGGAGATACTCAACGAGGTTAAAACCACCGGCGTCGGAGACAACAAAAATGTTCTTGTAGAGCTCAATATCGAGACCACTCGCCACCAGGAAATACAGGTCATTGGTAATGGTACCTGGGCTATGACCATGGGCGGCCGCGATTGTTCTTTGCAGATGCACGAGCAAAAGCTTCTCGAGGTCTCGGTTACCCAGGAATCGTTGCTCAGCGCATTGGAGCAGGCGCAAGCCGCTGGTCAGGTAGAGGAAGAGCGTGTGCTTAAGCAGGATCTGGCGACGCTGCAGGAAATGGAGCGCGAAGCAGAGCTCTTTGGCGAGGCAGTCGGTCTTGATTCGGTATCCACCTTTGAGTGTATTGTCGATCGCGACAAGCATTTCTTTATGGAAATGAATACCCGTATCCAGGTGGAGCACCGTGTAACCGAACTTTGTTATGCACTGAAATTCACTAACCCTGATAACGCCGACGAATTTTTCGTTGTGGAATCACTGGTTGAAGCGATGGTTCTGCTGGCAGCACATGGGCAGAAGCTACCCAAGCCAGAACGTCTGGTGCGCAAGAATGACAGCGTGGAAGCGCGCTTGAATGCCACCAACCAGGCACTGCAGCCTCACGCCGGCGGGGTCATCGAGTCCTGGAGCGATGCCACCGAAGGCGAAATTCGCGACGACCAGGGTATCAGTCTGCACAATCCCGATACTGACGTATTTATGAAGTACACCCTTGCGGGTGCTTACGATTCAAACATTGCCCTGTTACTCACGGTGGGTGATACCCGCATGCAAGCCTACCAGCATATGGCGGAGACCATACGCCAGACGCGCATGCGCGGCCTGGATCTGGCTACCAACCTGGAATTTCACTACGGTTTGGTCAACTGGTTTATCGGTCAGAATATCAATGCCCGTCCTACCACGCGTTTTATCGTGCCTTACTTGACAGCTGTAGGGCAGCTCAAGAAACAGAGCAATGATCTGGATCTTGGCGATGCCTATCGGCAAATCGGTGTTGCTGCCCTGGCGCCGGTAAAAGGCGATGCGAGCAAAGCGCTGGCCCAGACCCTGCAATTGAAAGAGTCGCTGTTGCTGCGCCCGCTGCACATGTTGCTGGAGGAGCCGCACATGCTCAGCGGTTGGCTCAGCGTCAATCGCGATTGCTATAGCATGATCGAAGGCAAGATCTGCTGGAATGAAAATCCCATGGAGATGCTGGCCGACACCTACCATTTTTTGAATATGGATTACGTGGCGGGTGACAAGCCACCTGCGGCAGCCATGATCTGGGATCACGATAATGAGATCCTGCAGGCGGCGCTGGCCTTTTACGACGAACTTAACAACCGGTTGAGCGCCGAGGACTGGCTGGAACTGTGCTCCATACTGGATACAGAAGCTGTTCCTGATGGCATCGATGCGCAACAGTGGCTGGAAGTCCGCAGCGCACACCAGGGCTTTCAGGCAGGCGTAGACATTCTGGCTATCCTGCCCAGTATTGCCGAAGCTACCGGTTTCTATGAACTGACCGTCAACAGCGACCTTACCATCCATATTCCTGAAAGGCTGACGGACGAGGCCCTGCAGAATACGATGGCCAAAGTGCTGGTGCCACCACCTGCAGCCAAATCAGATGAAATACTGGCTGAGAGTGGTGGCATGTTCTATGCCCGAGAAACCCCTGAACATGACCTGTACGTCAAACAGGGCGATCATTTCAACGCCGGTGACCCGCTGTTCATTGTTGAAGTGATGAAAATGTTCAACAAGGTGTATGCGCCGTTCTCCGGTACCATCGATAAGGTGCTGGTCGAAGATGATGGTACGATCATTCGCAAGGGACAACCCATTTTCAAGATCACCCCGGATGAGATTTTGATAGAGGAATCCCCCGAAACCATCGCCGCCAGGCGACAACAAGCTACCAGCCAGTTCCTGCAGCAGTTGTAGGGAGGATATACAATGATTACAGCCCTTGATCACATCGCCATCGCAGTACCCGATCTGGAAAAAGCCATAAAACGTTTTGTTGAGGATTTCGGTCTGCCACTGGGCGGTCAGGAAGATGTGGTTGAAGCCAGAACCACGGCAGCTTTTCTGCCATTGCCTCCTACCAGTATTGAGTTGGTGTATCCACTCAATGGCGAGGGTCCGGTTGCCACCTACCTGGAGAAGAAAGGCGGTGGTATGCACCATCTGTGCTTTCGCTCGGACAATATAGAAGAAGACGTGGCCAGGTTGCGAGAGAAGGGCTACCAGTTTCTGGCCGATGCACCCACGCCAGGGGCACACGGCTCCAAAGTCATTTTCATACACCCGAAGAGTTGTGATGGCGTACTGATCGAACTCAATCAGCCTGCTGAAGAACACTAGGCGTTAGCAAGTAGCAAGGACTCCTCCATGAGTGACAAGATTTACGACAAGGCCAGTGCCACACCGGAAAGCTGGAAGGAATTGGCAACCAGGCAGCTGAAGGGCAAGAGCCCGGATACACTTACCTGGCAGACCGCCGAAGATATTCCCGTCAAGCCCTTATATACAGCTGCCGATGTTGAAGATCTCGAATATACCGACACCATGCCGGGCATGTCACCCTACATGCGCGGACCCCAGGCGACCATGTACGCAGGGCGTCCCTGGACCATTCGTCAGTATGCAGGTTTTTCCACGGCGGAAGAGTCTAATGCCTTCTACCGTAAAGCGCTTGCAGCCGGTGGGCAGGGGATTTCCGTCGCGTTCGACCTGGCCACCCACCGTGGATATGATTCAGACCACCCGCGTGTCACTGGCGATGTTGGCAAAGCCGGCGTGGCAATTGATTCGGTAGAGGATATGAAAATCCTGTTCGACGAAATTCCGTTGGATAAGGTGTCCGTTTCGATGACCATGAACGGCGCTGTATTGCCTGTATTGGCCGGCTATATCGTGGCAGCGGAAGAGCAGGGGGTATCCCAGGAGCAACTGGCCGGCACCATCCAGAACGATATCCTCAAAGAATTTATGGTGCGCAATACCTATATTTACCCACCCGCGCCCAGCATGAAAATCATCGGGGACATTATTGCCTACTGCTCCGGTAACATGCCGCGCTTCAATACCATTTCCATATCCGGCTATCATATCCAGGAAGCTGGCGCGAATGCTGCCCTGGAGCTCGCCTATACGCTGGCAGATGGCAAAGAATATATCCGTACCGCAATCGCTGCGGGCCTGGGTATAGATGACTTCGCGCCACGCCTGTCATTTTTCTGGGGCATCGGCATGAACTTCTATATGGAGATTGCCAAGATGCGCGCAGCGCGCCTGTTGTGGACGCGCATCGTCAGTGAATTCAATCCACAGAACCCCAAGAGCTCCATGCTGCGTACGCATAGCCAAACGTCGGGATGGTCGCTGACCGAGCAAGATCCCTACAATAACGTAGTGCGCACCACGATCGAGGCAATGGCCGCGGTATTCGGCGGAACCCAGTCTCTGCATACCAATGCGCTGGATGAGGCGATTGCGTTGCCTACCGAATTTTCTGCCCGTATTGCACGTAACACGCAGTTGGTTATCCAGGAAGAAACTGGTATTACCAAGGTGGTTGATCCCTGGGGTGGTTCCTACATGATGGAGAGCCTGACCCAGGACATTGCGGACAAGGCGTGGGAGCTGATCACTGAAGTGGAGGAAGCCGGAGGTATGGCCAAGGCCATTGAAACCGGTATGCCCAAGCTGCGAATTGAAGAGGCCGCAGCCAGGAAGCAAGCGCGTATCGATCGTGGCGATGATGTAATTGTTGGCGTTAACAAGTACCAACTGCAGGAAGAAGCCGACGTCGATATCCTGCAGATTGATAATGATGCTGTGCGCGAATCCCAGCTGGCACGTCTTGCCAGTATTCGCGAATCCCGCGACGAATCCGCGGTAGAGGCTATACTGGAAGACATATACCAGTCTGCGGTGAGTGGCGAGGGCAACCTGTTGGCCTTGGCGATCGAGGCAACGCGCCGCCGCGCCACGGTAGGGGAGATATCTTTCGCCATGGAACGTGAATTCGGCCGTTTTAATGCCCAGTCGCAAACCGTATCGGGTGTCTACGGCTCGGCCTTTCAGGACGACGAAAATTGGCAGGGTATCAGTAAAGATATCGATGATTTTGTTGAGCAGCATGGACGCCGGCCGCGTATGCTGGTGTGCAAGATGGGCCAGGATGGGCATGACCGGGGCGCCAAGGTGGTGGCTACGGCATTTGCCGATGTGGGCTTTGATATCGACCTTTCTCCCATGTTCTCCACGCCTGAGGAAGTGGCCCGGCAGGCTATCGAGAATGACGTACATGTAGTCGGTGCGTCTTCTCTGGCTGCAGGACACAAGACGCTGGTGCCGGAGTTGGTGGAAGCGCTGCGCAAGCAGGGTGCGAATGACATTGTCGTCATTGCCGGTGGGGTCATTCCCAAGCAGGATTACGAATATCTCTATAATGCAGGTGTTAAGTGTATCTTCGGCCCGGGTAGTCCTATTCCGGTATGTGCCCGTGAAGTTTTGGATGCGGTGAACGCAGCCCAGAGCTAATACTGCTTTTGCTCCCCGGGGCACCGCTGTGGTAGTTTTCCTCTTATGACATGCCATTCTTTGTTGGAAACCGGATGAGTAATTTCGATTTGGAATCGCTGCTCAGCGGCAACCGTCGGTCATTAGCCAAAGCCATTACCCTGGTAGAGAGCAAGCTCACCGCCCATCGCGAGCAGGCCCAGGGTATTCTCGAGCAGGTACTTCCCCACAGCGGTAACAGCATCCGCATAGGTATTACCGGTGTACCAGGTGTTGGAAAATCCACTTTCATTGAAGCCTTTGGCCTGTACCTGATAGAGCAGGGCAAACGCGTGGCCGTACTCGCGGTTGACCCAAGTTCCCCCATTGCTGGCGGTTCGATCCTCGGTGATAAGACACGCATGGAAGAACTGTCGCGGCGCGAAGAGGCGTTTATTCGTCCCTCACCTGCTGAAGGGGCACTGGGAGGTGTGGCGCAGAAAACGCGCGAAACCATGCTGCTGTGCGAAGCCGCGGGCTACGACGTGATCCTGGTAGAAACAGTCGGTGTAGGGCAATCGGAGTACCAGGTAGCCGGAATGGTGGACTTCTTTATGGTGCTGATGCTGCCAGGCGGCGGTGATGAGTTACAGGGCATCAAGAAAGGCATCATGGAACTGGCAGACGCGCTGGTGATCAATAAGGCTGACGGCGACAGTGAGAAGCTGGCCACCATGACCCAGCGGCAATATACCAGCGCTATGAATCTGCTGCGGCACACCAGTTTCTGGACACCCAGGGTAATGACCTGCTCGGCGTTGAAGACCATTAACATCGATGCGGTGTGGGGAATGGTGGTAGATTACTATTTTCAGGCTATTCAGGAGCAGGCCTTCCAGGGCAAGCGCGCGCAGCAGAACCGCGACTGGATGCATCAATTGGTCAATGAAATGCTGCTGTTGAAACTCTCAGGTAACTCCCAGGTGAAGGCAATGCTTCCGCAACTGGAGCGGGAGGTGGAAAGCCAGGACATCACTGCTTACGCTGCGGCCCAACGCATTATGGCTAAACTATAGCCTCAAGGAGCACAAAAAAATTATGCGTTTTTATGCTCTGGAAAAAATGATTAACCTGCACGACAGCTACACCCGTCAGTTCAAAATCGACAATCTGCAGCTTTTGCTGATCCAGCGTTTGGGCGACCCTTTGCTGATCGAGGCAAACTGTCCGCACCGCGGCCACCCTCTGGATGTGGCCACTATCGACAACGGCATTATCCAGTGCGCTCTACACCAGTATCAGTTTGCCATCGACGATGGCCGCTTACTGCACGCCACGGAAGAACCCTGCCGTGGATTGCGCACCTTTGAAGTGATTTATGAGGGTAATGAGATCGGGGTTATTCTCGACGACTAACGTAGGACGATCCTTCAGATTAAGGCGGGTGTAATAACGGGAGTGTGTGCTTTCGATGCGGTGTTACTTGGGTCGCCGCGGTCCCGGATGGGCTATACCCCCTTTGGTTGAAAGTTCACGCCCTCAGGGGGTATAGCCCACCCGGAACCGCTCTAGTGCAGCGCCTGCCAGATCAAGCTTTGACCAATAAATTATCTTCTCGCGTTTGCGATGCGAGCAGTGCGGTGGGGCTAGCGCCAGCTGAAGGCGTGAACTTTCAACTGAAGCTGGCGCTAGCCCCGGCGCACTGCGGTTTTGTCAGAGAAAAACAGCTAAGACCAACAACTAGAACCCGTAAAGCGCCTTATACTCCGGATCCTTGGAAGCAATCAGCTTGG
>Ga0316187_10003695_pt1 | contig 13302 bp, 9 predicted proteins | sample CroRivburrow1_MG_FD_204927 | JGI IMG/M metagenome (GOLD analysis project Ga0316187, IMG submission 204927) | Coastal sediment microbial communities from Maine, United States - Cross River worm burrow 1 | ecosystem: Environmental > Aquatic > Marine > Coastal > Sediment | place: USA: Maine...
CATTGAATTACCCGAATGGCCGGAAGAACCGGGCAGTTCACCATCTACGGTCACGGTGCTCAATCGCGCCCTGGTAAGCAATATGCAGTCACCGGTGAAAATGGCCGGAACCCTGTTGCGGTTCTCGCCGGCCATTTTCAACACGCTGATGAAATCACTTTCTTCAGAGGGCGGAAAAAGCCGAAAAGTGCCATTGACCCGCTTTAACCAGCCGGTTTCCCCACACAAAATGTTCGATGCGACCGTATTCAGCCTGGCGGACATGAAGCAGATCAAGGACAGCATCGAGGGCTCGACCATCAACGACGTGGTGCTGGCGATTTGCAGCGGCGCCCTGCGGCTTTATCTCGAGCATCACGAAGAATTGCCGGATGAACCGCTGGTCGCGATCGCACCTGTCAATGCCAGGGGCAAGGGACAGGATGCCGAAACGCCCGGCAACAGGATCAGCGCCATGTCTGTCGCGTTGCCCACCAATGTCGCGGATCCGGTTGAGCGGTTGTTGATCATCCGGGATACGACGCGGCAAACCAAGGCCGCAAAGTCTGGAATTTCAGCCCGCCTGATGACAGACCTGACCCAGCACGTGCCTGCCGTTACCATGGCCGGAGTGGCCCGCCTGGTTGCCGGCGGCCGGTTTACCTCCAAGCTGTGCAACCTGTTTATCTCCAATGTGCCGGGGCCCCAGGCACCGTTGTACATGAATGGAGCCCGTTTGGTGCACACTTACGGCCTGGCGCCGCTGGCTGATGGAATGGGATTGTTCATCGCCACTCCCAGCTACAACGGGGAGATGAGCTTCAGCATTATTTCCGCACGGGAAATCATGCCCGACATCGAGTTTTTCAGGGAATGCCTGGAGCAGTCGTTCGATGAACTGCTCGAAGCGACTGTATGAGTGCTTATGCTGTCGGGCTGCTGATCAGCATTATCGTTTATCTTGCGGTCGGCAATTATGCCGGGCGCAAGGTGAAACACCTCGAAGACTATTTCGTAGCGGGCCGTAATGCACCCACCCTGTTGATCGTCGGCACGCTGGTCGCCAGCCTGATGAGCACGAATGCGTTCATGGGTGAAACCGGTTTGGGTTATTCAGGTTTCCCGGCGGTGATTATTATCCTCACGGCCATCAACTGCATTGGCTATACCGTGGGAGGGCTGTATTTTGGCCGCTTTTTGCGCCGCAGCCGGGCACTCACTGTCGCCGAGTATTTTGGCCAGCGCTTTAACAGCCGGAGGGTGCAGGTGGTTGCCGGCGTCACTATTCTACTTGGGTGTACCGCTTACCTGGTCATGGTCACACAAGGCGCCGCGACCATTATCAGCGAGGTCACGGGGCTGCCGTTTTACGGTACCCTGCTGATCGCCTGGGCCGGTTATACACTGTTTACGCTCTATTCCGGATCCAGCGGCGTGGTGCTTACCGATACCATGATGTTCCTGCTGTTCGCGGCCGTCGCTTTCCTGGGACTGGCGTACATTGTGGATGATGCGGGTGGCTGGTTTGCCAGTATCCGTGATCTGGCCACCTACGAGGCCAAGCCCGGCATTATTTCCTGGCATGGAGCAACCGGCCCTGACGCCACCTGGCAAACGCCTGCTGAAACGCTGATCTATGGAATCATCCTGGGCGTGGCCTGGGGCATCGTGGTTGCGGTCAGCCCCTGGCAGGCCAGCCGTTACCTGATGGCCCGTAATGAGCACGTCGTGATTCGCTCAGCGACGATCACGGCCGGGGTGGTCATGGTGCTTTATACCGTGTTGATGCTGTCTGGTGCGGCGAACAACCTTCTGAACCCGGACATCGAGCCGAACCAGGAGAACATGATCTGGGCCGCGATGAACGTGATGCCGAAGCTCGTGGGTGTATTGCTGATGTCCGGTATCCTCGCTGCGGGGCTTTCTTCGGCTTCCACCTTTCTTTCGTTGGTGGGGTTCAGCGCCAGCAATGACATACTTCCCCAAAAGACTACGGATAATCTGCAGCGATTGAAAATGAGCCGCCGCGCCATGTTCGTGATCAGCCTGGTCGCGCTGGCGATTGCCTACGCTCTGCCCGAGGGAAAGCTGTTCTGGATCACCTATTTTGCGGGCACGCTGTTCGCCTCATCCTGGGGGCCGGTTGCCTTCATGAGTGTCTGGAGTAATCGCATCACCGAGGCTGGGGCGTTCTGGGGCATCATTGTCGGGTTGCTGGGTAACTTGGTCACCAACTCGCTGGCTTTGCTCAACTTTGTTGACCTGCCGGTTTACCTTGACCCCATCCTGGTGGGCGTCGTATTGAGCTATATCACCGTTGAGCTGGTCTCACTAAGAGGCAAGGTGACGGATAAGGAACGCGAATTATTGGAACAGCTGCACCGCGTGCCGGAATCGGAAATCGACGCGGAGAAGCTGGCACGCACGCTGCTGTGGCCGAAACTCCTGGTTGCGTTCGGGGGTGTATTTTCGATCCTGATGTACTTTTTCTATGCCATGCCGTACCAGCGGGCAACCGGCGAATCTGCCACGGGCGAAATCCTGTTGTCGGTTGGCGTAGGTTTGTCGCTGGTAGTTACCGGTGTCCTGGCCTGGTGGGGCACCTCCCGGTCGTATCGTCTGACCTGAATTCAAGGCGCTTATGGTTTACCCGAAAATTGAACAATTACGTGAACTCCCCGTTCAGTTAAGTATGACCATTCCACCGGAGTGGAAAGATCGTAATGGCCATGTGAACGTGCAGTTTTACCTTGCACTGTACGAGTTGGGGGGCTGGGTCGTACTGGAAGAAATCGGTGTCGATGAAGCCTGGTTCAGCCGTCACCAGGTCAGCCAGTTTGATCTTGAACATCACCTTAACTACCGTGCAGAATTAAAGGTCGGAGACCAGGTCAGTACCTACAGCCGTGTACTGGGCAGAAGCGAACGCAAATTTCACGGCATGTACTTCATCGTCAACGAAACCAGCCAAAGACTGGCGGCAACGCTGGAATACATCACCGCCAGCGTTGATATGATAAGCCGTCGCACGGCGCCTTTTCATGCAGAGCTGGCGAGCGGGCTGGACCGGCTGGTTGAAAAGCATAACGAGCTGAGTTGGCCCGCTCCTGTAAGTGGAACATTGAACCCCTAGGAACTTGAATGGAATACAAAGATTACTACGACATCATGGGCGTCAAGAAAGACGCCACGCAGGATGAGATCAAACGCGCCTACCGCAAGCTGGCACGCAAGTATCATCCGGACGTCAGCAAGGAAACCGACGCAGAGGCGAAGTTCAAGGAAGTCGGTGAGGCCTACGAAGTATTGAAAGACCCCGAAAAGCGAACCGCGTACGACCAGTTGGGTTCGCAATGGCAGGCCGGGCAGGATTTTCATCCGCCACCCGGCTGGGATGCCGGCTTCGAGTTCAGCGATGGTGGTACAGGCGGGCCGGACCTGGGTGGGTTCAGCGACTTTTTCGAGACCCTCTACGGCCGGGGGTTCCACCGGGCAGGCCAGCAAGGCGGGTCCGCTCGGGGCTTCCAGATTCGGGGTGAAGATCACCATGCCAAAGTCATGGTGGACCTGGAGGATAGCTATAACGGTGCAACCCGCTCCATCACCCTGCAGGTGTCAGGTGTTGATGAGAACGGCCGGGTGGTAGCCAGGCCCAAGACGCTGAAGGTGCGCATTCCCAGGGGCATTCGGCGCGGTCAGCAGATTCGCCTGGCCGGCCAGGGCGGCGTCGGGCACGGTAGCGGCGAAGCCGGTGATCTGTATCTCGAAGTCGATTTCAAGCTGCCTGGCCACTACCGGGTGGAGGGCGCGGACGTCTACCTCGATTTGCCCCTGGCACCCTGGGAGGCAGCGTTGGGCGCCAGCGTGAAAGTACCCACGCCTGCCGGGGCGGTCGATCTGAAGATCCCACCGGGATCCCAGGCCGGCAAGAGACTGAGACTGAAAGGGAGAGGCATTCCGGCGAAGGAGGCAGGAGACCTTTACGTGGTGCTGCAAATCGCCTTGCCGAAGGCTGAAAACGAAGAACAACGCGAAATTTACGAGAAAATGAAACAGGAATTTTCATTCAACCCGCGCGTCGGGATGGGAGCTTAAACCATGACCGAAAATAACATACTACGCGGCCAGCTGATCGAGGCTGAAACCCTGATCACCGTGGATGAGCTTTGTCATCACTGCATGGTACAGGTTGAAGAGGTGATCACTTTTGTCCAGGAAGGCATCCTCGATCCATCGGATGATGTGGTCGTAACCGAACAAGCCGATGCATGGCAGTTTCACATCAGCAGCGTCAGGCGCGTGCGGACGGCAGTTCACTTGCAGCGCGATCTGGGCGTTAACCTGGCAGGTGCTGCACTGGCGCTTGAATTGCTGGACCGTATCGCGGAGCTGGAAAGGTCATAGAACAGGCCACTGAATGAAACCTGCGCAAATTTGGATACCGGGTGCAGAATTCCAATCGGTTACACATCTATTTCAGGGTGATTTCTGCCCCCAAGTCAAAAGACACTGTGCCGCTGTCTCATGGCAGCCGGTAGCTCAGGCGGTAGTTTTCCTCAAACAAGCTTGTTCGCGGTGGAGCGCGGCAATCTTGTAACAAACCCATCTCTGCTGATGTTGCTTTTTTGGCCAGGAGGGGCGGAACTGCCCCTGTTTTCTAATATATACTTATCCGGTCCCCGCTCTGCCCCAGGAGAAATAATGCGCACCTTTTCCCGCAGTTTTAACGTCAAAATTCTTTCTCTCATCTCTTTTACATTGTGCGTAACTTCTCTCGCGGCACAGGATTTCGGCGGTACGCCAGCCCCCGAGGTGTTTACCAAGCCCTCCTATTCGCCCTGGGCGGATCGCAATTTCCCGGATAACGTGTACTGGGGCGATACGCACCTGCATACCACTCTTTCCTTTGACGCCGGCGCCTTCGGTAACCGGCTTGGTCCGGAGGATGCGTACCAGTTTGCGCGCGGTGAAGAAGTCACTTCGACCGGCGGTTACAAGGTCAGGCTTTCCCGGCCACTGGATTTCCTGGTGGTGGCGGACCATTCCGACAACATGGGTCTGTTCACGCGCATTTTTGAAAGCGCTCCGGAAATCATGTCCGACCCCGAAGGACGGCGCATTCATGACATGATCAAGGCTGGCGGCCAGCAGGCTGTAGCCGCTTCGGTCGAGTTGATCGACGCCTTTTCCAGGGGTAAGTCAATTTCTGACGCACTGGCCGTAGACCCCGGTTCGCCCGCCTTTACCGCAACCTGGGACCGCATCGTGCAAGCCGCCGAGGATTACAACGATCCCGGGCGTTTCACCGCGTTCATCGGTTATGAATGGACCTCGCTGGTCAATACCGGTGACAACCTGCACCGCGTCGTTATTTACCGGGACGACGGCAGTATCGCCTTGCGCAACGAGCCGTATACGACCATGGCGCCTTACGGCAGCCCGGACCCGATGGATCTGTGGAAATGGATGAAGAACTACGAAAACCAGTCCGGCGGCAACATCCTCGCAATCGCACATAACGGTAACCTGTCGAACGGCATCATGTTCCCGGTGGAACGCCAGTACACCGGCCGGCGGCTGGACAAGCAGTACATCAGTGAACGCATCCTGCGCGAGCCCCTCTATGAAGTCACCCAGATCAAGGGTGACGGAGAGACTCACCCGTTTCTCTCACCCAACGATGAGTTTGCCGACTATGAAACCTGGGCCAAGGGCAACCTGAACCTGAGCGTGGCCAAAACCGACGACATGCTGCAATACGAGTATGCCCGTGAGGCATTGAAAAACGGCCTGGCCCTGGAAGACGAATTCGGTGAAAACCCCTACAAGTTCGGCATGATCGGTTCAACCGACAGTCACACTTCACTGGCCACGGCGGAGGAAGACAATTTCTTTGGCAAGCATTCGGGTTCGGAGCCCAGCGAGATGCGTATGGAGCACGCGATGGCCAAGATGGGCGACGCCGAGTATGAAGGCTGGTCCGTTTCCGCTTCCGGGCTGACGGCCGTCTGGGCCAAAGACAATACCCGCAAGGCGTTGTTCGACGCCATGGAGCGAAAGGAAGTTTATGCAACCACCGGGCCGCGGATGCTGGTGCGTTTCTGGGGCGGTTGGGAATTTGAGGCGGCCGATGCGCAGAACCGGCTTCCCGGCGAAGTGGGATACCGCAAGGGCGTACCGATGGGAGGCGATTTACGGAAAGCTCCTGCAAGCACGGCTCCGAGCTTCCTGGTGGCGGCGCTCAAGGATCCGCTCAGCGGAAACCTCGATCGCATTCAGATCGTCAAAGGCTGGCTGGACAAGAAAGGCAAGACCCATGAAAAAGTCTATGACGTCGCCTGGGGAGATGCCGGCAGCCGGCAACCAGACGCCAATGGAAAACTCCCCCCGGTTGGAAATACCGTGGATATTGCCAGTGCTACATGGACCAATACGATTGGCGATCCGGAATTGATCACCGTCTGGACCGACCCGGATTTTGATCCGGCGCAGCGGGCTTTTTATTATGCACGGGTGCTGGAAATCCCAACGCCCCGCTGGACCGCTTACGAGGCCAAGTTCTTTGCCGTGGAAGCGCCCGAAAATGCGCCAATGATCACCCAGGAACGGGCCTATACATCGCCTATCTGGTATACGCCCTGAGGGGGAGGTTTTCTTAAAAACGAGAAGCTTCTGAAGCGCTTTGAAGGAAGGGCAGATGGGTCAGAAAGCGCGCATGGTTCAGTGCTGCGAGTGTAAGAAATTAAGTTGTCGGGAATTGATTTTGGGAGACCTGTTGCCGCTGATTGTTGGTCTTGGTCTGACCGAGATCTTATCGGGTATAGCCAATTCTCTGAGAAGAAACGGAATTCGTGGATTTAACTGGACTCACAGCGCCATCACTTTGGCTGTATTTTTGGGCTCCTGCAAACATTCTGGGAAAGCTGGGGGCTTCGCACCATTGCATCGTGGTCCTTTCCGGCGATGCTGCTCATGCTCGGGTCTCCAATTTTCCTGTACCTCATGGCCCACATCCTTTTTCCAGAGCGAGAAGAATCCATCAGCCTGGATGATTACTACTTCGACCGGGCGAGATTGTTCTGGCCGCTGGCAGGTCTCACCGTATACTCGTGCCGCTGGTACTCGCATTCGTTCTGCTTGACACACTGACGTTCAGCCAGTGGATCAGGTAGTTTGACCCGCCAGATTTTGCGGGACAGACGAAGAATTTGATCAGGGAAACTCAACGGCCTGACCCATACCCTTTTTCAATGCCCCCTGTAGCAGTAGCCGGCTGGCAAAGAGATCCTGGGCAAACAGTCCCAGTGACTTGTACATAGTGATTTGTTCTGCGTCTGCCCTTCCCGGCACTTTGCCCAGCAGTACCTTGCCGATCTCTCCCACGATGTGGTCCTTTGTGATGGCGCCTTCGGTGATGGGAATCAGGATGTCGCCTGCTTCACTCAAAGCGCCTTCGAGAGAATCGACATAGACCCCGGAAAGGCTTAGTGCCTCTGTATCGGCTTCCCGATGATCGGCTTCGTGGGCGCCCACCAGGTTTACATGCGCTCCCGGCTTCAGCCATGTGCCTTTCAGCACCGGTTGCGGTGAATTGGTCACGACACTGACGATGTCACAGTTCGCTGCCTCTGCGGGATCAGCGACTGCAGAGATATCCATGCCCGGTTGACTGGCATGCAGTGCAGCAAACTGCCGGGCTTTCTCGGGGTTACGGCCCCAGACCCGGACGTTCTGGATATCACGAACACAGCGGATCGCTTCAAGGTGGCTGGCCGCCTGCACGCCGGTGCCCAGGATGCCATGGCTGGCCGCAGCTTGTCGTGCCAGCACCCGGGTGGCCAGTGCGGATGCAGCCGCCGTTCGAATCGTGGTGATTTCCGCGCCATCGGCGAGCATCACCAGGTTCCCTGTCCTGCCGTCGAACAGTGTCACGAAGCCCTGCACGGCCGGCCGGCCGTGGGCAGGGTTATCGGGATGCAGTCCCACAACTTTGGCGCCATACATCGGGGGTGATGACATCTCACCGGGCATCAGTATGAAAAAACTGCGCTTATCACCCAGCGGTGCAATGATGCGGGCCGGGATCGTGACTTCTCCTGCCGAGAATGCCCGCATTGCGCTATCCATAGCCCCGATGCAATCGGCCATGGGGAGCAGTTCGCGGATTTCCTCCGCACGGATAACCAATAGTGACATCGTGGTGTTCGCCTGTTGCCCGGATACATTAAACTACATTGTTCCAGTCCACGGGCAGAACAGGTACTGAAAAGTGGGAAAACCGGCCAAAGCGCGCCTGGCAGTCGACATCGGCGGCACGTTTACCGATGTGGTGCTGGAGCTGCAACCAGGTGACCGAATCACCACCAAGTTGCTGACAACGTATGCCCACCCCGGCGAAGCGGTGCTGGATGGTATCGCACAGGTGATGCAGCAAGCGGGCATTCTGCCGTCAGATGTCGGGCTGATCATCCATGGAACCACGCTGGCCACCAATGCCCTGATCGAACGCAGCGGTGCTGTAACGGCCCTGTTGACCACGCAGGGTCACCGCGATGCCCTGGCGATGGCGCATGAAGATCGTTTTGAGCAATACGACGTGATGATTGACCGGCCCGTTCCGCTGGTGCCCCGGCACCTTCGGATTCCGGTCAGGGAACGCATGGACAGGAATGGCCAGGTGCTGATCGCCCTGGATGAATCTTCGGTTACATCCAGCCTGCCCGTGCTCGATGAGCACCAGGTGGAAAGTGTTGCAATCGGTTTCCTGCACGCCTTCGTCAACCCGGAGCACGAACAACGGACAGCGGAGCTTTTACGGTCCGCCCGGCCGGATCTGTCCATCACCCTGGCCTCTGAAGTCTGTCCTGAAATCCGAGAATTCGAACGGTTGTCCACGGCTTGCGCGAACGCTTATGTCAGGCCATTGATGGCCCGGTACCTGGAGCGCCTGGCCGGCGAACTCAGGGAACAGGGATTCGATGGTCCCTTCCTGCTGATGACCTCGGGTGGCGGGTTGACCACGTTGGAAACTGCGGCGAGATTTCCGATCAGGCTGGTCGAGTCGGGGCCAGCCGGCGGCGCTATCCTGGCTCGCCAGGTGGCGCAGCAAGGAGGCCTGGAACGCGTGCTGTCATTCGATATGGGCGGCACAACCGCCAAGCTTTGCCTGATCGATGACTACGAGCCACTGACCTCACGCAGTTTTGAAGTGGATCGCGTGTACCGGTTCAAGAAAGGCAGCGGCTTGCCGGTGCGCATTCCTGTGATTGAAATGGTGGAGATCGGAGCCGGCGGCGGTTCCATTGCCCAGGTGGACCGGTTGAAAAGAATCCAGGTGGGGCCCGAGAGTGCGGGGTCAGAGCCTGGCCCGGCCGCCTACGGTCGAGGCGGTAAAAAACCGGCGGTGACGGATGCCGATGTGCGATTGGGCCGCATTTTCCCCGATACCTTCGCTGGGGGCGCGTTCTCGCTCGATGCTGAAGCTTCTGACCGGGCACTGCAAAGCGCTATTTGCGAGCCACTCAAACTGGACCTGGATGCCGCCGCCCTGGGAATCAGTGAAGTTGTCGACGAGAACATGGCGGCTGCAGCGCGAGCCCATGCTGCCGAATTTGGAATGGACCTGAGTCACCGTGACATGGTCGCATTCGGCGGGGCAGCGCCGCTTCATGCAGCGCGCCTGGGCGAAAAACTGGGTGTCGGGCGAATCATTATTCCAACAGAGGCGGGAGTAGGCTCTGCGGTGGGTTTCCTATTGGCGCCGGTTGCCTTCGAGGTAGTTCGCAGCCGCCACCAACTTCTGTCCGCGCTGGATGCGCCAGGCGTAAATCAGCTTTGGGACGATATGCAGCAGGAAGCACTGGCCGTGGTCCGGCAGGGTGCGGGCGCTTCGAAACTGCATGAAACCAGGCAGGCCTATATGCGATACGTGGGTCAGGGGCACGAAATACCGGTCAACCTGCCGGTGGAGGCTTGCACAGAGCAACATCGGGAATCGTTCAGATTGGCTTTCGAGAGGGCTTATCGCCAGCTATATGGCCGGGTCATCGAAGGGGTAGAAATCGAGGTTCTGAGCTGGACGCTGACCGTGAGTGCGGCGATTGCAGCGACGGGCGATGAGCCAGAAGGGGAAGTTACCCTCCGTAATTTGCCAGAACCCATCGGCGAGCAGCTTCTTTTTGACCCTTCAGTGCAGCAATTCACCGCAGCGCCGGTGTATCTGCGAGAACAGCTCCGGCCAGGAGACCGTGTGGCCGGCCCGGTGCTGATCACTGAGAGCCAGACGACGACGGTGGTTACCGCCAACTACGTGGCGCAGATCAGCAGCGCGGGTCATATCATTCTGAATTCCACTGGAGAACCTCGTCATGAACAAGAGTAGCTCGCTGGGACAAATCCAGTCGCAAATTCTTTGGAATCGCCTCCTGGCCGTGGTGGAAGAGCAGGCACAAGTTCTGATCAGAACGGCATTTTCAACGACGGTCCGAGAGGCTGGTGATTTATCCGCCGGAGTGTTCGATACTCGCGGCAGGATGCTGGCGCAGGCGGTCACCGGCACGCCCGGGCATGTCAATGCGATGGCGGCCAGTGTCGGGTTTTTTCTCGGCAAGTTTCCCATTGATACCCTGCAGCCGGGCGATGTGCTGCTGACCAACGACCCCTGGTATGGCACCGGCCACCTGAATGATTTTACCGTGGTGACGCCGGTGTTTGTCGGTTCCTCCGCCGTGGCTCTTTTCGCATCGACATCACATATTGCAGACGTAGGTGGACTCGGGTTCGGACCGGATGGCCGGCAGGTTTACGAAGAGGGACTGAACATTCCGATGAGCCACCTGTTCCGGGCCGGAGAGTTGAACCAGACCCTGCTTGAAATCATCAGGGCGAATGTGCGTGATCCCCGTTCGGCTGAAGGTGACCTGCATTCGCTGGCGGCCTGCAATGAAGCAGGCGCTGTCAGCCTCGTTGAAACGATGCGGGAATTTGGAATGAGCGAGCTGGACCAGGGTGGGCAAATGATCATGAAAAACTCACGCGAAGCCATGCTGGAAGAGATACGCAGGCTGCCGTTCGGCACGTGGCAGAACTCGATGAGAATTGATGGTTACGATGAGCCGGTCGATCTGGTTTGTGCCTTGACCATTGGCGAGTCGGGGATTGACGTGGACTTTTCCGGCACGTCACCGGTTTGTGGGCACGGGATCAATGTACCGCTGACCTATACCCAGGCTTATGCTTCTTTCGGGGTTCGTTGCGTGGTGGGTAATGATGTACCCAATAACGCGGGCTCACTGGATGTCGTGCGTGTGACGGCGCCAGAAGGTTGTATCCTGAATGCACCCCGGCCGGCGGCGGTTTCGGCCCGTCATACCATCGGCCAGATGCTGCCGGATGTCGTGCTTGGCTGCCTGGAAGAGCCGCTTGGTGGCCACGTTCCGGCGGAAGGCGCCTCCTGTCTGTATGGGCCGGTTTTTCTGGGCGGTCGTGGATTAATCCAGGGAAGTAAAAGCGAACCCTTTGTCATCAACGCGTTCTACGCGGGTGGTGCCGGTGGGAGGCCGGGTAAGGACGGGCTGGATTGCACGGCGTTTCCCTCGGGTGTCCGCAGTACACCCGTAGAAATTACCGAAAGCACCGCTCCCCTGATCATCTGGCGTAAAGAGTATCGCCCGGATTCAGGTGGCGTGGGTGAATTCCGTGGCGGAGTGGGCCAGATCATGGAATTTGCTCACGCTGAAGGCGAGGCTTTCGCGGTCTCCAAGATGTTCGACCGGATAGATCATCCACCGCGGGGGCGAAGCGGCGGTGGCCCCGGCAAGCCTGCCCGAGTGTATACCAGTGATGGCACCAGGCTTCGTGGGATGGGGCGGGAAATTATCCCCGCCGGTCAAAGCATGATCCTGGAAACAGCAGGTGGTGGGGGTCGGGGTCTTCCCCAGGACAGGGATCCGGAAAAAACCAAGCGGGATATTGATAGCGGCCTGAGCAGTGAAGCCTTACAACTCCAGGACCATCCATGAATCGCAGCCAACCACTCCAAATTCCGTCATCACCTGGCGAATGCGAATGATGTCCGCCACCTTGGACAGGCCTAGAATCGAATGTTGAAGGTCCCGCCGAATATCGCGGCCGGATCGTAATCGCTTTCGGCCAGCAGTTCGTCGAATTCGTTCTTCAGCTTGAGTCTGCCACCCATCTCAATGCCGGCAAACAGGTTCAGCCTGACCTTGCGGTTGGGTTGCCAGTTGCCGGAAAGAACCAGCGGAAATCTCCTGTCTTCACCCAGCCCTCCTGGCGTCGCGCCCTTCTCATTGAGCCTGAATTCATTTCTTTCATAACGGCCCGACAGCCCCAGGGACCATTGCTTATTGAACTTGTAACTCAGGGTCAGCCCCGGACCCTGTGAAGCACCAAGCCCACGCCCGTTTCCAAGGTACCATTTTTCATTGATGTTCCAGTCAATAGCCAGGATCGGGAACACCCGGGTGCCGTCTTCCAGCCTGGAAAAAACACCGACACCCGGGCCGATACTCAGGTCAGGGTTAATGCGCCAGGTGGCCGCCGCAAGCAAGCCCCAGGTGCGGCCGTCGCTGGTTTTGGAGTCGTCTTCGCCGCTATAGCGGAAGGATGGGATGATAAAAATCTGGCCCGTCTCGCCAAAGCCTATCCGGCCCACGATAGAAATTCGGCTGTCCTCGATCTTCTTCCAGGGCCCATCGGGACCGAAGGCGGGCGTATCGTCAAAATCATACGAGGTGCTGCCCCCACCGACGGACAGTCCAATCGAGTTGCGTCTGTCCCAGGCATAAGTGACGCCCAGGCCCAAAAACCAGCGATTGACGGAAAAACCACCATCGCCTTCATCCAGGTCCGCATTTGATCTCAGCGCAAAACCACCATCAAAATTGAATGAGACGGGATCCCGTTGCGGTGCCTGCGCGCTCAGTGATCCTGAAACAGCGAGGAGGAGCGCTGCGACAGCGGTTAGAAAAGCAGATGATCGTGACATTAAGGTACTACTCCTGTTCCTTGTTCACCGCTACGGCCGGCAGGCTGTAACTGGCAACGAGCTCATTGAATGACGTCAGGTCCGTGCCCAGCACGGTGTCCAGCTTCGCCAGTTGTTCATCAATTGCAGCTGTTAATTCATCGCTCACGGCAATGGTCGAGGCCGATGGCGGGTGGTCGCCGAATGAAGCCGACCGCATAATGCCGGCCAGTTTATCATTTAATCGTATCGGGAAGTTCAGCGGGTCCTGCCGGGCTTCCATTTTGGTCTGATACAGGGCTTCTTCGATGCCGGTTAACTGGTCCTTCATTTCG
>Ga0316187_10003697_pt1 | contig 13301 bp, 10 predicted proteins | sample CroRivburrow1_MG_FD_204927 | JGI IMG/M metagenome (GOLD analysis project Ga0316187, IMG submission 204927) | Coastal sediment microbial communities from Maine, United States - Cross River worm burrow 1 | ecosystem: Environmental > Aquatic > Marine > Coastal > Sediment | place: USA: Maine...
GCATCGGAGCGGCACCATCCGGTGTGGCAGGGTGCATTTGCCGCCGCCATCGTTTGGCTGGCTGCCACGGCCGGGTTCTCGGCCGCAGTCACGGCCTTCAAGTTCGGTGCAACCTACGGTGCTCTGGCCGGAGTCGTCGTACTGCTCGTCTGGTTCTTCTTATCCGGTCTCATCGTCTTGCTCGGTGCGGAATTCAATGCGGCCATAGAAACCAGACGCCAACGGCTCGCCACTGCTTCAGGTTGAGCAATCGGCTGAGATTGCCCTCCGCGCCTGCAAGGCCCCCAATCGCGGCTATCGTTGGTGGAGCTGCTCAGCTTCTCCGGCATGGCTCCAAACGACCTGACCCCCGCCGAGCCGCCGAACTCGAACGCTCACCTGAAGAAGACGCATTCTGGAAACCTCAACTGAACCAACATTCCTCGACCTCGGAATCGATCAAGACCTCGTAGACATCCTGGCCAAAGATGGCATCGTCGCGCCGTTCCGCATCCAGGCCCTGGCAATCCCCGACGGCCTGGCCGGCTCGGACGTAACCGGCCGAGCGCAGACCGGCTCGGGCAAGACCCTGGCCTTCGGCCTGCCGATGATCCAACGCCTCGACAAAGCTCGTCCTCAGCGACCCGGAGGCTTGATCCTCGTGCCGACCCGTGAGCTGGCCAACCAGGTGACCGAGGTCCTCAAGCCGCTTCTCAAGGGCCGCGATATCTCCACCGTGGCGGTTTACGGCGGCGTTTCGATGCAGCGCCAGATCGACAAACTGCGCAAGGGCGTCGAGATCGTGATCGCCACACCCGGCCGCCTCATCGACCTGATCGAGCGTCGCGAGGCCTTCCTCGACGATATCGACATCGTCGTTATCGACGAAGCCGACCAGATGGCGGACATGGGCTTCTTGCCCCAGGTGCGCCGCATCATGCGCGAAGTGCCCGAGGACCACCAGACGATGCTGTTCTCTGCCACTCTGGACGGCCAGGTCGGCACCCTGATCCGCAAGTACATGACGGATCCGGTCGAACACCATGTCGAGACGGATACCCAGACCGTCGACACGTCGGATCACCGCTTCCTCCAAGTCCACTACATGGACAAGGTGCGGGTCGCCGCTGCCATCGCCAATTCGGCCGGTCGGACTCTCATCTTCACCCGCACCAAGCATGGCTGTGATCGGGCCGCCCGGGAGCTACAGGAGGAGGGAGTAGAGGCTCGTCCCATCCACGGTGACCTGCACCAGTCAAAGCGCCAGCAAGCACTCAACGCCTTCAGCGACGGGACGGCCCCAGTACTGGTGGCCACCAACGTTGCCGCCCGCGGCCTTGACATCGACAACGTCGACACTGTGATTCACTTCGATCCGCCGGACGATCCCAAGACCTACCTCCACCGCTCCGGGCGCACCGCCCGCGCCGGTGAGTCCGGCCTCGTCGTCACGCTGGTGGAATGGGATCAGCTCAACGAAGTGCTGCGCATCCAGAAGCAGGCCGACCTCAACGAGCCGGTCGTCAAGATGTTCTCCAACGACGAGCGGCTGGACGACCTGACGTCCTTCATTCCCGACCCTGCCGACGCCCCATTCACGACTACCACCCAGCGTCGGCTGTCGGGTGGAAGACGCCGCCGCCGTCTATAGCGGCCACGATCCACGTTGGGTAGCCGGTGGCTTAGTATCTCGCCAAAGCCGTCCCTCCGAGGAGCCCTGTCAACCATGTCATATTCCGAGCCGCCTGCCTTCGCCCTCGACCTGGATAAGAGCTACGCCGCCACCGTGCAAACCAATCACGGAGCAATCGAGATCGATCTCGATGCGGCTCGGTCGCCCATCACCGTCAACAACTTCGTCACTCTGGCCCGGGACGGCTTCTACGACGGCGTAATATTCCACCGGGTCATCCAGGGATTCATGATCCAGGGTGGAGACCCGACCGGTACCGGAACCGGCGGGCCCGGATACAAGTTCCGTGACGAGATCGACGGCCCCGGTGATTACAGCCGGGGAACTGTGGCCATGGCCAATGCGGGTCCCAACACGAACGGCTCCCAATTCTTCATCTGTCACACGGACGCCGGACTTCCCCACAGCTACACGATCTTCGGCAAGGTGAGTGGCTCGATGGATGCCGTCGACTCGATCGCCACGACGCCGACGGCTCGCGGCGATCGTCCGCTCGAGGACTGTGTCATCGAGTCGGTCGCAATCGCGGAAAGTTGAACTCGACTCAGTCGGATGAATCCTCGGTGATGCCGGGTAGTGCCGTCGCGTCGTAATTCCCGCCGGAGTGCCAGAGCATCCAGCCGAGACCACGACGTTCCGCCGCGGCAATGCTCTCGAGGATCTCTGCGTCGGTCCACGAGAAGGCCTGAAGCCAGGGCCGAACCAGAGTTCCGCGGCCGACCCGCGGTACGCCGTCATCGAGAGCGCCGGCGGTGACTTCTCCCGGGTAGTCGTTGGGGTCGGAATAGCCCAGCCATCCGTCGCTGTAGTGGCTCGGGTAGATCATCGGGCTCAGGACGTCGACGATCCCTGATAGATCTTCGGGCCGCTGGCCGATGCCCTGGTCATTTGGTGCAGAAAAGACGATGGCAAATACGTCGGCGGCCACGGCGCATCCCATCGGATGGAGCCGATCACGGGCTTCGGTGAGAAAGGCGGCGATTATGGCGATACGTTCGTCGGCGTCAGTCGGATGAGATTGGGCCGATTGCACCGAGGTCCTTCCCGTGGGGAAACGAACGTAGTCGAACTGAATCTCATCGAACCCCAGCTCACAGGCCTCGACGCCCAAGGCCAGCGGATACTCCCAAGTCTCCGGGTTGGTCATGTCGATCCAGGCTCCGGCGAGTTTGTACTCGGGTCGGGCAGCGACCCGGATCGGATCCTCGAAGCTCACGATCCGCGTGATTGTGTAGAGGCCGGCCTCGTGGGCCTGGGCGATCCGCTGCCGCGGGTCGTAGAGCGCACTTGCAGCCCCGATGTCGTGGGCTTCCTCGACGGCGGTGTCGTACAGAACCCCGCCCCCTTCCTTCTTGGTGTCAAAGACAAGGGCATCGACCGCGGTAGCCGCGGCGAGGTCGAGGAGATCCTGAAATCGATCGTCATCCTGCACGACGGGTGCGGCGGCACGAATCGCCTTGCTCACGATCGGATCGAGCGACACCTTGAGAAGCTGCTCTGTGCCGTCCCATTCGAGCACGACACTGTGGTAGGCGGGACGGGCGATTTCGATGGGTGCCACCTCAACAGCGCCGAAATCGAACACGCCGTCATCGCCGGTCGATAGCACGTGGTCGCCAACCGTCACGGTGGCGTCGCGCAGTGCCTCGCCTCCTACGCCGACGACCCAGCCCTGCAGTGCGAACCGCGGCGGCATCGTTGTGGTCGTCGTAGTGGTTGTTGTCGTGGTGGTCGAGCTTGTCGTGGTGGTCGATGTCGGCACCACCGGCGCTGCCGACGTGGTGGCCGCGTCATCACTGCCTGGAGAACAAGCAGCAAGCACGAGGCAACAGCTCAAGAGAATCAACCGTGGTGACATGAACAGCAAGGCTAACGGCCGCGCCGGTTGGCGGTGATCATCCTCCCGGGCCGAGCCCTAGCTGGCCCGGCGCTCCCGATCGCGAAGTCGCCGGCGCAGGCGGCGCCGCTCGGGCCCGCTCAATCCGCCCCACACACCTTCGGTCTGGTTAGTTGCTAGGGCGTACTGCAGGCAGTCGTCCTTTACGGGACACACGGCGCAAATGGCCTTGGCGGGCGCGACCGCGGACTCGTCTTCCCCAATGGGAAAGAAGAAACGGTTGTCTGAACCCGAGCAAGCGGCTTCTTCACGCCAGCTCTCCTCAGGCTCGAAGAGAAGATCATTTAGTGCCAATACCATTGTCTTATTGTCCCCCTACTAGAAGACTCGCCTTAGAAAACACCAAACGGATCGGATTATTCCCGATCCGTCCTCACCCGCTAAGCCGCTGACCAGGTACTTTGCCGAAATTTGGGAATAACTGCTAGACACCTGGATTGTCGATAGTGAACAGTAGTCTCCACTCGACAGTTTGGGAAGGGCCCAGCCCAAGAAACTCGCTGGAAGAAACTATGCAATTTGTGAGTGACTTTCGCCGTCCTCCCGGCGAAACGGCCGGAGATCTGGGCACCCGAGATGCAGCGCTGCGGGCCCTCTGCGGCTTTGGTGCGCCGGTCCCCCCGGGATTCGCCATTTCCGACCTGGCCTGTCGTCGATTCGTGGAAACAGGCGACTTCCCCGAAGGAATGTGGGAACAGGTAGTCGACGGGATCGACCGTATTGATCGAGCTGCCGAGACGGAAATCGACCCGGCACGACCCGGCCTGCTGGCGGTTCGTGCCAGTGCCCCGATCGACATGCCCGGGCTCATGGGCGCCGCGCTCTATCTCGGCGTGACTGCGGCGAGTCTCGAAAGACTCGCCGCTTGGGCCGGGGAAGATGCCGCTGCCCAAACCCGCCTTGACTTCCTCGAGACCTATGCCAAAGCCATTCGAGGCATGCCGGCTCGCCGGGTCGACGGACTCATCGCGGGCCTTGCCGCCGGGGCCTCCATCTCCGATGTGGAGAACGTCGGCGACGCCCTCGAAGCACTGATCGTCGAGGAGACGCAGCGACCAATTCCATCGGATCGGCTCGGCCAGGTTCGAGAAGGCATCGAAGCAGTCTTTGCCTCCTGGGACGCTCGCCCCGCGAGCCGATACCGGCGCTCCCGAGGCATTCCCGCAGGTACCGGGACCGCGGCCATTGTCCACTTGATGGTCTTCGGCAACCTGGGGCCAGAATCCGGCGTCGGCATCGGCTTCAGCCGAGATCCGCTGTCGGGCGAGCCGGGAATAACCGGCCGGTACCGCGACCAGGGGGCGCACCCAACGACGGCCGATATCTACGAAGGCCTCGGCATGCTGTCGGCAGCCGACCCGGGCAACTTCGCAAAACTGATGTCTGTTCTCAGCACCTACGAATCGGAACGCCTCGATCTGGTGCGTCTTGATTTCGTGCGCGAACGCGGCCAACTGTGGATCGTCGACGGCAGAATTGCCGACAGGGCAGCCGAGGCGGCAACGCGAGTGGCCGTCGACCTGGTCACCGAAGGTGCGCTGACCAGAGAGGATGCGCTCAGGCAGCTCGATCCCCACGACGTTGCCGACATGCTGCATCCCCGCCCAGCTCCCGGCCGGCTCCCCTCCCGCGCCGCCGGCGGTGGCGGCGCTTCGCCCGGTTGGGCCTCGGGAATGGTGGTGCTCGATTCAGGGGCCGCTCTCGATGCTGCTGCCGCCGGGACCGCAGTGATCCTGGTAAAACGGGAAACCACGCCGGAGGACGTCGGCGCGATCCGCGCAGTCGACGGCGTGCTCACCAGCCACGGTGGCCGCGCTTCACACGCAGCCCTGGTGGCGCGCGGGATCGGCACGCCGGCGGTCACGGGAAGCCCCAATATGCTGATCGACCTCGATCGCGGCGTCGTCGGCTGGGGCGATGTCCGAATCGCCGCAGGAGAAACGATCACGATCGACGGACGCTCCGGCAACATCTACCGGGGCGCAGTACCGATCATTCCGGCCGGAGCCACGCCGGAGCTGGCCACGCTTCTCGAATGGGCAGACGAGGCTCGTCGGCTGGAGATCTGGGCCAACGCCGATACCCCGGCGGATGCCGCCACAGCCCGCGCCGCAGGGGCGGAAGGCATTGGGCTCGCCCGCACCGAGTACATGTTCTCAGGCGACCGTCTCGACGTCGTGCAGCGCATCCTGCTGAGCACCGACACCCGCGACCAGACGGACGCGCTCGAGCAACTCGAAAGGCTGCAGGTCGGTGACTTCGAGCGGCTGCTCGAAGTGATGGACGGGCTGCCGGTGGTGGTGCGGCTGCTCGACCCGCCGTTGCATGAGTTTCTTCCGGATCGCCTCGAGGTGGAACACGAGCTTGCCGAGGCGCGCACGCGCGGAGAGTCGACCGAAGAACTCGAGATCCTCGAAGCGGCTCTCGACAAATGGGAGGAGTCCAACCCCATGCTGGGGCTGCGCGGGGTTCGCCTCGCCGTGGTGATTCCGGCCGTCTACAAGGTTCAGGTGCTGGCGGCCCTGGAGGCGGTGCGGCGCCGCCTCGACGCCGGTGGCGACCCTCGCCTGGAGCTCATGATCCCGCTTGTTGGCACGGTGGAAGAACTCCACCTGATCCGTGACATGATCGAGGAGGAGGTCCATCACGCCGGGCGTCTGCTCGAGGTTGCCATCGGCACCATGATCGAGCTGCCGCGGGCCGCTCTCGTTGCGGCCGACATCGCCCTCGATTCGGACTTCTTCTCCTTTGGCACCAACGACCTCACCCAAACCACGATGGGGCTGAGTCGTGATGACGCCGAAGAGGCCTTCCTTGACCAATACCTCGAACGGGGGCTGTTCCGGACCAACCCCTTCGAGACGATCGATCGCCTCGGCGTCGGCCGCTTGATCCAGCTGGCGATTGCCGACGGCCGCGAGGCCAACCCCGGGCTCATCGTCGGCGTGTGCGGCGAGCACGGCGCCGACCCGGACTCCATCGAGTTCTTCCACGACGCAGGCGTCGACTACGTATCCTGCAGCCCGCCCCGGATTCCCGTGGCCCGCCTGGCAGCAGCCCAGGCGGCGCTGCGATCTACCTAGGGCTCGCGTTCGTTGTGCTTAAAACGCAGCTATAGCGCCGATTTAGGCACAACGAACGGCTAGAGATACTGTCCGCTGACCTCGCTACCGCCCTCGATAGCGATGCGGCGACGCATCTCTTCGAGTTGGGCAGCGGCGGCGGCTTGCTGCGAGAAGACGGATGCCTGAATGCCGTGGAACAGGCCTTCCAGCCAGCCGACGAGCTGGGCCTGGACGATACGCAACTCCGACTCCGTCACGTCATCGCCCTCTAGCGGACCGAACATCTCATCCAGCTCCTCGACCAGGTCGCCGCTGAGCGAGTCCTTCAACTGGTTCATTGAAGACGCGTATATCTGGAGCAGGCGATCTCGGCCCGCTTCGTCGAGGTCCGCCTGCCGGACCTCTTCGAGCATGGCCCGTGTCATCGACGCGATCCGGAGCAGTCTGGCCGGCTCGGACACCGAGGTCTGCTCCTCCTCTTCGTCTACGCCGTTCTCAACCACCTGCGGCTGCAACGCCTCGTGGGAATCGGGGACCGATTCAGGCAAGGCCTCGCGGCGATCCTGGGGGTCGGCGGACGTGCTGTCTTCGCTGGTGGTGTCTTCGGTCTCCATGGCTTTGAGACTAGTGACCGCCGGGGCCGGGCAATCCAGTGGGACCCTATTCGACCGTGACGCGAATCATGTGGTAGCCGGACGCCCCATCCGGACGGGGCGCCGTCCTCTGCTCCGTCTGCGGCTGACCGGTGCCGTCGGTGGCGCGGACCTCGATCTCATGAGAGCCGGCACCGGCCTCTAATGCAGCCTGCCACTGCACCCAGGCCGTGTCGTCCAGCGGCACGCTCATCTCGGCTTGCTGCCAGGAGCCGCCGTCGACGCGCACTTCGACCCCTTCGATACCGTGTTGTGGCGACCAGGCAACACCGGCGACCACGAAGTTCGCCTCGACGCGGCCGCCCGAACCCGGCGTATCGATCCGGCTCTGGGTCTTGATGGGGCCCTCCTTGGACCATCCCCGCGGGATCCAGTAGGCGTCGAAGGCTTCCCACGTGGTGAGCTCGATCTCTTCGAGCCATTTGGTCGCCGACACGTAGCCGTATAGCCCGGGAACGATCAGCCGGGCCGGAAAGCCGTGATCCGGTGGCAGCATTTCGTCGTTCATCCCGACCGCTATGAGCGGCTCACGTCCGTCGAACGCGGCTGCCGTTGGGAACCCCGCCGTCCAGCCGTCTACGGAGCGGGGCACGATTTGGCTCGCAGCCGGATCGACGCCTGCCCGGTCGAGCACCTCGGTGAGCTTCACTCCCGTCCACTTCGCGTTGCCGACCAAATCGCCACCGATCCTGTTGGAGACGCAGGCAATTGTGACGTAGCGCTCGTGGAGATCCATCCCCAGGAGGTCGTCCATGGAGAGGGACAACTCGCGATCGACCATCCCCGTCACTCCCAGTCGCCACGATGTGGGGTCGGGGCGGGGCACCACGAGGGCGGTGTCGATGCGATAGAAATCCTTGGTGGGAACGACAATCGGTGAGATGCCCGGCACATCGAGGCTGGCCGCGGCTCCCGGTGGGGCCACAGTGGTCCGCGCCCGGGGCAGCGCCATCTTGTCCCGGACCGACTCGGACCGGGAGATGATCATCTGGCGGCCCACCCCGCCGGCGGCGACCGCCAGCAACCCGGCTCCCGTCATCCCCGCGATGAGCTTGCGCCGATCGGGGTTGACGGCAGTGTGATCGAGTGGATCCGAGCTAGTGAGCGCCGCCAGCATAAGGCGCAAACTGAGCCAGCCTATGCCGGCCGCCAGCGAGATACCGACAATGGTCATCAACAGGTTGGCGTTTACCTGCCCGGCAGCCGCGGCGATGCCCAGCAACCCGAACCCACCGAAAGCCACGACGCTCAGCCAGGGACGGCGCAGGCTGGCCCGCCCTACCAATGCGCCGAGAATTACGCCCACTATGGCGGTGCCGATCGCCAGGGCTCCCTTGTCCGCAGTGCCGAACACGCCGATCGCAAAATCTTTGACAAAACTGGGGGACCCGTCGACCACGTAGCTACCAACCGACGAGACGGCGGACGGAATGCCCTCGAATATCCCGGCGAGCAGTTCAGTGATCCCGAGGGCGAGGCCGGTCGCGACGGCGCCGGCCAAAGCGGCCGCTCCGACCGGTGCCGGACGGCTCATCGGCGGGCGGTCAATACCGGTCGTTGTTGCATCAGTCATATCGTGTCCATTGAGTCGGATTACATGTGTACCACTAGCAACGTCACAACCCCCCATTTTCCTCGCTTACGAATGTGTGAACAAGGATGTCTCCTCCCCCGTTGCACGCCGCTTTGGGCGGGCAACATCTGAGGGCGAGGGGGGTTTGGATGAGGCCCTTGCTGTCCCATTGGGCACTGTCCTGCCGAAAGCCAAACGTCCCGAGTTGGTGGGACCGCCCGAGGAACGGGGACGGGCTCGGAGGGGACAGCAGAGTCGCGGCGGACAGCTCACGCGCGAACATGACCGCGCCGAATGCTGGTCTCGCGCCTCCGCTGCCCCCCTCCCCCTCCTTCGTCGGGGACTCCCCCGAACGTTGCCCGACTTCGTCGTTCAACGGGGGGAGAGATATTTCGCCACAAAACGATCTCGGGGCCAGGTGTTGGCTACGTATTCCGCCTGCACCCAGCCGCGGCGGGCGTTGTGGACGCCCCATTTGATGTTGGCGTACTCGTTGATGTGGTGGCTGTCAGTGCTGACGGTGAAGGTGAGGTCATCACGATCACGAGCGCGTCGCAGCATGTCGGAAGGCACGTCGAGGCGGTCGAGATGGCAATTGATCTCGAGTGCCGTACCGTGCTCGGCAGCGGCGTCAAACACGGCGTCGATATCAATCTCGATCCCGGGGCGCATCCCGATGCGCCGTCCGGTGAGATGGCCTATCGCATGGACCGCAGGATGGGCGATGGCCCGTAGGACTCTTCTGGTCTGCTCGGCCTGGGGCAGGTCGAAGTGCGAATGGACGCTGGCGACGCACCAGTCGAACTCCATCAGGAACTCGTCGTCGTAGTCCAGGCTGCCGTCGGATCCGATGTTGAGCTCCGATCCGTGAAGGATGGTGAGCTCCGGATACTCGTCACGGAGCCGGGTCAGCTCCACGGCCTCCCGGCGCACTTCATCGCGGCTCAGACCGTTGATCGCCAGGTCCTCGGCGTGTTCGGTGATCGCGATGTATTCCAGTCCGCGCCCGGCGGCGGTCGCGACCATGTCATCGAGGGAGCTTCTGCCGTCCCCCGACCAGGTGCTATGGACGTGGAGGTCGCCGCGGATGTCGGCAACGTCGACGAGCTTCGGCAACCGGCGTTCCCTCGCCGCCGCCACCTCGCCGACGCCCTCCCGCATCTCGGGGGTGACAAACGCCATCCCCAACGCTTTGTAGATGGCGTTTTCGGTGCGTGCCGCGACCGTCTCTCCTGACTCCGCATCGGCGAGCGCGTACTCGTTGAGCGTCCAGCCGCGGTCGATCGCCAACTGGCGCAACTCGATGTTGTGGGCCTTCGAGCCGGTGAAGTAGAGCAGCGCCGCCCCGAACTCGCCGGGAGCAACCACCCTCACATCGATCTGGAGCCCTGCGGCGGTCAGTGCGGTGGTCTTGGTTTCGCCTCGAGCCACCACGTCGGCGACGACGGGCAGTGCCACGAAGGCCTCCATCACCGGCTCCCCTTTCGAGGCGGCAACAAGCACGTCGATGTCGCCGATCGTGTCCGAGAAACGACGCAAGCTGCCGGCGTACTCGACTCGCTTGACCCCGGACACGGCGCGGAGCGCGTCCACTATCTCGTTGGCGACGGGGAGCACTTTGATGATCGGAGTGCGTCGGTCCTTCCCGTGCAAGCCGAGCCGCTCGATCGCCTTGGCGATCTTCTCTTCCGATTTGGCTCCCATCCCGGGCAGATCTCGGATCTGCTCGGCCTGCAGCGCCGCTTTCAGGTCTTCGACATTGTTGATGCTGAGCCGATCACGAAGCATTACAACGGTCTTGGGCCCCAGGCCGGGGATCCGGGTGAGCTCAACAAGAGGGGCCGGGTACTTCTTGTGCAGCGCCTCCAGTTTGGCAATCGAGCCGGTCGCCACGTATTCGAGAATCTTCTCGGCGGTCGCTTTGCCGACGCCATCGAGCTTCTGCAGCTGGGCCAGGGTCATCTCAGCCGCGGGCTCAACCAATTCTCCGAGAGCGTCGGCGGCCCGATCGTAGGCTCGAACCCGGAAGGCCTGCGGGCTCCCCTCCTCCAGCTTGAGCAGCTCGGCGTAGTCGCGGATCACCCGCACCAGTTCACGGTTCGTTGCCATGGACCCAAATTAGCCACCCGGTGGCGCCGGGTTGGCGCCGCTCCGCCACTAGCGTGCCGCCTGCCATGGAAGTCGACACGATCCCCATCGATCCACGAGTCCGCAAGCAATGGCGGATAGAAGCGCTGGCCGGTAGCGGATTCACCCTGGTTGGCGCCGCGCTAGTCCTGATGCTGCTGCCACTCGGTTGGGTGTGGGGAGCTGTTCTCGCCACCGTGCTGGCGGCACTCATCTTCGGAGTCCCGCAAGGCCTCATCTCGGTCCGCTATCGACATTGGCGCTACGGCATGGGCGACGACGTCCTGATCCTCGAATACGGGGTATGGACGCGCCGCCAGTCGATGACCCCGTACTTCCGCGTGCAGAATGTCGACATCAGCCAGGGGCCGCTCGAACGGTGGCTCGGACTGAAGCGCCTCACGATCAAGACCGCGTCGGCCTTCACCGACGCAACCATCCCCGGCCTCGAAGCCGCGGAGGCCGAGAGGCTCCGTCTGCGGATACTGGAACGAGCGGGCCGCGATGCAGCCGTTTGAGGGAGCGCCTGCGCCTCGGGTGCCACGACCGCCCGCGGAACCGGATTGGAAGCGGCTTCACATTGCGTCGCCGATTCTGAACAGCCTCGCGGCCGGCCTCAGGTTCTGGCCTTTCCTTCTGATTGCGGTTTTGAATGAGGCGGGCCTCTTGCTGGCCCTCGTCCTCCTGGGAGGACTGCTCGTCGCATTCGCGGTTGAGGTTCTGCGATATCTGCGGTTCGACTACCGCTTCTCCGGAACCACGCTGGTGGTCCGATCCGGCGTTCTGGTGCGTCGCACCCAGACCGTTCCCGCCGACCGCGTCCAGCAGGTGAGCCGCAACGAGAAACTCCGCCATCGCCTCTTTGGTGTCGCCGAAGTGTCTGTTGAGGTAGCCGGTGCCGGGTCGGAACCTGATGTGAAGCTGAGCGTCGTACAGACTGCCGAAGCCGAGCGGATAAGGATTCGGCTCCAGGATGCGCGGCGAGCGCTCGGGGCCATGCCGCCGGATCCCGACCGCATCGTCTATCGGCAGCCCAACCGGTCGCTGCTGCGATGGGCTGCTTTCGCCAGCCCGATCTTCATGATCCCGGCCATCGGTGCCGGGTTGGGGGCTCTGAGCGATGCGATCGATCTGGAGAGAGCATGGCGCTGGCTCCCCGAAGGCGGGGAACTACGGTTTCTGGTTCTGGCGGGATTGCTCGGCCTTGCCGCCGCCACGGCGATCAATGTTGCCCGTTTCTATGACATGCGCCTCATGCAAGCCGACCGAGATCTCCGCCTGGACTACGGACTGCTGACAAGGCGCCGGCTGGAGTTACCCGCAGAACGGATTCAGGCACTCGTGGTGAAGTTGAGCCCGGCGGGGCGCCTGTCGGCGACTGTTGCAGTCACCGTCCACAATGCATCCAGCGGAGGCGAAGCCACCAATTCTCACATGCCGGCGATTCCAAGGGGCGACCGCAGAATCCTGCTCGACCGTCTGGTCCCGGGCATCGATCTCAACGCCAAGGTGTCCGGCCATCCGCGTGCGGCGCTGCGCCGCTCGCTCATCCGGTGGACCTGGCCGGTACCCATCGCGGCGGTGGCAACCTGGGCCGGGCTGCAGAGCGTTTCGGCAGGGCTCCTGCTCCTGGCGCTCGCTCCGGCTGCCGCACTCGGCGCCCGAGCCTGGCGAGTCCTCGGGCACGGTGAAACCACCGACGTTGTGGTCTCCCGCCGCGGAGCGATCCGGGACCATACAGAAGTTATCCGAAAAGCCCGGGTGCAGAGCGTCTCCGTTGCCGCCAGTTGGTTCCAACGCCGTAAGCGGCTGGCCACTCTGCAAATCCATGTTGCCCAGCCCCTGGGAAGGGTCTCGATCCGCGACATGGATGAACCCGATGCCGCAGGTCTGGCGTATCGCCTCGCGCTGGAGGGTCAACACGGCGAGGCCGATAACGCGGACCGACGGTAGTGTTCTAGCGAATCGCCAGAACCGATCGACAGGCGTGGTGGGCGATGCGCGGCGTGACTGAGCCCATGAGGAATCTCTCGATCGCACCCTTGCCTTTATGCCCGAGGACGATGACATCGGCCTCGAAGTCGTCGGCCGCCTCGAGGATGGCGTGGCTCACGTCGCCGGCTTCAACAAGACCTGCGGTCACGCTGCCACCATGCCGACGCAGCCGGTCGGCGGCTGCGTCGAGTTCGGCCTTCTCCGTCTCCTTCTTCTGCTGCCAGACCGAGTTCAGCTCCTGGCGGATGTCCTGGCGGAAAAGGCGGACCATGGGGAGGACCGTGAGGGCCTCTATTGAAGCCGTCTCATCCAGGTCGAG
>Ga0316187_10003698_pt1 | contig 13296 bp, 15 predicted proteins | sample CroRivburrow1_MG_FD_204927 | JGI IMG/M metagenome (GOLD analysis project Ga0316187, IMG submission 204927) | Coastal sediment microbial communities from Maine, United States - Cross River worm burrow 1 | ecosystem: Environmental > Aquatic > Marine > Coastal > Sediment | place: USA: Maine...
TTTCTCCTAAAAGAGCTTATTTCGGTCTAAAGGATTATCAACAATATGCTGTAGTTAATCACATGGTCAGAGTGCTCGATTTTAATGTTGGCATTGTTGGCTGTGAAACCATACGTTCAGAAAATGGTCTGGCTTTAAGTTCTCGAAATCAGCTGTTATCAGAAAACGGGGGAAACATTGCTTCTATCTTTTACAGTTGCCTTCAGCAGGCCCGTTCAATGTATCATCAAAATAGTATAGCTGACATTAAGGCCCATGTTATTGAGAGGTTTGAAAACACGAATGACTGCAAACTCGAGTATTTTGAAATTGTCGATGCAACGCGTTTGACTGAGATAAATGCCGATTCAAAACCCGAAGGCATCGTGGCTTGTATTGCAGGTTTTGTAGAAGGTGTTCGCCTCATAGACAATCTTGTAATTATTCCTTAATTTTACACCGTGAAAATCGAAATTCTAAAATCAAAAATTCACCGTGTAACCGTTACACAGGCCGATTTAAACTACATTGGGAGCATTAGCATTGATGAGGAATTAATGATCGCTTCCAACATTATTGAAGGTGAAAAAGTTCAGGTTGTTAATATTAATAATGGGGAACGAATTGAAACATATGTGATAAAGGGTGAAAAAGGCTCAGGAGAAGTCAGTCTCAACGGACCGGCTGCAAGAAGAGTTATGCCTGGAGATATCGTTATCATAATCGCCTATTGTCAAATTGACGCAGAAGAAGCTAAGAGTTTTAAACCCCACATCGTATTTCCTGACACAGAAACCAATCGGCTTAAATAATGTCGAGGAAAATAGCTTTTAAGATTGCGAAGAATTTAACTTTTCTCTTTGTCGGAGTAGGATTGCTCTATCTGGCTTTCAAAGGAAATGATCTTTCTTTGTTGATAGAAGACCTAAAAAATGCACGATACGGCTGGGTAATGCTGTCCATGACTTTAGGAATAGTTGCTTTTATATCAAGGGCTATCAGGTGGCGGATTTTACTTTCTCCAATGGGTTATCATCCGAGAATTGCAACAAGCGTCTATAGCATCATTATAGGATATCTGGCCAATCTGGCGTTGCCAAGAATTGGCGAAATAACCCGCTGTACTGTTATGAGTCAAGCCGAAAACATTCCGGTTGATAAACTTTTCGGAACGGTAATTCTTGAGAGAATCATTGATATGTTCCTATTAATGTCGGCCACGACTATAGTCATACTATTGAAGGTTGATTTGTTTGGTGGTTTTTTTCTGAATTTATTGACTTCAAACAGTGAAAAATTTCCCGATTTATTCATGTACTTAAGTGTATTAACTGGAATTGGAGTGATTTTTTTAGCCATATTATACTTTATGAGACAGCAATTGTTGCGCCTCACGTTTGTCAGAAAGATTCGTGAGTTTTTTCTTGGACTGAAAGAAGGTCTTGTATCTGTGAGAAAAATTAACAATAAGGGCGGATTTTTCTTTCATACTTTTTTAATCTGGTTTTGTTACTATTTAATGACCTGGGTTGTCTTTTATGCCATTGAAGATACCGCTGTACTTGGATGGATTGATGCAATGTTTATTCTTGTTGTAGGTGGATTCGGTATGGCAGCCCCTGTGCAAGGAGGTATTGGCGCTTATCATTTAATTGTAAGTATGGGTCTGGGAGTTTTGGGCATAGCACAAGGTCCGGCTTTATCCTATGCCACAATAGTACACGCATCTCAAACACTAGTGGTGTTGGTGACAGGATTGATCTCAATGATATTATTGTACCTATCAAAAAAAAAATTAAAAACTGATTTCCCTGTTAAATGAGTTACAAAAATTCGATCCCTGAAAAGATCATGTCTAGAGAGGACCTGTTAAGGAGAATAAATCTCTGGCATCTTCAAAATAATCGTGTTGTTTTTACGAATGGTTGCTTTGACCTCTTACATAAAGGTCATGTTGAGTACCTGATGGAAGCTGCTGACCATGGAGATAAGCTCATTATCGGATTGAACTCTGATGATAGCGTTAAATTGTTAAATAAAGGCGTTAACCGACCTCTTCAGGATGAAAAAGCAAGGGCAATGGTGCTGGCCTCATTAACTTTTGTTTCTGCTGTTATCTTATTTGATGAAGAAACACCAAAACAATTAATAGAATCTCTGCGCCCAGATACTTTAGTGAAAGGCGGGGACTATGAAATACATCAAATCGTTGGATCAGATTTTGTTTTAAAAAATGGCGGTCAGGTTAAAACCATTCCTATTATAGAAGGATATTCTACCTCAAATATTGAAGAAAAAATAAAACGTTTTTAATTACTCTACAAAGTATTTATAGAATAGGGGAATAGTTTCAATCCCTATCAAATAATTAAAAATGCCGTAGTGCTCGTTGGGTGAATGAATGGCATCTGAATCAAGTCCAAATCCCATGAGAATTGATTTTATACCTAACTCTTTTTCAAATAATGCAACAATCGGAATGCTTCCTCCACTCCTTCTTGGTATTGGTTCTATTCCGAAAGTTTCATTCATTGCTTTAGAGGCGGCTTGATAAGCTTTGGTCTCAATTGGTGTAACATAAGGTTCTCCGCCATGATGTTTGGTAACAGTCACTTTTACGCCAGCAGGGGCGATTTTTAGAAAATGTTGTTCAAACAATTTTGTAATTTTTTCTGAAGTTTGATTCGGCACTAAACGGATTGAAATTTTTGCACCAGCTTTTGATGGCAATACCGTTTTTGCTCCTTCCCCGGTATATCCCCCCCAAATTCCATTAACATCAAGGGATGGTCTGATAGAGGTACGCTCAAGGGTGGTAAATCCTTTTTCTCCATAGACATCTTCAATATCTAATGCCTTGCAATATTCATCAATATTGAAAGGGGCTGCATTCATTTTATTTCTTTCCACATCAGAAACCTCTATTACGTCGTCATAAAATCCAGGAATATTAATTGAACCATTTTCATCTTTCAGCGCACTGATCATATCATTTAATATGTTGATTGGATTTGCCACGGCTCCGCCATACAGTCCGCTGTGCAAATCTCTATTGGGACCCACAACTTCTACCTCAACGTAACTCAATCCTCTCAGGCCAGTGGTAATTGAAGGTGTCTCATTAGAAATTATGCCAGTATCTGATATTAAAATAACATCCGCTTTTAATTTCTCCTTATGATTTTGAACAAATTGGCTTAAATTAATAGATCCAATTTCTTCCTCTCCTTCGATCATGACTTTTATATTACAGGGGATTCCGCCATTTTGCTGCATAACTTCAAATGCTTTTACATGCATGTAAGCTTGTCCTTTGTCGTCACATGCTCCCCTGGCGTATATGTTGCCTTCTTTAATAATCGGCTCAAATGGCGGACTATCCCAAAGTTCAATGGGATCTGTGGGCTGAACGTCATAATGTCCGTATACTAAAACTGTTGGCAGCGCTTCATCAATGATTTTTTCTCCATATACAATTGGATTGCCTTCTGTTTCGCAAACATCAACCACATCAAATCCCACATCTAACATTTTAGACTTTAAATAATTAGCCGCTTTTACTATTTGAGGTTTACAATTTTTATCAGCACTTATTGACGGGATCCGCAACCAGTCAAGTAGCTCTTCAATAAATCTCTCTTTATGCGTTTCGATATAATTATTCATGTAAAACAACTTTGAATGGCTGCAAGATAATCACAATTTTAAAACATTTCTGAGCAGTTTATTGTTGTGAAGCATATCTTTGCAGCATGAAAAAAATGGAGGATCTTAATTATCAGGGAAAAAGGGTATTGATCCGAGTAGATTTCAATGTGCCCCTCGATGAAAACCTACTGGTGACAGACAATACGCGAATTTTAAAAGCGATTCCAACAATAAAATTCGTACTTGATGCCGGAGGAAGTGTCATCTTAATGTCACATTTAGGCCGGCCTAAGGGAGTTGCTCAAGACAAATACTCTTTGAAACACATTGTTCCAACAATATCTGAATTACTTCATCAAGAGGTTTATTTCGCAGCAGATTGCATTGGCGCAGATACCAAAAGACAAGCCGAGAAACTTGTCCCGGGAGACATATTATTGTTAGAAAATTTAAGGTTTCATATAGAAGAAACTGTTGGTGTAGAAAGCTTTTCAAAAGAATTAGCATCCCTTGCGGATATTTACATTAATGACGCATTCGGAACGGCCCACAGAGCTCATTCATCAACTACAGTTATTGCTCGGTATTTCAACAATAATAAGGCCTTTGGCAAACTACTCCAGAATGAGATAGAACATATTGATCTTTTTCTTCAAAAGGGGGAAAAACCGCTAACTGCGATAATGGGAGGAGCCAAGGTTTCTTCTAAAATTGGAATTATGGAAAACTTATTGCCTAAAATTGACCATTTGGTCATTGGAGGCGGAATGACCTACTCCTTCATTAAGGCGCAGGGAGGAAGTGTTGGAAACAGTTTGGTTGAAGATGAAAAGCTTGAGTTGGCACTGGAAATATTAAGTGCAGCTGAAAAAAACAATGTTGTGATTCATCTACCACAAGATTCTGTTATTGCTGATCAGTTTTCAAATGAGGCCTCAACCAAAATTGTTGATTCAGGTAACATCCCTGCCGGTTGGATAGGCGTTGATATTGGTCCTAAAGCCATAGAACATTTTCGAAGTGTTATTCTGGAATCAAAAACCATTCTATGGAATGGTCCGGCTGGAGTATTTGAAATGTCCAATTTTGCACATGGAACCAAGTGTATTGCTGAATCACTTGTTGATGCAACAAAAAGGGGTTCTTACACCTTAATTGGTGGCGGGGACAGTGTATCAGCAATAAACAAATTCAATTTGTCAGATAAAATAAGCTACATTTCTACTGGAGGAGGCGCATTGATGGAATACCTTGAAGGCATTCCTTTACCTGGTATTAAAGCCATTACAGATTAATCGTAAGTTTCCAGGTATTCCTCTATAGAAGGGTATATCGTAGGAATAATTGATGCGGTTACTCCATACAGCATGGATTTCTCTTTTGTTTCACTCTTGATAAATGGATACCGTTTGTTAATCGTTTCAAGTGCATAAATTATAATTGCCACAACGAAAAGGTATTTCAAACATCCAAATATTGCTCCTGTAATTTTATTAGCAATGCCAAGAGCGGCCATTTTTATAATGCTTTGTATGCCTCTCGCTATTAAATGGATTGCCAATACAATTACAATAAAGGTCAATACCAACGAGGCCAAGTGTATGAATTCAGGAGACCAGTCTACATATTTTGTTAAGTGAAAAGAAATATAACTCGAGAATTTCATCGCCCCATATACCCCTAAAATAAGGGCAACAAGTGATGCAACCTCAATGATTAGGCCCTTTCTGAACCCCATAAACGCACCAAAAACAAGTGGCGCTATCAATAATAAATCAATGTAATTCAAGATAGGGCCAAAAATAATTCATTCTTTTACATGAGTCTATGAAAGAGATTGAAGATATTGAAACAACCATTAAATGGTCTTCGTTATTGGAAAAGCTTAAAACAACTTTTGGAGATATTGAAGACGTGAAAGATGTTGTTTTTTTAGTAGGTGTTCAAGAACTTGGAAAAGGGTACCAAGAATTCAACAAAGACCAGAAAATTGACGTCATGCACATCGGTATTTGTCACTTACTTAGCCGATATGGTTATTATAATTTTGAGGGAATAGATAAGGAGGGTTGGCCACATTGGAAATTAGTAACTCCCCTGCCTTTTTTAAACGAAAAAGAAAAAGAACTTTTGCTAAAAAAATCGCTAATCGAGTACTTTGATGAGAAAGAAGAGCCTTAATATTCAGGAATCACTACTACCCTAACGCTATATTCATTTACGTCTCCCTTATCAACCTTTTTAGTTTCAAACTGAGCCACCGTTCTTCCATGAAATAAGCACCATACTGCAGCAGTATCTAATGTGTCACAGGGTGCGCCTGACCATATTGCATCAACTTCAATAATGGCAGAATACGGATACGTAAAAATAGCTTGACCTGCACTGTTTGAGGGCGCTTCTTTTACGAAATTGATATTGACATCCTCCGGTCGACAAGAGCCATTAGGCTCAAAGCATGGATGTGTCCTTATTGTTGCATTTTCCAATACTGTTCCTGTAGAATCTTGGACGGTAATTATTAAAGTAGGACGAAGTGTTTCTTTACATGAAAACACAATCGCAGCTAATAATACCAACACGAAAATACCTTTCCCTTTCATAAATGACGCCTATTGATTAATATTGCCTTGCTTGACAAAGGAGCAAATGTAATAATTTTTTTAACTGCAATTCGTTGCTATCGTGGGATTAACAAATTCAATAAAGCAGTACATAAAGGAAATTGATGACTATGTAATTCAATCCAAAGAGGATTTAGAGCAGTATAGAATTACATTTTTAGGTTCAAAAAATAAAATCAAGGCTCTTTTTAATGAATTTAAGTCGTTAGGAGCCGAAGAAAAAAAATCTCTGGGAAAGGAATTGAATCTATTAAAGCAGTTGGCAGAAAATAAATTCAAAACTCTTGAATCCAGCCATTCATTAAAAAAAGAAGCCAAAAATCAATCCTTTGATTTGACAATGCCTTCCAGTATTGATGGTTTAGGTAGTCGTCATCCAATATCGATTGTGAGAAGCGATATTGAAGATATTTTCGCGAGAATTGGATTCAACATATCTGTTGGCCCTGAGATAGAAGATGATTGGCATAATTTTTCAGCATTGAATTTTCCGGAAGATCATCCTGCAAGGGATATGCAAGATACCTTCTTTATTGACAGTGAATATTCTTTAAGAACACATACTTCATCGGTGCAAATTCGGGTAATGGAGCAAGGCAATCCTCCAATCAGAACCATTTCTCCCGGGAGGGTTTTTAGAAATGAAGCCATTTCTGCACGAGCTCATTGTATTTTTCATCAAGTTGAAGGCTTGTACATCGATAAGGATGTGTCTTTTGCCGATCTTAAACAAGTCCTATATTATTTTGCAAAAGAAATGTTTGGGCAAGATGTTTCTATTAGGTTTAGACCCTCTTATTTTCCATTTACCGAACCTTCTGCCGAAATGGATGTTTCATGTAACATCTGCAATGGAAAGGGTTGTAATATTTGCAAATACACCGGTTTTGTGGAAATTCTAGGTTGTGGGATGGTGGACCCAAATGTATTGGAGAATTGTAATATTGATCCGGAGACTTATTCAGGTTATGCTTTTGGTATGGGCATTGAGAGAATGACCATGCTTAAATATGGAATCAACGATTTACGACTCTTTTTCGAGAATGATGTGCATTTTCTGAGTCAGTTTTCACGCGATTCCTAAGATTCCACCGCTCATTCAACCAAGGGAAGATGTTACTCATTCTACGTAACTCAATTTCAGCATATTTGTCTGACCTTTATCCTTAATCGGCATACTTGCCACATTAATAATTAGGTCTTTCGATTTAGCATGACCGCTCTTTTTAAGAATAAATTTTATATCTGCTATTGTATGATCCGTACTCACAAACTTGTCATAATAAAAAGCTTGTACTCCCCAAACCATACTTAACATATTCAATATCTCTCTATTGCTGCTAAACACAAATACCTTTGCTTTAGGCCGGAAACTGGTTATTTTAAATGCAGTATATCCAGAGTGTGTCATAGTCACTATGCCCAGGGCTCCGACTCTTTGGGCAAGTCTTCCTGCACTATAACAAACAGAATCGGAAATGAACCTTTCTTCATCTTCAAGTGGCGGAAACTCATGGTTATAAATTGCATCTGATTTTTCTACTTCATGAATAATGCGAGACATGTTTTCAACAACACGAATCGGATATTTTCCAACTGAAGTTTCTCCGCTCAACATAACCGCATCTGCGCCATCCATTACCGCATTGGCGACATCATTGACCTCTGCTCGTGTGGGTGTATAATGCTCTATCATAGACTCCATCATTTGCGTTGCTATGATTACAGGCTTGGCGTGCCGCATAGACGTTTTGACCAGTTTCTTTTGCAACAGAGGGACTTCTTCCATAGGAATTTCTACACCTAAATCGCCCCTTGCAACCATGATTCCATCTGCTTCGACAACGATGTCTTCTATATATTTGGCGGCCTCCGGTTTTTCAATTTTGGCAATTATTCGTGCTTTTCCCTGCAGCTCTGTGATCATGTATTTCAGATCAATAATATCTCTTGCAGAACGAACAAATGATAGGGCAACCCATTCCAGATTGTGTTTCAGTGCAAACTTCAGATCCGTTTTATCTTTTTCAGTCATACTGGGAAGAGATAGCTTCGAATTTGGCAGGTTAACGCCTTTTTTCGATGTCAGAATTCCTCCAATGATCACTTCACAAAGTACTTCAGAAGAAGAATGCACTTTTTTCACTTCGAGTGAAAGTTTACCATCATCCAACAGCACTTTTTCTCCTTGTTGTACATCTCCTGCAAAACCCTCATAGTTTACGGAGAGCTTTTTGGAATTTCCTTTAATTACATCTGATGTAATGATTAATTCCTCCCCTTCGATCAGTTCAATAGATTGTTCAGACAACTCCCCTATCCTGATTTTAGGTCCTGATAAGTCTCCTAGAATAGCAACATTCCTATTTTGCTCCTCATTGATATTTCTAATCAGTCCAATAATTTCGGCATACTCGTCAAGGGTGCCATGAGAAAAATTTATTCTGCAAACATTTACTCCTGCTGAAATTAGTTCTTCCAATTTTTCTTTCGATGAAGTTGCTGGGCCAATTGTGGCAATAATTTTCGTTCTATTCGTGTTCACGGAGTTTATTATTAAAACATCAAATTTACTCTTGATTTTAATTCAAGTGGATTAATTTTAACAATTGCCAGAATAGACTCAATATTCTGCAATAAATGTTTGCAATTGTCTGCTAGCATTTCGTGCATAGGGCCCGAAATGCGAAGAAAATAATCCAAATTAGGCAACTCAGAAAACCACAAGCCATCATTGTGTTTATTGACAATCAGTGTATATTGAATGTGACTTTCTTCATCAAAGTATGAAGAAACCGTCAATGGGGAGTTTTCTTCAGAATTGCCATTATCAAGGTCTACTTTTTCAAGATCTATGTTGAGTGCTCTGTTGATTTCCCAGCAAAGCCTGTAATCTTTTACATGACAACTTATTCCAAATAAGGAAAAATCATACACTTCCTCAAAAGTTAAACTCTTTTTCAACGGTTTACCAATTTTGATTAGTGCTTTAAAATTACGACCAAAGCTAATAAAGGCTCAGGTTTATTCAATAAAAAGTTCAGTAAAACAGAATGGGATTAAAAATATTGCTGAAATCAGTATTTCTTAAAGATAACCGAAGCGTTGTGCCCGCCAAATCCAAATGTATTGCTAAGAGCTGCTCTTACCGTTCTCTTTTGCGATTTGTTAAAAGTGAAATTCAGTTTTGGGTCGAAAGACTCGTCATCCGTAAAATGATTGATTGTTGGCGGTACAATGTCATGCTTGACTGCCAAAATTGAGGCCATTGCTTCTATCGCTCCAGCTGCGCCAAGCAAATGACCAGTCATTGATTTGGTTGAACTAATGTTAAGGTTGTATGCATTCTCTTCACCAAACACTTCCAATATTGCTTTAGATTCTGCAATATCTCCTAATGGTGTAGAAGTCCCGTGAACATTAATGTAATCTATCTCAGAGATGTTCATGTCCGCATCTTCTAAGGCATTTCTCATCACATTGGTGGCCCCCAATCCCTCAGGATGAGGCGCTGTGATATGATATGCGTCTGCCGACATTCCTCCTCCGGCCAGTTCAGCATATATTTTGGCTCCGCGAGCTTTGGCGTGTTCCAATTCCTCAAGAATGAACGCTCCGCTTCCTTCACCCAATACAAAACCATCTCTGTCTAGGTCGAATGGTCTGGAGGCTGTTTCAGGTGAGTCATTTCTTGTTGATAAGGCGTGCATTGCATTAAATCCTCCCACACCTGGTTCATTAACTGCCGCCTCCGATCCGCCAGCAACCATAATATCTACTTTACCCAATCTTAAATAGGTAAAAGCATCAATTAAAGAATTAGTGGATGAAGCACAAGCTGAAACGGTTGTGAAGTTAGGGCCCCTAAATCCGAATTTGATGGAGATATGACCCGCCGCTATATCGGCTATCATTTTTGGTATGAAGAACGGATTATATCTGGGCGTTCCATCTCCCAATGCAAAATTTGTGCATTCGGTTTGAAATGTTTGCAAGCCTCCTATACCGGCTCCCCAAATAACACCAACCCGATCACCATTGACTTTTTCGAGATCCAATCCTGAGTCTACAACTGCCTGAGTTGCCGAAACAAGACCATACTGAGCATATAAATCTAATTTCCTCGCTTCTTTTCTATCAAAATGATCTTCGGCGTTAAAATTCTTTAACTCGCATGCAAATTGGGTTTTGAATTTTGATGCATCAAACCTGGTAATTGGCGCTGCACCACTGACTCCTGAAATCAGTCCATTCCAAAATTCATCAACCGTATTGCCGAGTGGGGTAACCGCACCCAGGCCAGTGACTACTACTCGCCGAAGTTCCATCTTTTAGGGATAGAAAGCTACTTAACGTTATCGTTAATGTATTTGACGGCGTCGCCAACAGTTGCGATCTTCTCCGCCTGATCATCGGGGATGGCAATGTTAAATTCTTTTTCAAATTCCATAATTAACTCAACGGTATCGAGGGAGTCTGCTCCCAAGTCGTTGGTGAAGCTTGCTTCGTTAGTAACTTCACTTTCGTCAACACCTAGTTTGTCAACAATGATTGCTTTAACTTTTGATTCTATGTCTGCCATTTCAATTGATTTAAATTAAGACAAGCTGCAAATAAATGAATAATTGGGAATATTATAAAATTTTCAAACAAATATAACTCATTATTAATATTATTAATATTCTTAATATTCCATCAAAACTTCATTTAGCTCCTTTCGTTTCAAATTGGGAACTGTATGATTCTTCTCCGGATACCCAACCGGTATTAATAAAAAAGGTCTCTCATTAGGGGGTCTTTCTAATATCTGAGTGAGAAATTTCATTGGGCTTGGTGTGTGTGTAAGGGTATAAAGACCAATCTGATGAAGTGCCATTAATAAAAATCCTGCAGCCAATCCTACTGATTCATTTACATAATAATTCGTTTGTTTTTTGCCCTCTACTTCTTCATCGTAAACCTTTTTAAAAATAATGATTAGGTAGGGAGCTTTTTCAAGAAATGGTTTCTCCCAATTGGTTCCAAATTTTTTTAAATCCTCCAACCATGTATCACTCATTCTTTCTGAATAATTTAATTTTTCTTCTTCTTCTGCCGCAATTCTTATTTTCCTTTTTATGTCCTTATCAGATACCAAACAAAATGTCCATGGCTGCTTATGCGCTCCGGAGGGCGCTGACGAGGCTGTTTTGATCGCATTCAATATGGCCTCTTTAGGTATAGAATCTTCGCTAAATGCTCGAATACTTCGCCGCTTATTCATTTCCTGAAACAGGTTTTGGCTTCTTTCTATATGTTGTTTTTCATTCAGTTTAACCCAATTATATTTTATATCGCTTTCCATAAAATTTAATTTTACTGCCTGGCTAAATTAACAGATCAACTCTTATGAAAATCAAATTAGCAATATTGGCTTCAGGTAGCGGCAGTAATGCAGAAGAAATTGTTAAATACTTTGCTGACAACGCTTCTATTGAGGTGTCCCTAATTCTTTCCAACAAAAATGATGCGGGAGTATTGGACAGGGCTAAAAAACTCGGTATTAAAGCCTTGTCATTCAAAGTTTATGAAATGTCAGAAGGTGGTATGCTTAACCTCTTGCGCGAACACAACATTCATTTTGTAGTGCTTGCCGGTTTCTTGCTAAAAATCCCTGAAGCTTTAATTGCCGCTTACCCCGATCGCATATTTAACATACACCCGGCACTGCTTCCAAAATTCGGGGGCAAAGGGATGTATGGTATTCATGTACATGAGGCGGTTTTACAAGCTGGAGAACCCAAATCGGGAATAACGATCCATTTAGTAAATGAAGAGTACGACAAGGGTCGAATACTTTTTCAAGGGATGGTGGATGTTCTGCCCGACGACACTTCAAAAGCTTTGGCGTCAAGAGTACTTACCCTAGAGCACAAACATTATGCCCGGGTAATTGAGGAGTATATCAGTTCCATTAACGAAGGTACAGCCAGTATGCAGGATTAAGGGTATTCATTCCCTTCCACAATTCAAAGTGAATGTTGGTCTTGCTTTGGGCTTTATCAGATACCAGCAACCCCAATTCTTGTTTGGTGTGCACTTTATCGCCCTGCTGAACAAACACTTCTGACATGTAGGAATAGACACTTAAGTATTCTCCATGCCTGACCAAAATAGATTTTCCTTCACCAGGAATGAGTATGACTCGGCTGACTTCTCCGTCAAATATCGACCTTGCAACAGCGCCTGCATTTGTGCTTATATCCACGCCATTATTTTTTACCTGAATATTTTTCAATACCGGATGTGGATGGGTCCCATAATCTCCAGTAATAACGCCTTTATTGACCGGCCAGGGAAGATTGCCTTTGTTTGCTGAAAAATTCATGGATAGTTTTTTTGCCTCGGGAGTCATTGGAAAACCTTTCGATTTTTTCCCAGCCAGTTCAGCTGCTTCACGCGCTTTTCTTATCTCTTCTCTTATAATTTCCTCAATAGCTCGCTGTAGTTTCTCCGCCGTTCGCTTCTTTCTTTTCATATCCTTAAGCAATTCCTTTTCTTTTCTTTTAAGATTGCTCAAAACTCCCTCTTGTTCTATTTTCTCTCTGGTAAAGTTTCCTCTTTCGTTTTCTAGTGAATGAAGCAAAGTCTTTTTCTCAGCGCGTATATTTTCCAGATTGGCAATTTTCCTATCAATAGATTCAGTTGTTTTAATGATTAACTGAGCTTGTCGCTTCCTATAGCTGGCATATTGTTGCAGATACTTCAATCGCTTGTAGGCCTGATTGAAGTCTGAAGAAGAAAAAAGAAACATCAATCTGTTGTATGAGTTTCTGTTTTTGTAGGTATAATAGAGCATTTCGGAATACTCTTCTTTTAGTTCCTTTAAATCCGATTCAAGGGTGGCTATTACTTTTTTATTTTTTTCGATTTTCTTATCAAGCAAGTTTATTTCTTCTGAAATTGTTCTTATAATCTCTGCCCTGACTTCGATTTTCTTGTTGAGCTTAACGAGCTCATCTATTGAATTCGTCTGACTTTTTTTGGTTTTATCAAGCAGCTTATT
>Ga0316187_10003699_pt1 | contig 13292 bp, 20 predicted proteins | sample CroRivburrow1_MG_FD_204927 | JGI IMG/M metagenome (GOLD analysis project Ga0316187, IMG submission 204927) | Coastal sediment microbial communities from Maine, United States - Cross River worm burrow 1 | ecosystem: Environmental > Aquatic > Marine > Coastal > Sediment | place: USA: Maine...
TTGTCTATTTTTAGTATCCTGCATCCTAGGTTCTCTGTATATAAAATAGTTAGATACTGCGTATCTTTGACTGAACTCTTGAAAACTGAAACTACGGTGTCTTAGTATCTGTCTACCTATATCTCTAGTCGTCTTTATTTCTAAACAAGCACTTACCATCTCAAAAGGAGACCAATGCTTATGTTTAATAAGATACTTTATTAATGGACCACTAGTATCTTTATTTCTTTGATTGTTGGGATTACTTACTCTAGCACAAAAAGCTACTAACTCTTGAGCATTAAGGTTGGTATTCCAAGCTGGTTTGCTATAGCTTACCAATTCTACTTGCATTATTATCTCCGTAAATTTGGAGCGAACGACGGGATTTGAACCCGTATCCAAGCGTTGGCAACGCTCAATAATAACCTTTATACTACGTTCGCATGGCACCCCGAGCAGGATTCGAACCCGCAATGACAAGGGTAGAAACCTCGTTACCGTCCTTCGGCCGGGGCAATACAATCTTGATATGGAAAATCTTTATATTCTATAACTGAATAGTTAGGACAATTTTTACCTAGTGTATCTAACATATCATTACATACATGAGGGTTTATTACATTTATAAATTTAATATCTTTATGTGCAACAAATACTGCTTGATAATCAGATTCAAAAGCTTTCCAACCCCAATGACTTCTTCTTATATAATTTGGGGAATTGGCATAAATATTTGCTTCTAAAAATGGAGTATTTCTAGGGTTATCAAAACCTAACATATATACTTGTTTATTTACAGTATCTCTAGCGCCTTGTTGTAATGCTAATCCACCAGAACTTTTTCTTCTATGTTTTTGTTCTCTGGTTGCATTAGTTTTGCCCATTGCATTTACTTGGGTATGTATTTTACCTTCGTACTTAGAGTTAAAGATTTCTTTATACATTCCTGTGTCTACACAAAATATAATATCAGGTTTATAATGTCTATATAAAGCATTACATCCATATATTTTTCCGTATGTATGAAGTTTTTCTAAATTAACTACTTCTCTAGATGGGCCATTACCCAACACAAATATTTCTTCCATGCACTATCCTAAAATTGGTAGTCGGTCAGAGAATCGAACTCTGCAGCCCTTCCTTGTAAGGGATGGTTGTGGACCCAGCACCCCGACCTTTGGTGGTACCCCGAGGAATCGAACCTCGATATCTGGTGCTTCAAACCAGCGCAATAGAACCGTCTCTGCCAGAGTACCTTAGTGTAATAGTTCTCTTGGAATCTTGTATCGGTATTTCTTACCAATCAAGTCGGCTGCAGTAGAAGCAATAGCAGCATCTGGCTTAATCTGTGGTGTCATTCCCATTCCCCTAACATAACCTATTGCTTCTTTTACAGCTACGTGTGAAGCATGAATTGGGTTTGGGTTAACATCAATATGAATTTCTAATGATCTTTCACCAATGTCGTCTAGTAGATCATATGCTACATTTACAGCATACATAACTTCATTAAGCATACGTTGCTTAATTTCACCAAAATCCTCTAGTACGTCATACTTAGCGAAAACTTTGCATCCTCGACAGGAATCCATATGGATAACAACTACTGTCGTGTAACCTGCGAACCATCGCCCTTTGTGGCGGAACTTTCGCGAGTCACACCCCACATAGATAGAGGTTTCTTCGCTTGATTCAAGGATTGTTTTTCTTACTTCTTCTAAATCAAACTTTCTCATATCTACTTCCTTATATTAAAATTGGTGGTTCTACCAGGACTTGAACCTAGAATCTTCGATTATCAGTCGAAAGTTATACCACTTTAACTATAGAACCATGGAGCCGCATCGAGGAGTTGAACCCCGCTTCCTGGCTTACAACACCAGCTATGTCCCAGACAAATGCGGCTAAGACGGCTTTTTACTGAGTTATACTCACCTATCTTTTATAATAGGTCGTTATTTTCAACCGTTAACGAGTTATTTGGAGCGGATAGAGGGAATCGAACCCTCCTCATCAGGTTGGAAACCTGAAGCCATCGCCAGATCGGCCTTATCCGCAAAATTGGTGGAGGATCGGGGATTCGAACCCCGAACTTCGCCGTGCAAGGGCGAGTATTTCCCAATTAATACTAATCCCCCAATGGAGCGGGTAATATTAGGGATTTGAACCCTTCTACTTTACTGGCCTTGTAAAGTTGTGCCCAAGACTCTACCCGCAAAAATCTGTTGCCCCGAATTATTCCGCAGTTCCTATTCCTACTACTAAGGTAGGGGACAGCACTAAGTGCGACCTCTAGCAACAGATTGTAAATTTGGCTGCCAAGGTGGGACTCGAACCCACAGCGTCATGATTAACAGTCATGTGCCAGTACCTGTCTGGCCCCTCGGCAATTTATTTTTTCATTATATATATTATACAGAATTTAGAAAACTATTTCAAGTCTGATTTCTTAGGTATTCTTTATAGTAATCTATTGTCATACTCATTCCAACTTTTAAACTTACAAATTCGTCAGGATTTAAGCCTATTGCTTTTAATGTAGAGGTGTCTGCTTTTACTACAGCATTTGGAATTTCTCCAGGTCTCATAGGTAAATGTACTATTTTAGATTTTGAATTAGATAAGTTAACTATTAATTCAGCTACTTCATTTACTGTATTGTTAACACTAGGTCCAATTTCTACTGTGGGAATTAATTCACCATATATAGCTTTTTCCATAGCATTTACCAGGGCCTTAGCTACATCACTGACAAATATCATATCTGATACTTGCTCACCATCCCCATAGATTTCTATATTATCTCCCATTAACGCTCTGCATACAAAGGAAGGTGTAATTTTTCTCACTTTAGCTGAGCCATATGGGTGCGCAGGAACCTGTCTGGGTCCATAAGCGTTCATTGCTCTTACTATATTTACATGTGTTGCTCTATTATTATTAAACATATCAATGAAGCGTTCAATCATTGTCTTAGTTATTGAGTAAGTATTATTCATCCAATGATTACCTACTCCAATATATGCACCCGGTGTATTATACTGAGCTGCTGCTTCTAATATATTTAGCCCACCCATTAGATTAGATAATGCTGCTGGCCTAGGGTTCTGAATAGTCTCCTGAGTTCCTAGGACGGCTGCTAGATGTATGAAGGCATCTGCGTGTGCAAAAGCTTCAGTAACAGCTACATTATCCATTACATCACCTAGAAATAAATCTACATGTTTTGTATCATCTACATACCTGGCGTCTCTGTCAAATTTTAAAACTTTATAATCTCGACGTAATAGTTCTTCAACTACATACTGTCCAATAAAACCGGTTCCGCCGGTTACTAATACTTTCATATATCTCTCCTACAAGTATTCTGCTAAACCGCCTCCGGGTTTTCTATCTCCCTTTTTATGAATTAACTTTTCCGCTAAAATAGTTTTTTCAAAAATATGGTTTTTTATATCTTTTGTATTTAAATTGTTTATTTTTACATTTTCAGTAGCTACTGCTATATCCCAAGTATAGGCTGAGTGCCATTCGTTATATTTAGTGATTTTAAAGGTAGTGTACAAAGTAGCAAGTTCGTTAATTATATTTATAGTTTTATTATTTAATCTTATTGCATAAAATCCTATCTCTGTGTGTCGATCTGATCTTTGTAAACAAGCTATATCATATCCATCCATTATATTTAATATCCAATCTTGATTGACTGGAGAATGGGTTTCTACATCTGCGTCTAACCATATTAATATTTCATCTAACTCCCACGCTATATTGGAGATGACTGCTTTGGGCGTTATTACTTGTGGTAGCCATTTATTTAAATCATATTTCCATCTATGTTTACGTTCTATTTTTTGTAAATCAAACGTATTTTCATGTTGCATAAATTCTTTATATTCTTTTAAAGAAAGTAGATCAAGCTGTTTAGGCCCATCTATAAGCAATTGTCTATCGGTTACTAATATAAAGTTTATGGAACTATCCCAATACTTTAAATACGTATCTACAAATATTTTTCCATATCTTTCCCAAGCATTCCCCCATATTGAACTACATACTATCATATTTACTCCTGTAGATAGAACCAGTCTTCTACTTCTTGATGTTTACCCGGGACTACCTTATACTTATGTTTAAACATTATTTCACGAATTCTCTTACGTCTACCCATTTCATATCTATTCATCCAATTTCCCGACTCTATTGTCCAAAATTTAACTTTGTAGTCCCAACCAAACCCTTTTAATGCTAATTCTTCGGCACCTTCTATATCCATACTAATATAGTCAATATTATAAGGTGCATTATGCTCTTTTAATAAATCTGATAAAGTAACTGTTTTTACGACTACTGGATTAGTTTTGGTAAACTGTTCATTTTTATAAACAGAACCCACTCCACTAGAAAGTCCAGTGTAAAAATTAATTTTTTTATTAGATTTATCACTTATAGCTCTATTGTCTAACCTACATTTACGCCCTGCTAGTTTTAATTTTTTATAGTTATTTGGACAGCACTCTACTAGGATACCTGCCCAATTTAAATTATTTTCTAAATATAAAGTATTAGAAGTCAAAATACCATTTCTAGCCCCTAACTCTACAAAGAATCCATTTTGTTTTTTGTCAGTAACTTCTTCTATCCAAAGATCCTGTCCTAATTGGGAGTAACTCAAATTTCTCCTCCATGCATTCTAATTATAGTTCTATTAATATAAGGTTGTTCATATAATAGCGTATAACATAATTTAGCTACTTCTCTAGAAGTTACAAATCTTTTCATAGGGTGACTAGTTTTTCTTTTGAGTAAATTATTTGTATCTTTTCTTCTAGTAGTCATTCCTGTATCTGCTATAATTCCGGGGGATATACCTACTAATTGTTGGTTTTTAGTGTTCAATGGATAATTAACTATAAAGTTATGTAATAATTTTTTAGCAAAAACATAAGTATCATCGAAAGACCCTTTGTAAACACTTTCCGAGCCTATAATACAGATTCTAGCATATGGGTTGCAGTCAATTATTTTTGCTACATTAAAGGCTATAGATGAATAATTTACGTATAATGAAGTATGTATTTCTTTTTCTGTTTGCTTTGAACTGGGTTTACTTCTTAATAAACCATTACAAAATAAAAAGAGATTACTATAATAATATGCTGGGCTTAAATCCTTTATTTTTATCTTTTCTATTGAATCCTTTTCAGGAACCAACTTTATAAATTCTGCAGCAATATTACTTTTACTACCAGTTATTACTATGTTTGACATATTATATCTTTAATCTGTTTTTCTGCTTCATGAATAGCGTCTATCTTTCCCGCTCTAACTCTTATTACTTTATCAGATAATTGAATAGTGTGAACTAATCTTGTATCTGCAGCGGATAAAGGCATTGCTCTGATACTTAACATATAATCAATTATTTTATAATCATATATAGCTGGATAAAAATGCGCCATACTATCTATCATTTCACTTCCGCGCTTTACTATTTTATCTTTAGATAAATTATCTAAAAGATTTTTAGCCTCTTTCCAAGTTTTACATGTTTTAGAAAAGGGGGTATATTTTGCAGAAGATAAACTTAATAAATTATGATCTTCATCCCAAGGATATAAACTTGGAAAGGGCCCATCCATTATAGTAATTGCTTTATAGGCTGGCCCCTCTAATAAAAGTACTAAACAAGGTTCAAATCTGTCAATCATTATTTCATCATTTGAACAGAAAGTACAGTCTATTACATAATCATATCCCTTTTCAGAAAACCTATCTTTAGAGTTTAAATGTAAAATATCTAATAATTGTTTTTCAAAATATTCTTTAGTTTTATCAATTATTATATGTCTCTCCCCAGTCATAACTGCCCCTTCAACATTTTGAAGCCCAAATTCTACTGGGTTATATATAGTTAATATTTCTATTTGATTTTTTAAAATAAGCTTATAGGTACCAAAATCTATATTAGAGTAATTGCTAGCTATTGCATATATATTAACAGGTACAGCCCGTGTTAAAAATCCATAATCTTGTAAAAATTCTTTTTGATGATTTTTACATGCGTCTTGTGTAATTAATGATCTTGGATAGTGTGGGGCGCCTAAATGTAGTCTTGCTGGAATTTTTCCTGAAGCACCAGAAAAAATTTCTTTATTCATTTCATGAAGCTCTACATTGTATCCTTCTTTATAAAGACTTAAAGCTAAATGACAACCATACCAACCTGATCCAATAACTTTTATTTTCATGTTAAGTAATCTTTTATCCAAGGGAATTTATTTTGCATATTTTTCTGATAGGGATCTCTAGGCCCTGTAAATAAAATACAAATAGCGTCGGCGGGAAATTGTCCAGAAGGTAATTTATTAGCTTCATAAAATCCATCTTTACCAACAATTTGATATTTAATATTTAAATCTGGTTTAGTTGTTGTATAATGATAATTAAACCAAGATTGATCTGTACCTGTAAAATGTTTACGACTATTAATCATTTTTTCTAAAGTATTTTCTTGAATATCATCCCAAAGTTCTTGATACTTTCCTGGACTTATTATTCCATTTCCAGGATGTGCTCTATAACACTTATCTTCTCTTTGCATTTCACGACTAGATAGTAAAATAAAATCTGCATCAATTTCAAATAAATAAGAGAAATCTTTTACCCAAATTAAATCTAAATCACAAGTTAAAAACTTTTCACCAAACAACTCTTTAACTTTTTCACTATAACAATATAGTCGCCTTAAACAGCCTCCATATTCTGCTAAGTAATCCCAGATAGGTACTATATTAATTTCTGATGTAATACCATTAGGATTATCTGTAACACATATATATTTAAAATCTCCTTTTAATACTTTTCCAATATTATTATAATGATTATTAATATAATTACCATTATAATGTATATTGTTTATTTTATTAGGATTTCTAGAGGGTAAGGGGGTATTAACTTTTGCTTCCCATTTAAATGTTACAATTGTATTCATAGTAATACTCCCAAAGATCTTTTTTAGGCATATTATGTTGCCAAGGATTGCGCCCCGCTCCTCCTACATAATGTAACACTGCTATATTTTTTATGTTATATCTATTTAACCATGATACATAACAATTCCATTTATAGTCTAACCTTTTGAAATTACCTCTTATAACATACCCAAGTAGTCCTTGTACTACAAATTTAAATCTTATATTAGACACTAAAGCTTCATCTACATACTTATCTAAATTTAATTCCTGCCATTTCTTTATATCAAAAAGTAATACACCAGCTTGTAAAGAGTGCACGTCTTTAAACTCAGGATATTGCAAAGGTTTTTCAAATTGATGTGGCATATATTTAAGATTTACTGGTTGATAGTCTGAGCCAGGAAAAGTAGCAGCTAATGGTCTATCTTCCATATTAATATTCAATAAAGGATTTAAATCTTGTAATATAAGTATATCAGCATCAAACCAAACTACTCTATCATATTCTTTTAATAAGCGTGGAATCATAATTCTACTATACATAGCGGGTAATTCTTCCGGCCACTCTTTACTAGTAGGAGATTTTATAGGGTCGGGATTATAAATAATTTTAAATTCTTTTGGTACTTCAGTAAAATCTTCCTTTGCTCCATGAGCAAATAATATAAGATCACAATTGATATTACCGTTTACTTTTAATGAATTATAAAAAGCTTTTACACCAGGTATAAACTTTTTATCTGCACCAGTAACTATAGCTATTTTAGTCTTTGATATATCCATATCTATCAAAATCTTCTCCTGCCCACTTATTTATTAATTGTTTAAGTTTTGGAGTTTGTATTTCTTTCCACGTAGGATGTTTTCTTTTTAAATTATGTGGAAAAGTGCCAATACTTACTCCTGTATTTAGATACAGAAAAGGTTTTAAATTTTCTTGTAATTCTTCCAATTTAAAATAGTTAATATTTTTTATATTACTTAAAGCATGAATTTTCCATTGAGGCCAAGTAATTCTAGCTCTATCAGTAACTCCTCCTGTACTTGCTAACCATTCACAAAAATCTTCAAAAGTATCTGATCCAATATAGGACATAAATTGTCGTCTATATCCTCGTTCATCATTATCAGTTTTTGGAAACTCTAGTAAACTATTCCAAATAGCTATGGCTCTTTCATAAGGGTTTCTGACAAAAGTAAAAGCTAAATAATTTCTATATTTTTCTGGAACTACTCCTAGATGGATTGTGCCTGTTCGTTTAGCATTAAAATATTTTTCCATTATTTCCCATCCTGTATGTGATCCACATTTAGGTGTTGAGAAAAATATTAATTTATGTTCATGTGATATTCTCATCTTTTATCCCATATCCCCGGTACTTCGTGTGGCCTAGGTATGCCATGAAAACACATAATCTTTCCATCAGCTACTTTATCTCGTATTCGATGAACTTTATAAGAAGTTACCTCTCCTGGAAACTCCTCTTGAAAAGTATGAATTGGTTTATTGGCATGTACTTCTATAAATCCTTGATCTCCGTGTCCCGGTAAACTTTGTAAAGGTTTATTTCTATGACGTTGAAATAACTCCCATAAGTAAAATTCCTTATTTAAATCCCAGGACATTAATCCAGAACCAAATCCAGTAGACCTATAAAAATCTCTAAGCATATAAAATCTTTTAACTAGATTAGATAATATATGATCTATATTATCAAAAATAACTGTATCTAAATCTATATAAAAGATTCTATTAAACTGTACAGGTAAGTTTTCATTAAAAAGCCATAACTTATTCCACCAACCTTCTAATTTTAAATCTGGCAAAGCATAGGTCGGCGCGGAGACGCCGCTATTGTTATCTGTAAAACATATGAACTCATAAGGTATGGTTACAAATTTTTCTATTTCGTTGAATAATTTATTGACATATTCAGGACCGTAAAGTGTTCCCCACTTTAAACAAATAATACTGACCATTTTAACCTCTTTTTATAGGCGAAAGAAAGTGGCGTTCTGTTGCCAGGTCGCCACCAAACCCCGGAGAACTTAGGCCGCTAGGGCCATCTCTCCATACGCGAAATCATCGTTTGCGTTTACTTTTTTGTGACAGTTACGCTGTCTAGCGTGTAGTCCAATGCTATTGTTTAAGCAGTCGAAAACCTATTCTTCCCCATCAAAGACACACTAATAGAGTTTGCTTGAAACATAACCGCGCGCAATTATGCAACCAATAATCCTCAGAACTCTACTGAGGGTATCATTTATAATGTGTCTTTGGTGGAGAAGGTGGGAATCGAACCCACGTCCTAAGTAAACTCCTTCATCTTCATACTACAATAATATATTAGGCCGGTGAGGTATGTCCCTTTGATAAGATCGCTAGGTTCCCATTCTCCGTTTACTTTCCTTACCTAATATAATTTGGTCAGGGGGACGGGAGTCGAACCCGCATCATTCGCGGTCACAGCGCGAGGCATTACTCCAATTATGCTACCTCCCTTCAGAACTGGTGGGTCCACTAGGGTTCGAACCTAGAGTCTACAAATTATGAGTTTGCTGCTTTACCAATTAAGCTATAGACCCAATATAATTTGGTCAAGGTGGAGGGATTCGAACCCCCGTCTCAGCGACCCAAACGCCGTGCTATACCAACCTCAGCTACACCCTGAGCGAATTATACTATATGCAACTATAAAATATACAAGAAACACTATTAAAAATAAAAGTCCATAATAAATAACTACACTAATCATTTAATTTAACTCCGTAACCAGGATTCTGTTCTATGTCATCATTCATCTTTGCCACTACCCGTCCTCTTAGATTGATCGGTTATCTCGGACTGTTTGTGTTGCAAGCCTTTTAGTACGTAGTCCCAACAAAGTGACCATTCATACTCTAACTGTAAATAATAATTCAGTTCTTGTATAAACTTACGATTCAGTTCTTGTATAAACTTACGGTTCATTACTTCTCCTACGCCGATCTAGCTTGTCCTGAGTTTCCTCTGTTTCCAGCGATGACTCGAATTAAATTTGGTGGTAACGAGTGGATTTGAACCACTGTAACACAGAATATGAACCTGCTGCTTATCCTCTCGGCCACGTTACCTTATATTCATTTATACCTACCCAAGTAGGGTCTTCTTGCTCTGCAATAGGTTGAGTCTCTCCTCTAGTAACTTCTACAATAAATTCTTCCATCGCATCCATTCGAGCAGCTACTCTCTCCAACAAAGCAGTTGGATACCCTTCTTTTCCAAGGCGTACTGTAAATTCCCTAAGTTCTTGTGTAATCTGGCTCATCTCTTTTCATCCATTCTTTTGCATTTAAAACTTTTCTCTGCAAGTTTCTTCGTTCATTAATACCACAAAGATATTCATGGAGTGGAACAAATGCCCAGTTTTCTACATAAGTAGCTCCATTAAAAACTTTAACACCTGTTGTTACTCTTAAATCTATTACTGGTTCGATCATTAATCTTCCCAAAACTCTAGTATAACTACGCCTTTCTCTCTGTCAATGTAGAACTCTTTTATAGGAGTGTCAAAACACTCCGTTATATAAAAGAGAATTATCTGATTTAAACTTAATTTTAATGTTTTCATCTGTTACTCTTTAATTTGGCGGAAGGCGGAGGAGTCGAACCCCACCCGATTTCTCAGGACCTGGTTTTCAAGGCCAGTCGCCGGACCAACCCAGCTGCATCACCTTCCATTGGATCACCCGCTAGGACTCGAACCTAGATTCAGAGATTCAAAGTCTCTTGTCCTGCCATTAGACGACGGGTGATTTGGCGAACGGGGAGGGACTCGAACCCCCTACTTGCAGGTTTGGAATCTGCTGTTCAGCCTGTTGAACTTCCCGCCCTATTCATCAACCCACTCAATTCCTTCTTCTTTGAAGGATCGCCACAGACTAGAGACTCCCATAGATTCAAATACTTCATCTCTACACTTATCTGCTGTCTCAATGCCATTTAGAATATCTTCTATCTGCTCATTAGTACAGTCTGTTACGTCTAGACCTAAGTATAGCTTTTGGGGGTATCTTAAAACCACAAGGCGTCTGTGACTACGATCACCATTTGCTTTGGTGTAGTAAAACTCTTTAACTTCTTTCCTCTTGGTCATGTTAATAGTTTCCTCTCAACTGCTTCAATCAATTGATCCAAACCTTCTAGAGTAAGTCTATCAATATTTTTTATCTCATCAACTCCAAGTAAAGCATAAAGGTCCGCAATTACGTCTTTCTTTAAGCGTCTCTTGGGTTTATGGTTTTTCTGTTGCATATAAAATCTGTCACCCATCTTGGGTACTCCGGTTTTTTATTAAAATTTCCACTTTGAATATATAGTATAACACATTTAATAAAGTATTTCAAGTTCAATAAAATAACTCTTCAGCAACATACTCTATAAATTGTCTAGGGGAGCAATTTTCTTCCCAATATTTATAGGGATCATAAGATAATAATACGTCTTCTTCTATACCATACTTAACACTTGCTAAGGCGATTGTTCTTTTTTCCCATTCTTCATATGTCATTAATACATATCCTCCACACCTAATTCATTTAATATATGACATAAATATTTAATCTGGTATTTACAATCATCTAACGCATTATGATAGGCTCCGGCGCGGGGGTTATTAATTCTCCAATTGTACCATAGTTGATCTGGATAGAATCCTTTAACTGTTCTAACACACCTGTCATTCCAAAAGGGGATGGGTATATCCTCGCCAATTGATGCCTTAAAAGTATCTCTTATCATAGAATTATCAAAGGTTGGGCCGTTACCCCAAAGTCTTAACTTTTTAGGATTACCACAACCAGTAAAAAACGTTTTTAAAGAATACATAGCCTTATCTAAGGTTTCTCTGTTGTCCTCTTGTACTAAAGCAAGTCTAGCTTCATCTTTCTGTTGTAACCACCAGTATATTGTACTAGCTTCTACTGTTCTTTTAAAATAAATAGAAGACCCTAAGTCTACTACTCTGTATATAGTATGGCCTACCTCGCCTGTTTTCCAGTCAAATTGTGCGGCACCATATGAAACGATTGCGCTATTTGCCGAAGTTCCCATAGTTTCCAAGTCAATCATTATATCCAGCATTTTCTAACCACCTTGCTACTATATTTGCTCTTAATAAATCTAGACTATTAGAAACTACTATTATAGCTAACCCAGGGGCTAGTAGAGTTGTTTTAACAATCCATGCTAAAAAATAAATAATTGGATACTTAACAACATTATGCTGTTCCTCAGCTATGCTTTCGTATAAATCTGCCGCCTCTCGTAAAACAGTCCAATAAGTTACTATCCCCCCGCTTAGCGAAAATGCTAAGTAAATCGTCAATATCTCCGATATCTCCATTTGGTACCTCTCTTTGTAAAATTTCTTTAATTTCACGCAAGGTACCTACTGTACTGCCTTTCGGAGAAAATAAATTATATGAGTTACTTCCCACTCTAGTGATGCAGTAGCCTTTACCATCTAAAACAAAACTTCTACTCAACATGACCTCTCCTACGTGAACGCAATAAAAAAAAACCCGCGTAAGGCGGGCTTTTAATTGGTGTATACTACGGTAATATCTGTAGTTTTATGTCTCTCTAAGTTATTTTCTTAGCACATTTTTCTAAGTATAGATATCTTGAGTATACACCTTATCTTTTAAGCCCGCTGCGATCAGCAAATTTAAATGTAGTTTTTGCCGCTGGAAATTGGCGAATGTGAGTGCATAATGTTGACGCACTATTACCGTCCCTATGGCAAGGCCATAAGACAGTATCAGACTTGTAATTTTCTAGTAGTTCTATCATTTTTCCACACTCTTTACATTTATAGTCGTATAAGGGCATTGCACCTCCCAATACGGGCGTTATAATTTGGCGTGGGTTCAGACCCTTACTCGGACCAACGCTCTCATAAAAATGAGCCACTTCCCACATAATTTGGTAGCGCAGTCCGGATTTGCACCAGAATCTCTAGATCATGAGCCTAGTATGCTGCTATTGCACCACCGCGCGATTGAATCTTAAATAAATAGTTTCGTAAAACTACTTATTTAAAATTTGGAAGGCTGAGACTATACCGTTCCCGTGAAACCTTTCGAAGCCGTACCCGCAAGTTGCTACACTCTTGGTTAACTTCTTGTCCAGTTCAGACCCACCGAAGTGATCCCTGACTGTTTTCACGTGACTGCCGTTTATTTTACAGGTCAGGCAATAGACCTATGCCGGAAAGCCATTCGAGATTTTTTCATCCACCGAAGCTAGCTACGCTCCGATCTCTGAAAGCCTCTCAAGGATTTGAGACCTTG
>Ga0316187_10003700_pt1 | contig 13292 bp, 25 predicted proteins | sample CroRivburrow1_MG_FD_204927 | JGI IMG/M metagenome (GOLD analysis project Ga0316187, IMG submission 204927) | Coastal sediment microbial communities from Maine, United States - Cross River worm burrow 1 | ecosystem: Environmental > Aquatic > Marine > Coastal > Sediment | place: USA: Maine...
CTACCGACGTAACCGGTGCCTGTGACCTGCCAGAAGGCGTAGAGATGGTCATGCCGGGTGACAACGTCAAGATGGTTGTCAAGCTGGGCGCACCGATTGCAATGGAAGACGGGTTGCGTTTTGCGATTCGTGAAGGTGGCCGCACCGTTGGTGCTGGTGTTGTTTCTAAGATTATCGAGTAATCAAAAATGGGCAACCAAAACATTAGAATCCGTCTCAAGGCTTTTGATCATCGACTGATCGATCAGTCAGCTAAAGAGATTGTTGAGACAGCAAAGCGTACCGGTGCACAAGTGCGCGGTCCGATTCCGCTGCCAACAAAGAAAGAACGGTTTACCGTGCTGATTTCGCCACACGTTAATAAAGATGCGCGTGACCAGTATGAGATTCGAACCCACAAGCGATTGATGGACATCGTAGATCCAACTGATAAAACAGTGGATGCCCTGATGAAGCTTGATCTTGCTGCGGGTGTCGACGTTCAGATCAAACTGAACTGAGGGTAAAGAATATGACGATCGGAATTGTCGGGCGTAAAGCTGGCATGACTCGGGTGTTTACCGAGGATGGTGCCTCTGTCCCCGTAACAGTGATTGAAGCTGACCCGAATCGGGTTACGCAATTAAAAACCCAGGAGTCTGATGGGTATCAGGCTGTACAGGTTACTACTGGAACTCGCCGCGTATCGCGAGTACGTAAGCCAGCCGCAGGCCACCTTGCTAAGGCGGGTGTTGAGCCAGGCCGTGGCTTATGGGAGTTTCGCCTTGCTGATGGTGAAGGTGAAGCTATTGAAGTTGGTGGCGAGTTGAAGGTTGATATCTTCGAGGCTGGCCAGAAGGTGGATGTTAGCGGAACCACGATTGGTAAGGGTTTTGCTGGCGGTATTAAACGCCACAACTTTGAAATGCAGGATGCAACACACGGTAACTCACTCTCACACCGTTCCAATGGTTCCATTGGCATGTGTCAGACTCCGGGTCGTGTATTTAAGGGTAAGAAAATGTCAGGTCACATGGGCAACGTTAAGCGCACTATCCAGAATCTGGAAATCGTTCGCGTCGATGTTGAGCGTAATCTGCTATTGGTAAAAGGGTCCGTCCCTGGTTCCCGTGGTGGTGATGTGATTATCACCCCCGCTATCAAGCTACAGAATAAGGGGTAAGCAATGGACCTCAATATACAGGCAGGCGACAGCGGTGCAACTGAGACCATACAGGTTTCAGACAGTGTTTTTGCTACAGAATTTAATGAGACTCTGGTACATCAGGTCGTAACTGCCTATATGGCAGCTGCGCGGAGTGGCACCAAGGCTCAAAAGACACGTTCAGATGTGCGTGGCGGTGGAGCTAAGCCTTTTTCTCAAAAAGGGACAGGCAGGGCACGAGCCGGTACTTCAAGAAGTCCGATCTGGCGTTCAGGCGGCGTAACATTTGCTGCGCGTCCACGTAACTATTCACAAAAGGTGAATAGAAAGATGTATCGCAGTGCGCTACGTTCTATCTTGTCAGAATTGTTGCGTCAAGAGCGACTGATTGCAGTTGACGACTTCACGGTTGCGGCACCTAAGACCAAAGAGCTAGCGGCTAAATTACAAAGTATGCAGTTGACAGAGGCTTTGATCATTGCCGTCAATCCAGATGAGAATCTTTTCTTGGCATCACGCAATCTGAAAAACATAGATGTTCGTGATGTCACCGAGATTGAGCCTGTTTCATTGGTTGCATACGACAAAGTGATAGTGACCAAATCAGCACTTGAGCAGCTTGGAGAGCGACTGGCATGAATAAAGATCGATTGATGCAAATCATAGTTAGTCCAGTAATCTCTGAAAAGGGCACCATTGCTGCTGATCAAAACAAGCAGTTTGTTTTTCGTGTGCTGAAGAACGCTTCTAAGCCAGAGATTTCACGCGCTATAGAATTGATGTTCAGCGTCGAGGTGGATCAAGTGCGAGTGCTTAATTGCAAAGGTAAAGAGAAGCGCTTTGGTTCAATGATGGGTCGCCGTTCTGATTGGAAGAAGGCTTACATTAAGCTGAAACCAGGACATGACATCGATTTTGGCGCTGGCGCCTAATTGGCACATAGATACAACGCGGAAGCATTGAAATGGCTATTGTAAAGACAAACCCAACCTCAGCAGGACGTCGGTTCGTGGTTAAGGTTGTCACCCCTGATCTACACAAGGGTGAACCTCATGAACCCCTGTTGGCACAAAAGAGTAAAAATGGCGGTCGCAATAACAAAGGGCGCATCACTACTCGCCATCGCGGTGGTGGACATAAACAGCGTTATCGCATAATTGACTTCAAGCGCGACAAGGCTGGAATTCAAGGTACAGTTGAGCGAATTGAGTATGATCCGAACAGATCTGCACATATTGCATTAATCTGCTATGCGGATGGCGAAAGAACGTATATCATTGCGCCCCGCGGTGTAGTTGCTGGCGATAAGATTCAAGCAGGAGAAGATTCTCCAATAAGTGTTGGTAACTGTATGCCGTTACGTAACATGCCATTGGGTAGCACTGTTCATTGTATTGAATTAAAGCCTGGTAAAGGCGCGCAGATTGCTCGTAGCGCAGGTACATCAGCACAGTTGGTGGCACGCGAAGGCAAGCACGCAACATTGCGCTTGCGCTCAGGTGAGATGCGTAAAGTGCCAGTTGAATGCCGCGCGGTTATTGGCGAGGTCAGTAATTCTGAGCATAGTCTGCGTTCATTGGGTAAGGCTGGTGCTTCACGTTGGCGTGGTGTTCGTCCAACGGTAAGGGGTGTTGCCATGAATCCAGTTGATCACCCGCACGGTGGTGGTGAAGGTCGGACTTCAGGTGGACGTCATCCGGTAAGCCCATGGGGTATGCCGACTAAAGGGTATAAAACCCGAACAAATAAACGTACGGATCGCATGATTGTGCGCCGTCGCAACCGCAAATAAGCAGGCGAGGTAAGTAAGGTGCCACGTTCAATTAGGAAAGGCCCATTTGTTGATCACCACTTGTGGAAAAAGGTCGAAGATGCGGTTGCCAGTAACAATAAACGTCCGATCAAGACATGGTCGCGCCGCTCAATGGTGTTGCCAGAAATGGTTGGCCTGACCATTGCGATATACAACGGTCGTCAGCATGTGCCGGTGTTGATCAGTGAAAACATGGTCGGTCACAAGCTGGGCGAATTCTCCATGACTCGTACATTCCGTGGTCATGCTGCGGATAAGAAATCGAGATAATTGAGGTTTTAGCCATGCAGGCAGTAGCTAAATTAAATCATGCGCGGATCTCTGCACAGAAAGGACGCCTGGTCGCTGACCAGATACGCGGCCTTCCAGTAGAGCAGGCGCTCAATGTGTTGACCTTTAGTAATAAAAAGGCCGCAGCACTGATTAAGAAAATATTGGATTCTGCGATTGCAAATGCAGAAAACAATGAAGGAGCTGATATCGACGAATTGCGGGTTTCTGCAGTTTGGGTTGATGAAGGGCCTACAATGAAACGAATTCGAGCTCGTGCAAAAGGGCGTGCGGCTCGAATCTTGAAGCGAACCAGTCACATCACTGTGACTGTAGCAGACGAATAAGCGGCAAGAGAGGCCAAAATGGGTCAGAAAGTACATCCAACAGGTATTAGGCTGGGCATCGTTAAGGACTGGACGTCCAAGTGGTATGCGAGTTCCAAAGACTATGCCGATATGCTGAATACGGATCTCGAAGTAAGAGATTATCTGAGAAAGAGGCTTTCTCAGGCTTCTGTTAGCCGCATTCAAATTGATCGTCCGGCAAACAATGCCCATATCACCATCCATACGGCACGTCCTGGTTTGGTTATCGGTAAGAAGGGCGAGGATATTGATTCGCTACGTGCCGAAGTTTCAAAGCGGATGAATATCCCTGTACACATCAGCATAGAAGAGATCCGTAAGCCTGAGTTGGATGCGCAGCTGGTTGCTGAAGGTATTGCCCAGCAGCTCGAGCGCCGCATTATGTTTCGGCGCGCCATGAAGCGCGCTGTTCAGAACAGTATGCGCCTCGGTGCAGAAGGTATTCGAGTGAATGTTGGTGGCCGTTTGAATGGCGCTGAGATTGCTCGAAGTGAATGGTATCGTGAAGGCCGCGTTCCTTTGCATACTCTGCGAGCTGATATTGATTATGGCTTTGCTGAGGCCAATACGACCTATGGCGTGCTTGGTGTAAAGGTATGGATCTTCAAAGGAGAGGTTTTTGCTGATGCTTTGCATCAAGAGCCAGCTCCTGCAAAAGAGAAAAGGTCTGCGCCAAAGGCGAAGCCTGCAGCAAAGAGGGCGTAACCCATGTTACAACCAAAACGTACAAAATTTCGCAAACAGCAGAAGGGTCGCAACCGAGGTCTTGCGAGTCGGGGTAGTACTGTCAGCTTTGGTGAGTTCGGCTTGAAAGCCACGGGTCGCGGACGTATTACCGCGCGCCAGATTGAGGCCGCTCGACGCACAATTTCGCGGCACGTGAAGCGTGGTGGTAAACTCTGGATTCGTGTTTTCCCAGATAAGCCGATCAGTAAAAAGCCATTAGAAGTTCGAATGGGTAAAGGTAAGGGCAACGTAGAGTATTGGGTTGCACAGATTCAACCGGGCCGCATGTTGTACGAAATTGAAGGCATACCTGAAGAGTTGGCTCGTGAGGCGTTTGCGCTGGCTGCAGCAAAACTGCCAGTGGGGACAACCTTTGCAAAACGGACGGTGATGTAATGAGCATTGCAGAATTAGTCGGAAAAACTTCCGCCGAACTTGAAGAAACACTACTGGAGTTGCGCAAGGAGCAGTTTTCACTGCGCATGCTTCAAGGCACTGGACAGCTGGCACGGCCATCTGAAATGCGCCGAGTACGTAAAGAGATCGCACGGGTCAAGACAGTTATGAGTCAGCAGAAAACAGGTGATGCATCATGAGTGAGCAGCAGGCAACAAACAGGACGCTCACCGGTCGGGTTGTAAGTGACAAAATGGATAAAACCATTACTGTGCTTATTGAAAGACAAGTTAAGCATCCACTGTACGGTAAGTTCATTAAGCGCTCAACAAAAGTGCATGCGCATGATGAATCAAACGAATGCAACGCAGGCGATACGGTTACGGTAGAGCAGTGCCGGCCATTGTCAAAATCCAAGACATGGCGCTTGGTGAAAGTTGTTGAAAAAGCCAGCTGATTAGCTGTTTTTTTTACTTAATTAATGTTCTTAGAACTGTACTTGGGATAAACCAATGATCCAGATGCAGAGTAATATGACGGTTGCTGATAACAGCGGCGCCAAGCGAGTGCAGTGCATAAAAGTGCTGGGCGGTTCGCATAGGCGTTACGCAGGTATCGGTGACATTGTTAAAGTTAGTGTAAAAGATGCAATTCCGCGTGGCAAAGTTAAGAAAGGTGAAATCTATAACGCCGTAGTTGTGCGCACCAAAAAAGGTGTTCGGCGTCCAGATGGATCATTGATCCGCTTTGATGGTAACGCTGCTGTATTATTAAACACTCAGTTACAGCCAATCGGTACCCGTATTTTTGGGCCGGTTACTCGTGAGCTGCGTAGCGAGCGTTTCATGAAAATTATTTCACTCGCACCAGAAGTTTTGTGAGGTATTGATCATGGCAATGCGTAAAATAAAGAAAGGCGACCAAGTTGTCGTTTTGACAGGTAAAGACCAGGGTAAGAAAGGCGCAGTAGTGCGTGTCGTAGATAACGATCGTGTTGTTGTCGAAAATATCAACATGGTTAAACGTCATACGAAAGCCAACCCAAATAAGGGCGTGGCAGGTGGTATCCTGGATAAAGAAATGCCGTTACACATCTCCAATGTAGCGCTCTTCAATCCTGCGACTGAGAAAGGTGATCGCGTCGGATTTAAAGTATTGGAGGATGGCCGCAAGGTGCGTTTCTTTAAGTCTAATGGCGAAGTAGTAGATATTTAAGGCGGAAAGGGTAATGGCAAGACTAGATCAAGTCTATCGTGAGACGATCGTACCGCAGCTGCAGGAAAAGTTCGCTTTCAAAAGCGTTATGCAGGTGCCAAAAATCACCAAAATCACACTTAATATGGGTGTGGGTGGAGCGATTGGCGATAAAAAGGTAATGGAGCATGCGCTCTCTGATATGCAGGCGATTGCAGGTCAAAAGCCTATTGTTTGTAAAGCACGCAAATCAGTAGCTGGCTTTAAAGTACGTGAAGAGTGGCCAATTGGATGCAAGGTGACTTTGCGTAGTGATCGCATGTATGAGTTCCTTGATAGGCTGATTAATATCTCTATCCCGCGTGTTCGTGATTTCCGTGGTCTCAACCCCAAGTCATTTGATGGTAGAGGGAACTACAGCATGGGTGTTCGTGAGCAGATCATCTTCCCTGAAATTGATTATGATAAAATCGATACGCTTCGCGGTATGGATATCACAATCACAACCAGTGCGAAGAATGATGATGAAGGAAAGGCCTTGCTTGAGGCTTTTAAATTTCCATTTAAGAACTGAGTAAAGCAATATGGCCAAGAACAGCATGATTGCACGTGACGCCAAGCGTGTTCGTATAGCAAAAAAGTATGCAGAAAAACGCAGTGCTCTGCGTGCTGCGATCAAGAACCCTGATTTGTCACCTGAAGAGAAGGAAGAAGCAGTTGTTAAGCTTCAGAAACTCCCGCGTGATGCGAGTCCTTGTCGTCAGCGTAACCGTTGTCGAATCAGCGGTCGTCCACACGGCTTTTATCGCAAGTTTGGACTCTCACGAAACAAGCTGCGAGAAGCAGCAATGCGTGGTGATGTACCTGGGCTGGTTAAAGCCAGCTGGTAAAAGCGTCAACGAAAACAAATTTTTAACATCTTGGGTATCGTGCCCGTTGTGGCAGACTGACCCGGAGGATTTATCAAATGAGTATGTCAGACCCAATTGCGGATATGCTAACGCGCATTCGTAACGGACAGGCTGTGGGTAAAACTGCAGTGTCCATGCCTGGTACAAAAGTTAAATCTGCCATTGCAACTGTATTGAAAGATGAGGGATATATCTCTAATTTTTCAATTACGGATGTAGATGGAAAATCTGAGCTGAGTATTGAGCTGAAGTATTTTCAGGGCAAACCTGTCATGGAAATGATCAAACGCGTCAGCCGGCCTGGTTTGCGTATCTATAAAGGCCGTGACGAGCTTCCAAAGGTTCGTGGTGGGCTTGGTATTGCAATTATTTCGACTTCCAAAGGTGTTATGACTGAGCGCGCTGCACGTGCTGCTGGTCATGGCGGTGAAGTCATTGCGTACATTGTGTAAGAGGGTTAATCATGTCTAGAGTAGCCAAAAACCCGATTACAGTACCTTCAGGAATAGAAGTTAAGATTGCTGGTCAAAAGGCAATAGTTAAAGGTTCCAAAGGTACATTGAATCTTGATATCAGTGATGCAGTCACCGTAAGTGAGTCTGATAATGTGCTGACAATATTGCCGAATAACCAGGCTGACAAAAAAGCTTGGGCGATGGCGGGTACAACCCGTGCCTTGCTCAATAATATGGTTACTGGTGTTGGCACTGGTTTTCAGCGTAAATTGCAGCTTATTGGTGTTGGTTATCGTGCGCAGGCAAAGGGTAAGACGCTTAATCTGTCATTAGGCTTTTCCCACCCGGTTGATTATCCGGTTCCGGAAGGCATCACTATAGAAACACCAGCAGCCACTGAGATTGTTGTTTCAGGATGTTGCAAGCAACGTGTTGGGCAGGTTGCGGCTGAGATACGCGCATTTCGTCCGCCAGAACCTTATAAAGGTAAAGGCGTTCGATATTCTGATGAGATTGTGGTCCGTAAAGAGGCCAAAAAGAAATAAGGTATTATGACGATGGATAAAAAGACATCCCGTATACGACGCTCTCGACGTGCGCGTGCCAAGATTAAAGAGTTGGGTGTGCATCGTTTAAGCATTCACCGTACCCCACAACATATGTATGCGCAGGTTATCGCGCCCTGTGGATCAAAGGTTATTGCCAGCGCTTCTACTATCGATAAATCTGTAAAGGCTGAGCTTGAAGGTGCTAGCAGCAACGCGGCTGCAGCTGCCGTTGTCGGTAAAGTAATTGCTGAGCGTACAAAAGCAGCAGGAATAGAATCGGTCGCTTTTGATCGCTCAGGTTTTAAATATCACGGTCGGGTCAAGTCATTGGCTGATGCTGCCCGTGAAAACGGTCTTCAGTTCTAGGAGTTATAAGCATGGCGAATTACAACGCAAATTCAGAAGGCGATGAACTCATAGAAAAGCTTATCAATGTTAACCGCGTTGCTAAGGTTGTGAAGGGTGGTCGCCAGTTTGGCTTTTCAGCATTGACCGTGGTTGGTGATGGAGAGGGGCGAGTAGGTTTTGGCCAAGGTAAAGCTCGCGAAGTGCCTATTGCGATCCAAAAAGCAATGGAAAATGCACGCAAGAATATGTGTGATGTGAAGCTTGCCGGTAATACATTGCAATATTCGATCATGGCGCGACACGGTGCGGCTAAGGTTCATATGCAGCCTGCCTCAGAAGGTACCGGCATTATTGCTGGTGGTGCAATGCGTGCAGTATTTGAAGTTGTTGGCGTGCAAAACGTGCTTGCAAAATGTATTGGTTCCAACAACCCAGTCAACGTTGTTAGAGCAACCATCAGAGGGTTGTCAGAGATGACCAATGCTGAGAGCGTAGCTGCAAAACGCGGCAAGAAAGTTGAAGAGATTTTGGGGTAAGGCATGGCTACCAAAAAGAAAGCAATGATGCAGGTTACTCTGTTTCGCAGCATGAACGGCAGGCTGAAAAGTCATCAGGCATGTGTGCGTGGATTGGGTCTGCGAAGAATGCACCAAACCGTTGAGGTGGAGGATACGCCTTCAACTCGTGGAATGGTTAATCAGGTTTCCTATATGGTTAGGGTTGAGGAGGCGTAATGCGCTTGAATACACTAAAGCCTGCCGCTGGTACCAAACACCCTAGGAAGCGTGTTGGTCGTGGTATTGGTAGTGGACTAGGTAAAACATGTGGTCGTGGTCACAAGGGCCAGAAGTCGCGCTCAGGTGGTATGCCAAAAATCGGTTTTGAAGGTGGTCAGATGCCTTTGCAGCGTCGTCTGCCTAAAGTTGGTTTTGTATCACGTAAAGCAAAATATACAGCAGAGGTTCGCTTAAGTGAGCTTCAGTTAATAGAGGCAGATGTTGTCGATCTTGCCGCACTTCAAGCCGCAGATATTTTGGGCGACTCGATTAAGCGTGCAAAAGTCATACTCTCTGGAAAAATAGAGAAGTCTGTAACCGTACGTGGGCTGGGTGTTACAAAAGGCGCTCGAGCTGCAATTGAAGCAGCTGGCGGAAAAATCGAGGACTAAATGACCGATTTAGGATCATCAGCTGCTGGCGGTCTTGCCGGAGCAGGGCGTCTGACGGAGTTACGCCAGCGCATATTTTTTGTGTTAGGTGCGCTGCTGGTGTTTCGTATCGGAACCTTTGTTCCTGTGCCAGGCGTAAATCCGGTTGCACTTGCTGCACTGTTTGACCAACAGCAAGGCACTATTCTGGACATGTTTAACATGTTTTCAGGCGGTGCTTTGTCCCGTGCGAGTCTGTTTGCGCTAGGCATAATGCCTTATATCTCTGCATCCATCATCATGCAGCTGATGACCTCTGTTATGCCAAAACTTGAGCAGCTGAAAAAAGAGGGTGAGGCAGGTCGTCGTAAAATTACTCAGTACACACGCTATGGGACTGTCGTTCTGGCAAGTTTTCAGGCTGTTGGTATTGCGATGTCCTTGCAGTCTCAAACTGCAAACGGAATGCAAGTGGTTATACAAACTGGACCTGGCTTTGTGCTTACTGCTGCTGTTTCTTTGGTCACTGGCACCATGTTTTTGATGTGGCTTGGCGAACAGATTACTGAGCGCGGCATAGGCAATGGTATTTCGTTGATTATCTTTGCTGGTATTGTTGCAGGTCTTCCTTCTGCGGTTGGTGGAACTCTTGAACTTGCGCGCACAGGAGAGATGAATGCCATTACTATTCTTGTTCTCTTTCTGTTAGCTGTTGCTGTTACCGCTTTTGTCGTCTTTATTGAGCGCGGACAACGTAGAATCACAGTTAATTATGCAAAGCGCCAGCAAGGAAGAAAGATGTTTGCTGGGCAAACGAGTCATTTGCCGCTTAAGCTCAACATGGCGGGTGTTATTCCCCCTATTTTTGCTTCGAGTATCATCCTGTTTCCAGCAACTATGGGGCAATGGATTGGAACAAGTGAAGATATGCGCTGGGTGCAGGATATTGTTGCGAAATTGTCGCCGGGTGAGCCAATCTACGTAATCACTTATGCTGTTGCGATTATATTTTTCTGTTTCTTTTATACGGCATTGACGTTCAACTCTAAAGAAACAGCAGATAATCTGAAGAAATCTGGTGCTTTTGTTCCTGGAATTCGACCAGGAGCACAGACGGCAAAATATATTGACGGTGTGATGTCTCGCCTGACATTAGTAGGTGCTTTTTATATTACTGCTGTATGTTTGTTGCCAGAGTTTCTAATTGTCGCTTGGAATGTCCCATTCTATTTCGGTGGCACATCACTGCTGATCATTGTCGTAGTGGTTATGGATTTTATGGCGCAAGTACAGGCACATTTGATGTCGCATCAGTACGAAGGCCTTATGAAGAAAGCTAATTTAAAAGGTCGTAGCGGCGGCGGAATGCTGCGCTAAGACTGCAATTTATATTTTGGAGATTAAGCCATGAAAGTAAGGGCTTCAGTAAAGAAAATCTGCCGCAATTGCAAGATAGTTCGACGCAAAGGTGTTGTGCGAGTTATTTGCAAAGATGGCCGGCATAAGCAAAGACAGGGCTAGTTTTTAGCTTGCGTGTATTTTGCTGGCATTGAATTTAACTAAATGCCAAGCACGCAACACTGTCTTAAAGTCTAGTTATTAAGTCACATTTCGGTATAAATCCCAGGTTAATGTTTGCTTTGGTGGCTTGAAATGACTTTTATAATGAGATAAGATTCCGCTCTTCACCAAAGTGAAGTTAATAGTTTTAGGAGATATACCAGATGGCGCGTATTGCAGGCGTTAATGTTCCGGATCGTAAGCATACAGTTATTGCGCTGACCTCGATCTATGGTATTGGGCGTTCAACCGCTGCAGACATCTGTGCTGCAACCGGCATTGCACCCGATGCAAAAATTCAAGCTTTGACTGAAGATCAGGTTGATGCTTTACGCGCTGAAGTGGCCAAGCATCAGGTTGAAGGTGATTTGCGTCGTGATATTTCCATGAATATTAAGCGCCTTATGGATTTGGGTTGTTATCGTGGCATTCGGCACCGCCGTGGGCTTCCTCTACGAGGCCAGCAGACCCAGACTAATGCGCGCACACGTAAAGGTCCGCGCCGACCAATTCGCAAGTAATCTGTTGCCGGATTTCCGGTAATTCCGTAGCTAAGGAACAGAAACCCAATGGCAAAAGATAGCAGCAGTAAAAAGGTAAAAAAGAACATTGCTGATGGTGTGGCGCATATACATGCGTCATTTAATAACACCATCATCACTATTACAGATCGTCAAGGCAACGCACTTGCATGGGCAACTGCAGGCGGGTCTGGTTTCCGTGGTTCCCGTAAAAGTACACCATTTGCTGCGCAGGTAGCAGCCGATCGTGCAGGAAACATGGTAAAAGAGTTTGGCGTAAAAAACCTTGATGTTAGTGTTAATGGGCCAGGGCCAGGTCGTGAATCTGCAGTCCGGGCGCTGAATAATGCTGGATTTAAAATCACCAGCATTACAGATGTGACGCCTATTCCACATAACGGTTGTCGTCCACCTAAAAAGCGTCGCGTCTGATTCTGGAGTATCAAAATGGCAAGGTATATTGGTCCAAAATGTAAACTGAGTCGCCGCGAAGGCACTGATCTCTTTTTAAAGAGTCGTTCTCGTTCGCTTGATTCAAAATGTAACATGGAAAAAGTCCCTGGGCAGCAGACTGAGCGTCGCCGCCGTGTATCTGACTACGGCCTCCAGTTGCGTGAAAAGCAGAAGGTGCGTCGTTTATATGGCGTTATGGAAAAACAATTCCGTAACTACTATAAGAGCGCTGCACAGAGTAAAGGTGCTACAGGTGAGAATCTCCTGCAACTTTTAGAGAGTCGTCTGGACAATGTTGTTTACCGGATGGGATTCGGCAGCACTCGTTCTGAAGCTCGTCAATTAGTTAGCCACAAAGCCATTGAGGTTAATGGAAAATCGATCAATATTGCGTCTTACAGAGTTAATGCAGATGACGAGATCACTGTTCGAGAAAAGAGCCGAAAACAGCTAAGAATCCAAAGCGCATTAACGCTAGCTGAGCAGTATGGTTTTGCTGATTGGGTTGAGGTCGATACAAAGGCGATGAAGGGCGTTTTAAAGCGCATACCTGATCGTTCAGAATTGCCAGCCGAAATTAGCGAACAGCTGGTTGTCGAATTGTATTCCAAGTAAGAATATTTACTAGAGGATTATTCATGGCGGACTCCGTTACAGAATTTTTAAAGCCGCGCCTGGTAAATGTTCAGGCCATTAATGAGAGGCATGCGAAGGTTTCGCTTGAGCCACTGGAACGTGGATTTGGGCATACGCTAGGCAATGCGCTTCGCCGAATTCTACTCTCATCGATGCCCGGTAGCGCTGTTGTTGAAGTCGAAATTGAAGGTGTGCTTCATGAGTATTCAACCATAGATGGCGTTCAAGAAGACGTGCTTGATATTTTGCTAAATCTGAAAGAGTTAGCAATTACTATGCATGCCAGAGAAGAAGCGACGCTTACACTTAGAAAGAAAGGGCCAGGGGCAGTTTTGGCAAGCGACATTACGTTGGATCACGATGTCGAAATTGCTAATCCGGATCATGTCATTGCTAATCTCACCAAAGAAGGTGAATTGAATATGACACTACATGTGATACGTGGTCGAGGCTACCAGCCTGCAGCCACAAGACAGAATTTGTCTGGTGATGAGCGTCCTATTGGCAGATTGCAAATTGATGCTTCGTTTAGCCCGGTTAAACGTTTAGCCTATTCAGTTGAGGCGGCACGTGTTGCACAAAGAACTGATTTAGATCGTCTTGTTATTGACATGGAAACTAATGGGACTATTGACCCAGAAGAGTCTATTCGTCGTGCAGCAACAATTCTGCAAGATCAGCTTTCAGCCTTCGTCTTGCTGGATGAAACAACAATCAGTGAAGCTGATGCTCCTGTGGCAGAGGCCCAGATAGATCCTATTCTATTACGCCCTGTAGACGATTTGGAATTGACTGTACGGTC
>Ga0316187_10003702_pt1 | contig 13282 bp, 15 predicted proteins | sample CroRivburrow1_MG_FD_204927 | JGI IMG/M metagenome (GOLD analysis project Ga0316187, IMG submission 204927) | Coastal sediment microbial communities from Maine, United States - Cross River worm burrow 1 | ecosystem: Environmental > Aquatic > Marine > Coastal > Sediment | place: USA: Maine...
CCGCCGCCTGCACCAACATCGCGGCCGAGACGTCCACACCGCTGATTTCGCAGCCCGCTTCGAGGTAGGGAAGCAGGCCGGAACCGGTTCCGCAGCCGACGTCGAGCACTCGCCACCCGGGTTGTGGCGGCAACACCTGGAGAGCTGCACTACGCACCCCGGATTGCATCGGTTCAACGAACCGGTCGTAGAAGTTGGCGATCCGTCGGTAGGGATCGGGTTGGGACATCGTGCCGAGCCTACAGCCCGAATAAGTTGGGAACGAGCAGCACAGAGTTACTGGAGCGATCCGATCTCGAGCCGAAAGGCTTCGACCGGTTCTCGGTTCTTAAGCTCGAACGACTGCTCATTCCGAGCAACGATACCCCTGCCGTGGTGCCTCTATCGATGGTGGGGTCGAACCGGTCGGGGACCGGGCCAGTCGGCAACTGAGATACTCGGCGGCTGAGCTAGCCGGCGCTGAGGGCGTCGCGCAGAACCGACACTCGTTCGGGCACGACCGTGAACCAGGCCCACTTGCCGCGTTGCGTACGCTCGACCAGGCCGGCGTCCGTGAGAATTGACAGGTGGTGGCTGATCGTGGGCTGGCTACGGCCAATGGGTTCGACCAGGTCGCAGGTGCACATGCCGCCGTCGGCGCCCGCGATCAGGCTGAGCAACCGCAGCCGGATCGGGTCTGCGAGTACTTTGAACGCGGCAGCCAGTTCGGCGGCTTCCTCGGTGCCGAGGACCTCGTCCATAAAGGGGGCGCAGCACTGTTGAATGGGGCGAGTTTCCACGAGAGAAGGGTAGTCCGTCTCGACACAACGTATTGACAAGCTTCGATGCGAGGAGATAACATATCGACAGGTTTCAATACGAAGATGTCACCTACGAGGAGATGGCCCATGACTCAATCCGCCGACGCCGGAGTACGTGAGGAAGTCAGAAAGCGCTACGCGGCAGCCGCACTGAGCGTGACTGACAGCTGCTGCAGTGACAGCGTCGACGCGAGTTGCTGCGGCGACAGCAGTGTTGAGAACGCCGGCTTTGGCTCGCTGCTCTATTCGCAGGACGAGCTGTCCGAGATTCCGACCGAAGCCGGCTTGGCGAGCCTGGGTTGTGGCAACCCGACGATGGTTGCCGAGCTGGCTCCGGGAGAGACGGTGCTCGACCTGGGCTCGGGCGGCGGCATCGATGTGCTGCTTTCGGCTAAACGGGTAGGTCCCACAGGAAAGGCCTACGGCGTCGATATGACCGACGAGATGCTTGACCTGGCCCGCAAGAACCAGGCGGAGGCGGGCATCGAGAACGTCGAGTTTCTGCGCGGCTACATCGAAGATGTTCCGCTTCCCAATGACACGGTCGATGTGATCATCTCCAACTGTGTGATCAACCTTTCGGCCGACAAGCCCGCGGTGTTCGCCGAGATGCATCGCCTACTTCGCCCCGGAGGGCGGATCGGCATTTCCGATGTCGTCTCTGAAGACCGACTCACGCCTGCCGAGCGGGCCGAGCGCGGCAGCTATGTGGGCTGTATCGCCGGCGCGCTGTCGATCTCCGAGTACACCGCAGGCCTCGCCGCAGTTGGTTTCGAGGAGGTGGAGGTTGTACCGACGCATGAGGTGGGCGACGGTATGCACTCGGCGATTGTTCGGGCGGTTAAGACGAGCAGCTGAGGGCGCGCCGCCCGAACCGAGGACGTGCAACGGACCCGCGGATTGGCCGCGGGTCCGTCGACGTTTGGCGTCTTTGCTAGAGGCCCCTTTCGACCTTGTAGCTGGTCTCGACGTTGCCCAGCTTGTTGCCTTCTGAGTCGTATTCGGTGTAGGTGACCTTGATCTCCTCGAAGTTGTTCGCAATGACAACCGTGGGAGGAGTTCCGTCGGCAGGTCCGCCGACCATGTATGAGTCACATCCGACGTTCTTCATTTCGTACTTGAGATAGGTGGCGCGAGCTCCTCCGAAGTTGGCTGTCAGTTCGACTTCCAGTTTGGGGATGATCTCGCCCAGCAGACACTTCTCGAGCAGCTTGGGTGACGCCTTCTCGTAGTCGAAAGTCATGACGAACGGGTCGATGACGGGGGTGCCGCGTCGACGGGATTGCCCGGTGGCACCACCGCCCGGCTTCGTCATTCCCCACTCGTATGAAAGGATGTCGACCCACTTGTCGTGGTTGGCATCTCTTGACTCGCCATCGATGCCGTCGTATTTGGCGAACCAGCCACCGGCGTAGCCGAGTGGCGGCTGATCCGGGTTGTTACCGATCTGTGCCAGGAACGCGGGCGCGGGCGCGAGCGCTTCCGGTCCGGCAGCCGCATCGGCGCGGTCCTCATTGACCGACCACAGGGCTACGCCCAAGAGCGCCAGCACCATTCCGATCGCGATACCGCGACGCGTCGCCGTTGTAGTTGTCTCCACGTTGGTCCTCCTCTGATGCCTCGGTTGTAGCGAACACCTGTAGCGCGGCGGCATCACTCGAGGTCATCGGCCGACAGTCCGAACGGCCTTAGAAAAGCCGGGCGGAACCATCTACGAATACCGGGCGCCTTAAGATGCCCCGATGCCGCTATACATGGACGTCCACCCCGGTCTTGGTGATGCCACCGCTGAGGACGTGGCAGACGCGCACCGCCACGATCTGTCGATCCAGGACGAGTACGGGGTTCGTTTCCTGAGTTACTGGTTCAGCGACCCGGAGGGAAAAGCCTTCTGCTTGGTTGAATCACCGGATGTTGAATCGTTGAAGGCCTGCCACAAAGCGGCTCACGGGTTGATGCCGCACGATGTGGTCGAGGTCGGCGCTCCCACCTTGGCTCAATTCATGGGCAATACGGAGCAGGATGACAACGATCGTGTCACCGTAGACGGGCACGCCGATACGGCGCTGCGGGCGATCATGTTCACCGACATTGAGGGCTCCACCGCAGTCAGCACGAGCCAGGGCGACAAGACCGCAATGGCGCTGGTTCATCGCCACGATGCGATCGTCGACGAAGCATTGGAGCGTTTCGGTGGTCACAAGGTCAAGCACACCGGCGACGGGGTGTTCGCCAGTTTCACCTCCGCAATGAGGGCCGTCGACGCAACGATCGCCATCCAACGGGCCAGCGCGAAGAGCGCTGGGGAAGGCCCGGCTCTGACTGTCAAGATCGGTCTTACTGTCGGCGAACCGGTCGAGGACAGTGCCGACCTCTTCGGCGCCTCAGTGAACTTGGCTGCCCGGATCTGCGCCCATGCGGCGGGTGGGCAAACGCTCGCATCGGGCACGGTCCACGACCTGGCCATCGGGAAGAACATCCACTTCACGGCCGTCGGCGCGATCGGGCTCAAGGGGTTTCCCGACCCTGTGCCGCTCTTCGAGATCGGCTGGGCTGACACTGCCGAGGCGCTAGACCTCTAGGCATACCTCACGATCGCCGGTCGGGATCGTTGTCATCTCCGTGACGGCGTCTATCCAATGGCAGCCCCGATTGCCATTCCGACACCGGCGCCGATCCCAATCCATGCCGGGTTGTCGGCGCCGCCGAAGAGAGCCGTTCCGATTCCGGCGCCGGCCGCGAGGCCAATACCGATCACAGATTGCAGCCTTGGCTGAGCCTGTTCGTCCTTGGAGGGCAGACTACGCGATGCTGCGAAATCGGTCGGCGAACGCCTCGACCACGGGCCGCACAAGCCATCGCTAGGCTCCGCGGCATGAGCACCAAGCACACTGTCGACCGTGGTCGCCTGGCTGATCTGTTCCGTCGCGAGCAGCGGACCTTCGCCGAAGCCAATCCCGAATCGAAGCGACTTTCCGAGGAAGCTACCCGCTCGCTGGTTGGCGGCGTCCCGATGAACTGGATGAGTCGCTGGCCGGGCCCTTTCCCACTGTTTGGTACTAGCGCTCGAGGTTCCCGAATCACCGATGCCGACGGTCACGAGTACATCGACCTGTGCCTGGGCGACACCGGAGCCATGCCCGGCCATGCACCGGGGGCCACCGTCAAGACCATCGGTGATGTTGCAGCAACCGGCCTCACGACGATGTTGCCATCTGAGGATTCCATTGCCGTCGGAGACGAGTTGCATCGGCGTTTCGGCTTGCCGGCGTGGCAGTTTGCTCTGACCGCCACAGACGCCAACCGGTTCGCCATCCGACTGGCCCGGTGGTTGACCGGCCGCCCCAAGATCCTCGTCTTCAACTGGTGCTATCACGGCACGGTCGATGAGTCCTTTGCCATATTGGACGGCGACCGGGTGGTCAGCCGCCCCGGCAACGTCGGCCCGCCAGTCGATCCGGCCGAGACAACGCGCGTCGTCGAGTTCAACGATGTTGCCGGATTGCGAGAGGCGCTGGCTCACCGCGACGTGGCCGCCGTCCTCGCAGAGCCGGCGCTGACCAACATCGGCATCGTCCTCCCCGAGCCCGGTTTTCACGAAGCACTTCGGGAGCTGACTCGCAGCGCCGACACGCTGTTGATCATCGACGAGACCCACACGATCTGTGCCGGTCCCGGCGGTTACACGGCGGCCCATGGGCTCGATCCGGACCTCCTCACGATCGGCAAGTCGATCGCGGGCGGGGTCCCCGCCGCGGCCTTTGGCATGACGACCGAACTGGCGGAGCGGGCCGCCTCGGTGCTTGATGCCTCCGAGGGGGACGAGTCCGGCGTGGGCGGCACTCTCGCAGGCAATCCATTCTCGGCAGCGGCAATGCGAGCCACTCTCGAGAACTGCCTGCGCCCCGAGGACTTCGCGCTGACGATCCCGCTAGCCAGCCGATGGGCCACCGGAGTGCAGGCGGTGATTGACGAGTTCGAGGTCCCCTGGAGCGTGCAGCAGCTCGGATCGCGTGCTGAGTACTGGTTCTCACCTCCGCCTCGTACCGGGGGAGAGGCGGCGGCGTTCGCTGATGAGGACCTCGACGCCTTCTTCCATCTGTACGCCCTCAACCGTGGAATTCTGCTCACGCCGTTCCACAACATGGCTCTCATGGCGCCCAGCACCACCGAGGCCGATGTTGATCGCCACAGCGAGGTATTTCGCGACACGGCAATCGAGGTGCTCGGACGATGAGCGGTGATCCAACAGCCGGCGTCGCCATCGTCACCGGGGCGGGGAGCGCCGACGGCATCGGGTTCGCCTGCGCCCGCGATCTGGCGGCAGCGGGGCATCCCGTGGCCATCTGTTCGACAACCGACCGGATCCATGAGCGCGCTGAGGAGTTGCGGGCCGCCGGAGCGACCGCCTGGTCGGCGGTGATCGACCTGATGGACACGGCCGCTGCTGAGCGGTTCGCGGCCGACGCTGCTCGGGAGCTGGGGGACATTTCGGTCCTGGTGAACAACGCCGGGATGGTTACCATCGGCGGGGAGGGTGAAGATGGCTCCGCCGCCGAGACCTCCGATGAGGTTTGGTCGAACGGCATGAATCGCAATCTGACGACGGCCTTCGTGATGACGCGTGCAGTCTTGCCGGGTATGGAGCAGCGGGGCTACGGACGAATCGTCAATGTCAGCTCGATCACGGGCCCGGTGATGGCCATACGCGGCGATGTGGTCTATGGCGCCGCCAAGGCGGGGATGGTGGGGCTCACTCGTTCGACAGCTCTCGACTCGGCTCGGCACGGCGTGACCGTGAACGCCGTCGCACCGGGGTGGATTGCCACTCCGTCATCGAGCCTCGACGAGATCGAGGAGGGCAATGTCAGCCCGGTCGGTCGGCCCGGCACGGCTGACGAAGTCGCCGCGCTCGTGGCCTTCCTGTGCTCGCCGGCCGCTTCCTACATCACCGGGCAGGTGCTCGTTGTCGACGGCGGCAACTCCATCGCGGAGCAGCGTCGATAGTCCTCGTCGCGCTGAGTTGTGGTGGCGGGCGAGATCCCAGACGTCGGCGAGGGACCGCAGGACTCTGGCTCGGAGCGGCATGTCGGGATTCTCTCACGGTCCGATCGAGCGCAAGAGAGGGCTACACAGCGATGGTGGCGAAACCCGTCCAGTGAGAGCCGCTGGCGATCCGATACCTTTAGAAGACCCGCCCTTGGGCGAAGCCGAGCGTCTTGCGACAGTGTGGACAGAAATAGACGAGGGTCCGGCCTTCGCCGAGCGGGAATCCCTTGCCGATCCGGTATATCTCTGCCAGGCCTTGTTCACAGTGAGGGCAGATCGGCGTCAGGTCTGGTCGATCCACCAGCGTGAAGGGGGCTGCCGTGGCCTTGGCCATTGGACTCCTTTCCACACACCCAGCATCGGACGTTCCGTCGTCCGGCGGTAGAGGCCTTGGCCTCTCGGGGTCGAGCACGTCTGTGGAGCGTCGAGAAGCCGCCCGCCCAGCCGACGGTACCCGTAGCTCACTAGCCGAGGAAAGACGTGCCGTGCGACCGCTGCTAGAAGTTGAGGTCGACCTGAAGGTGCCGCCGCGGACGGGGCGCGCCCGGCCCGGTGTCGATGAAGGTGGCGACGGCCGCATGAGCGACTATGCCAAGCGGATGAAGCGCCGATTCGAGATTCCGGTGCTGATTGCAGCGCTGGCGGTCGTCCCGGTGATCGTCATCGAGGAGCAGTCGACAAGCGTTACCGCGATGAGTGTGGCGTTCGTCATCAACTGGGTGATCTGGGTGGGTGTTCCTCTTCGAATACCTGGTGATGTTGCGGATCGTCGACAACCGTCGCGCTCATTCCCGCAAAGCATGGCTCGATATCGTCGTCATCGTCTTCTCGTTCCCGGCGCTGCCGGCGTTGCTGGCCTCAGCACGCTTGCTCCGGTTCGTGCGCCTCGGGCCGGCGCTGCAGGTCCTCCGGCTGCTACGGATCGCCGCGGTGCTGGCCCGGGCCGGTACCGCTATCCGCGGTGTATTCAACAAGGGCGGCCCCGGCTATCTGGCGGCGATCACAGTGCTTCTGGCACTGGGATTTGGGTCCGTTATAGCCGGCACCGAACCCGAAGTGTCTACCCCGGTCGACGGCATTTGGTGGGCCTTTGTGACCGTCACCACGGTTGGATACGGAGACATTGCTCCGACGACCTCAGTCGGGCGAATGGTCGCTGTCGGGCTGATGCTGGTCGGCGTTGGGTTTGTCGCTGTGCTCACCGCGGCGGTGGCGGCGCATTTCGTCGAAGTCGATGAGGCCGTCCTCGGAGCGGAAGTTGCGCGCCTCCAGCCCGCTTCGATGAACTCGAGGACCTGCTGCGGGCCCGGCAATAACGAGTCCCAGAGACGTCGTCCCTGCGATCAGGGTTGATTTAGTGGTGGGCCCTCGCCGGAACGCGGGCCCATCATGTCAGGGCCTATTCGGCTACTCGCCGAGCTTGATTTCCGTCTCGACGGTGCCCTTGAGGCCGCCCTCATCGTCGTATTCGGCGTAGGTGACCTTGATCTCCTCGAAGTCGTTGGCGATCACTACGGTGGGGGGGTTCCCGTCGGCAGATCCACCGACACCGTACGTTGTGCACAGGACGTTCTTCATCTCGTACTTGAGATACGTGGCGCGAGCACCAGCGAAACCAGCCGTCAACTCAATCTCGAGTGTCGGGATGACCTCGCCCTTGTAGCACTTGTCCAGGAGCTTCGTAGCTGCCTTCTCGTACTCGAACTCGATCACCAGGTCGTGGACGACGGCGGCGCCGCGCCGCCGCGAGTCGCCAATTGTCGTGTTGGGCTTTTCTACACCCCACTCGTACCTGAAGATATCGATCCACTTGTCGTGGTTCTCATCGTTGGACTCGCCGTCGACACCGTCATACTTGGCGAACCAGCCGCCCACTATCTCCGAGGGCAGTACATCGTCGGCCTGATAGAACAGGGCCGCGGCGGGCACTGCCCCGGGCGCCGCTGCGTCCGCTTGATCTTCAGCTGTCGACCAGAGCGCCACGGCCACCATGGCCAGCACCAACCCGACGGCGATCCCGCGTCGAGTTGCCGATGCAGTCGTCTCCACGTCGCACCTCCTTTGCTCAGTGTTGCTGTCGCACCGTCATCAAAAACACTACGCGGCGTGACGGCTGCCGGTTGTGCCCTATTTGGCGACGCGGGCCGCATTGGTGGAGTAGCTTCCTGGCAGCCGAAGGGAGGCTGCGATGCGACGTCGCCTGCGCGAGCTGGGAATAGCCATAGGCGACCTGCCGGCCGGCCCGAACAACGCCATAACCGACGTCCCCGACGTCCACGTCGGCCACGCCACGATCATTCGCGACCAGCCGGTAGTAGTGCGCAGCGGCGTCACGATGATCGTTCCGCGGGCGGGGGACATCTGGACCGACTTCGCGTTCGCCGCCTGGCACAACTTCAGCGGCAACGGTGAGATGACCGGGTTGCCGTGGATAGAGGAGTCGGGGCTGCTCGGCTCTCCGATCGGGATTACCAACACCCACCAGGTGGGTCTGGTGCGGGATCTTCTCGTCAAGGAGGCCGTCGACCTCGGTGTCGATGAGGCGTTCCACCTTCCCGTTGTGGCCGAGACGTACGACGGATGGCTCAGTACGATCGAGTCATTCCCGGTCTGTGAAGACGACGCTCGGTCCGCCCTGCGAGATGCCGCGCCGGGCCCGGTGGCGGAAGGCTGTGTCGGCGGGGGCACTGGGATGATCTGCCATGAGTTCAAGGGTGGCATCGGCACCGCCTCCCGCCTGACGGAAACGCCATCTGGGACCTACACAGTCGGGGTCATCGTTCAGGCCAACTACGGCTCTCGCCGTGATCTCCGCATCGACGGGGTCCCCGTGGGCCGGCTCATCGGCTACGACGAGGTCCCGTCGGCGGGTCTCGACCTGTCGGCAGACGGGTCGATAATTGTTGTGGTGGCGACCGACGCCCCACTACTTCCTGTTCAGTGTCACCGACTCGCCAAGCGGGCGGCCGTCGGGCTGGGTCGGGTGGGCGGATACGGGCACAACGGAAGCGGCGACATCTTTCTCGCCTTCGCCACTGGCAACCACATTGCGGCACGGCCGGCCGGCAACCACGCCCTCGAAATGGTGCCAAGCGACCACATGGATCCGCTGTTCCACGGCGTCGCGGAGGCCACTGAAGAGGCGATCCTGAACGCACTGTGTGCTGCCGAGACGACCGTGGGACGCGATGGCCGCGTAGCCACGGCGCTTCCACTCGACAAGGTCCGGGAACTGGTAGTGGGTTCCTAGCCGACGGGCACGTCGGGCAAGTCCGATCCGTCAAGCCATTCTCGGATCGCGAGTGTCGCCTCGACATCGCCGCGGTTGTAGTCCAGTAGCCATTGCCGAGCCTCGGTTTGCTCGGGATGGTCGGGATCGGTCGCCCGGGCGTGGTAGAGCATCGACACGCCGCCACCCGGGTCGTCCACCTCCCACTCGAAGCCGGCGAGCGGGGCGATCTTCTTCAATCCCGTCGATCCGCCTGTCGTCCACCCGGCTCGGAACACCTGCAGCATGTCGACCCAATCCGGGGATTCGATGAAGGCCTTCACCTCGGCCGCCAGATCCGCATCTGCCGCGGTGATGCGGAGCATCTGCGTGTTCTCGGCATTCTCATGCCAGCAATAGGCCTTGACGGTGTGGCCCGCCGCGGCAGCTCGTCGCCGGACGTCCGTGAGCCAGTTCCAAAAATCGGTGAACACTTGCTGTTCGACTTCTGGCGTGATGGGATCCCAGCTGATGAACGCGCGATAGCCGTTGTCGACGAGACCGGTGGCCGCCCGATCAGTAACGTCCACGCCCCACTGGTAGGCGCCGTCGTTGGTGTTCTCCATGTCGACGTCGATCTCGATGTCGGCCCGCGGCACATCGACGAGCCCGCCGGGAAGCCGGTACACCGGATCGGGGCCGGTGGCGGCGCGGGCGTTGATGATGGCAGCGGCCGCCCAACGATCGAGGCGTGCGGTCTGCGCGTCGATGCACTCGACAACATCTTCGGCCGTGCGCATGCCGGCACTGCTGAGGGCCTCGATCTGTTTCGTGGCCTTGGGCCGCAGCTGTTCCACAGGGGTCTTCGAATCGGCCGCGATAGCGTCATCGAGCCAACGGCTCGCGTCCACACCGGCTGCCAGCAAGTGGGCGGTTCGGACGTCGAGGGCGGCGACCCCGGCTCGATCGGCGATGCCGATGTTGCGTAGGGCCCGCCACTGCCGATACGAAACGCCGGGCAGCAGAGAAGCGTCCCCGGTGCCGGCGAGCAGCGATTGGCTGCAGACGTCGAGCCAGGGGCAGATTGTGCAGTCAGGACACAACACCGGCTCGACGATCAGCCCAACATCGGGGTTCGCGATATGGTCATGGGCGACCGCGGCGATGTCGCGCCGAAAGTCGAATTCGAAGTCGTACACCTCCATCGTTGTGCGCTTCTTCTGCTTCCTGCCGCCAGATTTGGCCGGGGTCGTCCACAGAGGCTCATCGAGGCGATACCAGACCACCCGGCCCTCTTTTCCGATGATTCCGCCCAGTTCGTCGGTCGCGGAATGTCCGGCACCTTGGAGCATCCGGCGGTAGTGAGCGAGCTGGAGAGCATCGCCCTTGTGGCGCCGCCGCTGCCAGACCGGATCCTCAGTGGCGGCCGCGGGATGAGGATCGGGGAGTTCGGAGATGAACGAAGCGGGTCCCTTGTCGAAAGCGTCGAGGGTCATATGGTGTTTGATGTCGACCGGCACGTAGCCATCGCCGTGCCACACCAGCATGTCGGGCTTGCCGCTGCGCTTTTCCTCGAAATCGGGTGAAAGATTGGCCCCGACTATCACCGGCGCGCGGGCGGCGATAGCGGCGGCAGTGGCAGCCCGGCGCTCATCGGCGCCGAAGTCGACTTCGTCGACGAAGACCCAGCCGGGATCGGCCACGGTGCGGAGTTGGGCGACGATCGCGGCCTCGAATTCGTTTCCCTGGTCTATCCGCAATTGGGTGTCCGCCGCCATTGGAACTTGCTCGCCTGGCTGGAGCACATCGAGCTGGGTCCGAACCGGGCAGTGTTTCGCCGCATAGGAACCAAGAGGAGCGACAGCGGAGTAGTCGTGGCGCGGTGGCATGGTTGCCAGCGTAGGGGAGGGGTGTGACACGTCGTCCTCAATCCTCGTTGCCTTCGCGCCGATAGCGACGGGATGAGGCTGCCGGCATCCCTGTGCATTGCGGTCCTGCTGCTTGGCGCGTGCGGGGGGATATCTGCCGAGTCGAATACCGAACTCGCCCCGGCTCCGAACCCCACATCCGACACTGCTGCCATCCCTGATCCGACCGTCCCGGTAACCTCGACAGTGGTCGATACAACGGTGCCGCCGACCACTTCTTCAACGACCCTGTCGCCCGGACCCGCGACACCCGCGGACGTTGATCTCGTTTCCTACATCGAGGTGATAGAGCATCTGCTGGTGGGGACGACATATGAGGGAATGGCACTCGAGGCGCCCCACGTGTTCCTGGCGACCGGCGCTATGTTCTGCGACCAGCTCGACGCAGGCACCTCATCGGACCGGGTTCTTTACGACTACATCGAAACGTTGACCGGCGGTCCGGCAGAGGAGGCCTCCGATGAAGCCCTCACAATGGCTGGCGCCGTGCTCGGGTCGGGACTAGCCACTATGTGTCCTCACCATATCGCCACTATCGGGATTACAGAATGAGCACCCGAAATGCCGATGTAATTGGGGAAGTCACTGATAGGACCCCAATGCGGCATCGGCGCATCATCACACTGATTCTGGCCGGAGCACTGGCCGGAGCCTCGGCTGTGCCGGCTCTCGCCCAGAGCGAAGACAAGCCGACCGGCCTCGAACGAGCGCGCCAGGCTGCGGCGCAGGCCCTCGAACTGGCGGCCGGTGGCGGCGATGCAGCACTTCCAGTCGTGCCCCCAGCGGTCCCGCCGGGCCAGGCTAAAGACAAGCCAGGCAAGGGCCCGGGTGACAACGACAACGCGAAGGGCAATGCAGACAACGGCAACCCTCACAACGACGACGCTGAGAGGGTGACCGGACGAACTCGGGCCGCCGCTGCGATTGCCGCTGCGCTTGCCAGGGGTAACGGCAAGGGCAATGGCTTCGGACGGGGCCATGCTCTCGAAGTGATCGAACTGCTGCTCGATGACAAGACGCCGGCCGCACTCGAAACTGACGAGAATCACGGCGCCATAGTGAGCGCGATGGTCAAGGCCTACAACGAACTCAAGGCCCAGGAGCGTGCCGCGGGCTAGCGGTCTTGTGTCGTCCGTCTACTTCGTTCCCGCCATGGGCGCTGCTTCGACCGCGCGGCCCATCACATGCCACACGTCCATGGCTCCCTTACCTTTCACCGCGACCTTGCCTCGCGGTTCACACACAAAGTCATCCTTGATGAGCTCGTAGGTAGATCTCGTGATCTGGATCGTGCCCTCCTCGCCATGCGATTCCATCCGGCTGGCGGTGTTGACAGCATCACCCCAGAGGTCGTAGATGAATTTGCGGGTGCCTATGACCCCGGCCACCATCGGTCCGGAGTGGATGCTGATGCGGAACCGGAGTCGGTGGCCGTGGAAGTCGTGGGAATCGACGTGGTCGCGGACTCGAAGCGCCATTTCGGTGACGATGTTGGCGTGGTCGGGGCGCCGGTCGGGAACGCCAGAAGCGGCCATGTAGCAGTCGCCGATCGTTTTGAATCGTCTCGATTCCAAGTTCGTCGGCTACCTCGTCGAAGTAGGTGAAAACATCGTTGAGGAGTTCGACCAGGTCGGTGGGTGACATCCTGGCCGACATAGGCGTGAAGTCCACCACGTCGGCGAACAGCACGCTGGCACCCTCGTAGTGCTCGGCGATGGTCTGCGGTGATCGCTTGAGCGCGTCGGCGATGGAGGGGGGGAAGGATGTTGAGCAGCAGGACCTCGCTGGTCTCTTGCGCCGCTTCGCGTTGGCTCGTGAAGTACTGCAACAGCGCAAAGGCGATGGTTGAAACGGCACTGATGTTCATTGCCAGAAACAGCACCACCGTGAAATTGGGTAGCCCGGCTCGATCGGAGACGACGGGTTCGAGCAAGAAGGAAGCAGCCATGATCGTCAGAAAGCCCAAGAACCACAGTCGGGCTTCCCGGTAGCCGGCGAAGACGAGAGCCCCTAGCGGGCAGGTCAGCGACCACAACACGACGCCGCTCGACCCAGCAAGCCCGCCGAGGGCCAGTGCCAGGGCGAACGGCAGCAGCAGCGTCAACCCGAGTTGGCTGCTGCGGAACAGTTGGTAGCGGCGGAGCCGGGCGAACGTCGCCACGCTTGTGGTCGACAGAACGGCGTAGGACAGTGGGATGGACGCCGCCAGCGGACGATCCAACGCCAGCTAGATCACCCCCCAGACGGCGGCGGCCAGGCCGATCATCGCAGAGGAGGCGACGAGCAGCGTCTTGTGG
>Ga0316187_10003703_pt1 | contig 13279 bp, 8 predicted proteins | sample CroRivburrow1_MG_FD_204927 | JGI IMG/M metagenome (GOLD analysis project Ga0316187, IMG submission 204927) | Coastal sediment microbial communities from Maine, United States - Cross River worm burrow 1 | ecosystem: Environmental > Aquatic > Marine > Coastal > Sediment | place: USA: Maine...
CCCCCGCATTTCCAGTTCGCGCAACTGGGGCAGCGCATCCTGGTAGCTGTAACTGTGGTGATCCAGCAGCGAACCATCGAGGTCGGTGAAAACCAGGTAGCGGGTAGCCTCGGCGCTATTCATTGCCAGGGCTCTGACAATAACGATGACGGGTTACCTGGCGCGCCTCATCCAGCTGGTAGAAATCGTGTACCCGCAAAGGTAACTGCGCCAGACAGTGCCGCGTTATGCGCTCATAAAACTGGATAAAACGCGCCACCTGGGAAGCATTCATGATGCCATCCCCCCGGCTATGCTCTGCCAGTTTCTGCTCCTGTTCCAGGCGCCAGCGGTAGACGCAGTCAAAGGAAGGCGCGCCCAGCATGACCCATTGATCCACGAGTTGGTACAATGGCTCGAATTCCCGCGACAAGACCTCATTCACATAATGTCGCCACTCGCCCCGGGGATCTTCCCGGGCCTCCAGGGCATTGACTGGCGCTGCCAGTTCCGCCTCGGTTTGCGCCCGCGCACCCAGGCACCACCCCTCCAACAACACGATATCCACACCCTCTGTAACCTCATCCCAGGCCGCACGCGGCACGCGGTCGTCCGCCGACTTGTCGAACCGGGGGACCTCCAGGGTGCCGGGCTCTGCTGCCAGCAGCGTGGCCAGGGTCTGTCGCAGTAACATCATGTCGTGTGTACCCGGGACCCCACGGGTAGCCAGCAACGGATGGATCCGGGCAGCGAGATCCTCGCGCTCGGCACGGGTCAGGTAGAAATCATCCAGGGACAGGGATAGCGCACGCAGGCCAGCGTGTTCTTCCACAAAGCAGCGCAGGTAGTCACAGACGGTGGTCTTGCCGGAGCCCTGGGAGCCATTGAGGGCGACCAGCACGGGGCGCGCCGCACTATTTTGGTGCGCAGCGAGACGCTCTGCCAGTGGCATGAACCATTGCTGTGCATAAGACAGGTAGGATTCCGGCAGGCGATGCCGCCGCAGAAAAGCCTGCTGCCAGTGTGGCGACCCCATTACTAGTGATATCTCCTGCAAATCCGATCCCGGAAGAAATTGTCACCAATGGACAGAGCAGAAAACGTGCCAATCGCCCCCAGCGTAACGATTGCAATCCTATCCGTTACATCACCAACTTGCGAATATCACCCAGCAACGCCAGTAACCGGGCAAAAAAGCGTCCTCCGTCTCCACCATTGATGACCCGGTGGTCATAAGACAGTGCGAGGGGTAACATTTTACGCGGCACGAAGGCTTGCCCATCCCATACCTGGCGCATTGAGGCCCGGGACACACCCAGAATGCCCACTTCCGGTGCATTGACGATGGGGGTAAAACCATTGCCGCCGATATTGCCCAGGCTGGAAATGGTAAAGCAGCCGCCCTGCATCTCTCCCGGGGTCAGCTTGCGCTCGCGCGCCTTCGCAGAAAGGTTCAGCACCTCCTCAGCCAATTGCCATATGGTTTTCTGGTCTACATCCCGGATCACCGGCACGACCAGCCCGGCGGGCGTATCCACCGCCATACCGATATGCAGGTATTTCTTGTACACCAGCTGTTCCCCTGCGGCGGCCAGTGAAGTGCAGAATTTGGGGTTATCGCGCAGGGCCACCGCGCAGGCCTTCAACAGGAACGGCATGGGGGTAAGCCGGGTACCGCGCTGCTCCGCCTCTGCCTTGAGTGACGCGCGGAACGCCTCCAGTTCGGTGATATCGGCCTCGTCAAACTGGGTAACGTGGGGCACGTTGAGCCAGCTGCGCTGCATATTGGCTGCCGTGAGTTTATCCAGCTTGCTGCGCTCGGTGACCTCTACTTCGCCGAAGGCGGAGAAATCCACCTCGGGAATCTGTGGCAGTGCACCGCCCTGTGCCGCTCCGGCAGTAGACTGCCCACGCAAGGACTGCTGCACGAATTGCTGCAGATCTTCCTTCAACACCCTGCCGCGGGGTCCAGAGCCAGTCACTCGACCCAGATCCACACCAAATTCCCTGGCCAGTTTGCGCACCGCCGGCCCGGCATAAACGCCGGCGGCGGAGTCTGTGTCGGCTGGACTTGCGGGAGCGGCAACCGCGGCCTGGGTTGTCGGCGGCGCAGCAGCTGCCTGCGCAGGCGCAGGTATCTCTGCGGGCGCGGCTGCGGATGCTGGCTCAGTGGCCGGTGCAGGCGTGGCTGCGGCAGGCGCCGCGCCACGCATTACTAACAGATCATCACCCTGCCGGACGCTATCACCCTCACTGACCAGCAACTTGAGGACTTCTCCCGCTGCGGGTGCAGGGACCTCCATCGAGGCCTTGTCCGATTCCAGCACCACCAGCGAATCGCCCTCTGCCACGCTGTCGCCCGGTTGCACACAAATCTCTATCAGCTCCACCGCCTCATCCGTGCCTATATCCGGCACGGTAACGGTCTGCTCTGCACTGGTCGCCGCGGCAGCTTGGGGCTCAGCCGGGGGGGCTTCCTGCTGCCGCGCCTCTGTCTGGGGCTGCTCCTGGGGTTGTGCCGGCATGTCGGGCTCCGATGAGGCAGCGGGCTCCTCCTCGCCGGCAGTTTCAATAATTGCGATAGGCGCGCCTTCTGCCAGTTGCTGCCCCTCGCCCACCAATAATTCCACCAGTGTTCCCGCCACACTGGAGGGTATCTCCATGGACGCCTTGTCCGACTCCAGCACGATGAGACTCTGGTCCAGCGCTATTTCATCACCCACCGCTACCAGCAGTTCGATCACCTCAGCGCCTTCGGCGCCACCAATATCCGGTACAGTTACCTGTTCTTTGGCCACGTCTATTTCCTTATTTTTAAACCGTTAACGGGTCGACTTTATCCGGGTCTATACCCAGCGCCGCAACCGCCGCACTCACCCGGGCAATCTCAATGCTGCCCTCCTGGGCCAGTGCGGTGAGCGCCGCCAGCACGACGAACTCACGGCTGACCTCGAAAAACTCCCGCAGCTTGCCCCGCGTATCCGAACGACCATAGCCATCAGTACCCAACACCATAAAATTCCCGGGAATAAACTCCCGAATCTGGTCCGTGTAGGCCTTCACATAATCGGTGGCCGCCACACAGGGCCCGGTTTCACCCTGCAACAGCCCGGTAACATAGGGCACGCGTGGCGTTTCGCCGGGGTGCAGCATATTCCAACGCTGCGCGGCCTTGCCATCGCGCTGCAGCTCATTGATGCTGGTAAGACTCCAGATATCGGCTGCCACACCATAATCATTTTCCAGGATGGATGCCGCAGCCTCCACTTCGCGCAATATGGTGCCGGAGCCCATTAGCTGCACGCGCAATGGCGCGTCGCTGGCAGATTGCCGCAGCCGGTACATGCCCCGGATAATGCCGTCCTCCACACCCTCGGGCATATCCGGCTGCACGTAGTTCTCATTCATGGTGGTGATGTAATAAAAGCGGTTCTCGCCTTCCTGATACATACGTCGCATACCGTCCTGGATAATCACCGCGAGCTCATACGCGTACGTGGGGTCGTAGCTGACGCAATTGGGAATAGTGTTTGCCTGCAGATGGCTGTGGCCGTCCTGGTGCTGCAGGCCCTCGCCATTGAGTGTGGTGCGCCCGGCGGTCGCACCAATCAGGAAACCTCGCGCCTGGCAGTCCCCGGCCGCCCAGGCCAGGTCGCCGATACGCTGGAAACCAAACATGGAATAGTAAATATAGAATGGCACCATGGTGTAACCACTGGTGCTGTAAGAAGTGGCTGCCGCCAGCCAGGCCGAAAATGCACCGGCTTCATTGATGCCCTCTTCGAGAATCTGGCCCTTTTCATCTTCCTTGTAGAACATGATCTGGCCGGAATCATGAGGCGTGTAGCGCTGCCCTACCGACGAATAAATACCCAGTTGGCGAAACATGCCCTCCATGCCAAACGTGCGCGCCTCGTCCGGCACGATGGGCACCACGCGCTCCCCGATTTCTTTGTCTTTCGCCAGGCTGGACAGCATGCGCACGAACGCCATCGTGGTAGAGATGGAGCGCTTGCCACTGCTCTTGAGGTGATTGGCATAGGTGGACAGGGGCGGCGTGTTCAACCGCTCTATCGCACTGCGACGCGATGGAATGGGTCCGCCAAGTTCGGTTCTGCGCTCGCGCATATAACGCATTTCCGGGCTTTCCGGATCCGGCTTGTAATAAGGTACGTTCGCCAGTTCATCGTCGTTGATCGGTATGGCGAAACGGTCGCGAAAGGCTTTCAGGCTCTCCAGGTCCAGTTTCTTCAGCGAGTGAGTTTCATTATTGGCCTCTCCCGCCTCACCGGTCCCGTACCCTTTTACCGTCATGGCCAGTATGGCCGTGGGGCGCTGTGTCTCAGCGACTGCTTCAGCGTAGGCTGCGTAGACCTTGTAGGGGTCGTGCCCGCCGCGATTGAGGTACATAATGTCTTCGTCGGAAAGATCTGCCACCAGTTCCAGCAGTTCCGGGTACTTGCCAAAGAAATGTTCCCGGGTATACGCCCCGCCGTTGTATTTGTAGTTCTGCAACTCGCCGTCGCAGACCTCGTCCATACGTTGCTGTAACAAACCGGTTTTGTCCTTCTCCAGCAGCGGATCCCACTTGCGGCCCCAGATCACCTTGATGACGTTCCAGCCGGCGCCGCGAAACACCCCTTCGAGTTCCTGAATAATCTTGCCGTTGCCGCGAACCGGGCCGTCCAGGCGCTGCAAATTGCAGTTGATCACGAAATTCAGGTTGCCCATCTTTTCGCGGCCGGCCAGGGAGATGGCGCCCAGGGACTCGGGTTCATCGCATTCGCCGTCACCCATGAAGCACCAGACATTGCGGTCACCGTGGTCCACCAGACCCCTGCTCTGCTGGTAATTCATTACCCTGGCCTGGTAGATCGCCTGGATAGGCCCCAGACCCATCGACACCGTGGGGAACTGCCAGTAATCGGGCATCAACCAGGGGTGCGGATAGGAGGACAGTCCGTCACCATCCACTTCGCGGCGGAATTTGTTGAGCTGCGACTCGTCCAGCCGGCCCTCCAGGAAGGAACGTGCATACATGCCCGGTGCGCTGTGACCCTGGTAGAACACCACATCACCGGGGTGACCGCCCTCGGTACCGCGGAAGAAATAATTGAAGCCCACATCATAGAGCGTGGCACTGGAGGAAAAGCTGGAAATGTGTCCGCCCAGGCCCTCGTCGTTGTCATTGGCGCGCATCACCATCGCCAGCGCATTCCAGCGCACCAGGGAGCGGATGCGGCGCTCCATAAACAGGTCGCCGGGCATCATTTTCTCATCCGCCGGAGCGATGGTGTTGCGAAAGGGTGATGTAATCGCCGGAGGCAGCCGCAGACCCGCATCGATCGCATGCTTGGCCAACTGCAGTAATAGGAAGGAAGCTCTCTGGGAACCCCCGTGCTTGACGACCTCGTCCAGGGCTTCCAGCCACTCCCGGGTTTCCACCGGGTCTTTATCTTCCACCATCTCCATCAGCTCTCCAGTCTGTCTATTTGCTATTCGCAGAACGCATTACCCCATTGAGTACCAATATAGAACTATTCGGGCGGTGTCGTGCAGTAAGTATAGGCGCAGTTTATCGCTTCTGCTGTAGCTTCGGAGCAACATAAATCACCTTCCTGTAAAAATACTACACTATAGAGTCCGGCAAAGGAATATGAGTTCTTTTTTGGAATGCAATATAACCCTGATTTTGGCGAAATTAGCCGAAATTAAACAAAAAAAGGCGCGCCATCAGGCGCGCCTTTTGTAAATTTACTACCGATAAACTACTGGTCGATGATGTAGGCCGGGTGGTCCGCTTTTATCGCCTCGGCACTGTCATAGCGGCGCATATCACCCTGGGGCAGCTTTCCGGATTTACCTGGTGCCACCACCTGCAGTGCATATCGCTGCGCCAGGAATACGCGCTGATAGTAATCTCGCCAGGACTCCAGAGTCAGTTTTTCTACTGCGGCCGCCAGCGACTGGCGCCCATCGAAGTCCCATTGCTTACGGGCGATGGACTGCCAGTAGAATTCTGCCCGTTCCCACATATTCTTGTCCGGCCGCAGTATTTCGTTCACCAGAGCCTTCCTGTGCCGGACAAACTGCGCCTCATCCAGGTCGGGGACAACTCCTTGCATGAACTGCTCCATGGCACTGGCAACCGCGCCGGCATCGGCCACCGGCGACTGCACCAGCATTACCAGCCCGGGCACATCATACTGCGGCCAGGAGAACGCGCTGACCACGTAACCCAGTTGCTGCTCGGTGCGCAGTTGCTGGAAAAACCCGGACTTCATGATCTGCCCGGTCAACGCGGTGGCCGCCTGGTCTTCCCAGGTATCGCCGGCTCCCTGCAAATACCAGGCAACCACGGCATCGTCGTGTGGTACATCAACCGCGTATTGCAGCTGCTCGTTCGCGGCGAGTTTAAGCACCTTCAGATCGGGCAGCGCGGGGGCCGTCGACTCGGGGATGATTTGCGCAACCATCGCCGCAATATCCGCCGCACTGTCATCGTCGTAGTTGCCATAGAGCATGATTTCGGCGCTGGCGGACTGCCAGAATCTGGCGACATAGCGCGTCAGGTATTCGCTATCGATTTTCTCCAGAGCCGCAATCAAGGCCTGTTCGCCCCACTCGCCATATAACAGCGCCTCGCGCAGGTCATCTATCACCTGGCTACTTGGGCGCTTGGCAACAGAGTTGCGCAGGCTGCGAATCATATCGTTGCGAATATTGGCGAAACGCTGCGGATCAAATGCCGGGTCAGACATTACTGCCAGCAACTGCGCCAGCAAGGTCGCCTGCTTATCGTTGTAACCGCTGATGCGCAGGCTGATGCCCTGTGCGTGCTTGTAGATATTGAATGTCAGGCCAGCCAGCATCGCCGGATAGGCCACCTCGTTAACCTGGTCCTTCAGCAGGGCCGTATATAACACCGCCGCAGCGGTTTGCTCTGCGCTCTGCCCTACCTCCGGGGAACGAAAATTGATGTAGGTGGCGCCGCGCGGTATGCGAAACTCGTCATCCTGCTGAAACCAGATTTTCTGGCGGCCGTTCTCCCAAATCACCTCTGGCACCGAAGGGTTGTCGGCATCGATTTTAACCAGGGAGACATCCTCGGCAATGAACTTGTTGGGAGCGGGCAGGTGCAGTGCATCCGCGTTATTCCCGCTCTGCCAGGCGCCGAGTTGCTGCTGGCCAATGATCTTCCGGGAATATGGCACCTGGTAGCGCTGGGAGACCCGGTCTGTATTCACATGTTTATCATTGAATACGACGATAGCATTGTCCGGGGTGATGAAATCGAACAACTCTCGCAAGGTGCTCTCCTGGTAATCGTTCATCAGGTAAGGACCGCGCAGTGCGTCTTGCGGGGGGTAATAATGCATGCCATTGGCCAGCCCGCTGACATAGTTTATCGGGCTGCCCTGCTCCTTGAAGCGAAAGCCAAGATCAGTAAGCTGTGCCTGTTCCTGGTACAACCATTGCTTCGGCCCCTCGTCGCGCAACATATCCGTATAGGCGAACAACAACTGCAACACTCGAGGGTAATCCCTGGCGCCAGCCTCAGTGAGATTGATACTTACGCTGAACAGGGAACCGCCCCGCCACCCCAGACCGGATCCCGCGGCCACACTCTCCGCCAGGCCCTCGGCCTTCAATTGGGACAGCAGGCTGCCCGCGCCCTCATGCCCCACCAGGTTACCCAGGTACACCAGCGGCTTGACCTCGTATAGCTCACGATAGTCGGGGATGGGGAATGACACCTCCAGCTGACGCAGCGTGGCCTGGGGTTGCACTTCCACCAGCATTGGCAGGCTACCGGGCTGGAACAGCGGCGCCTCGATCTCCTGCGGCACATAGGACTTATTCGGAATGGCGCTGAACATCGGCACCACCAGGCTCTCCAGGTCGTCCAGCGACTGGGAACCCATCACTACCAGGCGCATCGCGTTGGCGGAATAGTGCTTGTCATAAAAGCTGATCAGTTCGTCGCGAACCGACGAGCCCGGGCGATCCGCCAGGCTATCCAGGCTTCCGACGGCAAACTGGCTATAGGGGTGATCCGGGTTCATCACCTCCTGCAATACGTCCAGGCCGCGGCGGGGATCGCTTTTCAGACCCATCTGGTACTCGGCTTCTACCGCGTTCTTTTCCCGGTCAACATACTGGGCGTCGAAGCGCGGCGCGATAAAAAACTGGGCAAAACGATCCAGTGCTTCGGGCAGATACCGGGCGTTCACATCAAAAAAGTAGTTGGTGTGCTCGAAGCTGGTGTAGGCGTTACGGCTGCCACCGTGTTCGGTAATATACCGCTCGTACTCCGCGGCATCGGGGTACTTGTCCGTACCGAGAAACAGCATGTGCTCAAGAAAATGGGCGAGGCCGCCGCGACCGGGCGGGTTGTCACCACTACCGACCATAACATCCAGTGCAGCCGCTGCCTTGGTCGTATCCGGATCAGATATCAGCAATACCGGCAATGTATTTTCCAGCTCCAGATAACGATATTTGAAATCGTCGTTGGGGCTCTGCACCGGCTGCTTTGCTGCGAGCTGCGCCGCATCCCCTGCGTCTGATGGCTGGTAGCAAGCCACCAGCAAAGTGGTAACAGAAAGCGCAAGTATGGGTAGCAGAGGCCGCAGCCACCACCGGGAAAACAACACGGGCATTAATTACTCCATTAGATCTGCAGTTCAGGTTCAGAATTGCCAGCCTTCACCACCTGGGTGGGCCAGGCATTAATAATGGCCTTGATCAGGGTCGCCAGTGGAATCGCGAAAAACACGCCCCAAAGGCCCCATATGCCACCAAAAAACAGCACCGCCATGATAATCGCCACCGGGTGCAGGTTGACTGCCTCGGAGAACAACAACGGTACCAGCACATTCCCGTCAAGGGCCTGGATGACAAGATAGACAGCGAAAACAGCATAAAATTCACTGCCCACGCCCCATTGGAAAAAAGCCACCATCACCACCGGCACGGTCACCAGGGCGGCGCCAATATAGGGGATAATCACCGACAATCCCACCAATAAACCCAGCAGTGCAGCGTAGTTCAGGCCCAGCCAGGCGAAAGCGGTATAGGTGACCAGGCCAACGATAATCATCTCCAACACCTTGCCCCTGGCGTAATTGGCGAACTGCACATTCATCTCGCCCCAGATGCGCCGTAGCAAGGGGCGCTCCGGCGGCAAGAAACCGCCCACCCAGCCCATAATCTGCTCGCGATCCTTGAGAAAGAAAAATACCAGCAGCGGTATGAGGATCATATACACCATCACCGTCAGAAACCCGGGTATGGAGGCCAGGGAGCGTGTCACTATCGCCTGCCCCAAGCCGGCAAGCTCCACCTGGGCCGCATTCAACACCGCGCTCAGTTGTTGCTGGGTGACCAGTTCAGGATACTTTTCAGGTAACACCCCCAGGAAGTGCCTGGCCAACTCCAGCATGCGCGGTGCTTCGCTGGCCAGACTCATCAACTGCCGCCAAACCAGGGGCAACAGGCCGAGTGTGAAACCGAAAAAGCCACCAACAAAGAGAATGTATGCCACAGCCACGCCCAACACCTCGGGCACGCCATGCCGCTGCAGTTGCGATGCCACGCCCTGCATCAAATAGGCCAGCACAATAGCGGCAAGTACCGGCGTGAGAATATCGCCGATAGTCATCAACAGCACCACGGAAATGGTCAGGATGACCAACAACAGCACCGACTCCTCCTCAAAAAGGTAGCGTCGATACCACTTGTTAAAGATTTCCAGCATGGTGGCTTAAGCTCCGATAGTCAGCGTTTTTGCAGCAGGTGAGTATATACCCCGTCACCGTCACTGCTTTCCAGTAACAGGTGGCCTGATTGTTCCGCGAACACCCTGAAATCCCGCACGGAGCCCCGATCGGTTGCCAGTACCCGCAGACACTGGCCCGCCTGCATGGCGTTCAGCGCTCGCTTGGCTTTGAGTAATGGCATGGGGCACTGCAGGCCTGTCGCGTCCAGTTCAATAATATCCAGGGCACTCATACAACTGCGTTCCATCTCCGGGAGCGCGCCAGTATAAGCCATACGACCCCCGGGAATGAACTTTCAGCCGTCAAACAGTTCCAATTCAGCAGATTGTTACGATACTACCTGCATGCAGTACAATGCAGGACAACTCAATATGTAGATTAGTGGTTCCATCCTGTGCTTGATTTTCTGGAGATAGCGCCTCCGCTGCGCCGGTTTGCCGGCACCGCATTGCTATCGACTTTTCTGCTGCTTTGTTTGCTCCCGGCTGAAGCTGCCCGGGGCCAGGCAACACAGCCACCCCCCGAGGAGCTCAAGCTGCCCAAGCTTGGGGAATCCAGCACCAGCATGTTCTCTGCAGAATTCGAGCATCAACTGGGTCGCGCATGGCTGCGTTACTTTCGTGCCCAGGTGCCCACCATAGATGACCCCCTGTTGTTCGACTACCTGGAAAACCTGATCTACAACCTGGTGACCCACAGTAAACTGGAGGATCGCCGTATCGAGCTGGTGATCGTGAACAACCCGACCATCAACGCTTTCGCTGTGCCCGGTGGCGTAATCGGCATTCACAATGGGTTGCTGCTGTGGGCGCAAACCGAAGACGAGCTGGCCACAGTGCTGGCGCACGAAATTGCCCACCTCAGCCAGCGGCACTTCTCCCGCGGTGTGGAATTCCAGAAAAACCAGCAGCCCTTTACCACCGCCGCCATGCTGGCCAGTCTTATCCTGATGGCCACCACAGGCAGCGACGTCGGGATGGCGGCCATGTCAGCTACCCAGGCTGCCGCCCAGGATTCTGCTCTGCGCTACAGCCGGGGCAACGAACAGGAGGCGGACCGGGTGGGCATGCAAACCATGGTCGACGCCGGCATGGACCCCCATGCGGCACCGGCAATGTTCGAACGCATGCTGCAGGCTTCACGTTATTCCAGTGGCGACCGGATACCGGAATTCCTGCGCACCCACCCGCTGTCGGAAAGCCGTATCGCCGACACCCGCAACCGGGCCAGGCAATACCCCAAACAGGTGCGCTCCACCAGCCTCGATTACCAGCTGATGCGCGCCAGGGTAGTCAATGAACTGGCGGACACCCCGGAAGAAGCCATCGAGAAATTCCGCGGGGAGCTTGAGGGGAATCCGCGCTCCAGGGAAGCCGCTACTTACGGCCTGGTGCTGGCGTTGACCGCTGGAGGCCGCGCCGAAGAAGCAAGCCTGGAGCTGGACTCGGTGTGGTCCGGCAGTCCCGAAAGACTGGAATACATCATTGCGGATGCCGAGATCGACATCGCCCGCAATCAGCCGGATCGCGCTGTAAAGAAGCTGTCTGAGCAAGTGGAGTTATCGCCGGGCAACCATCCGCTGACCATGACCTACGCCAACGCACTGATGAAAAACCGGCAGCCGCATATAGCGGAGGAAGTACTCATCGAGCAAAGCAGAATACGGCCCAACGATCCCGGGCTGTGGTACCTGTTAGCTGAAGTGCAGGGCCTGTCTGGCCATATCGTGGGACTGCACCAGTCCCGCGCGGAGTATTTCATACTCAACGGCAATCTGAGCCAGGCGGAAAAACAATTGAACTATGCCCTGAAATTAACCGGCAATGACTACCTGGCAAATGCCAAGATCACCCAGCGCTTGCGTGACATCGGGGTGATGCGCGAACAAATGGAAAAAATGTAAAAGGCGGCCACGGCCTACCCGATCAGGCGTTTCCCTTGACCGCCACCTGCAGTGAAGCGGCAAAATCCAGCATGCGACGCAGCGGCACCATGGCCCGCTCGCCCAACGCCGGCTCCACGAAAACCTCGTTATCGCTGCGATCAAAAACGCTGGCCAGCGTTTCCAGTTCGTTCATCGCCATCCACGGGCAGTGCGCGCAGCTGCGACAGGCCGCTCCATTGCCCGCAGTGGGCGCGATAATAAATTCCTTATCCGGGGCCTGCTGCTGCAATTTATAGAAAATGCCCTGGTCCGTGGCCACGATAAAGCGCTGGTTATCCATTTCAGTGGCGGCACGGATGATCTGGGTGGTGGAACCCACCCTGTCAGCCAGCTCCAGCACAGCCGCCGGAGATTCAGGATGCACCAGCACGGCGGCGTCGGGATAGACCTGTTTGAGATCTGCAACGCCCCTGGCCTTGAATTCCTCGTGCACGATACAGGCGCCGTCCCACATGATGATATCTGCCCCGGTTTGACGGCGCACGTAATCCCCCAGGTGGCGATCCGGTGCCCAGATAATTTTTTCACCCTGATCTGCCAGGTGCTCGGCGACATCCAGTGCGATACTGGAGGTTACTACCCAGTCAGCCCTGGCCTTAACCGCTGCGGAGGTATTGGCATACACCACCACCTTGCGTTCGGGGTGCTGATCGCAAAATGCGGAGAACTCTTCCACCGGACAACCCAGGTCCAGGGAACAGGTAGCCTCGAGGGTGGGCATCAGCACACGCTTTTGCGGCGTCAGGATCTTGGCAGTCTCACCCATGAATTTGACGCCGGCCACCACCAGGGTCTCAGCCGGGTGATCATGGCCGAAACGCGCCATTTCCAGGGAGTCAGATACGCAACCGCCGGTTTCTTCAGCCAGTGCCTGAATGGCCGGCGAGGTGTAATAGTGCGCCACGATAACAGCGTTTTCCCGCTCCAGGCGCAGTTTGATCTGCTCCTTGAGGTCAGCTTCCTGTTGCGGATTGAGCTTTTTCTGCTCAGCATGGTCCAGATGGTACTGCACCTGCTGGCGAATAGTTTCCAGTTTATCTGTGGCTATACTCATGGCTGTTCAGGACGGCGGGATAAAACAAGCGCCGAGTCTACCACATATAATCGGGGCGTAAATTCTATTGCGCCCCTGCCTCTGCAGCATAAAAGTGATGGTAAATGTTGGCCGGGGCCACCATTTCCTAGCACTTTTATGCTTTGCACTGTCGAGTTCAAGCGCGATAAATGGTTAGCTAGAAAAGGCGGCGTGTAAATGTCGGTATTTTTAATAAAACATTCACTAGAAATTCTCTATATTATTCCGTATAACCTGCTGTTATATAAAGAATAAGCACCATTTACACGGCGACGAACGGAGGCTAGGGGCCCCTTTTGCAGCCGGGGTGCGCGGCAGGCGAGCGCAGCGCCGCTTTCAGGACCCATGGGCTGAGCATTCAGGAACCATTAGTGGAACAGCACAAGATACTCATCATCTCGGAGCGAGACACGGATCATACGATCCTGTCCGCCTGCCTGGAGCGAGCGCTACCGCCACGCTTTCTCCCGGCTTCCGCGGATGCCATGGACAGGCCAC
>Ga0316187_10003704_pt1 | contig 13278 bp, 11 predicted proteins | sample CroRivburrow1_MG_FD_204927 | JGI IMG/M metagenome (GOLD analysis project Ga0316187, IMG submission 204927) | Coastal sediment microbial communities from Maine, United States - Cross River worm burrow 1 | ecosystem: Environmental > Aquatic > Marine > Coastal > Sediment | place: USA: Maine...
CATCGAGTTTCACGGCTATATCAACTGCATGAAGGCGGGCATTCTGGCCGCCGACGGCATCACCACCGTCAGCCCGCATTACGCCGAGGAAATTCTTACGCCCGAATACGGCTGCCAGTTGGAAGGATTTCTGGCCTCGCAAGCCCACAAGCTGTCCGGCATCGTCAACGGCCTGGACACAAGCCAGTGGGATCCTGCTACCGACAAGGCTCTGGCAGCGCCTTTCCAGGCGGGAAAAATGGCAGGCAAGGCGGCGTGCAAAGCCATCTTGCAGCAGCGCCTGAAACTGGACGCGGATGCAAATGCCCCGCTGCTAGCGGTGATTTCACGTCTGGCCGAGCAAAAGGGCGTGGACCTGCTGACCCACAACATCAGCGGATGGATGGATGCCGGTCATCAGATCGCCGTGCTGGGCACGGGCGCGCCCTACTTTGAGAAAGCCCTACATGAACTGGCCGACAAATATGCAGGCCGCTTCGCCTTCTATGCCGGCTTCGATGAATCACTGGCACGTCAGATTTATGCCGGCAGCGACATGTTTCTCATGCCATCGCGTTTCGAGCCTTGCGGCCTGGGACAGCTGATCGCCATGCGCTATGGCAGCATCCCCGTGGTACGCGCCACCGGCGGTCTGTATGACACGGTTGCCGATTACGGGGCCAGTCCGTCTGCCGCCACCGGATTCAGCTTTGAGTCGGCTACGCCAGAAGCGCTGGCCACCTGTGTTGCCTCAGCCGCGGATATATTCGTCAACAAGAAACCAGCATGGAAACGGCTGCAAGGCCGGGCCATGCGGCGTGATTCGTCATGGCACGCCTCCGCGACCCGCTACGCCGACCTCTACAAGGAACTCGCCACTGCGCGAGTCTGACACGACACCCACACCACGTGCTTGCCTCCAAATGGGGGCATCGCCGCCATATTGATTGTCAGCTTGACTGAATTCGAACTGTCTGTTTTCTAAATTCCAGGGCTAGGCCCGATTCTATTCAGATCGACGTATGAATCGCTTGTTTCAGGTTAGTTACAAGGCTTTGCTGATCGATGCGGGCCGTTAAGGAGATGCTGATTAATTGCGTCCTGCAATAAACCAGAACGTAAAGGGAAAAACGTGGTTTCCCCTTTACTTATAAATCAAGCGCATACGAGCTTGATTTGGCAGCCACATCCGTGGGCTAAGTGGAAGCACTGTATTCACCAGCGCTTCCTTAAACAACGCAACAACTCATGCTTAGCGCCTTGGTCCTTACAAACATTCAAACGTCAGCATCTCATTTGCGCCTGGACCTTCCGAGCCCGAGCCTCGGCCACTTCAGAGCGGGCGACCTGGCCCAGCTAGTCTCGGTCTGCTACTGAACGACCTCGACCGTGCTGACAAACAGCACTTCATCAAACGTCCGGTCCAAGGTCTTGCTGTAGTAACCCTTCATCGGCGTGGGTTTACTCCAACGCACGGTATCACCAACGGCCACTTCGGCCACACCGGCGATCCAGAGCTTTTGCCCGTTCTGGTCAATCTCCAGATAATGGTACTGACCCGCCCGTTGGACCTGCAAGACCTTGCCCTGATTCTGTCTGGCTATATTCGCCGACTCGCCATCATGCTTCCACTTTGGGCCATGAGCCTGCTTGCAGGAGGACTGCACGCCGGTTGTCGCCAGAATGGTGTCTATTTCAGGCAGATGCTTCAGGATGCAATCATAGTAGTCGATATTTAACGGGGGGTTCTGTTCGCCGGCCTTGGGAAACTTGGCGCGGCAGGCGCGAAGCATGAGCGGCGTGACCCTTTCCACCATTACATCCTTGGCGTATTTTTCAACGCACTCTTCAAAATTGTTTGGCCCGAAAAAACCAGCATAAGCGTTGCCGCCCGGCCAGAACATCATGGCCGCTACGATGAAAACAATGTGGCAAGCCCTGTTTGAAATTCTCATGAGACGTCCTCCGTGTCCTAAACCCAGGTCATCAACCCCATCGCCTGCGGATGGGGAAGGTCGTCATGGCGCGGATACATGCGCAACCGGAAGGTGAAATTACCCGTATCCTCGGGGTGAATATCGGTTTCAAACAAGTTGTCCTTGACATGCGATAGCTGCACCACGCTGTAATCACGGTAGCCGCCATCCCTGGTAGGGCGCGACAACACGGCTTCCAGGCGCACGTCCATGGGCGACAGGTCAGCAAGATAAGCCGCCACCCTGACGATCATTTTGTCGCCATAGCGCATGGGTGCGTCCATGGGCGTTTCATCAACGCGCTTCAGATTCAGCTTTGGCCATATCTTGCGCACCTTGGTCTTCCATGCAGCCAACTCCCTGGCGCGGGCAAAATTATTCTCGCACATGTTCTTGCCCATACGCGTGGCCGGCATGTAGAAGCGCTTCGTATACTCCACGACCATTCGATCTGTGTTGAAATGCGGGATGCTGCTAATCATGGCGCGCTTGGAGATATGCACCCATTCATCCGAGAATCCACTTTCATTCCGGCGGTAGTAGGTGGGGATCACATCATGCTGCAATACATTATACAGCGAGGCGGCATCTTCACGGTCGCGTTCCTCGCCGGCGCCTTCTTCACGCTCACCGCCAATCGCCCAGCCATTATCGCCCTCAAAGCCTTCAGGCCACCAACCGTCGAGGATGGATAAATTCGGAGCGCCATTCATCGCCGCCTTCATGCCGGACGTGCCCGAGGCCTCCAGCGGCCGTAGCGGATTGTTCAACCATACATCGACGCCTGAAATCATATAGCGTGACAAGGTCATGTCGTAGCTTTCCAGCATCAGGATGCGCCCCATGAACTCAGGACGACGGGATATTTCATGGATGCGTTTGAGCAGCTCCTGCCCTGGTTTATCGGCCGGATGCGCCTTGCCGGCAAACAGAAATACCACCGGATGCTCCGTACCATCAAGGAGTTTGAGCAGCCTGTCCGTGTCATGAAACAGCAGAGTGGCTCGCTTGTAGGTGGCAAAGCGGCGGGCAAAACCGATCACCAGGGTGCGCACGTCAAACAAGGCCGTCATCTCGCGCACGAGTTGCACGCTATCGCCATTGCGCTTGGCCTGATGCAACAAATGGTCGCGGACATATTGCAGCATTCGGTTCTTATTGGTCTGATGAATGCTCCAATACAGGTAGTCGGGGATATCCTTAATGCGCTGCCAGAACTCAGGCAGCAGCAGCCGGCTGCGCCATTGGCCGCCAAGATGCTGATCAAAGGCCGAGATCCATTCCGGTGCCAGCCAGCTTGGCACATGCACGCCATTGGTGATCGAGTCCATGGGGTTTTCCCTGGGCGGCACGTCCGGCCACAGCGAGCTGCACATCTCCGAGGACACCCTGCCGTGCAGTTTGGCAACGCCATTCTGGAAGGCCGATCCGTGCACCGCCAAGGCAGTCTGATTGAAGCCGTCACCGCCAAAGTCGGCCTTACCCATGGCATTCAGGCGTGATTTACTCATGCCCAGATCGCCGGCGTAGTGGCCCAGGTAGGTGTCGAAAAGATCACCCGGAAACACGTCGTGTCCGGCCGGCACGGGCGTGTGCGTGGTAAATACGGTTGAGGCGATGGTGGCTTCCAGCGCCTCGTCATGATTCAGGCCATGTTCCTTGACGTGTTCGCGCATGCGCTCAAGCACGATAAATGCGGCGTGCCCTTCATTGACGTGCCAGGCCGTGGGCACAACGTCCATGGCTCTCAGGGCGCGCACGCCGCCAATGCCCAGGCAAATCTCCTGCTTGATACGGTCTTCTACCCCGCCGCCATATAACTGATAGGTAATTTTCCTGTCTTCGGCGCTATTCGATGCCACATCCGCATCGAGCAGAATCATCTTGATATGTCCGGCGTCAGCCAGCCACACCTTCAAATCCAGCTGCCGGCCAGGCAATTCTACCTGCACCATCACATGGTTGCCCTTCTCATCCATCGCTGGCTCGACGCACAAATCCTCGAAGCGGGTCTCAAGGTAGCTAACGATCTGGTTGCCACATGCATCGATCGTCTGGTTGAAATAGCCATGCCGGTAAAGCAGTCCCACCGCAGTGAACGGCAGGCCCAGGTCGCTTGCTGATTTGCAATGATCGCCAGCCAGAATGCCCAGGCCGCCCGAATAGATCGGTAGCGATTCATGCAAGCCAAACTCGGCGGAGAAATAAACAATCTGCTGGTCGCCGGCATCCTTGAAGGCGGCCTTAAACCATTGATTGGCGTCGTTTTTGTACGAGTCGTAATCGGATAACACGCCATTGTACAGGGACAGAAAGGAGCGATCGCTGGCCATTTCCTCCAGGCGATTCTGGCTGATGCGGCGCAGAAAAGTGCGTGGGTTATGACCGCACATGGACCACAAAATAGGGTCCATGAGGAAAAATAGCATGCGCGCCTTGGCGTTCCATGAAAACCATAGATTGCTGGCCACATCTTCCAGTCGTGCCAACTCCTTTGGAAATACCGGCCTTACCTGTAGGAAAAAAGATTGGGGCTGCACGTCAACTCCTGTTCTATACATGATGTATTTCCGGTTTCCGGGGCTGGATCGCGGTCAGCAACAAGACTGGCTGGGCGTACAGCAAGACTGCGGCACCTGCTTGGGCGCAGCGCCCGGCTTGTATCCCCACACGGTCACCGAGCGAAACTCGATGCCTTCAACCACCTGCCAGGGTTCCTGCTGCCTTTTATCCGTATACACGCCAACAAACCCCTCCTTCTCGAAGGCGGCGACGAACGCGCCTTCCCTGAAAGCGCCGGAAATGCAGCCGCTCCACAGCTCGGGGTCATGCTGTAAATGCTCGGGAATGTCGCGGTCGGCGACGATGTCTGAAATGGCAATGCGGCCGCCAGGCTTGAGCACGCGGTAAATCTCCGAGAACAGCCCTTGCTTGTCTTTCGGGCTGACCAGATTGAGTACACAATTCGACACCACCAGATCGATGCTGCCGTCTGCCACCAGCGGCCGGTTCTGGCGCTGTACTTCCACGATATTTTCAAAGGCCTGCCATGATTCCAGGCTGTTCACCGGCTGGTCTTGCAACTGCCGCCCAAGCAAATCCAGATCGCTGCGTAAATCCTGGATGCGCCCGCGCCTGAATTCGACGTTGTCGAAACCGATAGTCTCAGCCACCCGGGGCCTGGCCCAGTTGGCTAGCTCAAGCATGTCGCTATTCTTATCGATGCCGATGATTCGGCCTTCAGGTCCGGCCACCTGTGCTGCGATAAAACAAATCTTGCCGCCGCCACTGCCAAGGTCGAGCACCGTGTCTCCGGCCAGCACATATGCCGACGGATCGCCACAGCCGTAATCCCTTTCCAGCACTTCAGCGGGGATGGCTTCGAGATGCTTGGGGTCGTAGTCAACGGGGCAGCAAAGGGCTTCCTGCCGCTCCCTGGCGCCTTCGCTGTAGCGATCGCGCACAATGGCTTCCACCTTATCAGTCGCAAGCGATGCCGACATGATGTTTCCTCCTTGACCGGTCTCCATTGGTAATACCCCTGAAGGGGGTCGCAATCATGCCATCGTGTGCCTTGAGCGCAAGGCGGCTATTTCGCCCTCAGCATCGCATTCTTCAACCGCTTGTCAGCCGGCTTTTCTCCCAGCCAGACGCCCAGTAGGGCCCGATTAAAATCCTCACCGGCCACTACGCCTATCTCTTTGCCGCGAATCGACACCTTCGTGCCCTCGTCCGGCGCATAATCGAGCACGATGACATCGCCCTCATGCACGGTGGAAAACATGGCGTTGAACTGCTCCAACCTCGGCCGCAAGACCTGCATCGCCTCGCCGGATTGATTCCTTTCGAAGCCCTCGCTCCAGCCCTTGGCAAGCTTCTCGCCGCTGACCTCGTCATACAGAAAGTGCATGCTCACGCGCTTCGGGCCATCCATCGTGATGGCGGCATTCCCCTGCGTCGTCTTTTCACGCAAATAGAGTGCGCCCACATAAATATCGAAAATAAACTTGCCGCGCACGCCGGCACCGTTGAGCATTAGCGTTTCCCCGCCAACCTCCGCCCGCACCGGCACGGCCACCCCCTCCACATCGGCCGCCCAAATGGAGCCCGGCAACAGCAATGCCCCCAGCACAAGCCATAAACCCTTCATCACGCGTCTCCTCGAGAACAATATATACGCGAATATAGCAGGCCTGCCTTTTCGCAGCGTGGTCTCTCAGGCCAGCTGCCAACCATGATCAAACTATTTCACTGCTAGAATGGTATATATGGAGCTGCATATCGAACTGATAACCGGAGCCGTCGTGGCGCTTGGCATCGGTCTGTTGATCGGCCTGGAGCGCGAATACAGCCGTGGCCATAAAGTGCGCCAGCCTACACGCGAGGCGGCGGGAATCCGCACATTCGCCTTCGTCGCCCTGGCTGGAAATCTCCTGACCTGGCTGCCCACCGACGTGACGAATTGGGCCATCCTGCTGGGTCTTGCCTTTACCGGACTGATCGCGCTGCTTTCCTACCGCCGCACCAGCAAGGGCGCCGAGGCTGACAAAGGCATCACCTCCGAGATCGTGCTGGTAACCACATACATACTCGGCGTGCTCACCGGCATCGGCTATATCATCCAGGCCGGCATCATCGCCGTGATCGTCTTCGCGCTGTTGCGCTTCAAACACCTTCTGCACCGCTTCTCGCGCAATCTCTCCGAGATGGATCTACGTCAGGCGATGCAGTTTCTCGTGATCTCCGTGGTGGTGTTGCCGATTCTTCCAAACCAGCCGTTCGGCCCATATGCATCGTTCAACCCTTTTCATATCTGGCTCATCGTCGTGCTGATTTCCGGCATAGGCTTTGCCGGCTATGCCGCCATCAAGGCGCTGGATCAGCGCGCGGGCCTGAGCGTCACTGGCCTTCTCGGGGGACTGGCATCCAGCACGGCTGTAACTCTGGCGATGTCCCGCATGAGCCGGACCAACCCGAATATGGGCGCATCGTGCGTCTCTGCCATCGTGCTCGCCTGTGGCGTGATGTTTCCACGCGTACTGGTGTTCGCCGTTTTTCTCGACCCCGCCGTCGCTATGCGGCTGCTAGCGCCTATCCTTCTGATCAGCGCCTTCACCGCGATGTTCGTGGTTCTGATATGGCGCAAAGAGGGCCGGCATCATCAGACCGACGCCGGCTATGCGCCGGAGATCAATCCGCTATCGATGCGCATGGCTGTCGCGTTCGGCCTGTTTTATGCCGTGGTCGAACTGCTGACGCGAATGGCCGAGGCGCACTTTGGCCAGGGCGGCATCATGTCGGTGGCCGCCATCTCTGGCCTGGGCGACGTCGATGCGATTTCGCTGTCGCTGCTGAAAATGAGCCGCGAGGGACTGGCCGTAGCCCTGACGGCACAGGCCATGCTTCTTGCCAGTGCGGCCAACTCTCTGGTCAAGTTGGGCATGGGACTGGCATTCGCCGATCCGTCGTCGCGCGGCATGCTGCTTTTGGGACTGCTGCCCATGTCGATCATCAGCATTGCCGGCATCTTTGTGATCGCTATTGCATAACCAACGTGGCTTAAAAGAGCTATAGTTGCTTGGCAAAGGGGAGTTCACGCCGAAATGAAGGCTATAGGCAAAATAAGGGGGCGGGGCGAATCATGATGAGTTCGATGGACATTGCCAGATTGTGCGCCGTACTCCTGCTTATCTCTGCTTGCGTCTCGGGGCCAGGTATTGAAAGTATCGAACACACGACGGATCAGGCAAAGCTCGCCAGCTTCGCGCTGGAAGCACAGGATGAAAGTGTCAGAAGCGCTGCCGTCGAAATGCTGGCCGAGCAGGGCTTGCTGGCCAGGGTCGCCATGGAGAGCGAGCACCCATCGATCCGCGAGGCCGCAGTGAAGAAGCTTACGGATCAGCCCATGCTAGCCAAGATTGCCATGCAGGATGAGGATGGAGGCGTCCGCGGTAAAGCCGTGCGCAGGCTCAGCGAACCCTCCCTGCTGGCCAGGGTTGCCTTGAACGGTAAAGACCCATGGAACCGCGAGGCGGCCGTGAAGAAGATCAGCGACCAGTCACAGCTAGCCACAATCGCCCTGGAGGACGAAGACCGGAGCGTGCGCGGCGCAGCCGTGAGGAAACTTGCCGACCAGTCCTTACTGGCCAGGGTCGCGTGGCAGGACGAGAGCCCCTATGTTCGCGAAGACGCCGTGGAAAGGCTTAGCGACCAGTCCTCACTAGCGAAAATTGCCTTGCAAGATGAAAATCGTTATGTGCGCAAGACAGCGGTGGAGAAGCTTACCGATCAGGCCCTGCTGGCGAAAATCGCCCTGGAGGACAAGGACAAAGACACGCTCATCGTCTGCCGTGCCGCCGTGGAGCGGCTGTCCGACCAGAACCTGCTGGCAAAAATCGCCGCGGAGGATAGCCATGCCGCAAGCGTCCGTCTCATCGCCATTGCAAAGCTCAACGACCAGAACCTGCTGGCCAGGATCGCCGTGGAGGACGAGGATCCGAGCGTGCGCTATGCCGCTGTAAATAGGATTACGGATCAGGCCCTGCTGGCAAAAATCGCCACGGAGGATGCGGATTATGACGTCCGCGTCGCGGCCAGAGACAGGCGCACCGGCCCAGTCATCGCCGCACCTCCCCGAGGCGTCGCCGAGAAGGAACCGGTCGCCCAGACCGAGAAAAAGATGGTTTCCGATGTTTCGCCTGTCGAATCCCCATTGCCACAGGCGCCAACACGAAAGGATTGTGGACGTGAGGGAATTCCTTATATCCAGAATGTGTTGGCGGAGCAAAATGATGACGCTCTTAGTCAAAATGCCGAGCTTGTGGAAAAAATTGAAAACGCCTTGCACGGATTGGGATACAAGGTGGGTAAAATCGACGGTGAGATCGATGGCAATTTACGCGCTGCGATTCGCTGTTTCCAGACGACGGCGGAAACTAAAGCGACTGGCGCTGTCACGGCATCCCTAATCCATCAACTTCGCTTGGATTAGGGAGCAGACTGATGCCCTGACTTATTCAGGGCATCAGTATCTTAGGCCAAGGGCTCGACGCTGATGACGGTCTGCATGCGGTGTTCCCCGGCTGGCGCCACCGTCACCACGTTCTTGTCGGCATTGACGGTCTCAACGCAGAGCATGCCAAGATATTCCCCTTCGGCGTATCCCATATCCGCGGCCTTGGCCGCCCATGGATTCCATACCACCGTGGAGTTGCTGCCTGACTTGGCGATGCGAATCACGCGGTTCAAGCCCGGATCTTCAATGGTGCAATCCGCGGCCGTGTCGAGATAGACGCGGTCGGTCTCGGCGCTGATATCAACCGCTCCCGACTGAAGCTTGCGACTCTGCCCGTCCACCTTGTCGATGAAGTCGCAACCATCCAGGCCTTGAATCGAGACCTTGGTCACGTCAGCCACGCTGAAGTAGGTGTGCAACGCTTCGGTGATGGTAAAAGCTTCCCCGCCGCTATTGCGTGTGAGCAATTCGACGCGCAGCTCGGGACCGACTGTGGCGATGAGTTCCAACTCAAATGAATGAGGCCACAGTGCATGCGTGGCTTCATCGTCGGTCATGCCAAAGCAAATCCGCGTGGAACTGTCGGCAAGGGCCTGGGTTTCCTTGAGCGTCATCAAAGCGGTGCGTACGAAACCGTGCGCCGGTTTTCCGCCATCGCTCGGATGAGAACCAAACCATGGCCAACATACCGGGATGCCGCTGCGAATGGATGATCCCGCCTCGAAACGGCAGCCAGCCTGCGTCCAAAACACCGGCCCTTGCCCGCGCAGCTGAAAGGCCGTGACCTGCGCGCCCTGCAAGGCGATGGCCGCGGTGGCGTGGGCATTGGCAATCTCAGCCATTTGCACACCACCTGGACTGGTTTTGAATGACACATGATCGGCAATGGCAAAGCGATCATTTAGTTCAGCAAGCTCGATGGTTCCCATGTTCTTCCCCTTGAAATTATTAGGCATAGATCCGACAGCCAGACTGGCCGTCTAGTACTTTTCCGAGAACCAGACGAAAAAACTGCTGGTGTCGAGTATACGCTATTCAAATTCTTATCCTGCCTCAGCGCAACTCCAAACTTCACGGGATCGCCATCTTCGGCAGTTTGCCAAATATCAAACAAAATAAATCCTGCCAAGCCTGGGTAAGATCGTTGTGACTATTCTGTCGCTGCTTGCACTGAATCCTGAGAGAGCTGCCCTGACGCCGATTGCAAAATCTAAGCAAATATGGGGCTAGGTTTCGCCGATCATCCTTCATCGCGCGGGATGCTGCTGCCAGGGCTGCTACCCACCCAGGCGGAATACATGGCCCGATACGCCGAACTGGATACGATTGATCTTCTCGCGGAAATGAATGTTGTAGTAGTCGTATCCCAGGTCGTATTTGACGAAAAGCCGTATATCCCGCCAGGTGCTCGGCTTGATATGGAACTCGGTGGACAGATGGATATTATCGCTCCATTTTGCCATTCTGGGCGTGATGCCTGGGAACGCGGCGTTGGGAGCCACGATGTAGTCCCTGCCGCTTAGCGTGTAGGAAATGGTGCTGAAGTTTCTGACATCCCAGTCGAATGTGCGCCCCGGCACGGGCACGGGTAGCGGGATCGGCCGGGTCTTGAATTCGAGGTTGAGCTTCAGCTTCTCGTACTGGTCTTTCAGGTCATCGCTGCGGTTGAACCCCGGATGCCAGTTCAGCGAAATCTTCGTCCAGCCGGGGAAGTATTCATAGTTGGCCAGGTGATAATGCGCCAGTTGCACGAAATTGCTGGAAAAGCTGCCGCTGTTCGTGTTGACCGTGCCATCCGGGTTGTAGAATGGACCATCCTGCCCATTGGAGTGATGGCTTAGCATCAGGGAATAATAGTTGGCTCTTTGCTCGACCTTGCTGTCGCCGAACCAGAAATAATAGGTTGCCCTGGGCATGAAGCTGGGTGTGCGAACCGGGGCGGACTGCTCCGACGACATGCGAAGCCGCACCCGCCCGGTGACATTCAGGAAGCCATCGAACCGAAACGTATTGATCACCCACTTGTTGTTGCTGAACCAGAAGAAATGCGGATTCAGATCGGCTTCCAGGATCTGATCGGCAAAGTGGCCGTTGCCATCCAGGTTCCATCCGCCTCCGGCCGTGAGGTAGGTCGGATCCTGGTGCGCCTGCGCCAGATCCTGCATGGCAACCTTCTCACCTCTGTAGAAAGCCTCCAGAAGCTGGCGTACATCGTCGAGATTTTCATCTGCCTTGCTAGAGTGCGGCGTGAGCATCACCATCGCCAGGAAGGCGGAGGCGACAAGCAGTTTTGATTTTCCCAAATGGATCGAAAGCATGCGGACCCTCCCCTTCCGTGCCTGAGACTTGAAGCAGATATGGCGACAGGGTAAACGCTCGCCCCCTCGGACGAAAGTTCGCGGCGAGGATTTCATCAGCCGTTTTCTGAATGAAGGATTGCATCCCTGGAATGACGGTAAAAGGCGTGTGTTGAATGCGGGGAGATTCAACAATCCCCTGTTGCTTCCCGCCTGACTGCCGCGCAGAGTTTGCAACTATTATCAATCCTGGATTGCTGGCCCATGATAAAGATGATCCCTCTGATGATGCTCACTATTCTGGCAGCTCTGACTGGATGCACACAGTCTGAACCCACGACGGCCGCCGCGATATATTCGGACCTGCCGGGACACCTTGATCGCTCGGTTAGCCTCAGCGGCACGGTTGTCCGTCGTGACAGCCGCGTGACGTATGTCTGGATCGGTGCGGCCAATTACTTCACGCTAAAGGATGAATCCGGCCGCCTGAATATCTGGTACGGCATTGGCATGCGCTGCCCGCCCCGAATCGGCAGCGAAGTGAGCGTGACCGGCAAAGTCGTCAAGCCGGATGAAAATTCGCCGTACCTGTTCTCCGCCCGCAGTGTCTCCATCGAGTCGAGCCCGACCCTGGGTGAAAACGAGGTCCGGCTTTGCCAGCTACCTGTTGAGGAACTGCGCATCCATGAGATGGAGGGCCCGGAAGCGCTACGGGAACACTGGAAAGCGCGGGGTAAGCCAGTCAGAAAAATCATCTACAACTAGGGAGTGAGCATGCTTGCAGAAAGACCTGCACCTTCTGCCGCCTGCACCCACGCAAAGCCGGCCACACCGGTGCAGGAAATGACCTCAGGCTGCCTCGGCCTGCTCGATAGCTGGCAACAATAGTCCACCCGTGTCCCCCTATAAGCTGATCGATACCGTCACCGAGCGAGGCACATCCCTGCAGCTTTACCAGCGCGATGAAGAATTCTCGATCCGCGTGGATCACCAGGGCGAACTGATGAACAGCCGTCTCCACAACTCGGAAGAGGCCCTGGCCGAACTGGCCTGCGAACATGTTGCCGGAATGAAATCACCTCATCTGCTGGTAGGCGGCCTGGGCATGGGGTTTACACTCGCTGCCGCCCTGCGTCATTCTGTAGATTCCGCGCGAATCACGGTTTCCGAACTGATGCCTGCCGTTGTTCGATGGAATCGCCAATACCTCGGCAAGGTGGCCGGGTTTCCCCTGAACGATACGCGTGTTGATGTTGTGGAGAAGGATGTCGGCAAGGTGATGCGAGAGCACAGAAACAGCTTCGATGCCATCATGCTCGATGTCGATAACGGCCCGGACGGTTTCACACGAGATAACAATGATTCCCTGTACGGCCTGCGCGGGCTGAACGACGCCTACGATGCGCTCAGGCCGGGCGGAGTGCTCACCGTCTGGTCTGCTTACACTGATATGGCATTTACTCAGCGTATGATGAAGGTCGGCTTCGACGTGGAGGAGAGGCGTGTGCGGGCGCACGCAACTCAACGCAGCAGACGGCATAACATCTGGATCGGCATTCGCCAGGCCAGCTAGACCCATGGCAACCTTGGAGTACTTTCCTGAAATTTCGCTGGAGTTTGATCGATGACTGACCGACAAGCCAACAACCCTCTGCACGGCATCACCCTCGAGCAGATCGTGAATAGCCTGGTCGAGCATTATGGTTGGGAAGAGTTGGGCAGGCGCATCAACATCCGCTGTTTCAACAACGACCCGTCCGTGAAGTCCAGCCTGAAATTCCTGCGAAAAACCCCTTGGGCAAGGACAAAGGTCGAGAATTTATATATCGCCACGCGGAAGAAAATATGCCCATGATCAAGCATTGCAGGATGGGCCTTGTCTTGATGATTCCCTCCAGCCAAACGCTTGAGATTTCGATTATGCTGCCAACGGCGAGCTGTAGTGTAGCCCGAACTCGACCTTGAAGTCGGTGGCATGCACTTTTGGAACCAGCCTGTTCCTGTCCTTTTC
>Ga0316187_10003705_pt1 | contig 13277 bp, 12 predicted proteins | sample CroRivburrow1_MG_FD_204927 | JGI IMG/M metagenome (GOLD analysis project Ga0316187, IMG submission 204927) | Coastal sediment microbial communities from Maine, United States - Cross River worm burrow 1 | ecosystem: Environmental > Aquatic > Marine > Coastal > Sediment | place: USA: Maine...
GGCGATCATCTCCTCGACGAATTCCTCCACAACTTGCTCAGGCGGAGCAACCTCGACAATCTCGTCCTGTAACTGAAATCTGTCCAGCCACGGGTCGAGGTAGCCAAGCTGTTGGGCACCAATACCTGCCAGACCGAGCAGGACGACGATAACTGCAATCCATTTGCCGGGCGATGAATCTCCATCTTCGGCTGCAAATCGCTGCGGCGCTTCGAAACTGATCGTGTCGTCACCGCCGTCATCCAACGCGTCAGTGAATTCCTTGACCGATTGAAAGCGTGTTACTCGCGCATACGACAAGGCCTTCTTGAGGGCTTTCCATTGACGGTCATTGACGCCTTGTGGGCGCTGCGGCGTCATGCCTGCCTCCGAAGCCTCTGCTGCATTGCGCGGACCGAACACACGGTAGCCCGCGATCAGGCGATACAGCAGGCAGCCGAGTGAGAACACGTCATCTGTTGCGACCGGTTCCTCGCCACCGAGGACCTGCATGCTTGAATAGGCCGGAGTCAAAGCCCCGAGCACACCGGGATCGAAGTCCCTCTCAGCCTGTCGTTGGCGTACTCGCGCCACACCGAAGTCAAACAGCTTTGCGTCGCCATTCGGCATGATCATGATGTTGCCAGGCTTGATATCCGCATGAATGATGCCGCAGCGGTGCGCGTAGTCGAGAGCGTCGCCCACCTGCCTGACGATACGAAAAGCCGCGTCCAGGTCGATGCTGCGCGCATCGGCCGAGTCCAGGATATCGGCGAGTGTTCGTCCCTCGAGCCACTCGAGAATCAGGAAATAGAGATCATCGTCACGATCAATATCGATGAAACGCACGATGTTCGGGTGCACGAGGCACCGAGTCTTGGTCGCTTCTTGCTGCAAGGCGCGCAATGCGTGACCATCCTCGGCCAGCTGTGGCGACAGCACCTTGATGGCAACGCTGGTCTCGTCAGCGCCGGCTTCAGCCAGGCGGCGATCCAGAGCTTTGTAAACAACACCCATGCTGCCGCCCGATACCTTCTTCTGCAGCAGAAAGCGATCACGCAAAATCGAACCAGCCTGAACACGCCCGTCCGCCGAATTATCTGCGGACCATGCGTCTACCGGGATCACCGTGGTTGCGCCGAACTGATCCTCTTCGCGCTCTGGCGTTGCTGATGGCGCTGGCGATGCTGCTGGTGGCTCGGGTGCCGATTGCTCTGGCACGAGAGCTTTCGGCGACGGACTCGTCGGAACCCTTTCCGTGATGTATCGGTCGAGCATGGATTTAACCAGTTGAAAGGTCTCTTTGCGCAGGTCACCCGACTCGTAGCGTTCCTGCAGGACCCGCCGAATCTCGCCTTCGCTGCCGCCGCTGGACGCGAGCAGAGAGCCGATACCCTCCTGGATGTCGGTAAGCATATCGACGTCATTGGCCGTCGCGTGGAGCTTGTCGTCGAAGCTCGCAAGCTGATCGGCAAACGTGTCGCGGATCTTGTCGGATTCTGCATTCATGTCTAGCTGCGAATTTTACCGGGATTATTGACGTTCAAACCGGAACTGGTCGTCAGATTACCTTCCCCGGATTGAGGATATTCGCGGGATCCAGCACCTTTTTGAGCGATCGCATGAGTTCCAACTCAGGTCCCGCACGATATTTGGCCAGATAGGCCTTCTTGGATTGCCCGATCCCATGCTCGGCGCTGAAGCTGCCACCAAATGTATCCACGAGGTCGTAAATGGCCTGTGTAATGCGTTCACCTTCCGCCGCCCATTCCACCGCGGGCATCTCGCGCGGCAAAACAACATTGTAATGCAGGTTGCCGTCTCCCACGTGCCCAAACGCAACGAGTCGTGCATCGGGACGCAGCTCTGCAAGCAACTCGTCACCCTGCTCCAGGAATTCCTGCATTTTTGACAGCGGAACGGAGACGTCGTGCTTGAAAGCCTTGCCATCTTGCCGTTCTGCTTCAGATATCGAGTGACGCAGTCGCCACAGCTCCGCGGCTTCAGATTCATTCTTGGCAATTACCGCGTTGAGCAATCGACCCGCCTCAGCCTCCTGCAACAGGGCACTCTCGAGTACCTGCGGATCGTCTCCGGTCGCTGCCTCAATAAGAACGTACCAGGGATAGTCCTCATCGAACGGCAGCGATGCGCCGGGAATGTGCTTCTCTACAAGCCCGAAGACGCGTCTCGAAACAAGTTCGAAGGATTCGATGCGATCATCGAGGGCCGTCTTGAGCCTCCCCAGAAGATCGACCGCCGCGCCCGCCCGATCGATGCCGACGAGCGCTGTAGCCATCGCGCCCGGGTCCGGGAACAAACGCAGGCTCGCCGCCGTAATGATTCCCAGCGTTCCCTCGCTGCCGATAAAGAGCTGCTTCAGATCGTAGCCAGCCGTGTCCTTGCGCAAGGATCGCAAGCTGTTCAGCACAGTCCCGTCGGCGAGCACAACTTCGAGCCCCAGGACCAGTGAACGCGCATTGCCATATCGCCCAACATTCAGGCCGCCTGCGTTGGTAGCGATATTGCCTCCAACCTGGCAACTGCCTTCGGCCCCCAGGCTCAACGGGAAGTAGCGTCCCTCTGCTCTTGCAGCGTCCTGTGCCGCAGCTAATACGCAGCCAGCCTCGACGACCATGGAGAAGTTACAGGCGTCGACCTCGCGGATGCGGTTCATTCTTGAGAGGTTCAGAAGCACCTGCTTCCCGGACGCGTCCGGAACCGCGCCTCCACACATGCTCGTGTTGCCGCCCTGCGGCACAATAGACGTACCATACCGGGCACATGCCTGGACAACCGCGGCGACCTCTTCAGTCGATCGTGGCCTGACCATGACCAGTGTCCGGCCTTCGTAAATACCCCGCCACTCCGTCAGGTGCGGTTGCAGGTCATAAGGGTCGGTTGTCCACCCGCCTTGGCCGACTATCTCCTTGATTTGCTCAAGCAATGCCGTCATCGAAAATCGCCTGTTGTTCGAAAGTATGCCAATCGATGTTGCTGCCGCACATTAACAGTACGACACGCTTGCCACGCAGTTCATCACGCAACGGCCCGAGCAAAGCCGCCGTACTTGCGGCACAAGCCGGTTCAACAGCGAGTTTCATCGCTCGAAACAGAAAACCCATTGTGCGGCGCAATTCGTCGTCACTGACTTTGGCCAATCGATCGACGTTCCTTTCCGTCAACGCAAAAGAATATGGCATTGCAAACGGTGCGCCGAGGCTATCTGCAATCGTTGTAACGCGCTCGATGGACCTGGGCTCACCTGCCGCTCGACTGCGATGCATTGAATCAGCGCCATCAGGTTCTACACCGATGATCTGGCAATCTGGACGCAGCTGTTTCACCGCATTTGAAACGCCACCGATCAAACCGCCACCACCTACCGGGACCACCAAGGTATCGAAGTCCTCAATTTGATCACAAATCTCCAGACCGACAGTTCCTGTGCCCAGCGCGATGGACCGCCCCTCAAACGGGTGTACGAAATAGCGTCCTTCTTCCTGTTGAATGCGTTCTGCAACGTCAAACGCATCATGGACGTTATCGGCCAGCACGACCTCGCCCCCAAAGGAGCGACAACTCTCGACACGAAACGGATTTGCAGAACTGACCATTACGACTTTGGCCGTCGTCCCAACCGCACGAGCGGCATAAGCCACGGCGATCGCGTGGTTGCCCGCACTGACAGCAGTCACACCGCGCTCGAGCTGCTCGTCGGTCAGATCGTGCAAGGTCGCAAGCGCGCCCCGTGCTTTAAAGGTGCCGGTTCGTTGCAGGAATTCGAGCTTCGCAAAGACCTGTGAGTCTCCGCCGAGGACCTTTTCGATGGCCGCGCAACGGAGCACAGGTGTCACCGCTGTTTCTTCTGTAAGTTGTTCGCGCAACGCACGAATTTCGTTGATATCTGGTCCTGTCACTGTCATTTGTTATGTAAACTCGATCGCAGTACTTATAACACTTGCGCTGTGTTGAAGAGTTGATTACGTTGGGTTAAGCGAACTGTGGCAGAGAATCCACGTTCATTAAAGTCGCTGCGGGCAAAAGCATGGAATTAGACGATCTGTCGCAGTCCGGTATACGACGAATAGCTAACTATTCTCCGTACCTGGACCAACTGGCCGGACTGGCTCAACAAATGGGCCTCCGCCAGCGCAGCAACCTTATGCATGTCGAAACGGCACTGCGCAGTCACTGGTCGTTGGGCCAGAACAGCATTCTGAGCTGGTCACCACTCGATCAAAGCATTCTCATTCTCGTCGTTCCGCACTATGCAATTGCCGAGTACACGTCTCCACGCGCCGATGACATGCCGCCGCGCTTGTCCCCTCGCTTCATAACCGAGCTCATCTCCGGAGACAGGCAACTGTCTATTTCGCAGATGCAAAAAGTAGCCCGCCTGCTGGAAATCGAGCCCATCAATATTCGCTTGCGAGAGCCGTTGGAAGGCAGCAAGGTGGAAACGCAGATCATTGAAAAAATGATTCGCAAGTACGGCATCAATTACGTGCCCAGTCGTGCGGTTACATTGTTCGATATTGTTGGTTTCGGTCTGGTAACACCGTTCGAACAAATGACGCAGTTGAACAGCCTGTCGTACTCGCTGAATTCGGCGCATGCCAAAATGCTCGAGCAGGACGTCAATATCGATTTTGCACGCTCATCAAGTGGCGACGGTTTCTATATCTGGAATCGCGATGAAGGCCTCGAGGCCAGCGTAAATCTGTATCACTTCATGCATATTGTGCTTGCCGATAATGCGATCGCGCGTAGTAAGTCAGCAACGAAAGCCGTTCCCAGGCTGCGTGCCTGCTTCCATGTTGGCAGCTGCTATGAGTTCCACCAGGCCGAAGGCCTGAACCCGACGACTCACGACTTCATTGTCGGTGACGTAACGATCGAACTCGCACGCATGATCGATGCGGCCTTGCCCGGCCAGATCCTGGTCGGCGACTTCATGACAGATATCGAATCCCATACGGCTACCGGCACGCTCCGTGTCGAGCCGAACGTCGATGCCGTCACCTTCCTCGAACGTGCCCAGGGGAATCTCTCCCAGCTCAGTGGCATGGAGCTCTCGGGCGAAAGAGTAACGGCCATCAAGTGCTACCTGACGGGCGAAAATATGGGCGACGGGCAGTTCAACATCCGGCGACTGACCATCAAGGACAAGCATGGGTTATCACGCGTGGCTTTCAACGCCAAGGTCAATATCTACCGTGAACTGGCGCAACCCATACTCCTTGGTATCCAGGACAAGAAGCTACCCGTAGCAAGCCCCGTCTAAAGGAGTCATCCTCGTGGAAAGACCAACACTGGACTGGGGTGGCAACCTCGTCGCCTTTGCCGTCATGATATTGCTGAACGCGTTGTCGAACGCGCTGCCTATTAATGGCCAGACGATGCCAGAGATATCGGCGAAGTACCCGTCGCTGTTTACGCCTGCCGGTTTCACGTTCTCCATCTGGGGTGTGATCTACCTGGCCCTGCTCATTTTCGTGGTGTGGCAGGCGCTACCGGCGCAACGGCGCAACGCCAAGGTCGCAGGTATCTCGACTTACTTCAAGATCAACTGCCTGGCCAACGCGCTATGGATCATCGTCTGGCACTACGACCTCCTCGCGTTGTCTCTCGTCGTCATGTTAGTGATTCTCGCGACGCTGATCCTGATCTACCGCTCGCTTATTGCCGAGATCGACGCAGCCCCGTTTCTGGAGCATCTGGTGTTGTATCTCCCGTTTAGCCTGTACGCCGGCTGGATCACGCTCGCGACCATTGCCAACGCGAGCGCGCTGCAGACAGGTAACGGCTGGGATGATGTCTTGCTGACATCGGTGCAGTGGACTCTGGTAAAACTCGCCCTTGCCGGCGCAATTGGTGCAACAATAATTATCAGGAACAGGGATCCGGTGTTCGCACTCGCTGTAGCCTGGGCCGCCTACGGTATTTCCGTAATGCAGTCCGCAACTCCCGCGGTATCGGGGACCGCAACGACACTGTCACTACTGATAATGATCCTGGTCGTGAAGGAAGGTGCTTCGCGACTAATTCGAAACTGACTCTGACGAGGAAAAACGATGGCTAATGAGGGTTATCACGAGCCGATCAATGAACTTTCGGACGCAACGCGAGACATGCATCGTGCGATTACTTCCTTGATGGAAGAACTCGAAGCGGTGGACTGGTACAACCAGCGTGTTGACGCATGCAAGGACGACGAACTACGCAAGATCCTTGCGCACAACCGCGACGAGGAAAAAGAGCATGCCGCTATGGTCCTTGAGTGGATCCGCAGGCAAGACCCTACCTTCGACAAGGAGCTCAAGGACTTTCTGTTCACAGACAAGCCCATCGCTCACGAGTAGCAATTGCTCAGGCGAGAAGCAGAACGTCGCCTAAAAGAAAAGCCGCTTAACCTGAGGCTAAGCGGCTTCTTTTTGTCAATTGGTCGGGGCGAGAAGATTCGAACTTCCGACCCCCACAACCCCATTGTGGTGCGCTACCAGGCTGCGCTACGCCCCGACCGAGTGCTGGATTCGCGCGCTGACGCGCGCTACTACAGCGCGGCAATCATACCTGCCGCGCGGAGACTTGGAAAGAAGGGAATTTAGCGGCGCAGGATCTTAAGAACTTGTTCAAGTTCCATGCGTATCTGCTTGATAATCTGTTGACTTTGCGTCACATCCGACTTGGCGTCGTCACCCGTCAGGCGCTGGCGTGCCCCACCGATCGTGAAGCCTTCGTCATACAGGAGACTCCTGATCTGGCGAATGATCAAAACATCCTGACGCTGGTAATAGCGGCGGTTGCCCCGGCGCTTTACAGGCTTGAGTTGTGGAAACTCCTGCTCCCAGTATCTGAGTACATGCGGCTTAACCGCACAAAGGTCGCTCACCTCACCGATCGTGAAGTAACGCTTACCAGGTATAGGAGGTAGTTGGTCGTTATTCCCCGGTTCCAGCATATGCCTCTACTCGGGCCTTTAGTTTTTGTCCTGGCCGGAAGGTCACCACGCGCCGAGCGCAAATTGGAATTTCCTGTCCGGTTTTCGGGTTTCTGCCAGGACGTTCTTTTTTATCCCGAAGATCAAAATTCCCGAAACCGGAAAGTTTGACCTGCTCCCCAACTGCAAGTGATGCACGCAGCTCTTCAAAAAACATATCGACCAATTCGCGAGCTTCTCTTTTGTTGAGACCCAGCTCATTAAACAACGACTCGGCCATATCTGCTTTGGTCAGTGCCATCGGGAATTAGTCTCTTAGTTCAGCAGCGAATTTATCTTCTAATTTGGTGACTGCTGCGGCCATTGCGCCGTCCGCATCATCGTCAGTAAGGGTGCGCGATGTTTCCTGTAAAATCAAGCCTATTGCGACGCTTTTTCGCCCTGCTTCTATTCTGTCGCCCTTGTAAATGTCAAAAATCCTGACATCCCGAATGAGGTCCGGAGCAGCAGATGCGACCGCCTCGACAAGTTCGGCCGCAGAAACCCCGTCGTCGACAATGACGGCGATGTCGCGACGAATGGCCGGGAATTTCGAAATCACCTCGGCACTTGGGGCAGCAGACTCGAGCGCCTTGACCGCATCAAGCTCAAAAACATATACCGCTCGCTTGAGATCGTAGTCCTTGGCGATGCGTGGATGCAGCTTGCCAACCACACCGATAACGTCGGCGCCGCGGATGATTTCCGCCGCTTGCCCAGGTTGCAGTGCCGGGTGCTCAGCAGCGACAAAACGAATTTCGGCCATATCGCTTGCGAGCGCAAGGAGCGCTTCGATATCGGCTTTTATGTCAAAGAAATCAACGTTTTCCGCCTTCGATGACCACTGCTCCGCAACCACCGGTCCGGTCGCGAGACCTGCCAGGCGAACGACTTCACTGTGCTTATCCAGCGTGCCGTGGTACGAACGACTCGCTTCGAAAATTCGTACGCGGTCCTGTTGACGCGCAGTGTTCGCCGCCGCCGTAGCGACCAGGCCAGGCAGCAAAGACGAGCGCATGACTGACAAACCTTCAGAAATCGGGTTACTGAGTACAAGCTCTGATTCGGCGCCCGCAAACTTCGTGTTCGCTTCGGCATCGATGAAACTGTAGGTGACTACCTCCTGGTAATCGCGAGCAATCAGCGTCGCTCCGGCACGCTCCATTTCGATGCGCGACTCGGTTACCGTCTCGAGTGGTGACTGCGCCGACAAAGTCGTCTCAGGAATCGAATCGTAGCCGTGAATCCTCGCGATTTCCTCGATGAGGTCCACTTCGTACTCGATATCGAAGCGATGGCTTGGTCCTTTTACACTCCAACCACCGTCGACTACCGCAACCTCGAGCTGCAAATCCTCCAGGATTCGACCAACGATGGCATCGTCAATTTCAAGTCCCAGGACATGAGTGAGTCGACTCTTTCGCAACGTAATCGTTGCACGTTTTGGCAAATGCTCTTCAGACGAATGGACAACCAAAGGTCCCGCGTTGCCACCTGCAAATTCGAGTAATAACTCCGTCGCCCGTTCAACTGCTCGACCCTGCCCGTCGGGATCGACACCACGTTCAAATCGAAGTGATGCATCCGTGTGCATGCCGTAGTTACGCGCGCGACCCGCCATGAACTCCTGCGGCCAGAACGCGGCCTCGAAGAATACGTCGGTCGTCTTGTCCGATACTGCCGTACTGAGTCCGCCCATGATGCCGGCAATGCCGATCGGGCCGCTGTCATCGGTAATGATCAGCGTGTCATCGCTCAACTCGACCTCTTTCTCGTCAAGCAAGGTGACCTTCTCGCCAGATTTGGCCAGTCGGGGACGAATCGGACCCTGTAAGAGGGCCGCATCATAGGCATGCAGGGGCTGTCCGAGCTCCAGCATGATGAAATTCGTTATATCGACGACCGGTGAGATGCCACGCAGGCCTGCCCGGCGCAGACGCTCGGTCATCCAGACGGGCGATCTGGCCTCGGGATCAATGCCGCGGATCAGGCGTCCGGCAAAGCGCGGGCAACCAGCGGGTTCAACCAGTTCGACAGGATGTACATCATCAATTGTCGCCGCGACCGGCGGAACGTCGGCATCCTTGAGTTCAGCACCGGTGAGCGCCGACAAATCGCGCGCAACTCCAAGGACGCTGAAGCAGTCACCGCGATTCGGCGTGAGATCCAGGTCGATAACAGCATCGGGCAGATTGAGGAATTCGACTAACGGCTTGCCGACTTCAGCAGCAGCCGGAAGATCCATGATGCCGTCCGACTCATTACCAAGTCCGAGCTCGACGGCGGAGCACAGCATGCCATTCGACACAACACCACGAATTTTCGCTTTGCGGAGCTTCATGCCATTGGGCAACTTCACACCGGGCTTGGCCAACGGCGTTTTCATTCCGCGGCGGACGTTCGGTGCACCGCAGACGATGTCAATCAGTTCATCGCCGCCATCGGATACTTTGCACACACTGAGCTTGTCGGCATCGGGGTGTTTGCCGCACTCGATGACCTCGGCGATAACGACATCATCAAGGCCCACGCCATCGTATTCGATGCCGTCAACCTCGTGGCCGAGCATCGTCAGCTGGTGACCAAGTTCCTCGGTCTCCAGGTCGGGGTTCACCCATTCGCGTAACCAGGATTCTGCAATCTTCATCGCGCTTACCGGAACTGCTGCAGGAAACGGAGATCGTTCTCGAAGAACGTGCGAAGGTCAGTTACGCCATAACGGAGCATGGCGAGGCGCTCAATACCAATGCCGAACGCGTACCCCGTATATTTCTCAGGATCCACGCCCGCACTCTCGAGCACATTCGGATGCACCATGCCGCAGCCAAGAATTTCGAGCCACTTGCCCTCGCCCCACGAGACATCAACTTCCGCTGAGGGCTCCGTGAACGGGAAATAGCTCGGCCGGAAACGCAGTTCCGCCTTGCGCTCGAAAAAAGCCTCAACAAACTGGTGCAGTACGGCTTTCAGGTGAGCGAAGCTGACGTGTTCGTCAATAACGAGCCCTTCAACCTGATGGAACATCGGCGTGTGCGTCTGATCAGAATCGCAGCGATACACGCGCCCCGGCGCGATTATCTTGATTGGCACGCCCTCCTTCACGATTGAACGAATCTGCACGGGCGACGTATGCGTCCGGAGGAGCTCACCACCCGGAAAGTAGAACGTATCGTGCATAGCACGCGCCGGGTGATTGTCTGGAATATTCAAGGCAGTGAAGTTGTGAAAATCATCCTCGATTTCCGGACCCGCACGAACACCGAAACCGGCGTTCTTGAAGATCTTCTCTATGCGCATCATCGCGCGCGTGACCGGGTGGTAGCCACCGATCGACGCACCCCTTCCCGGCAGCGTTACATCGACAGCATCCGCCGCGAGCTTTGCCTCCATGGCCGCAGCCTCGAGCGCATCGCGTCGCGCATTCAGGCGTGCCTGAACATCCTGTTTCGCCTTGTTGATTTCCTGACCCGCAGCCGAACGTTCCTCCGCCGGCAATTGGCCGAGGGTTTTCAAACGTGCGGTGATCTCGCCTTTCTTGCCGAGATAGGAAACCCGAACCGCATCAAGAGCGGCAAGGTCATTGGCTGCATCAATCTCGGATGCAGCCTTCGTGATGAGGTCGCTCAGGGAGGTCATTGCAGTGAGATCGAACCGGCCGGCATTTCACCCGGCCGGTTCACGTGATCTTAGGAAGCAGCTTGTTGCTGTTCCAGACCCGCCTTCGCGGCTTCAGCGATAGCGCCAAAACCCTCGGGATCATGCACTGCGATGTCAGCCAGGACCTTGCGGTCAACCTCGATCTCAGCCTTGTTCAGGCCATTGATCAGGCGGCTGTACGACAGGCCGTGCATACGTGCGGCCGCGTTGATACGCGTGATCCACAGCTGACGGAACTGACGTTTGCGCTGGCGGCGATCGCGGTATGCGTATTGGCCAGCCTTGATGACAGCCTGCTTGGCCGTCTTGAATAATTTGGAACGCGCGCCGTAGTAGCCCTTCGCTTTACCGAGGACTTTCTTGTGGCGTGCTTTGGCAGTAACGCCATTTTTTACTCGTGCCATTTCTCAATCTCCTCTTAGCTATAGGGAAGCATGCGCTTCACGGCTTTCACATCGGCATCTGCAACCTGCAGAGTGTTGCCGAGCTGACGTTTACGCTTGGACTTCTTCTTCGTAAGAATGTGATTGAGGTGGGCCTGGGAGCGCTTGTAGCCACCCTTGGCTGTCTTGCTGAAGCGCTTGGCCGCGCCCCGGTTGGTCTTCATCTTTGGCATTTTGTCTTTCCTTTTAGCCTCACAACGAACCTCAAGGGCCGCGGCAGGCGGATTAATGGCCCTTACGAGCCGTTACTCACTTTTTCTTCGGTGCGGCGGTCGTTTGCCTAATGCTTCTTTGGCGCAATGACCTGAACCATCTGCCGTCCTTCCATCTGCGGCATCTGCTCAACCGTACCGTATTCTTCCAGGTCATCTCTGACCCTCGCCAGGAGTTGCGCGCCCAGTTCCTTGTGCGCCATCTCCCGGCCTCTGAATCTCAAGGTGACTTTCGTTTTGTCACCGTCTTCGAGGAACTGAATGAGCTTCCTGAGTTTGATCTGGTAATCGCCTTCATCCGTTCCCGGACGGAATTTGATTTCCTTGACGTGAACTTGCTTTTGCTTGCGTTTCGCAGACTGGTTTTTCTTGTTCTGTTCGAACAAGTACTTGCCAAAATCCATGATGCGGCACACAGGCGGATCCGCCATCGGCGATACTTCAACGAGGTCAAGTCCCTCGTCCTTGGCCAAATCGATCGCTGCTGCGATTCCCATGACCCCTGCCTGCTCACCTTCCGAGTCGATAACCCGCACTTCGGCGGCCTCGATTTCATCGTTGCGTCTTACGCGCTTTGTAACTGCGATACCCAAATCCTCCGCTAATTCAACGTCTTATCCCATCGCAGCTCACAGCCAAAAGCCGCAGCTACAGCGGGAACGCGATTCTATATAGCCGGGAAGCAGGAAACAACCTCGGAAACCCGAATTTTCTTAAAAAAATCAGGTGTTTTGTCGAGAGTTGGTGGGCGATGCGGGTTTCGAACCTGCGACCTCCACGATGTCAACGTGGCGCTCTACCCCTGAGCTAATCGCCCTCCGGTCCCGAGGGGAGCCGTACGATACTCAAGCCCCTCTCCTACTGCAAGAGTTTTCAGCCCGCCTTCTGGCCATCCAGGCCCAATCCCCGGGCACGCATCGACTGGATCTCGTCGCGAAGCCTGGCGGCCTCTTCGAATTCCAGATCCCGTGCATGCTTGAGCATTTTCTTCTCGAGTTTCGCAGCCTGTTTGAGCAGTTGCTCCGGACTCATCACCGCATAAATGCCACGCTGGTCGGCAGCCTTGCCTCGCTTCCTGTCAGGCCCCGGGTAGGCGGACTCCATGACATCGGCGACCTGTTTCACGATCGAGGCCGGCGTGATGTGGTGCTCGAGGTTGTACGCAACCTGCTTTTCGCGCCTGCGGTTAGTCTCTCCCAGTGCGCGTTCCATCGAGCCCGTAACCCGATCCGCGTACAGGATTGCGGTGCCATGAAGGTTGCGGGCCGCACGCCCAATCGTCTGAATGAGTGCCCGCTCCGACCTGAGGAAGCCTTCCTTGTCGGCATCCAGAATCGCAACCAGCGACACTTCCGGCATATCCAGTCCCTCCCGAAGAAGGTTGATCCCCACCAGAACGTCGAAGGCGCCGAGACGCAGATCGCGGATGATCTCGGTACGCTCAACCGTGCCGATGTCGGAATGCAGATACCGCACGGCTATACCGTGTTCACGCAGGTAGTCCGTAAGGTCTTCCGACATGCGCTTGGTCAGTGTGGTGATGAGCACGCGCTCGCCTTGCGCGGTTCGTTTGCTAATTTCCGACATGACGTCGTCCACCTGCGTCTTTGCAGGTCGAACGACGACGCTGGGATCAATGAGCCCTGTCGGTCTAACCAGCTGCTCTACCACGCTATCGGCGTGCTGTTTCTCGTAGTCACCCGGTGTCGCGGATACGTAGATGGTCTGCGGTGACAGCCGCTCAAATTCGTCAAAGCGCAAAGGCCGGTTGTCGAGTGCTGACGGGAGTCGAAAACCGAACTCCACCAGGGTCTCCTTGCGGGATCGGTCGCCTTTGTACATGGCGCCGAGTTGCGGCACGGTGACGTGACTCTCGTCGATGATCAGGAGCGCATTATCGGGCACGTAGTCGAACAGGCACGGTGGCGGCTCACCCGGCTCCCTGCCCGAAAGATAGCGCGAATAGTTCTCGATGCCTGAGCAGTAACCGAGCTCCTTGATCAT
>Ga0316187_10003707_pt1 | contig 13274 bp, 12 predicted proteins | sample CroRivburrow1_MG_FD_204927 | JGI IMG/M metagenome (GOLD analysis project Ga0316187, IMG submission 204927) | Coastal sediment microbial communities from Maine, United States - Cross River worm burrow 1 | ecosystem: Environmental > Aquatic > Marine > Coastal > Sediment | place: USA: Maine...
CTCAGATCATGGATGTGGTTTTGCTTGATGATAAGAAATCCCCATCCAAGAAGGCTCCCAAAGATGCCAAGACTATGTCCAATCGCAGTGCCAGTGGAGGCAGCAAAGCCGATGATCGCATGACACGTCAGGCCAGAGCCCCGATGTCCGGCAATCAGCAGCGTCCACAACCATCACCCCCCAAGCAGCCGAAAACGCCTCCGCCACTTAACCAGCAGAGCCGAACCCGGTTAATGGCCAAACGTGGCGACTTCCCTGACAGCAGCCAGTTGAAGAAGAAACCGAAGACGGATAGAAGTAAAACGAAGCCAAAGGATCCATCCAATGTTCCGCTGTCCAACCTGATGCCATCGGCAATGGCACTGTCGCAACTTTCACGCGATTTCGAGCGCGAACGGCGCATGAAACAGAAACTGACCAAAGAGGCCGATGTCTCTATCAATACCCGCCAGGCTAAGTATGCGCCTTATGCACAGGCGCTGGTTCGTGCGCTGGAGGAGCAGTGGCGTCCGGGACAGGCAAACTACGAGCAATTCGCCGAGGAGGCGCGTCGTTCGCTGATTAAGCTGACGATTGAGAAAAATGGTGATCTGGCCGGCATCGAGATCCTGCGCCCAAGCCCGATCCCACAAATCAATAACAGTGCGATCGAGGCGATCAATGCCGCAGCTCCATTCAAGGTGCTGCCATCTTCGTGGGGGCTCGACCGCGTCAATTTCTATCTGACCTTTGAGGTCATAGAGGACAGATTTGTCTTCCGACCGATGTAAGGCGCTATTAGGCTGGTACGGAGATAACGCCCGCCAGCTACCCTGGCGGAAAACAACTCATCCTTACCACATATGGATTTCTGAAATCATGCTGCAGCAGACACAGGTGAAAACCGTTCTGCCACGCTATCTAAACTGGTTCGATACTTTTCCAACGATTGAAGCCCTGGCCTCAGCATCTACAGATGATCTGCTCAAAGCATGGGAGGGGCTCGGTTACTACCGGCGCGCCCGCTTTATCCATCGGGCCGCAGAGATGATTATTTCTGATTTCGCTGGTCAGTTTCCAAATGACTTTGACGATATGATGAAACTGCCCGGCATTGGCCGTTCCACCGCAGGAGCGATTTCATCATTCTGTTTCGGCACAGCAACAGCTGTACTGGATGGTAACGTCAAACGGGTGCTTAAACGCTGGTTTGCACAGCCTGAAGCCACTGACAAAGAACTGTGGATTCTGGCGCAGAAGGCCATCGAGACTTCAGGTGATCACACCACATGGAATCAGGTCATGATGGAACTGGGGGCGACGATCTGCTCTGCCAGATCACCCGGTTGTGAGGCTTGTCCTGTGAATGAGTTTTGCGCTTCCGCATTTCAGGTTGAGGTCTCAAAAGAGGTTCGAAAGAAGGTTCCGGTTCTCGACGTTCACTGGCGCATTCATCTTTTTACCTGCCCAAAGAAAGGTATCTGGCTTACCCAGCGTCCCGATTCCGGCATATGGGGTGGCCTTTGGGCGCCTCCGATCACTGAATTAAAAGAGCGCCCCGAAGAGGAGCCTACACATATCCACCAGCTGACCCACCGGCGACTGCACCTCTATCCGCAACAACTGGAGTCCGCGCCGACTGGCGATGGCCGTTGGGTTTCCTCAATTGAAGGTTTCGCGCTGCCGACAGGTATCCATCGTCTGCTGGAGAAAGTGACATGAAATCTACCCGTATTCTTCTGATATTAATTCTTCTGTTGCCGCTGACAGGTCATGCGGCGGGAGCAGGCTCAGGCATCGTTGTAGCTGCACAGAAGAGTGCTGCGGATGCTGGTATTGAGATGTTGAGGCAAGGCGGCAACGCCTTTGATGCGGCAGCGGCAACTGCGCTGGCATTGGGCGTTGTGGAGCCGGGCTCTTCAGGTATAGGCGGTGGCGGCTTCTTCCTGCTCTACATCGCCAAAGAGAAGCGTTATGTGATGCTCGATGCGCGCGAAACATCGCCGAAGCTGGCCGGAAATGGTGAGGTCTATGAATCACAATCTTCAGTCGACGGACCACAGTCAGCAGGGGTGCCGGGGTTGCCAGCAGGTGTGGATCATCTGGTCACGCGTTACGGCAGGTTGAAGCGAGCTGTGGTGACACAGCCCGCCATTGATCTGGCTAGAAGCGGCTTTGAGGTTGGACCACGCCTGAAACGGATGCTCGACTGGCGAGCCAAGGCATTCAGTGACACGGCACGTTCAACTTTCCTCTCAAGCCAAATCATCAGACAGGATGCATTGGCTGATACGCTTGCCCGTTTTGCACGAAGCGGAGCCGAGGGGTTCTATCGCGGTGAAACGGCAGGGCGACTGGTTGCCGACATGAAACGCGATGGTGGTCTGATCCGTGAAACAGACATGGCAGCCTACCGGGTGATAGAGCGTGAACCCGTGATGTTCGACTACCAGAATTTCCATCTTATCTCTGCACCACTTCCATCATCAGGCGGCATGACACTGGCCCATGTCTTCGGTCAGCTAAAAGGTGATGATCTCAAAACAATGGATCGGGCCGACCGGGTTCATCTGCTGGTCGAGACGATGAAACGTGCCTACCGGGATCGCAACGTCCATATGGGCGATAGCGATTTCATCAAAATTCCCGACCTTCTTACCACCGAGAGGTTGAAAGCTCTACGCGCAGGCATTGATATGCATAAGACGACGCCGAGTGTTGAGCTGGGTAACAGTACCGATGCGATTGGCGCAGGAACCGACACCACCCACTTCTCCGTCATTGATGATGAGGGCAACATGGTTTCGGCCACCCTCTCGATTAATTACGCCTTTGGTTCGGGATATGTATCTCCTTCCACCGGCATTCTGCTTAATGATGAGATGGATGATTTTGCCACCCGCCCCGGCAAGCCAAATGCCTATGGACTGGTGCAGGGCTCAGCCAATGAGGTGGCGCCGGGCAAACGTATGCTCAGCTCGATGACCCCAACCTTTGTGATCGGCCCCCATCGTACCTTTATTGTCGGCACCCCCGGCGGCTCACGTATTATCTCTATGGTACTGCTGGCGAGCCTCGGCTTCATGCTTGATGAGACCGCCCCTTCCGACTGGGTCAATGCACCGCGCTTTCATCATCAGTTCCTGCCCGATCTCATTCAACACGAAGAGGGCGCCTTCAGACCTGAGGTAACCGCTGAACTTCAGAAACGCGGCCACACGCTCAAGCCGATGCGCAACTACGGCAATATGCATGCGATAGTCCTCGATAGAAAAACCGGCAACCTCACCGGCCTTACAGATGTTCGTGGCGAAGGTGTTTCACTTCCCGTCAGACAGTCAGCTGTCGATGAACGCTGAAAGCACAGCACTCCATCCCTTAGCAAGATTGGCACGATTATAACCGCCACCACCAAGGGCGATGATGCGCCCTTTGCAGAATTCGTCGGTAATCCTGCAGAGTGATGCTGCAGCATGGGCGTGAGCTCTTGGGGTGAAACACATGTCGGTGATCGGGTCTCCATTAATCGAGTCGGCACCACACTGGAAGATAATGAACTCCGGTTTAAATGCGCGGACAAAGGCCTCGGCTTCGGGCCAGACGCCTAGGAAATCATCATCGTTCGCTCCAGGTCTCATAGGCAGGTTCAGCTTGGTTCCTTCTGCAGCCCCTACTCCTGTTTCATTAGCGAACCCCTTACCGGGATAGAGGTGGGTGCCATCCTCGTGGATGTCGACGATGCAGAGGTCGGGATCGGCTTCAAATGCGTAGAAGACGCCATCGCCATGATGGGCGTCGATATCAACATAGGCGATGCGCTGGATGCCGTATTGGCTGCGCAGGGTTTCGATTAGTACACCGGCATCGTTAAACACGCAGAAACCGGCAGCCATATTACGTCGGGCGTGATGCAGGCCCGCAATAGGAATGAAACAGCGTGGATGGCTTCCGTTGATGGCCTCTTCCGCTGCCGCGAGAACCGTGCCAACGACGGCGGCTGCGGCCTCATATACCCCTTTGAAGGCGGGGGTGTCGCCGTAGTCTAGATAGCCGTCGCCCAACTCGGAGCGCTCCATCACGCAATCGATATATTCGGGGGTATGAAAGCGTTCAATGGCATGGCGATCGGCCATGACAGGCGCGGCAATCGACACCTTTTCATGCAAACCCTGCCTAACTGCCTCCTGCCAGAAAGCATCCATGCGATCCGGGCCGAACGGGTGCCCTTCACCAAAACCGTAACGGGCAAGCTCCGTCCCGATAAACAACTGAACATTGTGCTGCATAGATCAACTATAGCACGAAAACGTGCTACTTTTTTCAGGAAGAGGATTTAAGCGGAGACGAAAAGGTAACCCCAGGCGCCGAAGATCAAGGCAGATCCAAAACAGAGGAATGCGACCCAGGCCATTGCGAACACGATGCTTTTTCTTCCTACTTTATGTGCCTTCCATCCAAACCAAGCTGCAAAACAGCCGATCGGAATAGAAAATATAAGGAAGAGGGCAAGGACCATCCGCACAGGCTAACCGTCATGGGTAGATTGCCAAGCCACTTCTGTTCCCTATGCTTCTTGCACGGCATCAATCATCCAAGGGGCAAACATGATCAGGAAACTTCAGGCGCTGTGGAAAAAGGCAGCTGAGACACCAAAGGCGAAACGCGAGCATGAGGTTTCCCTTGCCGTAACTGCATTGATGGTTGAAGTGATGCGCATGGATGGAAAGCTTGATGAAGCCGAACGCAGTGAAATTGTGCTGGCGGTGGAGAAGCGATTCGGCCTCTCCCAGGCAGAGGTGCATGAATTGATTGAGCTTGCCTCCATCGAGGTGGAGCAGGCGCTTGATCTGCATCAATTTACCTCGGCAATTGTGAAATCCTTTTCAACGGACGAGCGGATAAAAATTCTGGCTGAACTCTGGTGTGTGGCGATGGCCGATGGCCGTGTAGATCCTTATGAGGAGCAGCTGTTGCGGCGTATGGCCGAACTGATGGGCTTGCATCACAGCCAGTTTATACAGGCTAAGATTGCCGCAGAGCTAATGTTTTAGTTATTTTCTGGTGCTGAGCACAACCCAGATCGAAGCAATTTCGCCGGCATGATCTTGGGCCGTCGGCGCCGATGGAAAGACTCGCTGTTTACTGATGCCCCGATAATCGAAGAAACGCCCGATCAGATAGTGCGTATGCTGGATGCGCTGCATCGATTCAAAATCAATTCTCTCTCCCGTCCACTTCGGAATCAGATCAACAATCAGCTTCGGGTTGGCTTTCATCTTCTTCACCACCTTGAGCAGGCGAATACGCTCATTCAGAGAAAGGGCTCCTCTCTCATGAAGTCGGACGCGGGTTTCAACCGATCTTTTACCACCTCTGGAGGTTGATATGGCGATTGCTGATTTTTCGGCTGAGTCACGCAGTGCCTGCTGCAGCGAGAGGCCGAGGTACTGCAGGTCAAGTGGCTCATCATTCCAGTTGCCACTGACAGGAAACTGCAGGTCGATCTGCTCATTGCCTTCTGCCAGCCGGCTTAACAGATCAATCGTGTTAAACCCGGTACGACTGATCATTGGATCATTTGCGGCCACTTCATGCTCAGCCAGTGGTCGCTTCAGGTTGAGTGAAACCTTACCGGTGTAGTGATCGGGTTCTCCTCCATCTTCTACTTTCAATGAAGCTGAGATGCGGCCACGAACGGGTTTGGGCATGCCCGAGGCAGTCATCCATTCGCGGAGAAAAAGCGGGGTAGCATTCTCAATTCTGATCTTGCCAACGAATCGTCCCGGCTCGGAGAGAGGGCTCCATGAACCATCCAATATCAACGCCCCACTCCCCATCTCGCCTCGAAGAGAAACCTTGGATGATCTATTTGCGGCTAATGGGGAAAGAGTGAACACTGCATTTGTCACCCAATACGAATCGGGCTGACCGACGCTTATTTTACCGTTCTTCCAGCTGATATCGCCTATCTCCCACTTTCCAGCAGCCAGACTTTCTGTCCACCATGCTTTTTCCTGATCGCTGCGCGCAGCATCATCCTGACCCGCTGTTTGCAATGGCAGAGGTATAAGAGTTGCAATGTAGTGCCAGCCCTCAGCAACAAGCGAATCAACATGCTGCTTTTCAAGTCCGGTTCCGACCGGCCCGAATCTGGTTGAGATGCTTTCTGCCATCCAGCGGTTTCCAGCATGGGCAAGGTATGGGTTTTCACTGGTTGCCTTGCCGTGCATTAACCAATCCCCTCTATTGAACTGTGCATTCACCGACAGTGATGTTGTGCCATCGAGTATCAGTGGTGAACTCTGAGAACTCTTAAATGGGAGTAACGGACGAAGCTGGGTTAACGGAATGTGTTTGGCGCGAACATCCAGCTTCGCAGCATTAAGAGCGCCGCCCTGTCGCAGAACTTCTCCCCGGATAGACCATTCAGGATCATCGCTGCCGTTTTTTATAACGCTTTTCAGCTTAATATCCGTCACGCCTTTGGAGGTCAGCGCGCATGTGCCGCTCAGCCCGGATAGCTGGATATCACCCTCAGGAAGGTCAACCAGCACATTGAGTGCGTCAATATCTACTGCATCGGCATGGATACTCCATAACAGTGGTGGCGAACTACTCCTGTTTTTCCGAATTAGCGGCTGTAGGGTGATGGCAGGTTTTGATAACTTTAGGCTGGTGACTTTGAATTCGTGCTGGTCGGAATCAAGTTTCGCATTGCGATAATGCAGGCTTTCGACACCCCAGCTTTCTGACTCTGAATCAGCGATGGGGCCATATATGATATTATGCAGCGTTCCCTTGCTGCTGCTAATCAACAGCCCACGGTTACTTCTATGCAGGAGAAGCTCGCCATCCAGCATTCCACCTTGTAGTTGTCGACCTTCGATTTCAGGCAGATAAGCTCCCCAGGAGTCCAGCGGCCAGCCGCTGCTGTTGATGGCGACATCCCAGCTATCATCAGACTGTGTGCCATCCAAGTTAAGGGTGGAGACATAAGTAGTGTCACCTTCTTCCTCGGGATCAAGGGCGACCCTTCCACTCAGGGAAAGTTTTTCAGGTTTCTCTGCATCGCTGTCTCTGCTCCACTGCAGCTCTCCTGACAAATAGCCAAAGGTTGGACCGGTCCCTATTGTGGCTGTGAGCAGCGAGGCATCAATCTCCTGCCAGTTCACCTCGCCTTTGCTGCTCCAGTGTGACGTTCCGGATCTCACCCACTGCGCCTGAACAGCAGCACCATGGAATTGCGATGAGAGGTAAATAGTCCTTACCTCCCCCTGAACCTGCTGTCTCAGCTGGATCGCATCGATAATCAGAGGTACGGCACTCTCATTTTCCAGATAAAGCATCAAGGTGCCGTCATCGACCTGCAGAGCGTTCGCAGCTTGCCAGATACGCTGAAGTTTCTCATCTTGCTGCCACTCATTGAGTTGGCCTGAATGGTGCAGTTCAGCCTCTAGTCCGGAAATCACCACGCTGCCGAGACGCGGATTTTTACCGGTTAGAAGGGTTGGGTTGGCGCTCACAAGTATGTGGTCGATACTAAGCGAGTCGCTACCGCGGTTGATTTCTATTTTTTTGAGAATAAGGCCGTTTCTTAGAAGATGGTAGCGGACATCTCCGATTTTAACACCTGCTGCATCCGCCCAGCTATGAATCGCCGCCTCTGCCTGTTTCTGGGCCTGAATCTGCAGTGAGAGATGCATCGCCACGCAGAGCAGTGCGAGGATGGCGATTGAGGCCAGATACCAGCGCGCCCCCGGCGAGAAAATCCCCACCGGATGGCGAAACAAGCGTAAATTCTTCAGATGCCCTCCGTGGCCGGTCTGATACTACGGCCTGCTCTGCTGTAACTTCTGAACTACGGACTGATCTTCCAGCGTTGAGATATCAGATGTGATTTCGCGACCAGCTGCAATGTCCCTGAGCAGGCGACGCATAATCTTGCCAGAGCGTGTCTTAGGCAGGCTGTCGGCAAAACGGATATCGTCCGGTTTAGCGATGGCACCAATCTCTTTTGTGACATGGGCGCGAAGCTCTGCGATCAGGTCATCGTGGACTTCGCATTTAAGTACGACAAAGGCACAGATCGCTTCGCCTTTGATCGCGTCAGGACGCCCAACCACGGCTGCTTCAGCGATGGCTTCGTGCGACACCAGTGCCGACTCTAGCTCCATCGTGCCCAGCCTGTGACCGGAAACATTCAGCACATCGTCAACACGGCCCATAACCCAGAAATAACCATCTTCATCGCGTCGTGCGCCATCACCGGCAAAGTAATAACGGCCATCAAACTCTTTCCAGTAGGTATCGATGTAGCGCTGATCATCACCCCATACGCCGCGCAGCATTGATGGCCACGGTTTGCGGATGATCAGCAGGCCACCACCCTCGGTGATCGGTAAACCTGCTTCATCCACGATATCCGCATCAATACCGGGCAGCGGAAATGTTGCCGAGCCCGGCTTGGTCGGGGTGGCAAAGGGGATCGGAGCGAGCATGTGGCCACCGGTTTCGGTCTGCCACCAGGTATCGACAATCGGGCAGCGCCCTTTGCCGATGACATTGTGATACCACATCCACGCTTCCGGATTGATCGGCTCGCCTACCGTGCCAAGCACGCGCAGGGATGAGAGGTCATATTTGTTTGGCCACTCATCACCCGCCTTATTCAGTGCACGGATAGCGGTCGGTGCGGTGTAGAAGATGGTAACCCCATGATCAGCACATATTTTCCACAGGCGTCCGGGATCGGGATAGGTGGGCACACCCTCATACATCAGTGTGGTGCCGCCATTGGCGAGAGGACCGTAAACTGAATAGGTATGACCGGTAATCCAGCCGACATCGGCGGTACACCAGAAGATGTCGGTTTCGGGCCGGAAGTCGAAACTCCAGCGCATAGTCACCCTTGCCCAGAGCAGGTAGCCGGCCGTGGAGTGCAGGATACCCTTGGGTTTGCCGGTGGAGCCTGAGGTATAAAGAATGAACAGCGGATGTTCGGATTCAACGGCCAGTGGTTCACAATGGTCCGGCTGTGCATTGAGGGCATCGTGCCAGTTGATATCACGTCCCTGACTCCACTCCACATCATTGCCGGCATGACGAACGACCAGCACATGGGCGACGCTGCGGCAGCCCTCAGAAAGCGCCTCATCCACATTAGGTTTAAGCGCATGAATACCGCCCCGACGGCCGCCTCCATCTGCAGTCACTACCAGTTTTGCCCCGGCATCTTCGATACGATCGCGCAGAGCTAACGGAGAGAAAGCGCCAAAGACTACAGAGTGCACAGCTCCGATGCGGGTGCAGGCAAGCATGGCGATGGCGGCTTCCACGATCATCGGCATATAGATGATGACGCGATCACCAGAGTTCACACCGAGCTCTTTCATCGCATTGGCGGCACGGCACACCTCCGAGAGAAGTTTGTTGTAGCTGTAGTTACGAACCTCTCCGGCCTCGGATTCCCAGATAATGGCGGTACGTTCGCCCAGGCCAGCTTCGATATGCCGATCTAGGCAGTTTTCTGAAAGGTTAAGTTTGCCATCCTCAAACCAGCGGAAGAAAGGGGCATTTTCACTATTGAGAACGCGGGTGAACGGCTCACGCCACGACAGGTGCTCACGTGCAAGGTCCCGCCATGTTGTATCGAAATCCGTTTCAAACTGCGCTCTCAAGGTGCGGTACTGCTGCATCGAAGCGATACGGCCCTGATGCCCTTGAGGAGGGGTAAATATTCGGGTTTCATCCAGAACAGTGGTGATCGTTTCAGACATAAGCTCCTCCAATGACCTTTCTAGCAGGCAACAGATATGACGACAACACGCTTTCGCTGGTGTTTGAATACGTTATGATAGCGTATGCTGAAAATTTGTCTCATCAAAACCAGTATCAACTCCTTGCAAGAGGCGGAGAAACTGGCGACAAGCCTTGTAGAGGCGCATCTTGCAGCCTGCATTCAGATCAGCACTCTGGGAAAATCGGTTTATCGCTGGCAGAGGCAACTCGAGGTGGAGGAAGAGTATTATCTTACCATCAAGACCTCCATGCCTCTTTGTGAAACAGTGATTTCGCAGTTGACCCAGCTTCACCCTTACGAGGTCCCGGAGATTATCTGGTCTGAATTCGGTGCGACAGATGATTACGGTAGTTGGGTCTTCGGTGAAGTCGATGCTAGCCTTGCAGCGACAGATACACAGGAGTGATCAATGATTGAAGTTACATATGCAGGGGCACTGATAGCGGGCTTGCTCTCTTTTCTCTCTCCCTGCGTACTGCCGCTGGTTCCAGCTTACCTCTCCTACATATCAGGTGTTTCGGTCAATGAACTGCGTCATCATGATGGCCAGACCGCTTCGGTGCGCAGGCATGCGCTGGCACAATCACTCTGGTTCATTGCCGGTTTCAGCCTAGTCTTTATTCTGCTCGGCGCATCGGCATCGTTAATCGGCCAGTGGATGCTGACCAATATGGCGATTCTCGGAAAGGTCGCCGGTGTTATCATAGTTATTTTCGGCCTTCACTATGCAGGCATTATTCGCATCTCCTTCCTGATGATGGAAGCGCGATTTGAAGCCGGCGGCGTGAATGCCAAACATGGTGTCGGAGCCCTTGTGCTTGGCGCTGCCTTTGCCTTTGGCTGGACACCCTGCATTGGCCCGATCCTCGGAGCGATACTGGCTGTAGCGGGCGCACAGGCTGAACTCATGCGCGGTGTATCGCTTCTGGCGGTCTACTCCCTTGGCCTGGCGATTCCATTCCTTCTGGCTGCGCTTGCGACCGATAGCTTCCTGCGCTGGTCTCAGAGCTTTAAACACCACTTCGACCTGATCGAAAAGATTTCGGGGCTGCTTCTTATTCTTGTGGGGGCCATGATTTTCCTCGGCAGCTTCAGTGTTGTTTCCGGCTGGCTGATCGAATGGTTCCCTGCCCTTGCCGACATTGAAGGTACATTTTCGCAATGATTTATTCAGGCTCAGAATTTCTAACTGTTGACCCTGATTCACTCTGGTGATTCAATATCAGCGTTATGCAGGAATCTCCCCAACAAGCACTTGAAAAGCGCATCGAACAATTGACAGAGCATCTGTCCGTGATTCGACGCAATATGGAAAAAACCATTGCCGATAACCATCGCATGCGTGAGGTGGTGCGCATCGCCGAAAGCGAGCTACGCAAACGCCGCGATCAGGTGCAGAAGCTTGAGGGGGAATTGGAAGGGCTGCAGAACAGTCGTCTAGAGGCCAAGGCACGGGTCGAACATGCCATGGAAAAACTGGATGACCTGATTTCCAGTCAGGGAGAAGCATCGTGAGCCAGCATGTTGAGATTAACCTGATGGGACGCTCTTTTACGATCATGACCGATGAAGATCCCGATCAGGTAACGGCTGCGGCAACCCTTGTGCAGGAACATATCGATGAGATTAGACAGATGGGCGTCACCGTCGGTTCAGACCGTCTTTTGACCCTTGTTGCTCTGAATCTGGCTGGTGAACTACTTAAGGGCAATGAGGTCAAAGTGGACGGCTTCGATGGGTTGCTCTCTGCATTGGACGGAGTAGTCTCACAAGCAGAAGGTTTAGCAAAAGCGCCCCTGCGTTGATCGAATGGCAGTAATGTTGCCTGAGCCGATACTTGTCGAATGGGAGCCTACCTACTCTGGCCGTGTGCGTCCCGTCACCGGGATACCTGACGTCAGAGTGCAGCGCCCACCTCTTGTTAGAGGGTTCGCCAACTCTCTGCTATTACGCCAACGCGGGGGCGCCCTTTTTGTTGATACGCTGAAAACGTCGATTTTAACTTCATGACTTCCAACCCCGTAAACAAACAAGAATTAAGGGCTTTAGCTCTTGCATCGCGACAGCAACTTTCTGTTGTGCAGCGAGAAGAGTTCTCCGCAACTATCATGGCTAGGCTACAAAATCATCTGGCCGGGCAGGCGGAACCTTCCGGGGCACTGCTTGCCTATCGCGCCATGCCTTCGGAAGTGAATGCCGATCTGCTGTTTGAACTGCCCGAGTTCCAGATTTTTGCGCCGGTTACACATCATCACGAACATATGGAGTGGAGGGAGGTGACACCCGACACTGGCTGGAGTCACGGTGTCTTCGGTATTCTCGAACCCGATAGCGACAAGAGCTGGCAGGGTGGAAGCGGTATTACCACGCTACTCTGTCCGTTGAGTGCATTTGACAGGATGGGAAATCGTCTCGGCATGGGCAAAGGGTGTTTCGACTTCTGGCTTGCCTCCCACCGCAAAGATATCTATCAGGTGGTCGGACTGGCTTTTTCCTGCCAGGAGGTCGCTGAAATACCTGCAGAAGGGCATGATGTGCCCATGGATTTTGTTATTACAGAGAAGGAGATTATCAGGTGTCCGAAACGCTGAATGTACTGGTTATCGGTGATATTATAGGCAAAGCGGGGCGCACCGCGCTCGCTAATCATCTGCCCGGCCTGATTGACCGTCATCAGGTTGATTTCACCGTAGCCAATGGCGAAAACCTTGCTCATGGCTTTGGCCTGACAAAAAAAGTAGCTGATGAGATGTTCAAGATTGGCGTAGATGTACTGACCAACGGCAATCACTGCTGGGACCAGCGCGAGTTCATGAACTTTATTGATGAGGATGATCGTTATGTGCGGCCCATGAACTTCACCGCATATGCACCGGGTCGTGGCTGGACGATTAAGCAGACAGCGGCTGGCCATAAAATTGCCGTCATTAATTTGATTGGCCAGGTATTTATGGGGCCTTGGGATTGTCCATTTGCAGCAGCCGACAGGGCATTAGAAGAGATTCCTGATGATGTCGCTATCGTACTGGTGGATATGCATGCTGAAGCGACCAGTGAAAAGATGGGCATGGGCTGGCATCTTGATGGGCGCGCCTCGTTTGTTTATGGAACCCATACCCACGTCCCGACCTGTGATGAAACTGTACATGCCAGTGGTACGGCCTATCAGACGGATGTTGGCATGACCGCTTCTTACCAGTCGATCATCGGCATGAAGGTGGAGGGGGCTCTTTATCGCATGGTGCAGCGGCTGCCTCAACGTTTTGAGGCAGTGGAGAAAGGCGGCAGTATTTTTGCCACACTGGTTTCTATTGATGCCTTAAGCGGCAAGGCGATCTCAATTGAGAGAATACATATTCCAGCGAGCTGATTTCTTTAGGGCAAAAATTGCGCGATGAACCAAAAAAAGGGAGCCTCGATGAGGCTCCCTTTTTGTTCGTGTTGTCGTAGTTAGCGGAGTGATTCTGCCTGCAGTGCAGATTCAGGTGTATCTGCA